>Ga0325402_1000180_pt1 | contig 35642 bp, 25 predicted proteins | sample PopdelMetagenome_22_FD_207212 | JGI IMG/M metagenome (GOLD analysis project Ga0325402, IMG submission 207212) | Populus deltoides microbial communities from Bellville, Georgia, United States - Xylem-PdKOR-R3 | ecosystem: Host-associated > Plants > Phyllosphere > Stem > Wood/Secondary xylem... | reverse complement strand
GCCCTAGAATTCATCAGCAATAGGTCCTCCTATAGATCACTTATGAAACCCAAAATATCCTTCAAGAACAAATCTTTCGATGATTTTGAAAAATTAAACAAGAAAATATCTCAAATATAAGTTCATGCAACGGACTCTCAAAATAGATTGATTAAATGAACGCTACAAATACAAACAAAAAAGGATAAAGATTATTATGCAAAAAAAAATTGAGAATCTTTAAATTCATTTTTCGAAAGATATCGGAAAAGGGGAAAGACATAAGAAAATTAAACCTAAATAAAATAAAAAAGGGAATTCAATGAATTTGGTTAAAAAATAAGGAAATCAAAAGTATTTAGAACTCATATTCACCTGTGGTTGATTGATTTTGCTTTCATATTTGTTTAGCCTCTTGTGAGGACCAGTTGAAGAAATTGTGTAAGATATTTAAGAACAAATTGATCGATTAATTCTAAAAACAAAAATAAATGTATTCCATGAGAAGTATATTACATTTAGGCTGTACAGGGTTAGGCTGTATAGGGCAAGTGTGTCTAGTATTGTGATAACTTTTTTGTGGTTGTGGTTTGAAAAAATTATTTTTATAAAAAGCATTTTTGGTTGAGGTTGATTTGATATTTATATATGTTTGGTTAAAACTGTAGTTGAAATTGAGGTTGAACAAAAAATATTTTAATGTGTTTAGTTAAAAATGCCTTTTAAATTGAGGTTATAAAATAATTAAAAAAGATATATATTAATATTAATAGTTTTTAATTTAAATATTGTAAATTTAACTACTGCTATTACATCATAAAATAAATAATACTTTATACGATACGAAATTCATCCGACAAGAACTATAGTTTTCATGGTTTTTTGAGCGTACAACAAAATTAGATAAAATATCATTAGAAACAAAATTGAGATTACGATCAAATTCTGCAAATACTACACCATGATACGATCTTCTTTTAATTTATGTAATGTCATTGAATAATATTAAACATCAGTTTTTTTAATAAAACATAATTAAAAATAAAAAAAATTAATTTTTTTTATTATTCATATAAACAGTACAGTGTGAATTAATTCACTTTGCTTGGCTTTTGTTTCTTTCCAAGTTCATCGAATCCATCCCCACTCACCAATATCCTCTATTGTGTGTCCTTCGTCATCCTCCCCAAGTTCTGACCCTAGCCTTTCCAGGTCTGCCTATGCGACTGGTGCACTTCCTCTGTTAACAGGGGCTGATCCATTTTCATCATCTTCTTTGTTTTCTGGAGTCTCGAATGCCTGTTGGGAAGAACATGATGGATCATCATGGGGGCTGTCACTGGACTGTTTGGTGCACTTATACAGATTAAAATCCGGCAGAACAAAGAATGGCATAGCTTTGGAAGCAGCTTGGAGCTGCTTTCCCTTCACCTGCGTTTTAAACGCAAAAAATACCAGGTCCCACAAACAGTAAACCATGCTTATACTTTACCAAACACCAACTTTTACGTGGTTTGCTTTAACCGCAGAAGCAACAATATAAACAAACATCCTTTTAGATTCAGATTAAAAATTAAAATTAAGATATTATTTGGATACAAAAAATAAAAATAGAGAAATTAAGAAAAACAAAAAATTAATTAGACTCTCCTCATTCTAATTAATTCTAATAATATGTTTAGAATATTTATGAGGAATTATAATTAAATTTAAAATTTTTTATATGTGTTTTTTAAGATGAAAAATACTTAATAAAGATAATTATTTCATCATGGTATAATGATAATAATAATATGAGTGATGATGAGGGTAATAATTGTGGTAATAATAAAATAATATAATTATAATAATAACAATAATATATTCTAAAAAAAAGAGTACTACAACCATTAGAGGAGTAAGTGGAACGAATGATTATGGTAGTACTTCAATGCATAATTATAACAACAAATATAATAAATTTGAAAAAAAAAAGCCATAATTAACCACCATTAATGGTGATGACAACAATAATAATAGAGATGATTTTTTGTAGAAGATGCATCATTATTGTTTTAACCCAATTTTGATGTATTTGCTTTTAATTTAATTTTATGGGGATTAAAATTTAAAATTAAAAGATCAAGGATTTATTTTGATGAAAAGTTTGATTTGTCAACCTGTGAGAAAACTAGGGACTACAATGTTTTTGTCATTCTCTCATTATCATCAAGATAATGATAGTTATCTTTTTTTATTTTTCAAATTTGATTCTTATTAAAATTCAAATTTTAAAAAGAAAATGAGTTTGTTTGGGACTTTGTTTCCCATATGCTATAAGACTTTTGTATTATAAATACAAATCCTGGTGCATACAAAAAAGGGAGGAGACATTACAAAAAAACAAGCAGGGAGATATTAAAAAAATCAAAAGAGAGACATTAAAAAAAACCTGGGGGAAACCATAAAAAAAATAAAAAATAAAAAAGCCTAAACCTATATGCAGAATAGTGGCTGCCGCCCCTCCTCATGCTTTTGGCTCTCTCTAAAAACCAGCCATAGCCCCCTTTTTTTTTCTCTTCTTCCCCAGCCAAAACCTTATATCTTCATCTTCCCCAAATTTTCCTTTCCCCCCAACCAAACATCACTCTCCCTCTTCCCGGCCATGGCTAAAAACTCCCTATAAAACCCACTTTCCTCTCTACAGTCGAGCCCATCTCCAGCCCACGAACAACAGTAGCACGACCAATCACCGAGAGTAGGAACAGACCCCTGCCGTAACCTCTCTCATCTGGTGGCCAACACCTTTTCCTCTGTTTCAACCATCCAACCTCCATTGAACCTCGATTCTAGGGATCCACACATTACCAATAAAATTATTCCGTTAGTAACTTCGTCAATCATTTTATTGATAAAAATATCACGTCATCATACGATTTGACTTTTTGCATCCCATTGTAATACCCTCTATCGTTTCCTCAATATATAGCAAGTAAATGTTTCTGTCGGCGTTTACCAATGGATACAAGGATGAAAAATTTTATCGGTAAAGGTCATCGCAATATACTGATAAAATTTTTTCGTCGATGTTTTCATTTGTATTTGCCAATTTTTTTGTAGTGAAAAAAGTTCAAAGACTGATTTTTGATAAATCAAATGAGAACATGATAACTCCACAAAAAAAGAAAGAAGTAAAGCTCAATTTCTAGCAAATAAAATGTAGAAGGATGAAAATTAAGAAAAAATATAACTTAAAAAGGTCAAAAAAACTCGATCCCGACCCACCCAATCAAGATGCAAAATTTCTGACCTAGTCATGATATCAGGGTGACCGTGTTTGAATGAAAGTTGAATGAAACCAGGAAACTCAATTATCAAACAACTTAATGTTGAAGGATGAAAATGAAAAAAAAAATTTTATTTTAAAAATCATTGGAAAAAAATGAGAGTCAACCAAGGTTAACCTATAAACCTCATGACTATGAAAATCATGAAATCCTTTAATCGGATTCAATCAAGAATCTTAATTCCCAACTAATTTAATTTTGAAGTATGAGATCATGAAAAGATATAGCAATTTACAAAACTTGTCAAAGGAAAAAAGATAGCAATAAAAAGAATGAGGATCAAATTTGATAAAAAATAGAATTATAAAATGAAAAACCACCTAAAAAATGATTGGGACAACCCAATAGAAAGGAAATGGATAAAAAAGTACGAAGAACAATCCAATAACTCAAATGTTGAATAATGAAGTCAAAATAATTCAATTTTTAAAAGGATAAAAAAAAATTCAATCCATGTTAACCTTTAAACCCATGACTCTGGTCATGAACCCGACATTAACCCCATAGGAATAAAAAAAATATGAGTTAACACGAGTTAATCTGCAAGCCCTGATATCATAGGCACATGATTGAGATAACCCAATAGAAAGGAAAGGGTAGGAAGAACAATTTCAAATAAATTAAATGTTGAAGGATGAAATTGAAATAATTAGATTAAAAAAAACAAGAAAAAAAAGTCAATCCATTTTCACCTTTTAAATTGGTGACTCTAGTCATGAACCTGAGACTAATCTCATAAAAGGCTAACCATATAAAATAATGAAGCAAAACTAAAAAAAAAAGGTATAAAAAAAACATTGGATTTAAAAAAGAAAAAAAAAACATGACAACTCTAGCAAAAGTCTTAAACCAGATGTAATATTTAAAACTCGTAATCCATGAACTCATGTAGGATCAAGAAACTTAATTCCTAACCAATTTAATTTTAAAGGAAGAAATCATGAAAAAAATATCAACTTAGAAAAATTACAAAAGAAAACAATATAGCAATAAAAAAAATAGGAATCAAATTTGATAGGAAACAAAACTCATGTAGGATGAAATTGTAAGAAGAAACAACCTAAAAAATGATCCCAAACAAAATAAATTGCAATAAAAAGAATTAGAACTAGATTTGAAAGAACAAAAATGGAGGGGGAATTGGAAAACAAATGTAATTTTATAGCTTATTAAAAATAATAAAAAATAATAATCAAAAGAATGAAGATCAAATCTGAAAGATTAAAAACTAAATGGGAGTGAAATTAAAAAACATTTGTAGTTTCATTGGTAATTCAAAATATAAAAAATAACAATCAAGAAGACAGTGACTAAATGTGAAGGAAAATAAATTGTAGTGGTTGGTTTGATTTTTTGAAGGGGATAACATGAAATTCAAGGTTGGGAAAGAGAAAATGATAAAAAAAAAAGACTTGTTAGGGGCACACACCATCTCATTATGTCGAGGGTGCAAAGGCCTTTCAATTACCGCCACATAAAATAACGTTTGGGTGGCCATATGGCCCCACATGCACCAATATTTTTGTAATTATATTTAATTAATATAATATACAACAATGCCCCTAAATGGCTTTTAAATTTACAATAAAACCAATGTCAAAAAATAAAAAAGCCCTCGGGTATGTCTTTAAAAGCATCAAAAGTAATTACATAAATCTAAAAAAATTAAAAAAGAAAAAAAGCCTCTAAGTAGTGTGTATTATATTATTTTATTCTAGGGTTAAATTAGTAACTTTACTATGAAAAAAATGAAATAATGAATCTAGCTCCATACAATTTGTAAAATACAATTTTGTTATGGTGACAAAATCATATTGCCTCTAATGACTAGTTCAAAGGTTTAATGACTCAGAAACAATTTTGTCATTACACTATTATAATGAATAATGTTCTGGATCTTGGTGAACAATTATTTTCGTAGGTAAATTAGGTTTCTGTTAATTTTAAGATTAATAGGTTTACTTTTTTATTTATCTTTCAAACAAATTCATATTTAGTTATGCCACATATATTATCCTTTTTCATATATTTAAAAATCTCAATCAATTGATTTTATTTTTTATTTCTAGTTTTTTTTAATAAAAAAACATTTCATAATAATTTTTTTTGAATGTTCAAATTTATCTTACATTGTGAAAGTTTATAATTGTAATATATTTTTATATTACCATTATTGTAAATATTGATTACATTCAAATGAAATTATTAATAAAATAGAAAGTATAATTTTTTATATATCTTGGTTTTTAAAATTAAAATTTTAATGATCATTAGTATAATGAAATGTCTTAAAGTTTTTATAATATTATAGAAATTAACAAGTATAAATGTACAATAATAAAATTTTAATTTGAAGAAATATAAAAATGTTTTAGTATAAAATTTTTAAAAAGGAATAATAAAACTTGTTGTAAAGTATTTTTTTAAGATAAAAAAGATAAATATCAAAATTTCAATTATATTTTAAGGAAATTGCAGGAAAATATAAGAAGATATGAACTTAAAAATTTAAATCTGAAATAAATGGTCTAAAAGCATATGATTATTTATCTTTAAAAAATGAACTTATGTTTATTTGTTTTATAAAATATATTGGAATGTCAAATGAGATTTGTAAGACCCATATTCTTGGCCCATTAGACCAAAGCTTAATGTTCATCTCAAACCCAACTAAACCACCCTTGGTATTTAAAGAAAGGGTTGCCAAAGAATTGGTTTTTTTTCCTCTTCTCCTCTCTTTCCTTCTACCGTGACTTTCCCCTCATTCTTTACCAAGGATTTTAGTTTGAACTTAAATTTTAGTTTCAAAAGGGGTTGAAGAAATAAGTAAGTATCTTCCTCCTTATTGTTTTAAATTTGAAAGTTGTTGGTGGAAGGATTAATGAAGAGTTTAGAGTTTTTATTAACCTTTTATGTTTGAACTATTTAAGGGATTCGATTGATGTTTTGGGGTGTTAGTTGGCTTAAAATGAACCAATTAGATGACTTGAATTATAGGTCTTGAAGAGCATAATGATGGTCTTAGGATTTATAGATTTGAAAAACTGACAGATTATAATTTATGGAAATCTTGATCTATCGATCGACTGTTTTATTTGAACTTGCCGACCGATTGGCTTGTGGTGGTGGTTGATCGGTTGATCTTTTTGGCTAACCAGTTGACCCAACAGTAGGGGTTAATCAAGTCTATTAGGTTTGATCAGTTTGGGGTATGTTTGAAATCAATCAACTGAATTGATTCGACTTTATAATTATATTTTGGTCTCTAAACTTAGAGTTGTAATCTTTTATGTTATTTTTTTCAAGTGTTTTCTGTATTCGTTACAGGTTCTGCTGACGTTCCTATTAGCAATCCTCAATAGTCTCGTTTTCTACATGTGTTTGTCTTTTGCTTTGTTTTCCGAGTAAATAGGATAATTTTTAATACGCTTGTAATATAAATATTATATGTATGTTGATTATAGAATGAGTGGTTAATTCTTGAATATATATATATATATATATATATATATGTTGTACTTTCTAAGCTCTCATCTATTCTTGATTTCACATTTGTATTTTGTGAATTAAATTTTATTTGATATGACATTCGTTTGCTTTGATAATTATCTGAGTATCTATTATGTCTTGATATCAGACTTGTCAATAATTAGTGAGAGAGGCATCAACGTGTGTCGATTAATCCTTCCATAGTGATCGGAGCTGCAATCCTCATTGTTATTAGAACCTTAGGGTTTATCTGTTATCTAAGCCAATAGCTTTGTCTAATCTCTAACATGTATTCCATTACCATATGCTATTATGCTTACTGTATGTGTGTATGTGTTTGTTTCAATCCTTATACTTATAAATAGCTAAAATGTATATTAAATTTTATTCCCTCAGTGAGTTGGTTGAACTCACCCCTCTATTTTAATTTTATTTCAGGTTCATAGCTTCCGTTAGCAGGTTGACCTTTGATTGAGAGTTCCTGCTACTTTGTTTATTGGTATGTCTTGCTTGCTTCCACAAGACTTTTCTTATTCTTTGTAATCAATATCTTAGATGCTTTACTATAACGTTGTTTTCATTTAAGTTTAGATTTTTATTTAAGTGATTGGATTTTATTTAATGTAACTAGTATTTTGAAACATGACTTATTTTATTGGTTTTAAAGAATATTTGAAAGATTATAAAATGCTTCATAAATCTTATATATATTTTTATAATATGCATGTTATGAGACTTAATGCAGGTAAGGTATTCTATAACACTATTCTTACTTTGCTAATCATGAACTCGAGATTCGAATCGTAACCATATTAACCCTTGTATAACCCTTAAATAAACATAACTTCATGGTGATTCCAAAATGAACCTTATATATTAATTACTTAATTAACTAGTATACAGTACTAGAATATGCTATTACGAGACCTCGGAAGACAATTCCTCTCTGCTATAGACAGGCTTTAAAGTATTCTATATATGATAAAGCGAAGCTGATTTCTCTGCCATGGTCGGCTTCGTAAGTATTATACAGTTAGGTTGGGAATTGACTTAATGGTGATATAAATAGGGTTACTGAATGCTCATCGGTAATATTGAACCTACGAGCCTTTTTCCCCTACCCTTTTGGCTGTATGCCTAGCTCAGTTGGTTTAAGAAACATCCGTATATGTGCACCCATAATTTGTCTAAAGTCAAATCTCTCTTACCATTTATATGTTGAGAAACAAAGATGTAAAAGATTTCAAGCCACCAACTGCAAAAGTGAGGAAGCCCATTATCAATATTGGAGCACAGCTAAGCTAGGGTTATAATAACCAAACAGTAGTTGACCTTTCATGAAAATTTCACTTTCTATTAATATGCATTTTATTTATTTTTTCAATCTATATGGTTTAAACTATAGTAATAACTAGTTTATCGGGCAGCGTTACATCAGGGTTAGATTAAAAAACTTTTAAATGTAAAAATGAATGTTAAGTATATGGAAATGTTTTTGATAGCATCATTAAAACTAAGTGGGTCAAAATTAAAACTTCCCGACTCAGCTTTTTGTTTGACTCAAGGTTTCAATTAAACCACATGGAAGATAACTTGACTTAAATTAATTGATTTATGGGTCCAACGACAACCTGGATAACTACTAAAAACATGACTTAACTTTTAAAAAACTTCAAAATGACAACTTCTTTTTTAAATTATTGAAACAACAATAGATTGGATTGACCTCGGTCCCCCTATGATTTGGGTCATGAACTTTATTGGGTTTAATAACTTTTTTTCATGAACTTTTTTTATTTAATTATATGACAAAAATAAATGCTTGCAAAACTGAGCATCAGCCCTAAAATAGTCATTTATTCGAGACTATAATAATCCTATAGAAAACAAACAAAAATAAATCATGTAGTCCATTTCTCAACCAATCCAATATTGAAGGTCACAGTTGAAAACAAATCAATTAAAAAAAATTAAATGACCAAAAAAATATTCAGTCGGTGGTTACATCCAACCTGTGAATTGGATAATCCGAACTAGCATGTCAAACCCATGAACTAGAATTATAATTTTTTAAATACTTTTTTTATTTAATTATATGAGAACAAAAATAGATGATTGCAAAATCGAATACTGAGACATTTTTTTAGATCATGATAACCTTATAAAAAGCGAAACAGAAATAATTATGAAATTGAATTCCCAGTTAACCAAATATCTATGGAAGAAATCAAGAACAAAATTAATTAAAAAAAGGTTAAACTCGACAGACATACAGATCAAGTCAACTAGCTAAACCAGTGAATAAGTCCAAAAACTTTATAAAGTTTAATAACATGATTTTTTTTCTAAAACTATTTTTTTAACTATATAAGAAAAAAAATAGACGATAACAAAGTCAATTCAATTAAAAAAAACCCCACCAAACTCATAAAACTGGGACAACCTAGGTTACCTCAGCAAACCCGTAAGCTATGTTAACTCTACAAAAAAAAAATTACAAAACTTAATTCTCAATCACCTTAATATTGAAAGATGAAATGGATTAAAAAATTGAAAAAAACGATAACAAAAATAATAAAAAAAGCAAGACAATGTGGATTACTATTGTAATCTACAGTGCAATGAGTGCAGGTGAACAAAAGTTTTTCCACACCTTTTAGTTGTTGAAAAAAAATGATTACAAAAATTAACAAAACAAAAATAAATAAAAGAGTAAGAAACTATAGGTTACTATTGTAATCCACATTGTAAGGAGCGTGGGTGAACAATGGTTTTCGCACATCCTTTATTTTTGTTAATTTAGCTTATTGATTGCGGAAGCCACATAAATTTGGAAGATGAAAGTCTCTTTTTCATCCCATCTACGAGCACTTTAATTCTCACTTAATCAAATATCAACACTTGATTTTAATTCTCAATTAAATTTTGTTTTAGGAAGGTTGTCGTTTTTGTACGACATTACATCGACCATCTTTTTGGATTATGATTTTTGTGGTGATGAGTAAAAAGAATAAGGAATTCTTATTGCTTATCAATAAAAAAGGGATGAAGTCTCCACTTAGTATTTTGGTTACTAGAAACCCTAATTGATCTTAGAGTCTAGATAAGGGAACTGATTGTGTATATGAAGGACATATCACCTTTAGTACACCTTACTTAAGGTAAGCTGTATTATTTATTTTTCCGAGTCATGTTTCTATTCGTTGGTCTCTCTATAGTTTAAAAAACGTTCTTTTCAGTAAGAATGTTCTTTTTTATCAGGCTAAAACCTAATCATTCTAAAGCTCACAAAATAAAATAAAATAAAGGTGTATTCTTGTTAATTCATTTAGTTTAATATAGAGAATACGCATTACATTGTAAAATTCATACCCCAAATATTAATTAAAGAAATTGATTTTTATGGTGTTTTTGAAACTTTGGCCAAATTCTAATAGATAATCACAAACTAGTTGTAATACTCATTAAATGATTTTTTTTTGTATTTTTCAAAATATGATAAGAATGAAATTTTTATTTTTTTATAAGATATGCATAAAAAATTTAGAATTTGACCATATGCAAACAAATAAAAAGTATTTTTATTTTGTGTTTTTTCAAAAATTATTTATTTATTTTGTTTATTTTATTTTTTAGAAATTTTGAAGAAAAGCAGAAATGTTTAATACTTGGTCAGTATCTTACAATATAAGTCTATTGCTCCAATATTAAGTGAAATGATTGGAAAAATATGTGAGGTGCCTACAAATAATTTTTAAATGGTCATTGAAATTTGTTATAATTTTTGAAAAATTTTTAGGGTTTGTTTGAAAAAAACATAATAATGAGAAAATAAACAATGCTGGAAAAATCAGTAGGGCATGTTTTCCAAACATGTCCTTAATAAAAAAATTAGAGACTAAAACAATATTTTAAGGTCGTGTTTGGAAAACACATCTTAAGAACCAAAAAAATGCATTGTTTTTCCTTTGATAAAAAAATAAACATGCCAAACATGGCTTTAAAAAGTATGGACTCAACCTAGCCATATGTTGGCTGATATTCCTAGCCCAAATGCCAAAACCAAGAAACAATGTCCAACAACTTAAACGAAAATTAGAAGATCAAACGAGATTTTTGGTTTGAATCTAACAAAAAACTAATGAAGATAAAACCTAGAAATGTCATTTTGAAAACAAAGTGATTACATCTAATTGAAGGCATAAACATATGTGAAATCAACATTTAAGAAAGATTTTGGGGCTGGATTATCACAATAATCAAATAAAATCAACAATTATTTGATTTTATTCAAAAAATAAACGAAGGAAACAAAAATCAACTCATTAAATTGATTTTTTAATCCATTAAAACCATACAATAAAGATTAACAAATTAACATGTTTGCACATGTAAGAATCATCTATCGACCAAAAATGATACTGAAATCTATGACCTAAAAAAAGTTTATTGCAAGAACATCAACCCAAAAAAGCTTGTCAAACCCATAAATACCGAGCAACAGCAAAACCAAGAAAAAAAGTGTAAAGAGCCTAGAAAACAGCATAAACTTAGCAACCAAAGCCTGCACATGCTCAAAACAACTTGCTTGAACTATCAAAACCACAAAAAAAATAGAATTAAAAGCGAAATATTAAGCAAAGCTAGCTATAAATAGCAAGCAAAAATAACATTTTCTTAAGCAAAAACATTGTTCTATTGAATAAAATCATTGTCTTGAAGCTTAAACAATATTTCTACAACTTCAACAAACCCAACAGGCTAACTAAAAACAACCTAAACCACAATAACTTCAATACTTAAACATATTTTCATAACTTCAGGAAAAAAAAAAAGATTATCCTAACATCCAAACCTGTAAAACTTCATTTTATACTAACATTTAACACTTTAATGAACAAATCTAGTAATTCAAACAAGCTTCAAATAAAACAAACACACACAAAATCACGTCATAACTAATCATTTGAAAAAGATCAAATAAAGCACCAAATGCTTCGAAACTAACAAATAGCTGAAAGGGGAATGCATAATGAACATCTAATATAAACATCTAATAAGAAAATGGAAGGGAAATGGGTATGCTCATTGAGCTCCACCTCTTCATAAAAGTTTGAGGAATACCTTAACAATTTTGTTTCTTTTGCTTGTAATTTCTAGCTCCTTCTTTAAGCTTCTGGTCCTCTAGTATTGCTTCTTCCACTTATGGACTTAAGAGCTTTGCCTTCTACCTCTTTCTTTTAACTTCTTATAAATCTTTTATAGCCTTTTTATTAAAAGAATTTTGGTGATTTTATCCTCTAAGTTATTTTCCTCCTTTTTTTTAGTGATTTTTGTTTTTTTTTATGTGTTTTCTTTTTTCTTTTATAATCTCAAAAGGTTGATGGTTGTGAAAGCATTTGTGGGTTTTAATGTGGTTTTTCAAAACTATATCATAGGGATTCTTTCCCTTTTTTCTTTTGCATATGATATGTTAGGACACAATTCTTCTCTCTTATTCTTCTGTTTTCCTTCTCACTAGATGTCTAACAAACTCTTAGAGCTTCTAGAAAAAATTGGGAACTTTATAACTGGAACTTGGTCGAAAATGGATGACTAGGGGTGTACTTTCCATGAATTAATCATGGAAAATGGGAGGTTATTGAAGTCAACCAAGCTATAAGTCCTATAGAGGGGGTGTTATTATTTAATTAAGATTAAACTGTAATTGATTTGGTGGCTTGTAGCTTTCTCACTATCAATCCAAAGTTAGGTGTAAGATTGTCAAATATGGTTGAATTTGACAAGACTACATGTTGCGATGTGGCAGTCGCACAAATTAATTACCCTAACTTAAATAAACAAGATAGTATAGAGCAAGTAAGAGGTCGATTCAATGAGGAACTTTTAGTTCAGATCTTTATACTATACGATGTGCAATTGGGGGGGAATTGTGAAGTTATCTATGGCTAAAGTAAACAGAAAGAAACAATCAATGCTAAATCAAAGAAAACAAAAATTTATCAAGAAAACAAACCTTGGTCACAAGTAAACATCCACCTATAGAAATCAGAACTGATCATGGAAACGAAACGTCAATTTATACTCTAAATATTTATCTTTTCTTATATTTATTAGTTAACAGATCCGCTATATAACTAATCTTAACCATCAAACAACCACAATGTCTGCACTAATAATTTAATTCAATGGAAGCCTTAAGAACTAGATGAGATGATTAATCTAGACAACATAATTATCCGCAGTTTATGTTTGATTTGATTGATTGAATGTTATCCCTAAGATTACTAATCTGGATCCGCCACAATTATTAATCTTAGTTGCTTCACAAGTTTATATACAACAACTCCAGTTTTAATAGCAAACTTAGAAATATATTGTTCACAATAATAACTTAGAGTTCACTCTAGCAATTAAAATAAACAATCATAGGAAATAAGCATAGGAGAACAAACATATTCATTCATCATATAAATTGAAAAGAAAAGATAAAATAGATCTCACAGTTCTTGAAATCCAAAGGTTTCTGTGTCTTTGCAACCAAGAAAAAGAGTTTAGCCTTACATGTCTATTGAATAACTAATTAAAAAGAAAGAAAAATGCATGATTTCAGGCATTTTTTTCTCTCTTGGCTGATTGTCCCCTTTCCTTTCTCTCTTTCTTTTTATATCATAGGAAATCCTAATCTATTTTCTACAAAAATAATCATTTTCTAAGTAGACAATTTACATTTAAGTAGTTTAATAACTATTTTCCTAAAAAAAAAGAAATAGCTTTGCATAAAATCTTCAAGCTTTGAATTTTGACTTAGAGGAGCTAAATTGCTTAAATAAAGACTTGGATGTGGGTTTGGATGCTTTGGGACGTAATTTGGACTTATTTCTTCACAAAACCTGTCTGCCGCAGAATTCATATGTCATCTTAGAAAAATCATATCTCTCTTGTAAGAGCTCGTTTTCCACTAACATTTAGTATACGGATAGGTCTTCAAGTCAGGAATCCAAAAAAATTGAGTTTGTATCAAATGAACTTCCGTAGCTCAAGATATTCAAGTCGGAATAACCGAAGGTCAACACCGGCAGAATGCAAGATTTGACTTTGAAGGCTACAATTTCCATGCTCTTTCTTTTTTGTTTTTCTTTCCATATATTTATATGAAGTTATGGATGTTATCTTTCTAATGCCACTGAAAGCACTTCATTTCAACTTCTAGAGCTCAAGCTATGCACAAAACATCAACCGGAGGTCAAATTTGCTAATTATCTCCAATTTACTTCTTTTTTTAATCTTACATCCAAAAGTGCCTTCAAAACATAAAACAAAGAATATCAAGGCATTTTGTATAGAAAATATATGCAAAATACTAGGTAAATATGGATAAAACTTTCAAATAATATGCTTGCATCACTACCTTGGGTAAAGAAGTTGAAGGCTTCCACATGGCAGGTGGGGCACAAACACCAAATAAAGATGACACAACTTTATAGAAGGGAACCTCCTCTATTGAATGGTGGTGTTTGGAGTCCCTGAGTTGGTCGAAGATGCCACATTCATTTGCCTGAATGTGACATCTTGACTAGCTTTCTTGGTTGAGAAAGATAATAAAACAGAAATAGATGATGTGTCACTCAATCTCTTAATTAAAAACGAGTGACATGTCATCTAGTTAAATCTTAAAATTTAGGGTTTTCTAATTAGGATTTTGATAAATTTCAATTTGCTATATGTTGTTTCAATTTAAGTTCAAATGTCCTTAATTGAGACAAAACTCATTAATTTTATGCAATTAAGCCTCTGCCAAAAATCAATTGAGATCTATCAAGTTTGAAGCCTTTGACAAAGTAGCTTTTGGTCTTTAATTTGTTCAATTTAATCCCTAATTAAGTATTAAACTTTTATTCTCTTAAATTAAGTTCGGTATAGCCCCCAATGTTGCACGCTTTTTATACAAAAGTCCTTGGTGTTGATTTTTTTTTTAATTTGCCCCTCATTAAGACTTTAAACTTTAAATTTATTGCAATTAAATCACTAATTGCACCAGTTTGGCTTTTCAAAGTTTCAATTGTGTCCCTAATCTTTCAATAATTATAAATTGATCAAAATTAGTTTCAATTAAGTCTTTAATTGAATCTATAAAACCCATTAGAGGTTTCATTAAGTCCTTAAACTTCATTAATTCTTTCAATTTTCTTTCTTTCTTCATATTGTTTTGTCAAAATATCTCAAAATAGCTATTTTTCTAGCATTTTGGTTTGTTGCAATTTGAAGGTCTATCTCCTTGTGTTCCGAAAATATTTTTGGATTTTATATTTCTGATTTGTTTTTTAGATTTCTGAATAAAAACATGTATATATTAATATTAAAAATCTTGAGAGGTAAAAAATTGAGTTATGATAATGGTCATGCATGTATTTTTTATGATAGTCGCATATATTCAATTAAAATTGAGATATCCCATATATATATATATATATATATATATATATATATATATATATATATATATATATATATATATATATAACCTTTACTTAGAGATAACCTTGTGCTTAGGAATTAAAGGTATTGAAAAAGAATTTGTACTCGTTGTTTAAAGTGAAACAAGAACCTGAAGTATGTGAAGACACCACAAGGTCAGTTATACCTTAGTAAGTCAATTGCTGATATTTGTCATAACAAAGAAAAAAGTGTTGCATCACACAAAACACAATTTTATTCAGAACATCATGGTTGCTGAATTTTGCAGCAAAGAAAACAATATATAGTCCTCTTAAATAATCCTAATGGACCCTTATTGGGTTACAAGCCAATAAGCCCAAGCTAATAATTAGCTAACACGAGCTTAATTAAAATATTGATTTTGAACGAAAACAAACTCAAACTAAAACATAAGCCCTAAACTAAATGTAAATATCCAAATAATAAAATAAACAACAAATAAAATGTTAAAATAATTCATATTAATACGAAGAAATACTTCAATCCAAAAATAATCTACCATTAAATACTTCAGCCCTCATTTTCTTGTGTAGCTAGGATAAATAAGAAATTCTTAAGGAAAAGAATTTTGAAACATTAAGAAATACTTACCACACTTGAAAACTATTTTATTGCCCATTAAAGATCCTTGTACAACTAGGAAAGTCCAAAAAATAAGCTGCTGAATATCTTTGTATTATGAATAAGAAAATCCTCTTCAAATAAGAAGTCCACAAGTCAAAAGACAACAATTAAAAAAATTCGTATTGCATTTGCTGACTTGTATCGTAAGACCTTTCTAAACTCCGATTAACCTGAATTTACATAAAACAATATGTCTAGAAACTCATAGTAAAATTTTAACTCGATCAATTGGTCGATTTTAAAGTTATACTTAATAATGTAAAACTGAATAGTAAACACAACTATGCTATAATTTGAATTTTCTTATTCAACCATTTTTAGTTCATATCATTCCTTCTCTCTTCAAGATGATTCATCCTCGAATCTTTCATGAAGAATACCCTCTAAAGGCAACAATCTACCATCAACCTAAAATAAAGTATCACCATCAAAACCCTTATTCTAAACATGGCACCTCATATAAAAGATATTCTCTCGTTGCTCCTCTAAATCTCCCACCCTAACTTGTAAATTCAATGCTCGTTTCACAACAACCCCCCAACTAGATACTTAACGCAATCATCATTAACATTTTTAAGTAGAGGCATCGATCTCCTACTCATCACTAACATCCTCATCAGTCACAACCTCACCATAAGCCTTCATAACAATAACTCGATTGTTTGGACACTACAAAGCAACATGATCAACTCCCAAATAACAAAAACATTTTATATCATTATTATGAGATGTAAGAGTTTTAACTTTACCTCTATTATTAGTGGAGATGTCCTTTTTAACTTTACCTCTATTATTGGTGGAGATGTCCTTCTTCTTTTTTAGAGTCTAGAATCTCTCCCCTAGATTCGGTTGAGATTAAGCAGCCTCCATATTAGCCTTTCAAGGTGACAAAGAACCCAACAGTTGGCTTGGTCATGACCTACCCATACGTTTAAGTTGTCTCTCCACTTTTGTTGTCATATGCACTATGTTTTTCAATTTCATACAATGTTGCAACTCTAAAATATTCATGAACTTGTGATTCAACCCATTCAAGAACCTATCATAATGGCCTCTCTATCTTCCACCACATTAGCTCAAACCATTGTGATCTTATTCTCTTTATGGTACTTATCAACACTTTTTGTTTCTTAGCTTAAACACTATAACTTTTGGTACAATTCCCTATAATAATGACTAAGGATAAATCATCTCCTTATAATAACATTCATCTCCCCCAAGTCTCAACAGGTCTCTCACAATTCCTTCTTTGACTCATCACAAGCTAATCCCACCACACAATAGTCCATGAACTCAATTATGAAAAGCTTAACCTTCTTACCCTCCGAATACTTATGAGAATCAAACATGAGCTCCATCTTCTTCTCTCACTTCAAATACACCCTAAGATTATTTTTCCCTTGAAATGAAGGAATTTTCATCTTAATGCTACCCAAACTCCTATCCGCCTCGTCATATTACCTAAAATTACCCATATAATCTCCTTGGACAAAGTACCCATCTCTCCTAACTTCCTCATACCTATAGCTTCTAGGCTGCCCAAACAAATCTTCATGGCCTAAAGGCACACTATCATAATTCTCATCACTTATCTCAGTAAAATCATCATCAATAATACGACTAACACATCTTTTATATCTCTTAACATTTTTTCCACCCTGATGAGCTTTATTTTGAAAACCATCAATTTTAACATCACATTTCTCTCTTCTTTCCACCATATCCTTTGAATTACCTATTAACTTGTTCATCATTCTATCTATTGCGTTAAGGCTTGAATTTGAAAAGCTAGATTTTTAATTGGAAGTGTCATCTTGGTATTGTTCAACCTCTTTAAATTTGTAAAATTTGAGTGATAAAAATTTGTTTCCTCACTCACTCCCTCATGTCTTAAAACTATGTATAACCTAATATTTTTTATTCAAAAGCTCTCGATTCATCACAATTGAATAACATCACATTGATGTTCATTTCAAGCTGTTCCATATGGTGGATATATAATTTGTTCGAATAAATATCTCTAAAATAGTGACTACCTCAGTTAGTTCATATTATATCCCTTTTTTGACAACAAATCCCTATGAGCAATTTGAATTAATGTTTGTATAAACAAATAGCAGTCATGATTTTTCAATCTATAAAATTGGTATTTCTTCATATTCACTGATCTAGCTATGTTCAAAGCATATCCATCAAGAAATCATAAACTCTTAAGCCATTCATAGACAAGAAGTTGTGAATCTTTGTCTAAAATGAAGATGGCTTTAGGCGTTGCGATCCATAACCTATCACTGAAAAATCCATATTACAATGGTCACAATACAAAACTAAATCCATTCTAGCTTTAATATTATCCTTTGTTTCCCCTTCCATATCCATAACCGTGTTAAAAATATTGTCAATAACATTCTTCTTGATATGCATGACATTTGAATTATAGCAAATAACATTAATCTTTTAATAAGAAAGATTCCAAAATATACTTCGCTTTATCCAATTGTGGATCACATCAAAACCAAAAAAAATTCTATTTGCCAAAATAAAAACTAAATACAATGCCTCATACTATGAAACATCCATTTTTATTTTACCTTTCAAGAAGTCCTTTATGTTGTTTTTATATCGATGACAACTTGGAAATAATCTCTAGTGGAAATTAAATAAAAAAGCTTTGCCACTATTCATTAAGGTTAATGCCTTATTATTTTTCATATAGTATGAATCAAATAATTTTTCATATGTGCTCCAACCCGAAACAATCTCATACTCAAGAAAATCATTTATAATCTACTTCAATGCTATCTTCATCTGAAAATTATGTTTTCTTGAGACATCATATGTCACAACCTCAACTCATCATACTTGATTCAATTCATTAATCAATGGTTGAAGATATATATATCTATATTTCTACATTGACTATAAGGACCAGATATGACCACAAACAAGAATATGAATTCTAGCTTCACACACATCTTTAGGGGCAAGTTGGAAACTATTAATATGACCAACCAATAGGAATAGGGTGCACCAAATGGTCCAAATAAATTAAATCTATTATACACAAGCTAAGACATATATTCTGTAGTTCCATTAAAAACTAAGTATACACTCTATTAAATTACTTCCAAGCTTCATAATCAAAATGGTGCATCATGACTCCATCCACCGAATCATATGAATGATGCTATGTCATGTGCTCGACAGTCTTTGGATATATAAATAACATTTACAGCCTATAAGTGATTGGGAAGTAACCAACTTTTTTTGTATGCGACAAGTGTCCTTTCTATACCATTGTTAGGGTTATACCAAGCATGCAACAAGTTTTGCACTCGGTAAAATTTATATATTTATTGTAGGATAATATGCAAAAGTTTGGACACATTATTTTTTGGTATCATAGGCCAAAAAGTTTCATCATGAATTTTGCAGCATAAAAGTTGTTTTTCAACCTATTCTCTTCAGGTAACATGCTTTTAGCCTATTTAATGACGTTATCATAACCTGCCCCACACAAACTATAATCTGACTCGATGGTAAACAGTCATGTTATGGTTGATAATTTACTGTGAGTTGTGCACTTATCCAATAATGGTTCATCAAAATCTTTTAAAAGTTTTAAAAACCTAACTGCATCTATATTTAGTTCTTCATCTAAAAGGGATGTTATATGAACCTTCATTTGAATAACTATGATTCATTCTCATTGTATTTATCATCATAGATACTCTTAAATGGATTACTATTATCATTTGTAAACCCATGTTAGTAGAACTGGAAGTTGAGCCAACCATCTTTTCTAACATGATTTCACGAGGAACATAGAATTTTTCATATGCATACCAATATAAATGTTACTTGACAAATTATTTTTTAAGTAGATGCATTATCACAATATCTTTATATTAGAGGTTTTTATTGTTACACTTTATATATAAACATATAATTCTACTTGTACTAATATTCTTTAGTTTATAAAATATAAAATTAATAAAACTTTCAATTCTTAAAAATAATCTTTTCTATACAACTATTCTGGAAGACCATAACCATCATAAAAATAAAATAAACCTTGCCATACTTCTTATTAAAAACCAGTGCCATAAGGTTTGGGTGTCATCGAAAATAAAATAAAATTAAGTTCATTTCTTTCTTTTCAATTATCAGTTGTAATAAGCCTATGTTAATCTGGTAACATGAAAGGTTATGAAGATCCGACTATGAACCAAAATTAAAGAGAGAAGTTTGTTAAATGGAGAAAGGTTATGGAGCCATGCTTCTAGTTTGACATGAAAAGTCACTTCCTTGTTTCACCTAAAGGGAAACAAATGAATCAGATTAAATAAATAAAAAAGGAAGCAAATAGCATTTTCAAGGGCTATAAATCAAATTATAAGGAAAACCTGATACTGCCCAGAGAATCTTGTAAGATGGCTTTAAGTTCACTTCATCAAACTTAATACAAGCATTTTCGGAGGCAACATGAAGTGATGAACTCTAAGCCAAGATTATTCAAAGGCAATTATGCATAGAGTTGTCTCCCTCTCAAGTTCCACTTCACAACTTTAATAACGAATCAAATGCAATCACACACCCAAGAGCTAAAATGAAAGCAAGCAAGCAAGCAAAAACTAATTCCAATTACATCAAAGAAGTGTCAGTGGCAGAAGAGAAGAGCATCTTACTCTAGGATAGGATAATGTTTCAATATATGATCCACTGCTTTTCAAGAAGGCTTCAAAGATTTTCCACCTTATCGTCTAAGAGATCAACCTGGAATTGAAATAAATAAAATTCCAAAATATTGCCAGTGCATTAACATGTATCCTACAAGTTTTATAGTTTTAGAATATAGCACGAAAGCTGTATCCAAACATCAATCAGCCAATAACTAACCATGGAAACTGTAAGAAACCATAGTCAAAACCCTAGAAAATAAAAATATCAGAAAATCAAAAGTTGAATATGTAATTGAGGAACACCTCCAAGTTGAATCGAAGCCACATAGAAAATTATGGAGTTTTCAATTAATTGAAAAGCTAGGGTTTTGGCTTTAAGAATTGAAGGCTTCTTACTATTCTCTCTTCCTGTTCTTGTTTCGTTTTTGTGGGGATAATTGAAAGAGTCGTTGGAGCAACGGCTACATGTACTGGAAGATGAAGAAAAGTCGGCTGGTTTTTGCTGTCAGCCGGGTTTTGGCTTTTTTCAATACATGTAGGAATGGCTTCTTTGTAGGAGAAATGGCATTTTGCCATTTTCCCCGTTGGAGTGAGTTGAATAGAGATAAAAAGCCAAAAAAACTGCATTTCTTCAGTTTGGCTTTTCATTTAGCGTTATCGTTGAAGATGCCATTATAAAATACAGTGGATTGCAATAATAGATGAACAAGAACTCATTTTTTTGTCTCCTTTTTTCTGCATGGACGTGGCTTCTCCCCTTCTCTTTTTTGAATTTCTTAACCTGAAATCATGTTTTTCAATTCAACCCTTGTCATTGTATGCTTCTCTTCTTCGTTACTTGTTGTACTAGAGGCTGAGTTTTTAGTGATCCAACTATATTGTCATAGAATTTGCTTTGTATATTTGTTGTTTTTTTACCTCCCTTTCACACTACCAATTGATTATTGGGAATTTTTTGCTGTAATCTGCCTTGATTGTGTAAGTTATTTTTAATTTTTCTCTTTGATTTTTTTATAGTTTTCTATATTTCTTCCAGATTGTGGAGCTCCACAGGAATTCAGCTTCAATATTAGTGGTACTAATTAGAGTTGGTTTTCGTTTAGTTGCTAATGCATTGCCATAAGTTGAGAATAATTAGGCGACTTAACTTTGGTTTAGCCAATTCTTTTTTATTTATACGTGTGGGGCAATATACAATAGTTACGGTAAAGAATGTAATACTAGAATAGTACCTATAATATTTCTTATATAGTATACATTCTATAATATGCCCTCTCAAACTGAGGATGGAGGATCGACTTGAAGCTTTAAACGAAAAGCAGTAAACGAAGCAGTAGAAAGTGGCTTAGTAAAGACATTTGTAAGTTGATCATGAGAGAAGATAAAACAAATCTGAATCTCCTTCTTTGCAACTCTATCGCAAACAAAATGATAATCAACCTCAATATGTTTTGTGCGAGCATGAAAAAACAGGATTCACAGATAAATAAGTGGCACCAAGGTTATCACACCAAATGATAGGAGCAGAAATAGACAGAATCTGAAAATATGTTAATAAATACTGAAGCCAGATAACCTCAGCAGTACCATTTACTAAGGCTTTGTACTCAGCTTTAGTAGAGAAGCGAGCAACTGTACGTTGCTTACCTGATTTCCACAAAATCGATGTCTGACCAAAGAGCACAAGATAACCACTTGTAGATACTACTTGCCAATCTGTATTTGTAAAGCCATGTAATGCAAAGGAATGACTAAAGGAAGGACTATGAGTAATATGCAAGTTATGTGTTGAAAAACCCTTAAGAGAACACAAAATGCGTTTAATAGCAGCCCAATGAGAATATGTAGAAGCATGCATAAACTGATAGACTCTAATAAAAACAAAGCAAATATCTAGTCTCATAAAAGCGAGATATTGAAAAGTACCCACAATTTGACGAAAGCATGTAGCATTATAAAACAAAGGATCTGGCAGTATGATGGCTTTGGATGCAGAGATAGGAGTGTCAACAGGTTTGCAAGATATCATACCAGCTCGAGTGAGGATGTCAAGTGTATATTTATGTTGTCATAGCATAAGACCCATACTAGTAAACTGAACCTCAATACCTAAAAAATAATGAACAATACCCAAGTCGCGAAGCTTAAATTATGAGCTCAGCAATTGTATAAAGCGTTGAAGCAGAAAAGAGTTGTTACCCATAAGCAAATATATCATCAACATATACCAGAAGATAACAATTATCAATACCAACATAGAAGATAAATAATGAGGTATCCACCCTGGAGGTGCGAAAACCAATGGATAGCAGAAAGTCATTTAGACAAGTGTACTAAGCCCGCGGAACCTGTTTTAAACCATATAGAGACTTATACAATCTACACACATGAGAGGGGAGAGCAAAATCAACAAAACCTAGAGGTTGTTTCATGTAGACCTCTTCGGCAAGGACGCCATTGAGAAAAGCATTATGGATATCAAGCTGATGAATTTTCCAATCACGCGAAACCACAATGAAGAAGACTAATTTGACAGTCGCTTGTTTGATAATAGGATTAAGAGTTTCAGAGTAATCAATACCTTTTTGCTGAGTGAAACCTCTAGCAACTAGGCGCGCTTTATACCTCTCAATGTTGTCATCAACTATACCTTTAATCATGTACACCCACCAACTACCAACAACTTTCATTGAAAGGTGAAAAGACAATAAAGTCCAAGTTTTGTTAGCGCGTAAGGCTTGAATTTCCTAGCGCATTTCACTATGCCACATCTCATACCTGTTAGCATCATAAAAAAAAAAATGGTTCATAAGTAGGAGGAGATACTACCTGACTAATGGAAGCAACAGTGGTGGTGGTAGTTGTTGTGGACAGTGTTGTTTTTTGCTACCGAGGATAGAGGACCATATGATGTTGACGACTAGCTGGTCGTGAAGGAGAAGAGCTTGTACCTAGAAGTTGCTGGAGAGGATACGAGGAGAGATCTACACAGAGTTGCAAGCCGGCTGGAGAGTCTGCGGAGGGACTGGTCGACACAATAAACACCAGTGAACCTGTTGTAGAAGTGGTCTATTCTGCAACAGTAAACCTGAAAACATGAACATTTATCGATAGAAAACCTATTCCTGCATAATGATCATTGGAAAAACAAGTAGATTGTGACAGTATGGCAGGGTTGGGCAGTGATGAAGTGGTTGCAGAATCTGTGGGCTAGGGGGGTCTGTTAGGGTGCGACAAATGGCAGAACAGGGGTGTTAGTTTGGCAAGGTTGTGAAGTAGTAGGCTAAAAGATTTAGGGAGGATTCAAGGGTGGGAGGTGTGTAGGTTGTTTGGAGGGTATTTGGTGTATATGTTATCTGTTCAGAATTCATAAAAGGATAGACATCTTCATGAAAACAAATATGACTAGATACATAAATACATTGAAATGTTAAATCAAGACAACGATAACAAAGATGAGATGAGCTATACCCTAAGAACACATATGGAGAGGAACGAAAATCTAATTTATGAGTATGATATAGACGCAAAAAGAGGAAACAAAAACACCCAAAAGCACGTAGAAAATTATAATAAAGAGTACGACGAAACAGACACCCAGATGGAAATTTATTTTGGAGAACAAGAGTAAGCATGTGATTAATAAGATATACTGATGATTCAAAAGCATAATTCCAAAATCATAATGGTGCACTACTACATTGGCCTAAAAAAGTGTGGCCAATTTCAACAATATACCGATGACGACGCTTAACGATGCCATTTTGTTCATAAATATGAGGACAGATTAACCGGTGATGAATACTAATTGTCTGAAAGAATTGATTTAACTTACGATATTCACCACCTCAATCAGTTTGAACATATTTAATCTTAAGTGAAAATTGACGTTGAACAAGTGTTTGAAAACGATGAAAGATGGAAAATACATCAGATTTGGCAACATGCGAATAATATCATATATGTTTGGCATGCGCATCAATAAATATAACAAAGTAAGGGAAGCCATCATAAGAAAACATAGGGGTAGGACCCCAAACATCATGTCGATGACGACTCTTAACGGTGTCATTTTGTTCATAAGTAGAGGAGATTAACCGGTGATGAATACCAATGGTCTGAAAGAATTTATTTAACTTACGATATTCACCACCTCAATCAGTTTGAACATATTTAATCTTAAGTGAAAATTGACGTTGAACAAATGTTTGAAAACGATGAAAGATGGAAAATACATCAGATTTGGCAACAAGCGAATAATATCATATATGTTTGGCATGCGCATAAAAAAATATAACAAAGTAACGGAAGCCATCATAAGAAAACATGAGGGCAAGACCCCAAACATCATTAAATATTAAATCAAGTGGGGCAATAGTTTTGAGACCCGTAGGTCGCAACGACAGACGCGACGACTTGCCTAATGGACAAGCTTGACACTAAGCAAGAGAACGTCTAGAAGTACATTCTATTTTATTGTTGGAAACTAACAAATTGAAAATGCAAGGGGTTGGATGACTCAAACAACAATGCCACAGATCGGAAATTGTGGAGATGCAAGGAGACTAAAACGCTTGAGGAATGGACGTGGAAGAAGACTCGGAGAGGACATAAAGACCATCATTACTCTAACCAGAAAGGAGAACTTCCTTGGTGATGACATCCTTGACATAAAACACAGAAGTGTGAAATTTAAAATAAACATGATTATCACGACAGAATTTTTGAACAGATAACAACGGTTTGGTAATATAGGGCACATGAATAACATTAAATAATGTAAAAATGTGTTTTGAGGAATGTAATGTGGTATGTCCAACATGTGATATGTCAAGTCCCTTACCATTACCAAAATGCAAATGATTATTACCAAGATAGGTTACAGAATCGGTCAGAGTTACAAGATCAAGTGTGACATGTTGATTTGCGCTGGTGTCAGGGAACCAAGTCGTAGCAGAAACATTCCCAATAGCATAATGAGCAGAGGGTTGCTGGGTACTACCACAAAACTAGGGACAATGAAGAGTTGTATGACCGAAATTTGAGCACAGTTGGCAGCGGATATTCTGCTATCCAGACCATTATCCAGCCCTCGTGTTGCACCTATTCTTCTACCAATTATTTATGACACGACCAAAAGATTGATGTCTCTTCCAAGTGCAGGAGTATCGAAGTAATAAATAACCCAGCAAGACCGGGGTCGAACCACAGGGATGTGAACTATATAAATTATAAATTATAAATGATGATGATGATGATGATTATTATTTAAAGAGGACTTTGAGATGAAAAGACTAATGTGAAGACTAAACAATGATAAAAACAGTTGTCAAGGTTAGAGGATCCACTAATAGTATTAGAAATAAGTAAAGTAATAAATAACCCAGCAAGACCGGGGTCGAACCACAGGGATGTGAACTATATAAATTATAAATTATAAATGATGATGATGATGATGATGATGATGATGATGATTATTTAAAGAGGACTTTGAGATGAAAAGACTAATGTGAAGACTAAACAATGATAAAAACAGTTGTCAAGGTTAGAGGATCCACTAATAGTATTAGAAATAAGTAAAGTATAAACTCTTTTATTACTCAACTAGAAACCACACACAAAGAAGGTTTCAATCGGATGATTTATCGTTAATGGCTCATTATAAAGTATTAACATGATCATATTAATTATCTTATTTAAGCAACACCATACTTATAAATTTCATCAGGCATTCATGTTGCTAACTTATGTTAACAACAAATCAAGTTCCTAGCATAATAACGATGTCGGCCGAAAACTATAAAGGATCAAGCATTTGATGTACCAAATGTTATACAACACAAATCTAGATTAACTATTTAACAAGTAAGGTATTACGAATTGGTAAGATAAAAAGATAAGACATGTTAATAGCAAACTTTCTTGGATATAAACATTGAAGTCCATGTTGAGTTTATATTATACATATTCTAATACCATTAGTGAAACCTTTTCACCTTGGCATAATTAACTTAGCTAAACATAATGAAGAAGAAAAACATAAATAAACAATATAAGAACATAAACATGATATAAGTTAACTAAGTATAGGAAAGGAAATGAAAAGGTATAAACAAGAGATTAGTATAGCATGAAAGAAAACTTGAACATTATAAAAATATAAAGAGAGAAAGTAAGAACATGATCTTGATCTGAAAACTAAAATGACTAAATACATGGAAAATGCCTCCTTTTATAGGCTAAAATTCAGAACTATTGATTGGTTGACAAACTATTTGGTTGGTGGCCAACCATTGACTTGGTGGCTGGTTTTTGATATTGTTGGCTAGCCAAAACATTATTGCTAACATCAAAATTCAAGCAATTTCAACTCATGAAAGTTGTGGGAAATTGTATCAGCTTTCCAACAAAAAAAAAAACAAGAGATCATTTGGACTTCTAAAACTCAAGATATGAGCTGAACACCGAATAGTGTCTGAGTTGCAGGACAGATTCTGACTTCTCTGTTGTTGCTAAGATTTGAACTTGAAAACGGCAGAATTGAGTCTTGGACTCCCATGAAAGTTTTAGGTCCATGTCTTAGCTTTCCATCCATATAAAGTAGACCTAAATCCAAGGTCTACAACTCCAGTTATGATCCAATAACCGAATGGTGTTCCAGTTTGGAATTGAACCAGCATCTCTTCTCTTAGCTTAGTCCTCTTTTTTTCTCTTCACTTTCAATAGTTAATCACATCAATCAATCCTTTGAATTATGAGATATACCTGCATTCAAAATAAGCATTTACCATAAATTAAAGATATATTATATTATCAGACTTATTATTATAAAACATGCTTTAATTAGAGAATTTAATGATACTTTAATGTAATATGATGATATAGAGCCTTAATGGGAATGCATTTTTAAGTACTAATCAGTTTGGACTCCAGTCGGCAACAGATTGGAACATGTTCTAGTGATTGTAGTGGTTATTGTTGGGACACCAATTGCCACGAGAACACCCCTTGTTATGACTGAAATGTGAGCTGTGATGAGACATAGCAAGAAGAGCAAAGGGCTGTGGTGTTAACAACAATGGTGGCTATTATAACGACCCGGCTTTTTCAAGGCCAAAATCGATGGAATTTTATTTTTTTTAGGTCTGGTTCTGGATGTTTTTCACCATATTATTCTAAATATTTATAATTGTATTCTATTCAATAATAATTCACAATCCACGCAAGATCATGTAAATCAACATTCTTATAAAACGGATTCGCAATACGTATGCCCATAATATTATATCTCCACACACATGCCCAAATTTATAATAGCCCAATCAACATCTCATAATCAGTTTAATATTCATCGCAATGCAATAATATATTCACCTCAAACAGGTCATTTCATAACATTAACATTTTCGTCATTGTTTCAACATTCATCAAGAACTCGATCGACCTTTCGTAGTCATTTCAATAATCATCAAGAATTCAATCAAACACTTCATCATCCTTACATCATTCAACAAGGATTTAATAATATATCATCATAAGTAAATGATTTCAAAACATGAACACCATATGAGAAAAAGGTGGAAACCACCTTCCTACTCCACCAGTGAGTTGTCCTTGTCGTAACGATGATCCGATCCTGGCCGCACCACCTAAGACATCAATGACCACAATTCAGTACATTTACATCCTTAAATCACATTCATTACCATACTTATTTCAAGAGTCCATATGTTCACATTCAAGTGTTCTGCATTTTACACCATCATACAATGAAATTGTTACAAGCATTTAAGTCATTCCTGCCCGGGGGTCTATTGTAGAAAATCAACAGCGAAACTAATTCGTTGCTGGCCATACAATTTGGCAGGGAACTGTTTCACTACATGCCACATAATTCACTATCGAAAACTGGTTCCCTGTAGGCCATACAATTCGGCAGTGAAAACTGTTTCACTGCAGGCCCCACACAATTCAACAGTGAACCACAAATTTGTTGTAGACATCACACTTTTGACAACCAATGCTAACTCAGTGCAGCGAACACACTTTTGGCAGCGAATGCTAATTCGCTGCAGACAACTCAATTTCGGCAGCAAATCACAAATTCGCTGCAAAACATACACTTTCAACAATGAACGTTGATTCGCTACAGACAACTTAATTTCAGCAGTGAATCACAGATTAACTGCAGGCAACACCTTTTAGATAGCAAATGGCAACACACTTTCGACAGCGAATGCTGATTCGCTGCAGACAACACACTTTCAGCAGCGAATGTGAATTTACTATAGCCAACACACTTTCGATAATGAATCACAAATTCACTACAGAACACACACTTTCAGCAGCGAACGCTGATTCACTACAGCCGACACACTTTCAGCAGCAAATGTTAATTCGTTGCAAACAACTCAATTTCGGTAGCGAATCACAGATTCGCTGTATACAATACAATCTCAACAGCGAATCATAGATTCGGTGTAGAGTCACATGAGTTTAGCATGAACACACACATGCACTTTCAATTCCAGCACATAATCTTTTACTAAAATCCAGCAGACACGTGATTTTAACATCAACACACATGCATTTTCAATTCCAGCACATAATCAGTCACTAGATTCCAACATAGTTTAATGATTTTAACATCAACACATACATGCATTTTCAATTCCAGCACATAATCAGTCACTAGATTCTAGATTCCAACAAAGTTTAATGATTTTAATATCAACACACACATGCATTTTCAATTCCAGCACATAATCAGTCACTAGATTCCAGTAGAGTTTTATGATTTTAACATCAACATACACATGCATTTTCAATTCCAACACATAATCAGTCACTAGATTCTAGCAGAGTTTCATCAACACACATGCATTTTCCATTCCAGCACATAATCAGTCACTAGATTCCAGCAGAGTTTCATGATTTTAACATCAACACACACATGCATTTTATTACACAAATCATTCTAGCCAACTCTTCTGCTAGGGCCGGTCCTCTTTCATGTTTTGTTCATTCTATTCATTCCTTTTTCTTTATTTGTTAAGTGTTAAGTGTTCTGAAGTCTCAAGAACAAGAGGAAGGAAGTTACATGACCCATATACCTGTCAAATCTAAGTATGTTTAGGGAAAGTTTGACAGTAATCTTTCTCTTCTCTTTCTGGTTCTTCTTCTTCTTTTTCCTCTCTCGGTTTCTAACCCCTTTCTCATTCCCTCTAAGTAGTTATTCAATCTTCTCTCAATATCTTAACTCTCCCTCACACATATTCAAAGATGCACTCTCTGTTGGTTTGGTTTAAATTTCTGTTAAAAGGAGGAAAAGAAGGGAAACATGCAGCTGTTGCAAACAACTTTAGAAAGAGTAAGAGGACAAAAGCATGCAACTCGTTTTAGGAAGAGTGACCCTTTCTCTCTCCTTGTATTTATAGCCTCAATAAGTGTGCTGGGGTGTTTGGGCGTTGGACCGAAGTTGTCCTTATCCCCATTTTTTGTTATCTTGGGCTGGTTTCTATTCTCATTCTCCCCTAGGATAGGCCAGTCCAACAAAAAATTTTATTAGGTTTTACAATGTCGCTGCCGATTCAGAAATCGACACTCAATAATTGCGTCGCTGTCGATTCAGAAATCGGTAGCAAAACTATGCCGCTCCTGATTCAAAAATCGGCAGCCAAAATTTTTTGCAATGCCGATTCAGAAATCAACAGCCAAAAACTTTGTTGTTGTCAATACAGAAATCAGCAAAAAAAATTTTGTTGCTGTTGATTCAGAATTCAGTAGCCAAACTATGCCGTTGTCGATTCAGAAATCGACAGCCAAAAACTTTGTCGTTGGCGATTCAAAAATCGACAGCAAAACTACGACGCTACCTATTCAGAAATTAGCAACCAAAAACTGTGTCGCTGTCGATTTAGAATGGCAACAATGGTGGAGTCATTTCGGCTTTACTTTTTTTTTTTTGGAGTTTATAGCTACGGCTGTAGAGAAGGATTTGCATCCACGAAATGAAAGGAGCTCTTGTGCAGAAATTCATGGGTAAAAAGGTGGTTGTAAAGGTCAACATACAACAACGGTTCTGCCTTGGTTTTAAGACTCGTTACCAAGTCTTTGAACTCACCACGAAGGCCATGAAACACATATATATTAAAGTCTTCAAGAGAAATGGGCCGGCCAGCAGCAACCAATTTGTCAAATAACAATTTGGTTTGTTGCATATATATACTAACCAATGAGTCACCTTATCAAAGATCTTAAAAGGAACCATGAAGTTGCATGATGCGAGAATTAGACGAAGATGCAAGAGCTTTCTCATGAGTGCATAAAACGCATTGCGAGGTATGACAATCTACCACGAGATGCAATACATCCACAAAGAGAGAGAAGAGGAATGCACTCAAAATAAGTTGATCTTGTTGCTTCCAACAAAGAAAAAAAAGGTTGATTATAAAGGACGAACTAGCAGAACCGTCAGAAATATGAGATGGAGGACACGATACTGAGCCGTCAATAAAGTGAAAAACTCCTTGACCAAAAAGATAGGGTTACATTTGCATTCGCCAATAGAGATAATTTATATTCGTAAGTTTCAACAAAACAACTTGGTGGGTGTTGGATAGAGCAACGATAGCAGAAGGTGGTGTTCTTATAATGTGCAGAGGAACGACAGAAACATGCGAGGAGAAGTCACTAACGTGTTCTGCAAGCGAAGGCTGCTGCTGTTAAGGAAGAACACCACCGGCAGGAGCTTGTAGATGGCTGACCAACTGAGCTGCACCACCAGTGGTGAGGGAGAAGTTGGCAGCAATAGTAGTAGAGTTCATTTAGAAAAGGAAGAGAGAAGGTCAGTTGCAAGGGGAAGAGGGAGAGAAAAGTTTTAATGGCAGAAAGCTCTGATACCAAGTTGAGAATAATTAGGAGGCTTAACCTTTGGTTTAGCCAATCCTTTTCTATTTATATGTGTAGGGCAATATAAAATAGTTACAGTAGAGAATACAACACTAGAGTAGTGCCTATAATATTTCCTATATAGTATATTCTATAATACCATACAACTAGACTTGTGTATTCAACTTTTTTCACTTCCTTTTTACATTCTTAAATTGATTAGTTTTAGTTTTTTTTTCTTAGGTTATCTCCTTCATAATGTATATATTTTTCTTTTCATTTTTGGGTGTTCCATTATTGTTTGATGAGATATGGAGTTGTTGTAGGGCTTCAGTTTTACTAATATCTGCTCAGGTCTTCCTTTTCTTTTCTTTTTTATTGGCTCATCTTTGTAGGTATTCCCATTATTGTGGAATATGTTGTAGAATAGGAAATATTGTGTTCTTTGATGTATCGATTTATCATGTGTAATATGCTACATTATAATACATGTGTATTGCCCTAATCATATAAATAGTAGAGATGGCTACCTGATTATGTTAGCCTCTTAATTATCACAAACTCTGTTTCAACTTGGTATCAGAGCTGATTTATCTAAACAGATTTACGACTTCCCTTCCTTCACCTTCTTCTCCAAACAGCAGCAGGATTTCTGTTTTCCTCCTTCATGATTAATTCTACTAGATTAATTCTCTGCTGAAGCAAACATTATCTCCTTCTGCTGCAGACATGTTGAAGTCTGTTTTTCCCTTCCCTACTGCTTCTTCTTTGCAACGATTAAGTGCTCTACACGATTAACATCTTCCCCTATACTGGATTAAGTTTTTTACTAGATAAACGATTAAATGTTCTACAATTCAGTGTTCTACTCAACTTCTGTCTTCTGTCTTCTTAACAAATATGGATCCTTTAGTTTTTGCTGCAACTAGCATCAATGTCAATTCTTCTTCTCCCAACACCAATGTCAGCGCATCCTCTCCCAACATCAACGCAACTATGTTCCCCTCTACTGTGATAACAGCTATTATTCCCCTCTCCAACACACAGCAGGTCATCAACCTAAAACTCACCAACAACAATTATTTATTTTGACGTATGCAGATGAAGCCATAACTGAGTGGCCAAGGGGTTTTCTTATTTGTCCATGGCTCGTATACATGCCCATCTTCGCATAACCTGTCTAGTGACCCTTTTGTCGCCTTTGCCAGCTTTAGTTCTGGTCCTTCCCAAGTGTGTCTAACATAGAAACAACAAGACCAACTCATCCTCAGTGCTCTACTCTCATCGCTCTCCATCGATGTTCTTTATCTTGTAGTGGATTGCCCAATTTCAGCCAGTGTTTGGAGCACCTTAGAACGTGTTCTTGTCTCTTCATCCAAATATAAGATTATACAATTGCATGGCTCTCTTCAAAACCTTCATCAAGGTGATGATATTGTCATTCTCTACTTGCAAAAAGCTAAGGGATTTTTTGATGAATTAGCCTCATTCGGCAGACCTATCTCCCTCACTAATTTCAACCTTTATGTTTTTCAGGGCCTTTATGGTGAGCTTCATGATTTGGTTACAAGTCTGACGACCAAAGTCGAGCCCCTTGCTTACTCTAAACTTCATAGTCACTTGTCTACACACGAGTTTTTACACAAGAGCTCTCTTTAATATATTCTGATTATTGCACCGCTGCTGCCCACATCTTCGCAACCTCCCTCTACCTATGTTGCACAATGTACTTTTGCTAGATTTAATAGCAGTGGCTCCTCTCCTCATTGGGGGAGAGGAAGGAGAGGAGAATGAAGGGGACATTCTCACATCAACTACAACCAATATAATAGGCAGTCTTATCATGGCAACAATAGGGGTTCCTTTGGCGAAAAAACTGTAACTATGGTAGCAATTGGAAGCAGCAGAAGTCAGCAAGGCAGAACCAGTGGCCACGACATGTTAGATGCCAACTTTGTAGCACGATTGGGCACTCTGCACAATAATGTTCACAGCTTGTGCATCATGGAAATCAAGCCTCGGCCAACCTTTCCTTTAGTGATGCTTCAACAATGAATTTTGTCACTTGGTTTCCAGACACAAGTGTGAATCAACATGTTACTCTAGACATTATCGATATGACACATGGAGAACCTTATCTCGGTAATGATCAATTGTATGTTGGTGATAGTAAGGGACTTATTATATCTAATACAGCTCATAATATTTTGCATACTCCAAAACGAGCCTTTACTTTGTCTAATATCTTACATGTTTCACAAATTAAGAAAAGACTCGTATCTGTTCAATAATTTTGTTATGAAAATTGTGTTTTTTTTTTAGTTTCACTCCTCTTTTTTCTATGTCAAAGATCTCATAACTAAGAAAGTTCTTCTTTTCGGTCAGAGTAAAGATGACCTCTATATCCTTTCGGAGTCCTCTACCATGTTTATGCCCCAAGCCTTTCTTTGCTCCCTCGTCACAGTCTTCAGCCCAACAGGTAATGTCTCGCCCTACTCTTCAGCCTGTTAATTTTAAGGAGGTTGATCATTTTATGTGCCGGCATACTGGCATGAAATCTGAAATTACAGCTTTATATGCCAATAGTACTTGGTCTTTGGTACCATTTGATCCATTGCGATGATTTTGACTCCTCATCTTGCAATAAAAGGTAAATGGGGTCTTAGAAATTATTATTTTTAATTTGAGTGATTTTTCAATTTCTTTACCAATTAAAGGTTTATTGAGATTTATGAGGTATGTTTTAGGTGGAAAAAAAAAAGGTTGAAAAACTTTTTTGTTTACACCAAATGAGGTGGAGCTTAACTTTCTAGTCATATAAAGTGGCAACAACACATATCTGCCACTACAAGCAACATGTCATTTACTTTGTATTATTTTTTTAAAATGTCATTTGCTCATTTAAAATAAATAAATAAAGAAAGAAAGCAATCAAGGCATGGAGACCCACACACGTTTAGCCTCATATCTTATGGGCTAGGCACGTTGACCTACATAGACTCAAGCGTCTGGTCTTTTTTTATAAAGGCTTTTATAGCTTCTTCTTTTTTTTTTTTTTGTTGTTTCCTTTAATTTTAATTAAATTTCTTTGAAATTAATTTATTATAAATATAGTAGAGATGTTGTTTTATTAAATATCGTTCAATTTTTACTTAGTTTTCGAATAAGAATATATCATTTTTTTTAGTATTAGGGAGCATTCTTTTTGTATATCTTTGTTAGTTTTTTATTCTTTTTTTATATTTTATTCATCGACTATCATGCACATGTCTTTTTTTATGATATTATAATTAAATAATAAAAAACAATTGGCTCCAAATTGTTTACCGCGACAGCACACAAATATGGTGTTGTTCTTAAGTTTGTAACACATTCGGGCCAAGATCATCACAACATTACATTTTATTTATTAAAATTTATGTTTATGGTTATGATGAGTTTTTGTTATTTTAAAAAAAAATTGAGTAAAACAAATGTCAAAACAAGTGCATTAACAATATAAGAGGTTTTAATTAAAAATTTTATTTTTATTTCAAATCATCTTTATATATATATATATATATATATATATATATATATATATATATATATATATATATTATGATTGCTTTTGGTTTTCATTAAATAAAGCACATGGCAATAAAAAACATTTTTTTTGTTAAGAAAAATAGATTGATAAGGAAAAGATGAATTATACTAATAAATTATTTTGCTTTGATGTAATTAATTTTTTTTCTTAAAAACAGTTTTGACATATAATTAAATAAAAAAATTAAATAGCTCCCGGCCAGTGGCACAAGAATATTATGCATTAATTCATATCTTAGCTTGTTGATTTAAGTAGTATTATGAGTCTTTTTAATATTTATTTGTGTATGTAATTATTAATTTGCAAGATTAAAAATATGAATCAATATTTCAATTAACAATTAAAGTTTTTTTAAAAAATAAAAAACGCATTGACATTAACTTTTGATCCGAATCACTAAGATAACAAGGTATGCAGCGAAGTTCTATTTTCCAACCTTAAAAGTATCGTAATCAATGATGTAATGAGGATATTTTTTATTCCATAATTTTTTCTTCTGCGTTAATCACGCTTAAACAATCACCGTCACCTTCAACGCTGTTGTTTGGTTCTTGTGATCGCCGT
>Ga0325402_1000179_pt1 | contig 35715 bp, 19 predicted proteins | sample PopdelMetagenome_22_FD_207212 | JGI IMG/M metagenome (GOLD analysis project Ga0325402, IMG submission 207212) | Populus deltoides microbial communities from Bellville, Georgia, United States - Xylem-PdKOR-R3 | ecosystem: Host-associated > Plants > Phyllosphere > Stem > Wood/Secondary xylem... | reverse complement strand
GGTAAGGTCTCGGGGTAATATATTGACGTGGGTCCATGAACAATGCCCTTGCATCGTGAACTTACATCTTGGAACTATACCTTATATTAAAATTAAATACATAAACTTATAATATAAAACATTGGTATCACTATTTTCTTGTCTGCGTGGGAGAAATATGTTCTCAGTGTTGCTCACAGTTTTTCCTCGATCTGAACATGGTTTCTTGAAAAGAAGTTTGAAAACACACACCGAAAGGTGAAGTCGATATTTGTTCCTGCGTACTTACAGAGATGATTGGAAGTCGTAGCAAACAACTTGAAGATGTGTAGCCTTCGCGCAATTAAGTTTTACCAAGCAAGATTCAAAGTACAGAATTCAATGATAGATGGAGAGATACAAGGGATAGAATCATGTTTATTTTTATTTTTATTTTTATTCACGGTTATTTTTTAACTAATTTTTTATATATATTTCTGAGAAAAGGAAATGTAAGATAAAAATAGAGATATAACTTTTAGAGATAAGTATCAAAAATATTATTGTAATGTCTTCTAAAAATTTAAGTTTCTTTTATTGAATTGGTTTTTAATACAGTATCTAAATTTTAATGACCAAACGGTCATGAGTTCGGACCTGATAATTCTTGTTCTAGTTTTATTTCATAAGAAATAAACAAAAGATAATATATATTCATACAAGTTTAAGTTTAAAGGCCTTCATTTAAGAAGATATGATAAAAATTTTAATCAAAACATGAGTAAAGAAAAGTAAGGATTTTCTACTTTTCACGTATTATGCATGCTAATTCCACTGTTCACTGAACAATGCAATTAGCATGAACAGTGTACATTATTACACTGTTTATGTGAACAGTGTAAGATAATTGCATTGTTCACTTAAAAAACAATGAATAGTGCAATTTACTTGTATTATTCATGTGAACAGTTTTTTTCCCAGTGTGTTAATTTTATTAACAGTTTTTTTAAAAAAAAACTAATTTAGAGTGAATTAAATTCACTCGCACTGTGATGTGAACAATATTTTTTTTCCTGAAAAACCAGTATAGAGTGAATTAAATTTACTCGCACTGTAATATCAATTTTATACCTAATAATATTTTATCTAATTTTATTACACGCTCAAAAAATTATGAAAATTGTAGTTCTTATCGGATGAATTTTATATGTAATGGAATTATAAATAGTTTAATGGAATAAAAAAATATTTTATATAAAGTATTATTTATTTCATGATGTAATAGGAGTAATTAATTCTAAAATATTTAAATTTAAAACCATCAATATTAATATATATATTTTTAAATTATTTTATGACCTCAATTTCAAAAGCATTCTTAACCAAACACATTAAACTACTTTTTCTTCAACCTCAATTTCAACTATAGTTTTAACCAAACATCTATTTTTTCAAACCAACCTCAACTAAAAGTACTTTTTATAAAACAACTTTTTTCAAATCACAACCATAACAACTACTGTAATACCAAATACACTCATGTAGCCTTCGCGCAATTAAGTTTTACCAAGCAAGATTCAAAGCACAGAATTCAATGATAGATGGAGAGACACAAGGGATAGAAACATGTTTATTTTTATTTTTTTTCATGGTTAATTTTTAACTAATTTTTTATATATACCTCTAATAAAAGGAAATATAAGATAAAAATAGAGATGTAACTTTTAGAGATAAGTATAAAAAATATTACTGTAATGTCTTCAAATAATTTAAGTTTTTTTCGTTAAATTAGTTTTTTATACGGTATCTTAATTTTGATGACCAAATGGTTATGAGTTCAAATCTGATAATTCTTGTTCTAGTTTTATTTGATAAAATTTTATTAAGTAAAATATAATATATATTCATACAAGTTTAAGTTCAAATGGCTTTCATTTGAGAAAATATGTTAAAAAAACTATATAAATTATATCTTGAGAAATTACCTGACTGGTTTTTTTCTCTTGCAAATATCTTTTCCAAAATTTCATAATTTCAATATATTTTTATATTCAAATATGGAAGATTGATTTTAATTAACTTAATTCTCATCATTGAACATGAAAAATAAAAAAGTGATAGTCATAAAAAAAAATACAACAAATGTAAACAAGAAAAAAAAAATAGAGGAGAGAAAACGTCAATTAAACGACTACGGCTAAATTATCAAACAAGATTATCATCGAACGGAAGCTTGGTCGTAAAAAACTAATTTAGATATTTTTATTGTTAGATTTGAGAGAATTTAAAGTTTAAAATATGCATACCACGTGGCATCTTATGTGTGCCGGGTACAGAGAACGTGGCATTACGAGAACCACGTGATCAGACAAGGATGCTGTAAGCTGTTGACCTTGTGACCGGTCTGACGTCATAATACCACGTAGCCGTCGTTATCATCGAGGTGGATAACACCACCTCTTTTCTAGAAGATTTGGATGAGACCGTACAGATCAGCTCGTTTTGACCTTCGAGAAAATCTTGACCTTCAGTATGGTTGGCCCATTCACATTCAAGGTTTTAAATTAACTTCAACTCCTCATTCAAGCCTCGGTATTAATTAATAATCTTTGAAATGACTTTAATGTTTATAATTTTTAAAGAAATCCCGGAAAAGAAGAAGAATATTATTTGAAATCACTCCACAAGTGTTTTCTAGAACCTTGTAGATGTATGCTACAACCACCTTGTCGCTTGAGAATATACACACACACACGAAGAAAAATATAATTTTTAAACCCGATCTAATTTGATGAGTTAATTTATAAAATTTAAAGATTTAAGACTTAATTTATGCTAGATTTTTTAATAAAATTGTATAAAATATTAATCTAATAAAAATTCATTAATTTAACTACTCTTTTAATGCTCCAATCTAATTACACTTGGCTAAATTAACACAAAAATAAGAGAAAAATATGGATTATTGTTATTTTAATAAAAATAATTGATTTCATAACTTATAAGCTAATCTAATAACTTAAATTCTTTTCTATATAAATTTTGAATAGGTTGGACAAATATAATTATTAAAAATAAAATATAACTATATTAAATGCAATTGCAAATAAATTCAGCTAATAAGGTGTTAAATACAAGTTCGTTAAGTTTTAGATCCCACAAATATAAGAGAAGAGAAGTGCATTATTAAATCCATCAATCTCCAAGTTAATAAATATTTAGATGAAAATAAATAAGATGAAATAGGATTTTATTAAAAGTACTTCTTTTGTTTGTTATTATAGTTGTAATTGTATTTTAGAATGATTTTTTGTTTGGAAATATATCAAAGACATAAAAAAAAATTATTTTAAAGAAAAAATAAAATATTTTTAAAAAGAAAAAATAAAATTGCCATATATTCCAATGTAAAAAAAAAAAAAAAAACTGATTGAAAAAACAATTCATATTCCACTCCGAAAGAAGGTTCATATTTAATATTATTCTAGTTAAAGTATCACAACTAGAAAATAACGTCACTCATCCTACTATTAATTTTAATTTTTTTTTTATTACCGACAAAGAACATTGTATGGGACACGTGTCATTATCATTATCTTAGGAAACCAGATGTGATGTCATGGTAATCTTAAAGTATTCTAAGCCATAATTATTACTTTCAGACCATTTTATGTTGATTTGACACTTGATTGATTCTTTGTTAAATTCGGTGTGACTTTTTAACATTTTTTCTCCTTTAAAATTATATTATTTTAATTTTTTTGAAAAACAAAATAAAGGCACCCATGGATAAATAAATAAGTTCGTTAATAAAGGCCTCTGACAGAACAGGTGATCCTAATCCCCTGACTTTAATGAAGAGCCCAGCAGAGACTGTGATATAGGCCCAGCTTAAATTCTTAATCATAAAGCCTGGCCCACCTAAAGATGTATGAGTTTTTGATAACTAGAAAGCCCCACGGTTCTTGTGATAAAAAAAAAAGCGTTCCTATGGGCCAGTTTTCGATCAATACTCGTGGCTGGGCCCGATAGTTAATTCTTTATACCTTTAAAAACATATTTTCTTTTATTCTCCTTGCTTTAAATAAATTTTTTTTTATGTTTTTAAATTGTTTTAATATGTTAATGTTAAAAATAAAATAAAATAAAATATTATTTTTATATATTTCAAAGTAAAAAACACTTTAAAAAATAACAACTATTATAATATTATATATAATTTTACTTCTCATGCCATCCATGATTGACTAGGAAAATAGTATGAATCATCTCAAAGAAATTATTATCATCGATTCAATCCTAATCAAATATTTTTATTGAAACAATAATATTTTTTTAATTGTTAATTTAAGTAGGTCTAAATTAAATTTTATCAAGTTAATTAAATCACTAAAAATTAAAGTGAATCAAGTTTACTATATTAACATCTTATTCAATTTAATTAAAAAATCTAACACAAGTTTCACTTCAAATCTCCGGATTGACTAGTGGAGTCGCCATATTTAGGACCACAAGCTCGTGTGCTCTCGCTGTAGCTCTCGAAAGAGAGGAGCATGGAGCCAGTCCAAAAGCTTACTATTATGCGATGCATGGTGGCCATGTGGATGAGCCCGCCTGCTCTCCTGTCACAGCTCACCATTTACCAGACAATCACCCCACGAGCCCAGATCTTTAGAATGATTTTGAGGATCCTGGAATTTGTTTCTGAATGATTAGGCTGATACTAAAGCAGCCATTGAATGTTTGGTAGAAAAGGCATGGAGGAACGATGGGAAGGGGTTTATTCCTCAACAGGGAAAAGTTCGGCGTCTTGATAAGACGTTGATGGTAAGCGTAAGTGGAGGACTCTGCTTGCAAACAAGACACGTGTACCATGGAAGGAAGAGCTTATCTTCATGCCTAAAAAGGGAGAATTTGTCCCTCCTGTAATGATCGGATTTAGCCATGATTCGGCTCTTGAATTGGGTTACTGCTCTTACGACTTAAAAGTTGCTGGCTGCCCATAGGTCTCATAGGTCTTTTAGGAACGGGCTATGGTGGTTGTGGGGTGAGATTTTCGAGTCTCTGCCACGGTTTTGAGATATTTTTTTATTCGATGATATTAAACTTTTGGGCTATTTGCAGGTCTGATAATAAATAAAAAATATTAACTTAAGTTAACAGGTTAATTCAAAATAGTATGATTTTAAAATTTTTTAAGAGTTATAATAATGAAATTTTGAAAAACAAAATTTTATTTAGTCAAACCGGGTTTTGATTGAGTCGCTATTAAGCTTACTACATCGTTTTTTTTTTGATTCGAGGAAACCTCACCTTCCCAGAAAGCGCACTTTGTGGGCCCAGGTGAGGGAGTAAAACTTCGGCTGTCCTAGGCTCTTACAAGAGGTGCACGCCCTGACTCGAACTCGAGGCCTGCTGTGCAGATCTCAAACCCTTTGCCATCACGCTACACCCCTTGGGGACAATTTTTTTTTTGGATTCGAGGAAACCTCACCTCCCCGGAAAGCGCACTTTGTAGGCCCAGGTGAGGGAGTAAAACCCCGGCTGTCCCAGACTCTTACAAGAGGTGCACGCCCTGACTCGAACTCGAGACCTGCTGTGCAGATCTCAAACCCTTTACTATCACGCTACACCCCTTGAGGACCTTACTACATCGTATTGAGTTAACTTTGATATGATTTAATAAAACTTGACCAAAGCTTAGATTTAGGTCACGAGTCATCAAACTAACACATCAAGCCCAATCAGTTTTGATAACGCTGTTTATAATTATTCTTAATTTAGTTGAGTACTTGTTTCATTGGTTTTTTTTATATAAAAAAATAGTGAATATTACAAAATGAAGGTACATACTAGGACTTTAAACTTATAAATAAATTAAATTTGTTCATGAACGAAAAAATCATATAATAAATTCTGTAATTAAAACCATAAAACAAAGTTTAAAATGCAAATTAATACATGAAAAATCACATACATACATACATACATACATGTATATATATATATATATATATATTAAGAAATAATAAAAATAAAATAAATATCTCAATAGAGCATGAGACCAGCGAACTCCTTAGTACTTGTATTTAGTTTTAGTGAGATGGAGTAAAATTTGATCATTTAATGATTTGAATAAAATTGCTATTCCTAAATATTTACCTTTTTATATAACCGAGCAATAATTCAATTTTTTTTTTTTATCGAATTTAGCAATCACTGATTTCCATCACTACTTTTTTTCCCCAACAAAATCTTATTTGGCCAAGACAGAAAAGTACAAATTATTGCAAAATTATATGAAATTTACACGTGGCAGGATTAGAGTGATTAACTAGCACTGACCTTGTCTTAACATGCAGATGGGATCCAAAGCTTCTGTCACTTGCCAGTAAGCAAGATTGGCTGTCTTGTTACCGTGTCAGAAAATACTGACACAGTAAACAGAAAATAAGATTATTAAATAAAAAACGCAAAAAAAGGGAGGAAAAATCGGGAAATTATTACCCAAACTATAATTAAAAGCTAAAACAGCACATGATGTAAAAGTTCCAAAAAATCATAATTTTAGGATATCACGGTTTAAAAATATAATGTTTTAATAATATTACAGTTTAAAAATATAACATTAATATTATAACCGCAACAACTAATTTCATTGTTTACAATTATAACATTGATAAAATATCGTATTTTTAAACCATTATATTATAAAAGAGATCATTTTGAGAAATAGTTGGATATTTAATAAGATTTTGAGTTATTTTTGTGTTTTAAATTTGAAAAAATTTATAAAATTATAGTTTTTGTTAATTTAAATTTTTATTTACTTTATGATTTTAAAAAGTTAAAATATTTATAATTTTATCAAAATTTGGATAGAGTTTTACTTTATAAAAGAATTATACCTAAAATTTTGTTTCGCTTGAAAAAACTTGTAAAAAATTACAATGACCACAATTAACAAATTCTAACTAAAATCAACATGTTCTTATATTATTCCATAATCATAAGTAGCTTCAAAAATACAAAATAAAAATAAAAATACATGCATAAAAAATGAATATAAAATAATTCAATAATATAATATTTAAGTAATTTTAAAATATATAAATATAAATTGTCTATTTATCTATATCTATGTTTTATCAAATAATTTGGACTTATAAGTAGCAATACTAAATCCATTTAATTAATGTTAGGTTTCAAAAAAGTGTCATATAATTGTCACATTTTAGAAACGCTAGAAGAAGAAACTATACTATTACATCAAATTTTTCCCAACAGTGTTTTCTCTCTGAAATTTTTAGTTTAATCATTAATGTGATATATTTGTTGTTTTAAAAAAACAATTGATGTCAAAGCACTAAAACATTATTATAGTGATTAAATAAATCATTAGCCCTTGGAAAGTGGAAGATTTCTCACAGAAGAAGACGTCTAGAGACTGGAACGATCCATTCATCACTCTATTCTCACCTCCAACAATCGAATACATACAATTTTGCAAGGTTGAAAGCTTTAAATCATCAACAACAACAGAATCCCAGGTGGGTTTGGTTTGTTTCGAACTTTCTTGTGATTTTGACTAGAAAACAATCAATTTATGAAGTGAAGGTTTGCTGCCTGTTTGCAAAGTCGGTGGAATTTTGACCTTCTTAAGCCTTTTTCATCCTTTGTTGTGATGTTGACTAGAAAACAATCATTTATGAAGTGAAAGTTTGCTGCTTTATAGGAAAGGAAGTGAGTTTGTTTTGTTTTTTTAGCTCGAATTGGTTTTTTTTTTTTTTTGTTGATTTGGGCTATCTGGGTATTGCTAGTTTGGTGTGAAATCTGTGCTTGATGCGGTCAAGGTCTCCTTTATATTTGAAGGCGATGAATTTGGGAGTGTTTCAGCTTCATTTCGGTGAAAGTTTGTAACTTCACATCTTAGGGTAGAATTTTGATCTCTACAAGTTGCTCATTATCAAGGGTTTTATGTCCCTTGTCCATCATTTTTTGGCTTCCGAGTATTGTTGAATTGGTAGAGCATTTTATTGATATTGGACTCTGGGTTTTGTAGTGTCATTCTCCATCGTTGCTGCATTATTGAGTTGTTGCAAATTGTGTATTGCTTGCTGGATGGATGAATTTGATTTTAAGTAGCATCTGTATCTAGGGATTTTACCATCCTATTGGGTTGATCTTGAAGTCTGTTATTGCTACAGGGTGGCCAAGCTTAAGTAGATACTGAATTCAATTTTGCGTTGAAAGTTATGCAGTTAGGGTTTTGAAGTGATACTCTTTGATTTCTCTTCTGGATGTCATGTGAGATGATGGATAAGGTTGGATGGTAAGATTTGCAAGCGTGTGACCCATATGTGTCCATTTGATGAGTTATCTGATTTGATTTCTTCGAGTTTGTTTTGCTTTTCCTCTCCCTTTTTCTTTTGCTTGGTCTTGTTGAATCTGATGCATAGAATTATTGCTTCGTCTCAGACTTAGCTAGTTCAATTTGTGCACCAACTTTGGCTGATTTGGGCAAGAACATCCGTAAGCACCTACTTTTTCTTTTTTTCTTGACTGTATTGCTAGCCAGATGCTGCTTGATTCTAAAATCTATCAATACTAGCCAGAAAATCATCAAGATTATGCTATCTGGTTATTTCCTGGTACTTTGCATACCTCAGAATTTAATTGGAAATTTAGAAACATCTTCTGTTATTGTGGATGATGGACAATGTGGAGTTTGCTTGGTTTCGTTGAATAGATTTTCAAGTTAGGTTTTGGGAAAACTTTTCTGTCCTATGTATATGAACTAATATTGCTAGGTCGCATTCTGTTAAAGGAAATTGTGGCTTTTTATATATTTGTTTATTACTATATTTTTAGTTTTCTTTATCTTTTTTTTCCCCTTTCTCTTCAATTGTTTTTACTGAAGGAAGTTGGTGATACTTCAGGCCTTTTGTTCTAGGCAGTGTTTTGGGGTGCTGATTTGTTTGAAGGGGACTAAGGAGGTTAAGATGGCGATGATGCATGGGGAGTAGAACTGGTGCAGAAGATGAGAAGAAGGCCGTAGTGATGCCGAGCTTTGATCCTCAGTTACCAATTTCAAACGCAATGTACAGTTCCTCTTCTATTACTTTTTATATACATGTTTTCAATTGAACATTTCATTCATTATTTCATCCTTCAAGTTGGATTTCTTTGTGCCTGTTCCGCTTACTTTTATTTTTGTCTATATATACACGCGCACACACGTGTAACCAATAGTAGGTTCAAGAACTTGAACGCATTTCTGGGTGTCTTGTACTCACATCATAAATCATTTCTAGTGGATCAATAACAGAGTATAAACATCGTCTCAAAAGTTGGTAGGCCAGAGTATAATAATAACCAGGAATTTCTTTGTTTGATTGATAGCTTCAAAGGTTGGCATTGAATGATTTTGAATGTGTTGTCTGGATATTGAGAGTGTGATGTAATTTGTTTGTTCTCATAAAAGCTTTTCTGCATTAGTTACATATGAATGATTTCCATGCTTCATCACTCTGTCAAGGTTATATAGCTTTTATACCATTCAAGCTCTGATGATGGGAACTATTTTAAGTTAAATTGCTTTATGCTAAATATTCTTGCAAGTATTCAGAGGAACTTGATTGTGAGAGAGAGGTTAAGTTCCTAGACATATTAATCAAACAAACTATACGGTCAGCACTGAGGGAGGCTTCCTGCACAGGGGTGAGCTCTTGAGCAACTTGATTAGATGAAGATGTTGCTCCTCTCCTAATACTTAATATAAGGCAGAGAGGCTCGTACTTACCTACACCCCACTCTCTATCTCAGAGGTTTTTTTGCATTTTTCCTTAGGTCTTGGGTTGAAAGTTGGAAATTGTCCCAAGCAGTTCAATTGCTGACCGTGTTTTTCTATCTCCCTTTCTTCTTTCTCCTCTGTTGTTCCAGTAATTGTAGTATAATCTCTATTGTTTCTAAAAGTTTAATCTGGAAGGTCATTGTGAAATTTTTGGTCATGATGCATGTGGAATTTTTGGTCAAGATGTATCTACTTTTACTGGTTTTGAAGATGAAAACACAACATAATGTATGACTTATTTGGACTGATGGTGTCGCTCGATACTTTTTGGTTGTAAAATTACAACACTCAACAAATTCTTGGTACTTATTTGGTGACAATTATGGCTTCAGTTGTGTAGAAGGAAGCACAATCCATCCTCACTGTGCTACTTATTTTGGGGTGTTCTTAGAGGACGATGCTATTGACCTGAGTCCAGGTAAGTTTTGAGCAATCCAACATGCAAGGGACTAATTTAAAAATGGCACAGCTTGTTGTGCTCTTTCATCTAGTAGATTCTATAATTAAATTTTATCTGCTGATATCTTTTTGGTGATCTAAAATTTTCACAAAAACTTATTCTTTTTTTAATTGTGCAGAAACAAATTCATAGGAATATTGTTATTCCGCAGAAAAATATAATCTAATGTTTTTGGATAAGGGCAAATTACATCCACCCCCGAGATAGTAAATGCATGGACCATCCTCTGTTCTTAAATTGAATTGACTAGAGCAGTTGACGTTGACTTATTGCTAAATGAACTGCTAACCTTAAACTTTTAGGGACGGTCGAGGTAAGTTATTTGTGTAAAATCTTTGCTGGGATTGCAATATATTTCAGAATCAAGAGCCATATCAATCTAATTGCAACAATTCAGAGAATAGTCTACGTAGTAATGCTTTGAAAATCATCATAAGAAAAATCATGTCCAATAGTTTTTTGTGGAAAGAGAGAGTGGGAGAAAAAATTCAGATAATACTGATCACAGTGCATAGAAAATAATTAAGGATCTCCTACATTGTCTACCATGATTGTTGGCATTTGATAAATAAACAAAGATGCAATCAAAACGAAGAAACTGAAGAAAGAAAACTATGTGATCGATGGAAATGGATAACTGTGCATATATTATTAGGACATAAAAAATAGATATTTCAAGAATGTACAACCAGCTAGAATTAAAAGTGTTAACAAGATGTAGCATACTTGTGAAAATATTTTTTTTTGGTTTCACAGAACAAATTTAACATCAATTTTCATGAAGTAGTGAAATTAGATTGAATGGTTTTTGTCTTCCTATGCAAAGTCCTTTATGTAATATGTGCCATTGCAGGTGCTGTGTTCAATTCAGCAAAAGAAAGAACGCAAGCAATCCCTTCTGACCCCCTCACTAGTGGTGCTTTTGACAAGGTGAATTTCTTAGATGGATGATAATTTGCCCATGTGGTTACTTCTACTAATTTTTTCCTCTTCCCTGACTTGGCAGAAACAGTCATCTTCTGTCCAAGTGGAGTCTCAGAGGTTACCATTAGAAAAAGTTCAAAGGTTAAACCGGGTTTCTATACCAAGTGTTGGTACAGAAAACTGGGGGGAGACTCAGAAGTTACTGTTAGAAAACATTCAACAGTCAAACCAGGTCTCTATACCAAGTGTTAATACTGAGAACTGGGGGGAGACAAATATGGCTGATGCTAGTCCGAGGACTGATATCTCAACAGATGCAGACACAGATGATAAAAATCAAAGGGTGCTGTTTTTTTCTTGCCTTGTACTCTCGTGACATGATGTTGAGCACTTAATTCTGTAAAATTAGAAATTTGCTTAGGAGGTACACTGTTTCAATAGTTTTATTATATTTTTGTTTCTATTAAGTGCCTGTAATCAAGAATTCTAGTTTACCATTCTTGCCTTTTGGATTTCAACGTGCATCTCTTCTTTTGCTTGATGAAGTAAGCAATGACATCATTCATTCTGCTCATTAGAAAATGTATTGATTGGACCAAATCAATTCCATTCTAACACCTAAAAATTGTATGTGTGCAGTTTGATGGAAGTCTATCTACAGCTCTTGTAGCGTCTGATTCCAGTGACAGATCAAAGGATAAAATGGACCAGAAGGTGAAAATGTTATATATTAATTGCACTCACAATATGCTACTCCATCTAGTTTTACTTGATGATCGTTTGATTACACTTTGCAGACTCTTCGTAGGCTTGCTCAAAATAGAGAAGCTGCAAGAAAAAGCCGTTTGAGGAAGAAAGTACGTTTCATCCTTTACCTGTACTTGTTTTTGTTTCTTAACAAACTTTTTTCAGCATGTTCTTTACCTGTTAATTTTCAAATGGCAATTGAATGTTGTCACACAAATTGGTATTGATCTTAATTGTTATGCTCTCAGACATTGTTACTGATTTTTATTTCTAATAGCTAAATTTGCATAGTCTAATGTGGTTAAAAACTAATCCCGTTTAAGGGCAACATGGGCCAAGATGTGTGCACATGGGGGATGTGACTTTGCTTCACTTCATTATGGTTTACTTCATAGGAAAAACATTTTAGTAGTAGGGAAATGCTTGCAAAGGAGAAGAATACACTTTCCTGTTGAATACAACAAAAAACAATTGAGAACCCCCTTTGCAATGCTAGAAAAACTATCCAATCCCTGATCAGAAAGAAGGGTAATTGCTTGTCCCAAAAGATTATATACTGATTGGTGACCCAGATGAACCAACTCATGGTACACATTGAAGGTACATTTGCCTTCCATTTAGGCAGCCAAGGAAAATGAGAAGAGGTCAGATCTGTGTGCAAGGAGGAAGGAACAATTATGAGAAAAATTTCCAGATGTCGCTGATGTCCAGCTCTCTTATCTCTACTTGGAAGAAAATTTGTAGAATTCCCGAAGGAAAACATCGTTTCTCAATATGATAGAAGTTTTCTATGGAGGCAACTTAAAGACAGAAAAAACTATAGAGGCAATTAAAACCAGTAGAAAAGTGAGAACCTAAAGCCCCAGATCTTCCCAAAAATGATAGAGGATTCATCCTCAAACTTAAAAAGAGTTAAAAGAGAAAAGTGAGGTTGTGTCAGAAATTAACTTCCCAAACGAGTTCAAGAATCTTCTCCTACCTTTTACCTTGGTGTAATCTTGTTCTAATATTACATCAGTAATTTTTTTTTCTTAAAATAATTGATAAGACCAAGAAAAGAGGTGCCAGAACAATAAGTTCTAACTTTTACATGTTATAAGCACTTACATGCCTTTTCTAGCAATAATTTGTTACAGCAGATCCGGTAGTGCATCCTTTGTGTGAACTTTTTATGATTCTACCTGTGTGAAATTTCTTTACACAATCTTCTGGTTTATCTATTACACACTAAATGCATGCAGCCTAGTAAAATCTCTTGTAATTATTTGAGTTTCATCCTTTCATGTGTCTCCCTAGGCATATGTCCAGCAGCTGGAGAGTAGCCGGTTGAAGCTAACCCAACTGGAACAGGAGCTTCAACGGGCACGGCAGCAGGTTAGGTTTGGCTAATTCTGTGCCACATTGTGTAATGCTTTTAGTTTCTTCATTAAGCATCCCCATTATGAGGTCTCTCATCTCACTGAATTTTCTCTCATACAGGGAATTTTCGTATCAAGCTCAGGAGAACAATCTCATTCAATGAGTGGAAATGGTAATGCCTATTTTCTTCACTAAGCAAGATTCATTGTTTGAAAAGTGTGCATTTTGGGGAATAAACTAGATGTTTCATGCCTGGTAATTGTTGGATGAGCTCCACATATTCTTGTCTGTTGAATTGAACCAATGAACATGATGTTAGCTCTAGATTTATACATTGGAATGACTTTGAAATTTCTGTGGTTCTTTCATTTCCAGGGTTTAAGTTCACAAACATTCGCATGCTAACACATTAGCTGGTTAACTGTATCTTTTTGCAGGGGCCATGGCATTTGATGTAGAATATGCACGATGGCTGGAGGACCAAAATCGACAAATTAATGAGCTGAGATCAGCTGTCAATTCTCACACGGGTGATACAGAACTTCGTATTATCATTGATGGTATAATGGCTCATTATGATGAAGTTTTCAGGCTGAAGAGCAATGCAGCCAAGGCTGATGTTTTCCATTTGCTGTCTGGCATGTGGAAGACGCCTGCAGAGAGGTGTTTTTTGTGGCTTGGTGGCTTCCGTTCATCTGAACTCCTCAAGGTAAGGTTAATGTGCTTTCAATGATCTCCATATGCAGGGATTTGTTCTAGGAGAGGTGGCATTACTCAAGTATTAAACGAGTATTGTAATCTTGCATGGAAAAAAGAATTGCAAAAACTGTATGTTTTTGGTTCTTCTCCATTTAATTTATTAATAAAGAATTGATGCTACTAATGCTCTACCTAGCAGGGCGAGGGTGTCAAACTGCAAATTTGTAGAAATAACCAATTAATTATGAATTACTTGGGTGTGGGTTTTGGATTGTTAGAGAATCTCATACTGTACTGTTATAACCATATGCTGGTAGTTAAAAGGTCTTTGGTTCACTGGATGCTACTTGACTGCATAACAAATATTCTGTTAGAGAAATATAATATAAAAGCATTCCTGGTGCATCACTTCACATATTAAGCTTCGAGGTTGAGTGGTTCTTTGACTTATTCCCTATCATTAGGGTTCTCATATAGGATCCATCCAGTACCCATTTCACTTGTCAATCTTTGATCTGAAGCCCCGAGTGGTATGATTCACAGTTTCTTCTTGACATCAAATCTATTCAGAAGTTCAAAGGTGAACTTCGAGTAATTATTATTTATAAGCTGGCATAGGAATTTCTTAGTCCTCTGCTCCGAAACCAAGGTTTTTACTTCTCAGACATTTTAGAATATTATCATCAAGTTTTGGTATCCCATTGCCTATCTTCCCAGCAAGTTGGTATGGTTGGTTCTTTCATTTGCACCCCTTGCGTTTCCCTAAATTGATTTTCTTGTGGCCTTTCTGGGGCTAGGCTGTTCTAAATGTTTTTGTTTGTATGGTAATTTCTTTTTGGTGTAAAAGAGTTGTTTCTCCAGCAACACTACATTATTCGGACATGCACATGGGCATGTTTATTTGTGTGAACATACAGATTTATCTGTATAGCATGAAATTAATCTTAGAAGACAAGGTTGGGATTGAGGGCCGCAGAGAGGGCAGCATCACCTCACCCCGGATGTGTGGTTGGAAGAAGAAATTTTATAGCCACCTGCTTCCTTTTGTGTGCTTGTATGCCTGCAAATACGGGCAAAATTGTGAGTTTATATTTTGTTGGAATACGATTTGTATGCACTGGTTTATGCATTTTAGAAGGGAAAGCTCATGACCTTTTCCTGATAGCCTCAATAAATGGTACATACAACGTGTTTGTTAGTCTCCTTTCTCTTGTTATTTTGATGGATTGATTTGATTTTCACATTTCATTTCTTAGAGTGCCCTTGGCTCGTGGCTGAACAAACTATTCCTATATCTAATTTTTTGTTGGAGAACATGATAAAATTTAATGATCATGGTTGCAGCTTCTTGTGAATCAATTGGAGCCTTTAACAGACCAGCAGTTGGTGGGCATTGGCAACTTGCAGCAGTCCTCCCAACAGGCAGAAGATGCATTATCTCAAGGGATGGAGGCATTGCAGCAGTCCCTGGCTGAGACATTGTCCAGCGGATCTCTTGGCCCCTCAAGTTCCTCTGGAAACGTGGCAAATTACATGGGTCAGATGGCCATGGCCATGGGAAAACTAGGCACCCTCGAGGGATTTATTCGCCAGGTATGCTTCTAATTGTTTTGTATGTTGCCTAAAGCATGGAGATCCCATAGAACCTTGAAATTTGTAATACTGATCAAGAGTTCCTAAACCAGATACAGTTTTGAGTTTTTCTTGCCTCCATATTCGTACTATCATCTCTCAAAAGGACTTTTCTTTTAATGTATATTACAAAACCAGGCTGACAATTTGAGGCAGCAAACATTACAGCAAATGCAACGAATATTAACCACCCGTCAGTCTGCTCGTGCTCTCCTCGCAATACACGATTACTTCTCCCGTTTACGAGCTCTTAGTTCCCTCTGGCTTGCGCGACCGAGAGAGTGAATCTGCTTTGCATCTGAACTCTAGTTCTGCACAAAAATCACAAAGGCTCATTCCACATCCAGCAGTGCTTCTTGTTTCTAGTGCTCAAAATAGCTTTTCTTTTCTGCATTCCTCTTGTTGTAGTCTCAGATGTATCATGGTACTGTTCTTTCTTTCATACTAATCATCTTAGAGCATAGAATTTGAGTCCTTCAAGTACAGTATGCATCAATGTTAATTATTTGTAGCCTGATGATCGTCTTCCTGTTTTCAATTTATCCACAGTTGTAATGGTAAGTTTAGAATATGCTGTCCTTGTACTTGACAATCTCGAAATGATTTTGAAAGTTGAGAAACTTTCATTTTGAGTTGATTTATTCATCTTGATCAACCTATCTTTTGTTGAAGACTCATATTTTAAAGTGAAAAGGTTGAAAATAAAAATTAAAAAGCATATGCTAATGAAAATGTCATGACACTTAAACATTTTTGTTAAGAGTAAAACCAAGCATGGAAGGATAAAATCAAAGGTCTGTGTGTGTGTGTTTGCTTGCGAGGTTTGCCGTGTGGTCTTTATGTGTGTTTGTTTTCACAGCGCACCTCGCAAACAAACAATGCTGAAAATCATCATGATTGTGTGAGAAATTTTTAATTTAGTGACCATTTGGTAGTGCGTTTAAAAAAAATATTTGTCTTGAAAAAATATTAATTTGATATATTTTTAATGTTTTTCAATGATTTTAAAATGTTGATGTTAAAAATTAAAAAAATTATTTTAATATATTTTAAAGGAAAGAAATATTTTTAAAAAATATCTTATACTACAATACTATCCTGGCTAATGTGTCATTCTCTTTAAATATTTTACAATAATCGGGTTAATTCTTGGAACAACGCTTTTTATTTACAAGAAGTTGCTTTCCTAGCAAATGGCCTCTTTATTATCTTAGACTATGCTATATAATCATGGGCCACTGATAGAATTATCTGAAACTAAGCAACAACATGCACACGATACAGAATGCTATATGCATCTTCACCCACCAACAACAATTACATATCCTTGATTTATGAAAACTAACAGGAATTCATAAAATTGTAATCTGGTTCCAATAAAGAGGACCATGAACAAATGATCGAGGATTTTATCCAACAAACCAAACGACACAGAACTATTAGTTCATTTATTTGGGAAATTGGTGACCCGAAGCAAAACCAAAGAGAGGCACGTTCACATAACATAGAGTTTCAAAAGTAGTTGCCACTATAGAAATTCTTGAGAAAATCAGAGGTGCTTGGATCCTTGGGTGATGAATCGTGCAAGGTCCCTTCCTTCCCTAGTACGTACTGGCCAATGATATGATGCCGCTGCTTATGATGTTCCACAATGTTGCCCAGCTCTTCCATCCCCTTGAAGAGCAGCATATCAATCACCTACAGGTCATGACTGTCAGCAAAATAGCGAGATTTTACGCCTCAATAATCTATAATAACTACTCAGATATATATATATATCCGTCTCCTTGGTGACTCCCTTAAGGAGCTCTCACTCCTAATCAAAAGAAGCCCTGAACAAAAAAAAAAAAAAAAAAAAAAAAAAAACAAAGAAAGGAATGATCTAATGCCCAGCAAAGACACTACCAAATTTATTTTCGAAGCCAATCATAAATTTATTGGAATGAAGTAAAGAAGCAAATATATCCACAAATGGTTGGAAGAGACTGGATAAGTAGGAAAAGAGAATATACAATGACTGTTATGATCTATTATCAAAAGGTTAAACAATCAAAAACTACTGATAAAACCTATTGAGCACACCCAATCTACTTTGTACAGTAAAATTGGTTTCGAGTTAGAACCACCTCCCAAAACAGATGGAAACAATAACATCCTTTATCAATGCACTGGTATCTGGTATCAAGAAATCGATGCTAACTCTAATGACAACAACTTGGTTGCCAAGGAAATACAAAGTCATCACTGATGCTACTGCACCTACAGTTTGGAGATGAAATGATATTTCCTTCTTTTCCAGGGAATCTAATGTTTTCCTTCTTCTTTATGGAATCATTCTTGTAGCTTCTAATATTTTAAGAGAAAAATAAAGGACGAGTTTATTTTCTTTGTTCCGGGTACAGTGAAAGAGATTTTCGAGAAATCCATCAATGCCAGCCTTTTGGTGTTCTATGGCTCAGTAAGTAGGAGGGTTAGTGTTTGAACTTGAAGTGGAAGGGGTTTCTGTACACCAGTAGTTGTTGGCAGCTTGAATCTCTGATTCCGACTACTGGATTCTCTGGCAGCGAGAATCAAATATCTTAAATTCTAACGTTGAATGGTAGGAAGGACAAGGATTAAGCTTATAAAGATAATGTTTACGAACATAGTACAAGAGAAGAGCACAGAGTTATTAGTGTTGCAAATGAGGGGGGGAAAGTGCATCAAAGAGAGAGAAACACAGCACACATGCTTTCACATACTCGTAGTAGCTCTATTATTAAAAAGAAATGCATAAAGAACCATGAATAGAGAAACAATCCACATATTTTGTCTGACTTAAAAGAACAAATGGCATCACATATTTACCGACTACTTCAACACTTCCTCTCATTTTTTTTCTCACCCCCTCTCAATTTTCATAGGATCTGTAAATGAATTGAAACCTTAAAGCAGACAACTTCCATAAAGAATAAACTTGATACTTCACCTAAAACACCAAGCACAAACACCGGACCATTTACATACATAAACAACAATAATAAAAAATCCTTACCATGCCGATTACTGACACTATTACCTGAATCGAAAACTCTCACTGAAATGAATCATACACAAACTTCCATTGATCCAATCCTTCTCTCTTTTAATAACTTTCTTCACCAAACCCTAAAAGATTAATCCTACTTTTACCTAACATTCTTCCCCAGATATCACAAACATTGATTGAATGATTGGGTCCCGCAAATTCAACGGCTGGGATTTTCCAGGGTGGTGTTTCTCATTACTGAACCTAACAAACACTAGTTAATTTGCAATTACCACTACAACTTAAAAAAAATTATTAAATTAATAATCCTTGATTAATAAAACAAGATTTTAAAGTAATTAAGAAAAAAATTAAGAGGAGAGAGTGGTGACCTTAGCATTGGTGATGTGAGAGTTCTTGCGGATCTGAGAGGAGATAGCGGAGCGAAGCTGAGACTTATTAACGACGTCGTCGAGATTGTAAATATCCATGACAGCTGGGAGTGATCTACAAGCCAATTTGAAGAAATCGAAGACTCGAGCTCTTGCTTCTTCTACACTTCTCGAGTTTCCTGATACCTTCATGACCCTCAATGCCTGCGCCGTCGCCGTCGCCATTGATTCAGCTCAGTAACTCCACCGCGCTAAAGATTGCAACTTTCTTTTCTTTTCCTTTTTTTTTTTTTTATTTGCTGTTTCAGCGTAGAAAATGAAAGACACGAAGCCAGGTATAGAAGATGATTGCGATTGGGTGGTGATGGAGCTTATACGACCCCGTTTTGTTTTCTTCAAAACTACGTGTCGTTCGAAGATTAGATGCCGCTTCCCTTTATCTTATCGTCCAGGTACAATGACGTCGTTTCAATACCATTTTTTTTTCCATTCCCCTCCCTGGGCAATTTTTATGATATTTTTAGCTGAAAATGCAAAAGCTTTTTGCAATGGCTTTTGTTGTTGTTATAGTTGTAAAAAATGTTTGATATTTTACGATGCTAAGAAAATATTTTAATGTTATATACGACATAGAAGCTCAAAAAATTTATTACAAGATTTTATCAAACACATTTTTCAAAGAAATTTGGAGGAAAAAATTCAAAAGTTACTAATTACCGAACGAGCACTAATTGTTTTGATACTTTTTTTTCTTTTCACATTAGTACTTGTATATCAATTAAAATTAAATCATTTTTCATATGATTTCAATGATTGATTACTAAAAAACAGATCAAGAGAGGAAGCCCTTCATAATCCTTTATCCTTTAGACAAGGATAACAATGGAGTCACTGCACAGAGAAAAATCAGCACAGGCAGAGAGAGATCAGCAACTGATCTAACAAACTATACATGCGAATTGGCAACATTAGGGTAGAACAAATCTATCATCAATCATGTAAATATCATTAAAAGCTCCCATACCATGTTCAGAAATTGTCATATACAACAAGTTATAACTCCACAAGGCTGCTGCATTCAGGGAGTCCCTCTCCAACACCATTTTGAGAAATGTGTAGGTCAAAGGTCAGTGAATTAAGATGATATTGTTCCTACAGGGATTACAGAAATGTTTGTAATTAATCATCGTCAGGGCTGTTCTTGAACTCAACCCCTACATTTCTCCGCATTCTGCAATAATACATGGTAGTTTTGGTCGGTTGTTGGGTCCCGTGGCAACATTCTCAATCTTTCGGACAACCAAAAGACCATCTCCAAGTACCCTCTACATAAGAACAGAAAATGAAATTGAAGTTGACGAGGTGGAGTAAAATGAACTTTCTTAGAGGGAAATACTAGCACATATTAGAAAAAGAGCACATCTACATGTATAATCTTGTGCACAAAACTTAAATCAACCTGATCCAATCCAAGCTGAATACAGACCTATAATCATGTCAATTTGATTGCAGGGCTAAGTCAGTTCAGGTTGGATTTACATTAGAATTTTATATCAGATATAGCCCGCCTGAACTGATTTCCAAACACACAGATTGCAATATTTTCAACTGATCAATTACAAGGGCAAAGAGAAGCATAACAAAATCTTATATAAGAATTTGAAGACATACCCCGAATACAACATGCTTATTGTCGAGCCAGTCACATTTTGCACAAGTCATGAAAAACTGCAAAGGAAGAAGGTTCAAATCAATATAATCATATTGTGTTCTGTGTGTGTGTGTGTTGACTCATGGCTAAAACAGCAGAAAATAGAGAAAGTTCTCCAGAACTCTCATTCAAAGCAATGCTGCTGAATCCCAAGGCATGTTTGGTTTGTCTGGCATTAGGAATAGTGAGGGGTCGTTTCCATTCTGTGTGCAATGTTGTTTGATTTGCCAATAACACATAAGGATTCTGTAAGAAATGAGAAATTTTGTTTTATGCAGAAAAAGTTACTCTTTCTTTTGTAAAATTAGAATTGCATAACAAGAAGTTTTGATTTCACATAAAATTATATTGTGAAATATATTCACAATGGTATAGGAATCCTATTCCCTTTCTGTACCCAATTCTTGAGTAAACCAAACATGTCTTAGTGGAACTAGAAGGAGGGATTAAAACATTGAAACTGTATGCTTGAGTTTTCAATTGTAATAATAATTGTATCTGGGAGTAAATGTAGGGCAAAGGGGAAACAACTAAGTGCAACTTTAAAGATATGGCTCGAGCAAGCAGCAAGCTTAATGGAGCATTATAAGGTTAAATATCCACCACCGCTAATTCAAATTTCTATTTCCACCAAACTGGAAACCTTGAACTACCAGAAAAAAGGTCCTTTCAAGGCTTGACACCTCTTTGCGCACACCAATTTATTTCGTACTTTTGAACATCTAACAGCAGAGAGATTACCTGACAACCATTGGTATTTGGCCCACTATTTGCCTGCAAATGGAATGATAAGGCCTTCAGTATTTGTGATATAGCACAGTCTTAAAACTCAAATAGTAAGGATATTTGATGATAAATCTAGGTAGGCTAGCATTTAAATATTTTGAGAGCTAGCGTTTATAGAAACTAGGGTTTTCATTTACAGTCATTTTAGTGACTCTGGATGCTAATTAAGATGAAATCCTCATTGCCCCCAAAATTCTGAGGTTACCCCACCCAAATTAGAATTTCTACCCTTGTTGTTCTCCAAATAACCATAATATGAAAAGCATACATGTAGAAATTTGAGATTTCTGAATGTTTTACAATCAGACATCTCAGAGGAATTCTTCGCTGTTGCACTTTCACTCATATTGGCCTCAAAGATTCACAACAATTAGGTTAGGCACATGGGTACTTTCCATACTAAGTTTTTCCCTTATGGTTAGACTTAAAGCAAAGCCATTCCATATATTCTTTTATCAGTAAAACATAAATACGTTAAACAAGGTCCCCATCGAGGAACACCACCTCCTCAAGAATTATCATAGGAAGTCGGAAAAAAAAAAGTCCTAATTCCAAAAAGAATGAGCCATAAATCTTGTCTATCCTGGCAACAAAATTTCAAAGTTGATCAAACTAAGTTTCCAATACAGAATTTGTAGTTGTTATACACCACAGGATCCCACAAGATATTAACGCATAAAATTATTCATGACAATTAGCAGAGAACTATCTAAGAGGAGAGTCAAGGAAATGATACAAGGCATATAAATGCAGCGGTAGAAAGCGAGAAATAGCACGATTCACCCAATACAAAATAAGAGCAACACGGGGCACATTTATATACAAAGAAAAGCACAGACCATTGAAAGTAGACCAGGGCCGGTATGTTTAGCAACAAAATTTTCATCCTCAAACTTAAGCCCATAAATAGAAACACAACCACTACCATCACCCTGCAAACCAAAAATTCCATTAATAACTAATAAGGTAAGCTGAAAACATTAAATTATAGAAAATAGAAAATTAAGAAGAAGAAAAAAACAAACAAACAAACAAACCTTAAGAAAATCACCAGCTTGAATCATAAAATCTTTAATCACTCTATGAAATTGACATCCTTTGTAACCAACTGGTAATCCAGCTTTTCTGCCATTTTTTTTTTAAATAAAATTAATTAATTACATGATCAGTGATTAATCAATCTAATTAACCATAAAAATGGGGAAAACATCGATAAAAGAATTTCTTTTACCTGTACTCGCCTGTGCAAAACTGCCTGCAAGATTTAAAGAAAAATAAAAAGAAATTAATTTAAAATAAATAATAAAAAAAAGAAACAAGTTTGATGCAGAGAAGAGGGAAGGAGGAGTAGCAGGACCTGAAATTTTCGGCGGTTCTAGGGGCAATATCAGCGAAGAGCTCCATTTTGATACGACCAGCAGGGATGGTACCGATGGTAACATCGAAGAAGACGATCGGGTTTTTTGGGTTTGGTGGTCTCAAGTGCCACTCCACGCTGCCTCCTCCTGACGCCATTGAAGCACTGAGTCTCTAGCCCTCTCGCTCTCTCTCTCTCTCTCTCAATCTGGAGTGTGCGTTTTGATGAAGGTTTTGGGGGTTTATGTGAGTGAACGTGTTCTACGCTGATTGGTCGGTTTGGGAAATAAGAATTGACTTGTTTTTGGAACTTACTATTTTTGTCGTGGCATGGGGTGTTTAGTATAGTTTATAAATATATTAAAATAATACATTTTTATTTTTTAAAAATTTACTTTGGATAAAAAAACCAAAAAAGAAATTAATTTAAAATAAAAAAATTAAGATTTTTGAAAACTCAATTGAAACACCCCAAGCTCACGTTTGATTCATATAGTATTGAAAGTCTATACAATTGAGTCCTCTACCTTATTTTTTAATCAAGTTTACTGGAAAATAAATTCAAGAAAAATAAAAAAAAAATATTACTTTTCAATGTTTAATTACATCATAATAATTATTTTTGATTAAGCTAAAAAATAACATTTATAAGTTGTAAATTTATTAATGATTGAGTGCCTTAATCCACTTTTAACAGACATAATTATCAATACTAGAAAAGATTATACATGATTTGTATTTGTTTTTCTTCTACGAAGGGGAAGGAAAAAAGCTTCGATTCAGGGCCACGTAGCAGGTTGATCAATCAACACCTTCATTGATTGATCAACCTAGACTTATTCCAAAATAATGTAATTTTTAATTAAATGATGTTGTTTGGACAAAAAAAATTAAAATTAAATGATGCTGTTTTAGATTAAAAAAAAATAAACAAAATCTTGGTCAGCTCAACAAGACATTTCGCTAGGTCAACTCAAGTCAGCGAGTTCGCCTATTAGCCTATAAAGCCGTGGATTTGAGAAGAAAGCAGAGGGATTAAAAAAATAATAAGAACAAGAAAAGAAAGAGAGCGGATTAATTATTGCAAATTTGTCTTTACAAAAAATAAACACGAGAGGTAAGATACAGAATTTGTAAAAGCACCACAAAAACTAGTGAAGAAAATAACTTAAAGAGAGAATCGGTTGGTTGAGGAAAAGAATGGAAATGAAATGATACAAATACACAGTTGCCTGTCATCACCTACACGGGCACTCTCCTAGACTGAAGATTTGGGTATCTTGAACTGCTTCTTGAGAAACTGGGAGGCCTCTGAATCACTCCGGTGACATAATATCCTCAACAATGTTGGGGTATCAGCGCCTAGTCTGCTTCCACCGCGCTGCCTTTCCACCCCGCTTACAGATTTCAGGTCCTCGATTAATTCTCTGGTCTGCAATTCAATTCAAAGGGAAAAAGTTAATCCAATCCTCTGGACAAAATGCCAAAGAAAAAGGTATAGTTTTTGTCTGGAGAAGTCTCAAAGCAATGTTGATCCGTCTAGAGCACAGTACCACCAATGGAGTACAGTTAATTATCGGATCAACTAAGAATAGCTATTGTTCCCAGTGATTCAGATGGATAGATTGCTGTTTCTCGAAATAATGTTACCCTTTATCTTATTCAGCACCACACTAACTAAATTGTGAGGTGGAAAATCAGCTGATAGTAGACTGAGTTATCAGCACATCGCTCACAGACATGTTACCATTCTCCTTTTCAGCTTCTCCCTGGTGTGATAATAACAACACAAATTTATGAACAACTCCCACCTTCTCTTTTCATCTGGAGTGAATCACCACGGTGATCACCCTGTATCAGTATCATGCAAACTGAGGAGGAACTGAAGCGGGTTCATAAAAATCAACTTCAATTATCACAGTAGATTTTTGCAGTCAAAAACCTCCATAAGAACTAATTGAATAACTTAAAACATGCTATAAATTGGCCGCGTCAATTTCCTTTCGAAACTGAGCTACAAAAACTAACCTCATAGCTGTGCAACTTGATTACATGTCGAGCCCGTGCTACATGGTTTTCAACTACTCCTCTGGGAAGCCCATCTCCTCCAGAGATAAAAAATTCCTAAAAGAAAAGGATACATGAATCAGCAGAAACAATAAACAATAATTGGGTGCAGATATTTAAGAACAGGAAGTTGCTCATTTCAGACCATGTAGTTCACCAATCACCAGCATTTATAATGAATAGGCAACAAAAATTTATAGCACATTTCACAAAGTTTAAGCATCCATCAGATTGTGAGAATTAAACCACAAAGCAGCTTTAAATGCTTCCAGTCCAGTAATTTCATGTTCAGATGCAAGAATAGCAAAAATCGTTCATGGAGCCTATCCATGGTTTATCTCCTTTTCTTTTTCTTGCCAAACAAATTCAAAGTACAGTAGACAAATACCTTCAAAACTTCTACATCATCTTCCAATATTTTTGCATCACCTGGGCAGAAATATCGTGATGGTCCTCCATCCAATATAACTCGGAGAAAGCCATCCTGAAAAAAGAAACCATTTCAGTAAGCAACAAAATCAAGCACTTCGTTTTGTTTAAAAAAAGAGGCACAGACCAGTGAAGCTTGTAGAAGACTCGTCACAATGCGATCTCTGAGGGGCTCCACAATGATACCACAGAGTTCATTTAGTTCCTGCAGCAGTTACCAGCGATGAGGCTTCTTATCAGGAAATAGAAAAATGCAAAATCAAAAGGGATAACCTTCCTAAAACAGCACAGCACTTGACCAGTGTAATTAATAGGCTAAATATACAAGTTTATCATGAATGTTAGCTTTTTTCCTAATAAACCTAAATCCTTTTAATCAGTATTATTATACATTTATCATTAACAGTGTGCACCTTAATTCACTTAGCATCTTATGACTCGGCTTTAAAAAGCCTTTAGCAAGAAGTTTTTAATAACATGGTCAATAACACCAGTATCTGATTCTTCTTATAAAGGAAATGCAAGAAAATCTTGCTTCTTAGAAGGAAAAATCTTACTATGTCAAGCGGTTCAATTATTGCTTCCAGCCTAGATTGAGGAACAGCGGGTTTATACAGATTTTCAATGAATGGTTCCTTCAAGTCGTAGAAGATGATCTTAGTTCCTGCATAAGTTAAATCACATCAATCAATATCAAGTTTACTTCTCAAGATAATCAATTTTGCAGAGCGAGACCAAAACTCTTACCAGTAAACTCACAGATGCGATCCATAGCAGCATTAATATCTTTTCTACTGCCATCAAATGTTCCCTTCTGCTTGAAACTTGCTGAATTCTCATCTATGGATTTCTCTATTAAGGAAAAGATTTATATGCCAATCATTAATTAAGAAATGATCACTTCAAAGCAAGTATACTATTGCATTCTCACTTTCGTAGTCTCCACTGTACAAGTAATTAGGCAAACTATAAACTTCGGCAAATAACATCCATATACATGCAACACGCAGAATATGCATAAAAGAAAGAGCTGTTCATTTTAAGAATCCAAAAGATTACGTCAATAGAAGAACTTCAATATTAAATAAGAAGGTCCGGCAAGAGTGGTGGCAAAACCAGTCATCAAGATCAAGCGCTGCCTACTAGTGCAATGGTTTTATATTGCAGCCAGGGTGTTGTGGAAGCAGCTGTAGGGCAATTTATAACATCATGCTTGTTGAGGGTTTGAATTACAAATCTATAAAATTGTAAAACTGGAATGGATGCAACCTAATCTAAGTGATTCCAACAGTATTGTGCCAAAAGTAGATTAACTAAAGCAATTACGATTTTCCAAGAATACTAGTCAAGCAGTTTTGCCATTAAAGCCGTGAAAGAAATGTGAACATAAGTGGTATGAGAAAAAATATACCTTATAACCAAATGAAGTGAAATGTAACAGCCCATTAAAGATCCATTACATATGGCCATTGTGTTTTAAACATCCATTATCTAAATCCTTGATTTACATGCTTTATGAAATGGAATCTGAAAACAATTCCTTGTTTTTTTTAGCTTGGGAGAGACAGGTTATCAAATTTTAAATTGCAAAGTAAATATTTAAAAGAGTGTCATTTCATTCAGGCAAGTCAACCAGTGGATGGAGTGTATCATTCAATAATAACTTAAGACTAGTAGCTTAAATACTTACTGATAAATTGCTCACGAGGCTTTCTCCTATTCCATCGTTCCCAAATGCTATCTTCCAACTTATTCAGTTGACTAATTGCATACTGTCCATAGAAGAAATCATGTGTCATGCATATTACATTATAAAGACAGCCAAAAATTAGTAACTCTGCAAATGCAGAAAACTAGAAAACCATCACTACAATAATTTGACCCTACCATGGATTTTTAGGAGATGTTTGTGATACAGTGATTGCTGTCATATGCATAATTAAGCCATTCTGATGATAATTCAAATTTTACTGGGAAAAAAAAATCACCACTGAAAATTGCATACTTTCAGAAGTTTTCTTTGTTTTAGTGTCATTTTTTACATTTCCAGTCTTTATGAAAAAAAAAAATTACTGTTTTGATATCATCACATTACTCTCCGGATGGAGAATTAGAGAGTAGCACTACAGTTGGCTAAGCCAAAATGAAATCAATTATTGAATCATGCTCTTTTTTCAATAATCTGCTTACTATGTAGCCAGGAATATCCATTTTGAAAACGTGATGGAGGAAATCAAGAAACTATCACCAAGCAAACTATGAAACTCCACAACATTGCTAGCCTTGTTGAAAAAGGATTGTCACATTAATATTCATGACAACAAACTTTAGAACAGTCTTGATAAGGATCAATGTGCATATGAAAATAGTGAAGTAGAAAGTCAAAACTCTTCTATTCATTTCTAAAAGGACCATGCTAATGTAGTTGAACTTACATATAGAGTATTTAACTGAACACAAAGTGTTGCTGTCGCTGGAACATTAATTTCATTGGATTTTATCTCTTCAGGCATCCTCGAGTCAAACAGTTCCTTCTTTACGAAGGCCTTTATTCCAGCTTCCTTCCTGTATCGTGTCAGAATAGGAACTGGTGGAATTAGGTCTTCCTTTGCAGCTGCATGGCAAGAATTGCATATTAAGGTCCCTAATCATAGGAAGGGGGAGGGAACGCAAGATAAAAAAAAAAAATGCACAGAAGGTGCAGAGAAGAATGTAAACTGGGCAATAAAGAAGATGGAAGAGCAGGTTAAGCATACGGACATGCTAAAAAAATGGTGATAAATTCAATTTTAACAAAATAAGCAAACAAGTGCAGCATCTAAGACAGAAAGTTAGATACAAGAATAAGGTAAAGAAAGGAAAGACATAGACATCTATCCATTTCGTAAAAGCAGTTTCTAACTAAGAACATACATGTAAGATATACTCACCCAACTTGTCAGTGACATGATTTGCATAAACTTGGAATGCATTGTCAACACCCCGAAACAAGCCATTCAACTCTTTGGAACTCATTGGAACTTTAAGAGAAAAGAACTGATCAACAGTCTGCGTAAAAAGGAATATTGATTATGCAAGACATTATTAATCAATGTCATCCAGATGCAGATAAAACATTAGCAAAATTACACACAACGTGCAAAATCCTATTCTGGTCACAAGTTCAGAAACTATGTCATGATAACCCTCCAAGGGAATTCCATTTCTTACTATAATCAAAATAGCTGGGTAACTAGCATAGACATCTTTGTTTTTAAGCCTTAATTACAGTGATGCATTCCATGGTGAATGAAGAAAGATTAGATTCTAGATGTTTCCACAATCGTGCAATCAGAACACCAAAAGAAAAGGGTAGCCGGAAAAAAACACCTGACTTACACAAAAATTTAATTACCCACAACTAAAATTCTCTTCAGTTCCTCAAGTTTTCTTATGTGCTTTTGCAGCATTAAGGTTTTTTTTTTATTTGCATAACACCTTATGATAGTACCAGAATTAATACTATTGTTACATGAGCATTCTTACCTCTTCAACGATCCTATAAACCTCAACAATTGAGCTCCCATGCCGCTGTTGAGGTGATATTGGTTCCCACCGCTGAAAGAATGATTCACAGAAAATATTAAAATAAATGTTAAGTACATTAGACCGTTAACTAAGACAAGGGAGTGAAAATAATCCTGTCATCTAATTGAATTGGAGTAGATTGACTAAATTCAAAAAATTGATTTTAAAGGAGTAAAATGAAACAAAATTTAGCACTTACCTCCTGTTGAATGGCACGCTCAACCCAACCCAAAATTCGTCCAAGCTGAGAATTGACCCATCGCATGACCAATGTTCCAGATATAGATTCAATCTTGAGAAAGAAACAGGGGAAAAAAATAAGAGGTGTTGGATATAGGAGAGAGCCTAATAAAGTTAAAAGCTCCATGTGTGCCGATGTGAACATGCTACAGGATTACACATAACTCATTGTTGATTTTTATCATCTGGATAAATATAAAGGGTTGTAAGGCTGGGGGGATTTGAGTCTGGGGTGAGGGGCTTTGGTGATCTAAATATTGATACCAATCTTCATCAATGATGATTCCTCACTAGTATTTTATTATAATATGATTTGAACCTAGGTTCCATCAGACATTAACACCAAGCGGTTATTTTGTAAGACTTACAGATGCTCCAAGGGAAGCACTTGTTTCTTAATCATGATTGTGCCAGCACACTCAATGTGCGTGTAGAGAGAAAGAGAGAGATTCCAATCTGGACAGTTGCCGAACAAACTTCAACTAAGGTCAAATAAAAGATGATGCTCGTTCATGAGTCAAGCCAAAAGCCCTCTAACTCAATATATTTGAGGGTTTTATAAACCCCGAATACCAAGACAACCTCTTCCACTTTGAGAAACTTCAAATAGTATAGCTATTTTCTGAAATTTCTAGAAATTAAACCATCTGATTCATATGATCTGCTTCAATAGCACAGCTCGAGGCAGTATTTTGTCAATTGTTATCAGTCCTGCTTATGTCTATTTTAACTAAATTTGTTTAGAGAGAGAGAGAGAAAGAACAATGAAAATTAAGAACAAAAGAGCCTCAAAACATGGAACCAAATAATCTCACCTGATATGGAGTTAGTTTGCGGAATTTGACTTCCATATTCCCCTCTCCACATGCAGAAGTGATGAGTGCCATTATATACTGCTCAAGGCTATCAGCAGCAGGAAACACAGAGACAACATCCTCGGTCAGATGTTCGGAGCCATCAAGGAATGGTTTCTGAAAATAAGAAGTACAATTAGGCCTTAACAGTGTAAAGAAAGCACTCTGGAGTCTGGACTTTAAGCCAAGTGAACATCCTTACCAACTTGTTCCCATAGAGCTTGTGAACAAGTGATGCTGAAACAACAATTGCTTGTGGATTCCTCTGTGACAAAATTGGTGTGAATATGGTAGATTCTTTTTTTAGAAGCTTCTTGATCTCTTCTGCAAGCAATGCCAAAGGATGCTCGTCCATTGCATCTAGTTTATCAACAACCACTAATATCTGCAATAAGAAGAAACAAAGATGATGGGAGGGATTAAAGAAAATTTAATGTCATATGCTAAAGTTCGAGGGGAAAATTTTCAATAGTCTCAAGAATTTACAACTATAGCACAATGCACATACTACATGGGCATTGAGCAAATCTCTCAGTGTTTTCCAATGCTCTAGGGGATAAAACACTGTTTTAGAAAACCGTAGCACAATGCACATACTAGATGGGCATTGTGCAAATCTCTCAGTGTTTCCAATGCTCTAGGAGATAAAACCCTGTTTTAGAAAACCGTAGCACAATGCACAAACTAGATGGGCATTGTGCAAATCTCTCAGTGTTTCCAATGCTCTAGGAGATAAAACACTGTTTTAGAAAACCCCAATCCCTTTATGTTTAACCCACCTCAATCTAAAGGAAACTGTATTGATACTTACTGCTTTTCTTTAAAACAAAGATGCTAGCCCATTGAACTAGCACAAAAAAAAATCTTAATAGAGACAATCAAACAATATTCCAACCCTCCCATATCCCAGCACTTATCTTGAATCTACTCTACAGGTTACTGAAGTTAAATAAAAAAAAGAAAAAACACTGTTAAAGGAATCCATAGCTCTATATAGATTAGGTGTCTCCACTTAGAAGCTTCAACTCCTGGGTTAGATGCTTTGTAGTGTTCATCACTTGTCAGAGTTGATGAAGTGCTTTTAGCTTGGATGTGATGGACATATCAAGTGCCGACAAATTGATTACGTGAAGTGAGGTATACCCTTATGTCAACTCCAACCTATTGGCTTAAACTCCCAGATCGGATTCTCTAAAATGAACAATCCAGTAGATCACACCAAGCAGAAGTTATTTGGTTCAGACACTTACCCTTGTAAATGCATTCTTAATGGATGATGCTATGAATGATTCAATCTGATCGTGATCCATGACAGATGTACGTTGCATTGCCTGCAGAAGTGTGGAAAATTAACTTTCAACATATAGCACATAAAATTCTGAAGCAACTTTTTTAATTCAAACTAAAAACTAGTTCTCAATTGTAGGCATATGCACTGATAATATTCTCTTTCCGGATATGCTACCAGTGTAATTCTTACTGGACAATGATAAAACGTGCCCACACACACAACAACAAGAAGGTTTTAACATACCATTTCAGATTCTTCCAAGAGAAGCCTCCGGGTGATCATTGCAACTAACACTACATCCTCCATTACTGATGAGTCCTACAAGACACATAATAACTCATACTGGATAAAGAGTTCCAAATTGGGAAAAAAATCAGTTGAAAAGCATTCCAAAAAATATAAATGGCTATAAGTAATGGGTACAAAATCTAAACATGTAATACCCAATATGCACCAAAGGAGGTTGCCCATTTTCATTCAAATTCAATAATCAACACATTCATAATCAATCATAAAAAATATATAATCCTGGCAGCATATTAATTCCTTCACATTTACCAATTAAAATTAGAGCGGCCAATAAAAGCCACATCCTCTGTCAGTGCAACAGTCATGATTATGAGCATCCATTTTGTATATGCACCAAATAAAAATACTGCTTCTAGAAGAGTGTATAGATTTCAACATTAATTAATCAAGTGCCTGGCCGCCCCCCATCCCCAGCTCCCAATATATGCTGAGTCATGGGCATCTCTTATATTAAACATCCATCTCTAAATAAACTCTAAAATAGAGATTATCCCATTTATATTAAGTTATGTAATTTAAACTTTATGAATTCCAGGTATAGGACTTCAGACTTTTACAGGACAAACTCAAGTTCAATGTCAATTGTTTTTTTAAGTAGTCGATTACAAGAGAACTTATTTTCAAAGATGAACCAAGTGGAAATTCAATAACATTTAGGAGAAGAATATTTAAGAATTATATTTGTGAAATTATCTTCAAGCAGTCAGACCGTGCACATCAATCAGGTTGAATGCATCATCCACCTATCTTATAGTTCTGACAAAATGAATATTGATAAAATCACATCTCGGGCAAACATGAGATATTGAGCTGAGGAAACAATGAAAATAGACACAGAAAATAAAGCACTGCATACATTGGACCACAGAGCAGTGTTAAATATAAAGAGAACAGTTTGCAAAAATATTCAATTTTCCTGAGCATGGAAGCATAGATACCCCAGCAAAATGCAAATTGTTAAGAAGAACAACGCGTGCAGCTTAAAATTACAGATAAAATCTAACCAATAAACAAGTATAACTGAAGCACCTCCTATGATAAGCAAATATTCGAAAAGGTAATGCTAACCAAGAGTTGAGATTCAAAAAATTTATCAAACCTCAGCAAAGTTCAGATGGTAGTCTCCTAGCTGCTTATCAGCCCATTTCTGAACAGGTGATAAAAGGGATTGAAAGAAAGGCAGTTCTTCACCTTCAACTTTGGAAAGCAAACTTTTCAAGTGTAACCTCTCTTGTGGTCCGCGTTGTTCTTTTAATGGTATTTTCTTCAGCTGCTCAATGGCATGTTTTAGGAGCCCCTGCTCTTGTGTGATGATATACTGCAATGGCACACAACCAAATACAAGTAATATAAGATAATGATGATGGTTCTGTTTTGTCCAATGGCTGGTTAAACTGCAGTTGCTTATAAAATGAAAAGCTTAAAGAAGCATCTTAAGGGCTGTGATAGATTGTAATAGATACAAGATGAGGATGTCGAGCAATGATGACAATAGTTATTTTTAAGTTCGTATCTTCGGGTTTCTCAAGTTTAGATCAGTAAGAATATTGGGTTTTGTATTTTCAGGTTGTTTTATTTTCTGTACAGAACCTTAGATGTTATGCTGAAGAAGGTAATCGGTTTGAAGCAAACAAACAAAGACAAAAAGGGTCTGTTTGGGACTGCTATTGACCACTGGGTGATGGAGAATAGCTACTGTCAAGGAAAGGAATGCTCCCTGTTTCTTCATTCCAGGATAACATTGTTGACTGCATGAACTTTTGGCAATTTGAATGTGTTTAGACAAGAGAAAGAAAAGGGGATACAGGAATAATACCTGACGAATTAATACCGATGCATAGCATGTGTAATGGATGGTTTCTGTAATTCCTAAAACACGCCAGGTGGACTTCAAGAGCTCAAGAATTTCCTCAACTTCCTGAAAATGGAGACAAGGTGCAATTAATTATACTAGGTGGAAAAGGAAAAGGTTCACACAACCAATCATCCTTCTCTTTTTTCAAAAAAATAAATAAATTAATAAATTGAACTAAAGTTTTTTTAATAAATATCTCTACTGAAAAAAGCAAAGATGGTAAATCCAGAAATTAATTTCTCTGAACATGACATTTTTAAAACAATAATTCAAGCCGAATGGCACAAAAGTATCCATACAACCAACCACAGCTAGGTTGGTTGTTATTGTTGTTGTTGTTGTTGACAAAAATGTTTCCTGGTATCATGGGATTATGATAAATTGAAAAAATTACTAACCTCTGTCAGCTTCCCCTCGTCCAAAATGTCAAAGACACTCAGAAGCAGTTTCTCATACAGTCTAACATTGAGGTGATAGCCATCAGCCCAATGGCATACCTCACCAGTTAAGTCACCCCGAGCTGGCCTCTCTGCAAGTGGTATTGCAATCTCTCTGAGAGATCTCAAACATTCTGTTCGTTGGACTTCACCCGCAGAAGATGGACGGAACTACATTAAAAATCAAACTTTATTTAAGAAAGGCTAAGGTGATAAGAGGGCACCAACAAAAAGCAGGGGAAAATGAACATTAAACATGAAAGCTTGGTATGTTTTGACTCAATAATAAAAGCTTAAATATGGCTAGACCAAAATAACCAAAGAGAGTGCATGAATATAGTCCTAAATGTTCAGGGAAAAAAAGCATACCAATGCTCTGTTTATATTGCAAAAACAAAAACAAAAAAATAAAGAGTATAATGAGTTGGAATGAACTCCACCAAGAAACTAAAATAACGAACAAAAACACAATACAGTTTCCTCCAAAGTAAGCAAATAATAGAATCATGAAAGGTAAAGTAATTGATAGACAACCTAACTTCATTTATGTTATCTCTGTGAAAGGTCATCTAAGTTTGTCAAACAAGTTGTTCTATTGGTGTTTCTGATGTCAAACAAGTTCGACAAAACATAAAATTATCTAGACTTCTAGCCATGCTTCTCCTTTCCGATAAGGTATAAAATTTACTAGAATTGAGGAGAATATCAAGCAAAGAGAAAGGAGATCTCACTTGAAAGGAATAGATGAGTATCTATGAACAAAGTTCACTACCAGACTGCGACCAGTTTAGAAAAGTAAAGATAGGAATAAAAACATCGAAAAGATTCACCCATTTAGAACACGTCATAAAGACCCTGACTCGTTATGAAGTCCTCTAAAGAGAACCCTCCTATAGCCATCGTGTACCCAACTTAAGCAACCAACACTATCTAACACTGCAAGTATGTAACAGTAGGGCAAATTTGTTAATGGTTTTCTGACAGTAGGACAAAACAAGGAAAGCTCCATTTCAGTATCATAAAATGTTAATAAATGCACCATATGATAATCTTTTGAATCTCTAGAGCACGAACCTCAGATTCCTCAATCTTTGCCAAAAGAATCCTCAAATCACTTGGTTTGCGCCCAGATTCACCAAATCCAACAACTGGGTGATTAATAAGCCCCTCCTCCAGTATGAATAACTGTACTGAGACAAAATCGAAAATGTCTGTCATCAATAACAGTTCCATGGCTCTAATTTACCACTTAAAGGGAACTAAGACATTTAACAAAATAAATTCAAAATTAAAATGGCATAGAATGCAAAATTTACCTGCCTTTTTTGCCACCGTATATATGCTTTCTTATCAGAAAATTCTGAACGTGAAATACAACATAACAATTCCAGTGGAACCAATAGGGTGTCCATTCGTTTTCCAACTTTTCCAGCAAGAGCATTGAGCAGCCCTTGTCTAGTTCTTATGTCCATTGCCTCAGATATCTGCACTCATGTAGAAGGGAAAAAATTATGATATTGTCTTGCTTACAGTTCCGAGCTATGATTTGGCACAGATTACAACTTAGTGTAGTAGCTAAGACAAATATGAAAAACAGCCGCATACGCATTATCTACTTACTGACGTAGCTTCAAGACAATAGAAATAGGCTCAGTGTAAAATCAGTCAAAGGAAAGCGATACACAAGTCATTCATAAAATAGCAGCCTCACCAATTAGAAAGACACTTTATGCAAGGCAACTGAAGATGTAATTGACCTTTAAAATAGCAGGATGATATGAT
>Ga0325402_1000178_pt1 | contig 35751 bp, 19 predicted proteins | sample PopdelMetagenome_22_FD_207212 | JGI IMG/M metagenome (GOLD analysis project Ga0325402, IMG submission 207212) | Populus deltoides microbial communities from Bellville, Georgia, United States - Xylem-PdKOR-R3 | ecosystem: Host-associated > Plants > Phyllosphere > Stem > Wood/Secondary xylem... | reverse complement strand
CTTATTATCGGGTTTGCCTTACCCCACCGCAATACGGGCATCGAGGCCTCCAAACATCCTGCCCTCCTGGGATTAAAACATTAACCTTGAAGTGAAGGGATAAAAATAAATCAAGAAGAAACATAATATGTGTTTTTGCCATTAATATAACCTGCAACTGCATCTCTTTTATCATCGCAACATTTTCAGCTAACTACTAACTCTTTGATGGTTACAATGTGTCTATTCGCAGGTTTTTGTTTTGTAAGGAGGAAAATTTACCAGTCATCAGTGCATCTCCTGTAACGATTGCACAACCATTTTATTTTGAGAAGGTAACACACCATTACGGTTAGCTGGTCAGATTTACTAACAATTTAACTCGTGTTGCTGCAAGTCAGATAATTTATTTTTATACAAAAAAATGAACATGATAGCATTCCCCACTCTTAATTGTAAATTGAAAAGTTTAATTTATCCGAAATAAATTGTGAAGCTCATTTTCTAACAAATCAAAGTTAATCAATTGGGTTCAATAATTTTTATTTGAATTAGACACTCATAGAATTGAAAACCAACTAAATATCAGGGTGTTTGTTTGAGATTACAATAAACCAATATATATCAAACTAAAATAAATTATGTTGCCCAATAAAAAGTAAAAAAAAATATTAAATGATTCAATTTAAAAAAATAATCAAGAAAAATCAATAAAGACCCGTAGAATTAAGAACCAACTAAATATCAAGATATTTATTTGAGATTACAATAAACCTACAAATATTAAACCGGAATAAATTATGTTGGCCAATAAAAAATTAATAAAATATTAAATAATACAATTTAAAAAATAATCAAGAAAAATCAATAAAAAAATCCAATTATGAAGGATTATAGAAAAAAAATGGGGGGGGGGGGGAGGTTGGTTGCATAAGCTTGGAACATTAGTGCATAAGGGGTATTTTACATTAAAAAAAAACTATCCATTTCAATTTTTTTTTACTTAGAAACAATTAAAAAAACATCCTACTCCTTGAAAAAACTATGCACATCATAAAAAAAAATTCATTTGTTTGAAATCTAAAATCAACTTGAAATAAAATTTTTTATGAGCTTGAATTTACCATCTCAAGTAAGATTAAGAGCAAAGAACATCCAAGATAAGTTTTTTTTATTGAATGGAATCCATTAACTTCAAAAAAATATTTTTATTGTTATAATCAGTATTAATTGTAATTTTCTTTTTTTATTATTGAATTCCAGCCACTTTCTATCTCTTATCTCAAATTAGAGATAAAAAAATAAAAAAAACAAAGTTCTAAACTAAATTGAGTTTTGGAAATATTGAGGAACTGAAAATTTATAATTTAAAAAGTTTATGGATCAAAGTTAACTTTTTTCTAAAGTTTGAAACAACCAATTTTTTTATACATTCCTTTTATTTTGATCATCTATCTTTAAATTTTATCATTCCTCAATAAATTTGCTTTAATTGCCTATCAATTTAGGCATATAAGAGTATAATTAAAAAAAAAATCAAAGGGGTGAAAATTCACTATAACAATTCATAGTGATTTGTTTATGTGTGAATAGTAATATGATGAATAGTGCTTTCACCGTGTCTTTTAAATTATAATTAATAATAACAAGAGGATTATTACTTTGTTTCAATGTGTAGCCAATATTGTTTGAGAGCACACATATTTAATTAGTTGATCGGATGTTTGATATTATAGTTCAACTATATTTTTAATTTTTTTAGTTTTAAATTATTTTTTTGTGTATTGTTGAATTGTTTTAATGTATTGATATTAAAGATAAATTTTTAAAAAATAAAAAATAAATTATTTTAATATATTTTCAAGTAAAAAATATTTTAAAAAATAATCTTTACCAAACTCTCAAGTCACGGGGTAAGATCTTCTAAAGGAAAGGAGATTGAAATGCAAGAGGCTTTTTAATACTTTTAAAAAATTCTGTTACTAGGGTTTTGCAAGAATATATGAACTTGTTATTATTAATCTAAGTTTTTCTTTTTATTATGAATACTAGCATGTTGTTTTGCAAGTGGGTTAACCCTTTTTTTCCTCTTCAAATCTTATCTTAAAAAAAGAAGGAAAATCAACCTATTGACTTTAATGTCGAGTCAAACATTTCTCCTTCTCAGCTAAGAAAACAAAACACATTGGGGGCTTGGACCCTTAATAAAATGCCAAGAATCACGAATGGTCCATCTCCTTCTTATATTTGATCATATCAAATTCCTTACTTTTAATTGGATCAAATCTACCCTCCCATCTTCACCAATAATCAAATGGTTATATGAATTCCATGTGTTGTGATATATCAAGATGAAGGATCTCTATGCTCTAATAGAAAATAAAGGGACCAATCTGACTCAATGTAAAATAAATGATGTAAATTGACCAATTTACAAAACTATAGGGATGATTTTGAAGCAATAGTAAAACGAAACATCAGACTAAACCCCATCTGAGATCTAACTCTCTGCCCAGAGAACCTAACCCTCCCATTGGTCTAAAACTAACGTTATCATCTTCTTTTTTTCCTCTTAATCACAGATCCATGTCTTAAAAATCACACGATACACACACACTTCCCCTTCTTTTCTCATTTCTGCTCAAGATTTCATCTTTTTCTCTTTTTTTTTCCAAAAAGGCACAAGCATTGTGATTTCTCTAAACCCTAACCACAGATCCAAAATTTTCCTTCTGCTTAACCTCAATTGCTATTGAGTTCCACAATTTCTTCTTATACAGCAGATTTACCCTTAAAAGTTTGGAACTTTAAGGGTAAATCATATTGAAGGTTAGGATTTTTTTGCAATGAGCTGATGCTACTGTGATTTTTCTTTATCAATTACAATGCAATCGACAACCCAAAATCTTGCTCCAGCTTTTACCCTTTTCCCATCTCTTAAACCTCCAAACAAGACCCTAACTTTTCACCAATTTACAGTCTTAGCCATCACCTTTCTCGCTTATGCTTCATTTCATGCCTCAAGAAAGCCACCAAGTATTGTAAAAGGTGTGCTTGGACCCAAAATTCAATTGAACTCTTCAACGACTGAGTCTAATTTAACTTCATTAGAATCCAATGGTACTGGTTGGGCTCCCTTTAATGGCCCTAAAGGGACTCACCGGCTTGGTGAGCTTGATCTTGCATTTTTGTCTGCATATTCAATAGGAATGTATTTTGCAGGACATGTTGGTGATAGGATTGATTTAAGGTTGTTTCTTGTTTTTGGAATGGTGGGTAGTGGTCTTTTGACCATTATTTTTGGGTTAGGTTATTGGTTTAATGTACATTTGTTAGGATATTTTGTGAGTGTGCAGATTTTGTGTGGTTTGTTTCAGTCTATAGGGTGGCCTTGTGTGGTCGCAGTGGTTGGGAATTGGTTTGGGAAAGCTAAGAGAGGGTTGATAATGGGGATATGGACTTCCCATACATCGGTAGGGAACATTATTGGGTCGATTGTGGCATCTGGGGTTTTGGAGTTTGGTTGGGGTTGGTCATTTGTGGTGCCCGGAGTTTTGGTGATTTTAGCTGGGGTTTTAGTGTTCCTGTTTCTTGTTGTTAATCCTGAAGATATTGGATTTGAGACTCCAGGGAAGGAGATTGAAATGGATGTGGAGGTTAGTGGTTTGGAGAATTTGGAGAAGGTAGAATCAGAAGAAGCAGGGCTTCTTGGGGAGGAAAACTTGGATTCTACCGCAGCCATCGGATTCCTGGAGGCTTGGAGATTACCTGGCGTGGCACCATTTGCTTTCTGCCTCTTCTTTTCAAAGCTAGTGGCGTACACTTTTCTATATTGGTTGCCCTTCTACATAAGTCACACAGGTATTTGCTTCTTCTTGATTTTGAATTTCATATCAAGAGCTGGTTTGCCTCATGCTAATCATTTTTGCATGCATTTAGATATGAGTGTCATATAAGAACGGGACTGTGATGGCGATGAGAATTTGCTGTCATCAACACAAATGGTGCCTTTATTTATGAATTCTCGAAATTTGATTGTAGGAGACCATTTCTTCTTATCATGGCTTGAACTCTCTTTTACTGGTTCATCTGGCTGATGCACTCGCATCTTTTTGCTTAGTTTGCTGAAGTATGCCTTTGCATATATTTGAATTTGTTAGATGCTGGATGTCAGTTTTAATAATTTTTTTTTTGGGAATTAAAGATGTTGCTGGCGTGCATGTGTCCCACAAGACTGCTGGAATTCTTTCAACGGTATTCGATATTGGAGGAGTCTTTGGCGGAGTTTTGGCAGGATTTGTATCTGATGTGATTGAAGCTCGTGCAGTGACTTCAATGGTATTCTTGCTCCTATCAATTCCAGCCCTTGTTCTGTACCGGGTTTATGGAAGCGTGTCTATGCTCCTCAATAATGCTTTGATGTTTCTTTCTGGGTTGCTTGTAAATGGCCCGTATGCTCTAATTACTACAGCTGTCGCAGCTGATCTTGGTACACAGGACTTGATTAAAGGAAATTCCCGAGCCTTAGCTACTGTGTCTGCAATTATAGATGGCACTGGTTCTGTTGGGGCAGCTGTTGGCCCCCTTCTGGCAGGGTACATCGCAACAAGAGGATGGAACAGTGTCTTTCTTATGCTTATTGTTTCTATATTCCTTGCGAGTTTGTTCTTGATTCGAGTTGCGAAAACTGAGATTAAAGGGATGCTGAATGATGGGAAATGGCTTTCAAACAATGCAACTGCTCAATGATGGAAAGTGCTTCTAAGATTATCGTCTGTATTCCTTTTACATCTAGTCATAGAAGAGGTTCCATGGAAAAACACTTGGATATAAAGGATCCTGCAAGTGATTATACATGTCTGTATTTTGTAACTCATTCTTTGGTCAGATATATATTTTAACTTTCTGTTGTGCATGTACAAACTAAGATACCAATAATATAAGCCTTCTTCATTCTACACTACTGTTCAGGGAGACTCTAGCACCCGCTATTTCTTACATTTCTTATTGGTTCATCACAAATTGGCACTGCTAACATCTCACTGAAAAAAGAGTGCTAAACTTCCATGGTTATTTGAGTTGTGTTGTCCGGCTATCAACCTTTAACAGTCGAAGATACGACACTTGGAGGGCATTCTCAAAAACAATAAATAAACAAATAAAATTTGAGGGGCATGAGATGAGATTACCAGTTGATTACAAGCATTGCATCTTGTGCCCTGTAACAGAACAATGAAAGTGATTTATCAAGAAGGCAAAGCAACACCAAATGTCACAAATGATAGTCTTTAAGCTTTGTGGATATGTAAACTGATTGTTTTAGATCAAACCTGCCATTTCAATTTAAGCGATTAATTACCATAAATGGTGAATCCAGAGAATGAGTAGACAGAGAAAAGAATGGCTGTGTGCTATTTTTAGTAGTAACTGAAACTGTAGAGATCTACGAGCTTGAGATTGAACTAGCTATATGACCTACCCGTGCTCTGCCTCAACTGCGATAAAAAAAATTTAGAAAAAAATAATGTTCATCAATGCAGCGTATTCTAAAGCAAGCAAAAACTGATGTAAAATGAAAAAAATAATAATATTAGATGATAAAATAAAAAGAGAAGATGTTAAAACGTGTTAATCTATTAAGTCCGTAACTCAAGTTATTTTATCAAAATAATAAATTTAAAAAGAATTTAAAATTTAATTTTCAACAAAACAAATATTAAATGAAATAATTAAAAAAAACAAATATATAAAAGGATTAAAAAAAATAACAATTGTTAGCTAAAAAAACTTAAGTTTGCCTGAGTTAACTCACCAAACTAACAATTAGGTTATGAGATTGAGATAAACCGAGAGAAAAAAATTGAAAAAAAAATCATGAAATTCTATTTTTTAAAAGACCAATTTCGAATTATGAGAAAAAAAATAAAATAAAATTCTGGACCATTTACCTAAAAGCATCAAGCATGGTAAAACCATAAAGATTAATTCTTAATAAATCAAATATTAAAGGATAAAAAAACATCAATCACATAAAAAGATTCAAAAGAAAAAACAACAATAATTAAAAGCAAAAAACAAAAACGAGTCAACTCAAATTAACTCGTCTAATACATAGTTAAAATTATAAACTCAAAATAATCATGAAAAAAAAACTAAAAAAATCCATTAAACCTATTTCTTTTTTAAAAAAATCAACTTTGGGTCAAGACGTCGAAATATATACACCGCAATTTGCTATGTTTAAAAACTCATATTTTTATAAAATATAAAATATTGACTTATATGAACGAAAATTCAAGTCTTTATGAATCTATTTTAAAGGAAGAATTATAGGCCGGATTATTTCATTTAAATAAAATATTGAATAAAGGTTAAATATTATATTATTTAGTATGATAGAGTAATTCATCTTATAACTAATAAAACGAAGAATATCATTTTGATGTTTCTTTTTCTGTTACGTATGATTGGAAATAATTTTTCATAAATTAGTTTGCAACATAAATAGATTTGTCCCTCAAATATCAATTTTATTGATTGAGTCCTTCATCTATATACCTCTCCGCAATCGGATCCTTTTGTTAAAATAATTGAAGGCAGTATTGAACAACGATGCACCTTCTGGCCATTTCTTTTCAAACTAAACTTAGTTTTACCGAGTCCTAGACGTTAGAAAAGCCAGCTATCACCTTCAATTCCAGACAAGTTGGAAAAATGAAGGCATGATTGAAGCAATTTTATACTTTGACCACACGCATGCTCCTACATGTGTTAAATAGAGGGGAAAGTTGGATTTCTCACATCTAATTGATAAAATTGGTGGCCTTTTCTTTTATTTCCACGAAATTCAATTTTCAATTTCATCCTTCTTCTTTACATGGTGCCATTTTGCTATCTGTTAGCCCTTGGGTCCGAATCTTTGAGTGAAGTAGAAACTTGGTTGAATGAAAAGAGCCCTGAGACGTTCGTATATGATTTTACACAAGCGTGAAAGAGAATTCGCCTGCATAAACGAGACATTAATTATTACTGTGATCAATGCATCTTCTGGATGAAAGAATACCAGAGAGGTGAAATCATGCAGTTAAGGGCATGCTTACTCTGGCATTGATCATTTACCCTAAATCAGTCCCTGCCTCGAATAAGCGAATCCATTCTTCGGACCAATTTCTTACTAGGCACCTTTAGCAGGCAATGACAAGATAATGGGGAGAAAAGGGATTTTATAGACTGTTGCAAAGACTCCAGTGAATGAGGCAAGAATGATAGGAGGGAAGAAAAATGCAGATTCTATGCGCCCGTGAATTTATATACAGTATACACCAACAAAACTTGAGGACAGCCAATTTAGCTATGTACTGTTATTTGATTGGCTCTACCCTTCACCACCTGGGGAACTTGGATGGAGAGTTTTAAGCACTACCTTCTAGCAAACATTTGAGATTCTGAAGCCCCTCGGCGGAAATGCTTCTCCTGACTCTTGCCCTCTGTACCACCACTGGTGGCGGTGGCTCTGAGTGAAAGCTAACAATTACAACTGTCAAGTTGTCAGTTGCTCCCCGTTTTAATGCTTCCTCTACCATTTCTCTGCAGCATCGCTTCAAATCATTGTGCTCTTGAAGTCTCTTCCGAACAAAATCTACTGCATTTTGATTTGAATAATATACATCCCATATTCCATCACTTCCTATTATCAAGAACTCATCTTCCTTCGTCAGTGTAACCAATTTAAGTTCTGGTTCAGCAATTAAGGGCCCACTTCTGTCACCCTTTTTCTTCATTCCTTCAAGGTGCCAGTCACCTAATGCACGGGTAACAGCTAACTGACCATTTAGATAACCATCGTCGATGAATCCACCCAAGGACTCAATTCTTGTCCTTTCTTTCATGCAGCAAGGTCTATGATCCTCTGACATTTCCTTCGCTGCTCCACCCTGTGATAATACTGCCCGACAATCACCAGCATTTGCCACGAGTAATGACCTGTCCAAGAAAGACATTTTTTTACGACAACGCACTTTGTGAGAAGACATAACAGAATGTCAATATATGATAAAACTAATGGATTGGAGCAATTCCTGATAACGCAAGATCTTAGGTGACATGGCAGATCTTTTTGATTGGTCAGAAAGCTACAATTGGGTCATCATTAACCTTAATGACTATAGCACATTCAGGACTGTTAACCCAGGACAGAATGGCCTTGGAAGTGACAGATGAACTAAACAAAAGGGATGCAAGGGGCTAGAAGGTCCTGAATAAACCATAGGAAGCAGATGACTGACTACAGAAAAACGATAAGAAGCTGTTACCTCCCAAATATCATTGCAGTAAGTGCAGTAGTGCCAGAAGAACGGCCTGACTCAAGGGAGCATGACTTTTCAAATGCAGCATCAATCTCAATGAATGACCTTGTAACCACTTTCTCAAGTTTTACAGGGAAATCAGCATCCTCAACAATGACTCTTGGTAAATGCTCGCGTACAAAATGTGCTGCAGTCTTTCCTCCATGCCCATCAAATACCTGTTTTCCAAAGTATATTTAATTCTTAAAATAAGAAAGAAAAAATCCCACTTCCTATTGCTTGTATATGCTTGTTGGCTTTGTTTTTATAAAGTATTTATGCAATGCAATTACATCTTATCTGATTCCAGATGAGCAAAGTTCAAATGAGAGAGCTATTCTTGGTGTCAGATGAGCACAGGTTTCTAGTATGCTGATTGAAAACATGGAAGTTTCAGATTTTCAAGTTTAAAGTGATGCTCAGATTTATTTAAAGTGGTAAGCTCCAATTCAATTTTAGACTAATAATTTCTAGAACCTTCACACTTGCTATCATAATCATAAGTGATATGCTATAAAGGTACACTATGGTGTAGTTAATCTCATAAGCGAAAGAAGCCTATATCCTAAAATATTGCTACCCGATGAACTAGAAGACCAAAAGCTATGATTTTTCCATAAGGGAACAGAAAGCACAAGTAAAAATACAGTATTGATTAGAACCAAAACAACACAAAAACATAAAAATTCATTAGCAGCTGAAATAGCAGATGAACAACAGAACAGGAAAATAACTTACACCATAGAAAGAAATAGCATGCTCGCTTAGTAAACTGCAACCAAACTTCTTAGCCAAGTCACTAATGCAAATGTGCGTATCTTCCATATGAGGCCGACCACCAATATCAGACCACTCTCCTGAGCGAAGGGTGGGAAAAAAATCTGCTAACAGATTCTGTTTCCTTTCTGTGACCACTCTATCCTCACAAATGCTTTCCAACTGAATGAGCCACCACAAACAAACAAAACTAAAAATGAGATAGCAGAAGAACAAATAGTGATAAAGATTAATATTCCATCAGAGGCTATAACAACAATGATATGTGTATCTGGCCAATATAAGTATGCACTATTGCAAACTAACAGTGAAGGGAAAAATAAATGGATAAGAACCAAGTAAATAAGCACTAACAAAAATGAGATTATAGACATAGAAAGGTATTAAATGATTGATAATTAAGAATATAGAAGGGTTCCTGCATACAGTTTACAAAATATATTATAAATAAAAGTTAAATCAGGGTTACTATGACAAATTGACAACCATTACTGTTCTTTAATTAGTACCGAAGTCATTGGAGAAAATGGAAGCACAAACCCTCTCCCTCTCCCTCTCCCTCTCCCTCCACACACACACACACACACACACACACACACACTATCTATCCATCTATTTCTCCATGACAACCACGAGTCCAAGAAGAACATCGACTAAGTCAAGGGAATATAATTGAAGTGAATTATTTACCACAGAAAGCAACACCACCATGTTGGTGGTGTGCAAAAAGGTAAATTAATACAAAAGAAAAGTCATAATACTGTAGCTACCAAATTGAAGTACCAAACAATTAATTATTCAAGGCAGAGATATTAAGCTAGGAAAAAAAAAGTCACAGCCACATATCTCCAATGCCCATCAAACACATGAACCAGCAACAATTTCATAATTACACAACCAGCTAAAAGTCTGAAACTTTTTAGAGTAAGGAAAAAGAAATCAGAAAGCAATTATGGATCATCAATAACTTCATAAGTTTCAGAAAAAGAAAACAATACAAGTTCAAACATCAATTTAAACAAAGCAGTAATGAACAGAAAGCAATAAACTCAATTCTAACGACGACGACGACGACAAAAAGAAGCAAAATTCAGAACACAAACATGGACAAACAAAAACAGAAAAGACCCAACTTGGGAAACCAATGAAATTTGAGAAAGAAAAGAAATCTTACAGGATAAGAGTTGGCAACACTGATCCCACCACTAGAACTAATCAAAGAAGAGTCTTGATCAAAATTCTCCATCTGGGTTTGCAAGAGGTCACCATGCAAAGGCAAAGATTGCATCTTGTTGCTATTGCTGTTATTACAACTACTATTATTGTCAATTGGGTTCTACATTTCTTGCTTTGCATCCTTTACACACATGGTTGTTGTCAATATTATTATTGTTATTATGTCGGTGACAGAAAAAAGAAAACAAGAAGACTTATTTAAGTCTTTAGCAACTAGTTGTTGTCTTTGTGGGAATCCAAAGAAGCAACAACACGAGCCAAAAAAAAAAACACAGAGGAAGACACAAGGAGAGAGAGAATCAAAGAGAAAAACTTGGAATACAGAGAGAGGGGGGTGAAGATTCTGTGGAATATCTCTATCGTGATGATGGTGAAAATAAAATTGTTGATGCCTTGGTGGAGGGAGGGTGAGAGAGAGAGAATATAAATAAGAGCAGTTAAATTCCAGATTTTTCTAAGAAAGAGTGGCTGAAAATCAGTTGGTTAAGCTGTTCTTGTTTTTGTTGTTCTTATGGGCATACTGGATGCATAAAACAAATCGTACAGTTTTGGGTATTGTGATGTTTTTTTATAAAAAAATATATTTAAAATAATTTTTTTTAAAAAAATTATTTTAATATTAGAAAATAAAAAAAACAAAAAAAAATATTTTTTTAAACACTGCCACACCGCTAAGCTTTTAATTGCTAAAAGGCCTTTGATGTTGCTTTTGTTATAGTATGATGTTTTGATTAAATATAAATATACAATCATTAATAAGGAAAAGGGATTTTTGTTGCATTTAATTGAACAAAAACAGAAGAAGCAATCTACAAATATATGGAAGAAGGACTATTATGGCATACTTGCTAATATTGTCAAAGCTTGAATGAGTTGTTGATAAATTAAGATCATGGTATTTTATAATATTAATATGAGGGAGTTGGTCAAATATATATCATTTTTATTCTTTGGAGTGTAGTGTAGACTTTAGAATAAAATTTTAATTTATTTTCAAGTTTCAACAACCTAATTTGTTTTTAATCCATGATGATCGATATTTTAAATTAAGATCATGGTATTATATAATATTAATAGGGCCTTTGTGCACGAGGGATTTGGTAGGGAGAATTTCTAGGTAAAGTTTATTGAACAAGAAGAAAGATTTTGCCTTTGTGACATGAATTCATCTGGGTTCTGGAATTATGATGGAAATCCAATAATTCAATATAAATGATGGCCCGAATCATTTGAAATGAAATGGGTCCCATTTCATTTCTCGAAAGTTCATGGAACCATAATAATATTTGGTAATTTTTTTTAAAATGATTTTAATATGATAATATTAAAAATAGAAAAAATTATAAAAAAATTATTTTAATTAAAAAACATTTAAAAAAAAACAATTCACCACATTATTAAACACACTCAGAATGAAAATTAACTTTTTTTAATGATAAATAACGTTTTTTTAGTTGTTATAGTTCACAAATTATTTTTGAAAAAAATTACTCTAATAATAATATAATTTAGTTGTTCCTCGTGTTTTTTAAAATTACAATTTAAATTCTTGGTAAATATAAAATAAACTAAATTATAGGATATAAATTATAATTTTTTAAAATACAGAGAATAAATATAGAAATGACTAAACTATAAAATAATCAAGCTAATTAATTTCTCTTATTTTTAACTATTCTGCTGTTTTTTAAAAAAAAAAAAGAAGAAGAAAAAAACCCCTTCGATCACCTGTTGAAGGCATCCATCAAGATGATGCAATGGGACAATTTCACCCTTATATAACATGGAAATAGACTCTTGTGGAATTTACTTGCAAGTCAGACTGAAAAGACCATCATTATTCATTCTTAAGAGCTACATAAAGGTTGTTAATGATTGCAGCGAAGCTACCAAAATGTTTTATGGTCAAATATCGAGAGATCTTAGCATTTTCATCCCCTTCACATGTCAATTCTCCATGCCTAATGGGGCTTGGTTTATTCATTCAATTGCTAGAAAGAACAGAGAATGAGATGCCAGGAGAATTGGTTTTCATTGGTTAGTGAGCGAGCTAAAAGATACTTGATAAATCGTGGGAAGACAATGACCCCAGATTTATTTCCCTTTTGCTTTCTGCAAAAGGTTGTGGTGAGTGGTGGGTGACTCGCACCATTAAAAGAAATATAAAATATATCTTTTTCGAAGTTAAAAGGGCCCTTGCAATCAATGCCAAGAGAGTTCACATCCCAAGGCTACCTTGCTCGTCTTTCTTTGCAGTATAAAAATCTTTCTTTCAAGGAAAATGCAGTCCCAGTGGCTCAAAATTGCACACATTCTTCCTATCAAGGAAAGTAGGACGTTGTTTTCAATATGTTTTCTAAAAAGAATGCAAGAGGGATCGCCCCTTTTGTGTGGTTTAGAATTGAGCATTACCAAAAATGTTAGGTTATGATAATCATAAACCTTTTCTCGCACTTTACACTGGTCAAAGACACAAAATAAATAAATAAATAAAATGAAGCCGCTTTCATTAGTCTTATGATTTTGTTGACCAAGGAATCATCTTGGTTGCTTCGTATATGACCTAGGAGGGTCTTAGCCTTCAACATGTTCCATTCAACGATGAATTAGTGTTTTTAGCATAAGCATTTGGCATCTTCTCCCTTTCAAATCCACAAATTTGTTTGCTCTAAAGATATGCCTTACAAGTTTGAAAGCAATAAATCAAGCCTTTAAAAAAAAAAAGAAAGAAAGTGACGGTCCACAACCCATCAAGCCATGGGATCCAGATAGCACAGTCCCGTAATCCTTCCACTGCCAACAGCGGGAGGTATTCGCTGCTCTGTGAAACCAGCCTCACGCTGTGCCCTCCACTCTAGGAGGTCATGACACCCCAGTTTACAGGAGGATGCCATGGCTCAACTCATGGCTTGGAACGGGCAGGTCAGATTCGAGCCCCACCGAACCCGGCTATCTAAGCTAAGGCAACGTTCCATCACATCAAAGCTCCCACTTGGGTCACAAGCCCACGTTACTGAGCTCAGCAGATCTGCTAGGGGGATGAACGAGTGTTATAAAGTAGTGGTATGTTTTCTTTTCTTTCAATGTGGGATTTCTTTCACACCTCAATCAGGTGGTTTATGCTTGACTCTCATCTTATTTTACATCAAATCACAGGTGAGATGGGGGGGATCTGTCAAAGAAAACACTGCACTGAAAATAAAAACGAATAAGATATTGAACCCAAATCGCATTGATTGTGACAAGCATTGTGCTGGGGGGATTATTAGACATCGGAAAGGATGTGGAGTGTCAAGTTCGTGGCTCTAATCAAAGACAAACAATGGACCATGGTTACGTCAACTTTTGTTGGAGAATGCCCATATAAATTTACAAAAAGTTAAAGATGAAGAGAAAGTAGAAGGGCCTCCATGGATGGAATGTGGTTCAGTTATATTTTTATAAAATTTTGATTTTTTTTATTTCAATTTAATTTTTTTATTGATGTTTTTGAACCGTTTTGATTTACTAAAATTAAAAATAAAAATATTTTAATTTATTTTCAAATAAAAATACTTTAAAAAATAACTTTACACGGTTGATCTCGTAGAACAATTGCATGCTAATCTCAAAATAAAGCAAGAATCTTGTGAGGTCACGGGATAGGAATTCATTCTATAAGCAAGGTATGGATGGCTAGAAACACAGAGGATGGATGGATGGATTTTAAGCCCTCTGTGCTACAAATGAGATTCCACTCTTTCTGCGAGAAAATGCCAATACTTCAAAGTAAATAAAGAGATAAGCTTTGTTAAGATCTACAAAAACCTTAATTCCTTTTAAGATAATCATAAAGCATGTCTTGACGCTATGGCGGCCCTCGCTGTTTACGGTCAAAGAAAAAAAAAAAAAAAATGAAGCCATTTTCATTAGATTATGATTTGCTTGACTGGTACGTGTCCGATCTCAGCGGCAGTCCATTTTCTTCCACTGGCAGCTGATGTGCCATGCTCATTTTGGATGTCTGTACAGTGGCTGGGAACCACGAATTGGGTCACCTGCTACGTCATTGCACTAGCATTTGGCAACTTGTCGTGTCTGCTGCCTTTTAAACCTTTATCAAACCTGGTATTGAACCGGCAAAATATCAACTTGAAAAAATTATAAAATAATCTATATGAATAAAAATTATTCATGGTGTAAATAATAAAGCTTTAAAAAATATTTCAAAATATTTTTTAGTCCAAAAAAACATAATTTTTTTTATAAGTATTGAGTATATAAAGAGCTTCAAATATTATATTAAAAAATAAAACATTCTTTTAGTATTTTATATAATAAAATTTGAATTAATAATCAACTGAAAAATATATAATTTTTTTTTATAGGATGAAAACTACATTTGAACCAAAAAAAATGAATTTCTACCAAAATTTAACGGATCACCTAAATTCCAGGTTGATTCAACTAGTCAAATAATTTTCTCCAGGGCTAATTGTTAACCGATGATCATGGATGGCTAATTGTAATAAAAAAAAAGTGATGGTCCAATTAGACCAGCTCTTCAAGCCATGCGGGATTCAGATGGCACCGGCCCGTAATCCTTCCACTGCCAGGAGCAGGAGGTGATCGCTGCTCTGTGAGACCAGCCTCACGCTGTGCCCTCCCCTCTAGGAGCCACGACACCCAGGTCTTCACTAGGATGCCTTGGCTCAACTCCTGGCTTGGAACGGGCGGGCCGGATAAGAGCCAGACTGAACCCGACCTTACGTGCATGGTCAACGTTCCATCACTTTAAAGCTCCCACTCGAGTTACAAGCCCGCGTTACCAAGCTCAGCTGGTAAGCAAGTGTCAGGATTATGTATATAAAGTTCATATATTTTTCCTTTCTTTCCGATGTGGGATGTTCCTCTCTTACGTGTTCATTAGGGAAAACGCTTTGAATGAGCAAAAATCTCGGGGCATAAAAAGTAATAGACTCAGGAAGGAGAGGATTCTCCACTTTCTGGAGAATCTTGCACTAGGTAAAACAACAAGAGAAATTACATCATGAAATCACTACCTAAGTCAAGGCATAGTTTTTTTTTTCCTTTTCAACGTTGGACAAGTAGAAGTGGTGAAAGGGTTGCATAAAATTGAAACATGATTGATTGATGAATCAATGGCAGCAAAAGTTAAGATCATGAACCTTGATGGCTGTAGAACCATTGCTTTAAAAACAACTCTTTAATGTATATCTTCGACAATCATGATTTAATTAAAAACATCAAAATGAAGGGAAAAAAAAAGAATCTCATTGTCCATTTGCTGTCAAACTATGCTGTTCAAAACTCCAGGAGTTGCCTCTTACATAAGAGATAACCCTAAAACCAATATGGCTGTAACACCAGCATCAACGGAAAAAATGGAAGCTAAACCTCACATTCCTATGAAGGCCTTCTTCCCACTACATGGAAATATACTACAAATGAAATTCCACTATTTCTGCAAGAAAATGCCAGTATTTTAAAGTAAATAAGAGAGAAACTTTGTTTAGATCTAGAAGAACCTTAATTTTCCTATTATTACCTATAATCTAAACAGTGTGGTGTTTTTACTATGCCCTGCCTTAATTGTTCATCCTCTCATATTTTATTGTAGATAAACTGTGTAAAATTTTGTATTTTTTTTTAGTCTTCAAATTATTTTTGGGCAATATAGTCCCAATTAAAAAGTTATTAATTTTAAATTCTTATGAAAAGATGTGGTTGAAAGATAAGAGACTAAAATGAAAAACACGGCAAATATAAGTGGCGAGCTATAAGTTTTCAATTCCATTTTAGTACAAAAAAATATTTTTTCATATTTTTTTATTTAATTAATACTTCTTTTTTTTTCTAAAACTTTATATTTTTACATTGATACTACTTTTCTTTTTTATTTTGTTTAGAAAGCCTATTTTAAATGAAAGTGATATTTTAGTTATGCGTTTAATTTTTGAAAATATTTTTCTAATTCATTTATGATATTTTTTTTATCTTTTGTATAGATGAACTATACTTTTAAAAATAAAAAATATTAATTTTCAGATGATATTTTCAATATGTGTAGCCTTGTATATTATTCATGTTTTCTTTTTATTTTATTCGATCAATTTAATATATTTTTTTATTTTTATTATTGTTTAATTAAATAAAAAACATTTTAATAAATAAAAATTAGATAGATGTCCTGTCTTACGATATTAAATATCTTGATATAAATCTACTACAAGTTTTATTTTTAGATGTCGTTAATTATTATTTATTTATTAGAGTACATAGTTTTCAATTTATTTAATTATATGCATGAATAAAATTTTTTGAATTGCATTTACATTTTTTTTATTTATAAAAATACATAGAGAAACTTGTATATAAAAAAATAAAAATATTTATTGGTGGACAAGGACAAGTTACATAACTAGAGATAATCATAAAACATGTCATGATGCCATGGTGGCACTCACTGTATATGGTCAAAGACAAAAATGAAGTCATTTTCATTAGATTATGATTTGATTGACAAAGGAATCTTTTTGGGCTGACTGGTACGTGTCCTATCTCAGGCAGCAGTCCATTTTCTTCCACCTTCCACTGGCAGCTGATGTGCCATGCTCATTTCGGGTAGTTGGTAAAAAAACACAAAAATCAAAAACTTAATCGAACCGCTATGCCAAATGGACTCTGAACCATGAATTGGGTCACCTGTTACGTCATTGCTAGTTTTAAACCGCTATGTTGAACATATAAACAAAAAAATTATTAAAAAGTGATGGTCTAATTAGACCAGCTCTTCAAGCCATGCGGATCCAAATGACACCGGCCCGTAATCCTTCCACTGCCAGGAGCGGGAGGTGATCGCTGCTCTGTGAGACCAGCCTCACGCTGTGCCCTCCACTCTAGAAGCCACGACACCCAGGTCTTCACTAGGATGCCGAGGCTCAACTCCTGGCTTGGAACGGGCGGGCCGGATAAGAGCCGGCCTGAACCCGACCTTACGTGCATGGTCAACGTCCCATCACTTTAAAGCCCCCACTCAGGTTACAAGCCCGCGTTACCGAGCCCAGCTGGTACGATAGGGTCAGGATTGCTTTTATAAAGTTCAAATATTGTTCCTTTCTTTCCGATGTGGGATGTCCCTCTCTTACGTGTTCATTAGGGAAAAAGCTTTGAATGAGCAAAAAATCTCGGGGCATAAAAAGTAACAGATTAAGGAAAGGAGAGGATTCTCCACTTTCGATGGAGAATCTTGCACAGTTGCACCAGGTAAACAAGAAGAGAAATTACATCATGAAATCACTGACCAAGTCAAGGCATGCTTTTTTTTTTTTTTTTTTTTCAACGTTGGACAAGTAGAAGTGGTGAAAGGGTTGCATAAAATTGAAACATGATTGATTGATGAATTAATAGCAACAAACTAAAATAAAAAATCATGAACTTCATGGCTGTAGAACCATTGCTTAAAAAACAACTCAAAATAGCTCTAGTGATTTAGATCCTGTTTGTTTGCTGGAAAATAGTTTTTTTTTTAAAATAAATTTTGAAAAAATAAATTATTTTCTGATGTTTGGTAGTATAATAAAAAATAAGTTGGAAAATACTTTCTAGTATTTGGTTATGTCATAAAAAATAAGTTGGAAAATAACTTATTAATATTTTATTTTTCTCAAGTTTATTAAAATAACGAAGAACAAATCTTACAAATTAAAAAGTTGAATGAGAATGAAATTGAAAAAAAATATAATTTTATAAATTATCTCAAATAAAATAAATAATAATCAAAATAATAGAGATCAAATCTAAAAAATAAAAAAATAAAAGATGAAGAAATTAAAGTAATAATAATTAAAATTTTATAAATTATTTCAAATAAAATAAGTAACAATCAAAAGAATGAGAACCAAATTTGATAGATAAAAAATTTCAATAAAAAAATGATAAGAGAAAAACAAATAATAATTATAAAAATAAGGAATAAAATTAATGTAAAAATTAAATTTTAAGAGATGAAATTGAAAAATAAATATTCAAAACAAATATATATAGCAATCAAAAGTTGGAGGACCAAATTTGATATAATCAATAAATAATATTACATTTCTAAATTTTTCACAACTTCCGGAAAGTGTTTTCCGTTCAAATTTTTCAGGAAAACACTTTCTTGTAAATCAAGCCAAATTTTTCTTTGACTGGAAAGTATTTTTTATTTATAACTTTTTTAATGGCAAATAAAAATTTAAAAAATAGTTTTTCAAAAATTACTTTACGAGAAACAAACACAGTATTTAAGAACAAACATAAAGTACAAATCTTGTAAGCACATATCTTAACTGCAAACGTAAGAAAGTAACCATGTCTTTATCAGAAGTTACACAGGCCAATCTTTCAAAAAAAGAAGAAGGAAGAACACAGATGAGTAAAAGAAATTGATGGTTTTATTGTTCAAAAAAGGGTAAAAAATACAGAATCCTATCTGTTTGTTGATGAAATAGCTAGTCCTCTTCCTGCCAATTACTGCCCAAGACCAACACCACTCTTTTCTGAATTCCTCTGATTTTAGGATTTTTTCTGGCCTTTATTTTTCAGACACTAATCTCCACATATTCCCACTGAAAATCACAGGCAACAGAGGTGATGGGCAATCTATGTCGCCAAGGAGTTGGAAGAATTTCATGAGCCCAAGTTACCGCACCATTCAATGCTCACTGTTATCCAAATCTTCAACCAACAGTAGGGTCTCCATCACAAGAGGCTCAACTGTGAATTCATTCAAAGGGGAAAGAGATATTTATGGCACTTCAATTACAAATTCATTGCTCCCACAAAGAGGTGCACTATAAGCTATCCAAAGAGAGAGGTGACGCCCTTTCCCTTTCGTTAACTCTCAAGATCCTCGCGGCTAGAGTTTTAGGTTTAGGACAAAAAAAAACTGAGAACAAGTTGTAGATTAGATACTGCAACTTCTGCTGTTAAAAATTGGGGAAAAAAAATTATTAGATGCCAGCAGTGTCTGCTATCTAGACACCATCAAATGATCGTCACCATCAAAAGCTCTATAAAAAGAGAATTGCAAGAAAACAGGACACCCTTGCATGTGCCTGAGCAGTCTTTCATCACCTGTCATGTAACATGCACCTTGCTAAAATCTTCGATTTACTCAATAACTCGTGCGGATGAAGCAACAAATTCCAATGCTATTGATAAACAGTAGCAGTGGTATCTTCGACAATCATCATTTAATTAAAAACATGAAAATGAAGGGAAAAAAAGAATCTCATTGTCCATTTGCTGTCAAACTATGCTGTTCAAAACTCCAGGAGTTGCCTCTTACATAAGAGATAACCCTAAACCAATATGGCTGTAACACCAGCATGAACAAAAAAAAAAAAAATGGAAGTTCAACCTCACATTCCTGTGAAGGCCTTCTTCCCACCAGCAGCAGAACCAGCTGGAATCACTTTCAATACATTAAATCTAACAGTCTTGGACAGTGGCCTGAAATGGTAAGAGGCAAATATTATGAATTGAAGGCCAATTGCATATACAATAACAGCTAAATCACATTCAAGATAAATGATAAAAAATAAAACTTTGGGTGGTCAAAATTTAACCTGCATTGTCCAATGATGACATGATCGCCTTCCCTCACACGGAAGCATGGGGATACGTGTGCTGGAATATTTGAATGCCTCTTCTCATATCTATGGGGAAAAAATAATATTTAAATTATAATGGTGTGATAATATGCACTGAAAAACACCAGAACTAAAATTGGACTGGACCTTTGGTATTTCTTGACCCAGTGAAGATAGTTCCGCCGAACAATAATTGTCCTCACCATCTTGGCACTATGACAAGTTCCAGCTAAGATACGACCTCGAATAGAAACAGTGCCGGTAAAGGGGCATTTTTTATCAATATAAGTTCCTGTCAGAAGTAAACATATGGGAGTAGAACGTCAGCAAATTTCACATTCTACAAAAATATCATGTGAAGGAGAAATTACATGAAAGAGGAGCAAACATATGAATCAAGTTGCAAACGAAGAACTGGCATAAAAAACATGGATAGAAACACAAGCATGGAGACATATCAACAGCATTTAAAGAGATCGTGTCCATGGCACTCGACATGTGTGATTATTTAATAACTATTTAAATTCCATATCATCATCGACAAGGTTCTAATTCCTCCATATCACACATTGATTTGTAACAAAGCAAGTTAATACATAAACGAAATATATTAGTATTTACAACCCTATGATCATAGAACATATCTTGGTTACTTGACTCCATTATCCATTAAAATCAGTGCATTCAACTAGAATAAAATATACAAAGCTCAATAAAATTACAAACATAGAAAGCATCATAAGAATAACACAACTATAAAAGACAAACCTTCAGTGGCTTCTCTGGGAGTCTTGAAACTCAATCCAATACTCTTCCAGAATCTGTTTCCACCTTTACCAGGCCTCTTTCCTTTCCCAGATTTATTTGAACTGCCAAAAAAACACAAAACAGCAAAAACCCACATCAAATAAAAAGACCCCAAAACAGAAAGTTCGCCTCTTTTTCTGTTCTAATACATTACCTGAGAAACACTTTGGGTTGTTTCAAAAATGCCTTTTCAGTCTGCAACACAGAAATAAAGAAACCATAATGAGAGCTCATAATAAGATCTAAGACTAAACGTGTTTGGAGTAGAAGCAGTGAATAGCAAGAGAGTGTGTTGCGAGAACCTGCTCAGCCATGATTTACAGCTGTTTGTGTTCTCTACAAGGACCTGAAACAGCAAGAGGCAAAAGATACAAAAGAGAGAGAGCCTCTTGCTGAAATGAGTAAGCTTTAAACCCTATTTTGCTTGCTGATATGTAGTAATAATTTTTTGTTAAATAAATGGGCCTTGGTGGTCCTTTTCAATACAGAGTTTGGTAAGATACTAATATATCTTACCGGATATTTTTTAAAAATATAAAAAGATATTAAAATTATAGAGAACTTTTTTAATAATATTTTTAAATTTAATTCAATTTTAAAATCTTATCATTCAATTTTTTATCTAACTCGAGTTTTTGAATTTTAAATTAAATCATATGAAAACTAACTCGACTTAAATCGATTAATTTTACAAGTTCAAATATAATGTAAAATCACGACTTTGCTTTTTAAAAAACTTTAAGATGATAACTTTGAAAAAAAATTTAAGATAATAACAAATTGAATTGACTTCAATCTCCCCGCGATCCAAGTCATGGACTCTACTGGGTTCAATTACTTTTTTTATATACTATTTTTATTTAATTATATGATAAAAATAAATGTTCATAAAATTGAAACCCAATCTAAAAATATACATTTATTTGAGATAGTTATCTCTATAAAAAGCAAACAAAAATCAATTATAGATTCTATTTTTTAACTAATCCAATATTGATAGACGAAATAGAAAAAATAATTAAAAGAAAAAAAAATATCCGACCGGTTGGTAAACTCGTCAAACATGTGAATTGGGTAACCCGAGCTAGCATACCAAAATTGTGAACCAGGTTATGAACTCCACTAACATTATAATTTTTTTTAAAAAAAGTATTTTTTTTATTTAACTATATAGCAATCGAAATCAAATACCATCTCAATACCAAGATGTTTTTTTAAAACTGTGATAACATTAAAAAAGACAAAATAAAACCAATCAAGAAACTGAATCCTCAATCAACTCAAAATCTAGGTTAAATAAAAAAAAACTAATTACAAAAAAGTTGAACTTGTCATACCTATTAATCAGCACAAACTCACACTACATTGTGTTTAATTTTTTATCAAATAGAATTGAGGTGGTGAAATTTAAACTTGAAACCACTTGATTAATAAAACTCTGATACCATGTTGAATAACAATTTTAACCTAAAAACTTAAATTGTTAAATAATATTCAAAAATATAATTTTATATTATTTTATAACGCAATTAGTGTGGATGAACAGTGGTTTCCCCACGCCCTTTAATTTTTATTTGTTTATAAAGTTTAATAACATGATTTTTTCCAAAACTAGAACAACATGAGTTACTTTGACAATTCTGTAAACTACACTAATCTCACTAATCTCATAGGAAAACAAAATAATAATAAAATAAATTACAAAGCTAAATTCTCAACTTTCTTAATATTAAAAAATAAAATCAACAAAAATAATTTTTTAAAAAAATTATAACAAAAAATAAAACAAACAGAGAGAGAGGAAGATATATACATTTTTGCTTCAACTAATTTTTTTTTATATATATTGTTATATCGTTTATAAAACTAAGATAAAAAATAAACTTTTAAAAAATAAAAAAAAATATAATTTCTTAATAAAACAACCAAATCCCTTGAACTTGGGAAGAAAATAGTAAAGGAAACAATCTTCAATTTTAGGATAATGTCATGTTAGTGATTTGGACTGTATTTAAACACAAATACTAATATTAGCATAAACCATGTTCAAATATAATGAAAGGATTTGGCATTTTGATACCCATCTTTGACGTCCCTTGTCTTTGGTTCTCCTCCCGGATGCAAGATCATCAAACCTTGCATTCTAACAAGACACTTACAAAACCTGCTAGCTAAACTAGTTTTTTACATGTTACCATCATTGCAACAAATTCCAAGTCCCCCGTCTGGTGAAAGCATCCACCGGAAATTTTAACTTCTAGCTTTCCCTCTAGATCCTGAGCAAGAAACAACACATGGAATATGAAAATAACAATGATAATACATGCACAGCCCCTACTCTCTCCCCTTTGAAAGCCATCCACAAAGCTCACATGAATGTCCATAAACGTCACATGGATGCAAAGGGAAGAAATATAGTAATATAAACTGATTGCGCTGAATAATTACTTTCTGAATAGTAATGTCATATCAAACCTTCCCAGCAATCACATACCAGGGCAAACGAGTAAAAACCAAACATATGGTGATGAAGTATTGAAAAATAGTTGAAGCTAATTTGCCTAATAGGACTCCGAAGTATACAAAGCCGTAATGTTACAGTATGGAAACCAAGCATTTCATCTCAACTCATTGCCTATTAACTTGAGAAAATGACCAACCATCATTGACATGTTACACTAAATTGAAAAGATAAGACCAACCGCCATTAACCTATAGAAGAAACACATGATTCTTTAGCTGTCTGAGATCATAATCACAAGTTCAGCTCTTGAATCCTTTGTCCATAGATAAATCACTCAGTCTGCACCAGCAAATAAGATAAATAAAATATATAATAATAAAGTTTCCAGAATGAAAAATGTAAATTTAATTCCAACATTTTGATTTCAGTAATGACTAAAGAAAAACTTTAAGAATGGTGAATTCTCAGCAGAATATTTGCCATATATTGAACAACACAGAGATCCTGTTATAATAAGCCAAATGCTTAGGTGGTGATAGACAAAGCATTGGCAGAAACTTTTCCACAATGCTTAACGTTGCATACTTATTTATTATATATAGATCTTGTGCAACAATTCTACCCATCCTCTGAGGTTGCTTGGAGCTTTCAAAAAATATAACAAATTCTACTCATTTTTATCACATACTGGATGACATTGTACAAAAAAACTTGATATTCTAGGAATGCAACAAAGGGAAACAGAACAATAACCAGAGACTCATATAACAGATGGTTACCGAATTGTCGCTAAATTCATTGAATTCATCAAGGCTAATCTATACTCATTGTATAATAACTTCTTACTGCATCTCAAAAACTTATATTTACTGTTAATTTTAATACAGCTGAAGGATGAAATGGATGCACAGAAAAGAAAAGAAATGAAATTCCTTAAACATGCCAGACCTTTTGGCGTTTTGAATTTGGAGGGCTTGGTTCTGTATCATGGCCACGAGATGTTCCAATGCCAGAGTTTTCAGCCTGCAAATATGCCACTGGTTAGCCTTGTAGTTCTGATGTTTTTATGCACACATCAATTTAGCTCGACATATTTACAACATCATGCCAACACCTTCAAGATTCATTTGATTAGCTAAAGCAAGAAATCCAGAATAGTAAGGGACATGAGATAAGTATCCATTGAAAGATAACTGAAAATGCTACTTACATGGGTTGAAGAATCTCGAGGCCTCTGATTCCCAGAGTTCTGTGCTTCTCCAGGAGGTATGGCACTGGATTCTGCACCTCCACTTTGAGATATGAGGGGCATGATCTCACGAAGCAAATTAGACAGAAATATCCCCTCATCAGTAGCTCTTGGTTCTGCTTCTGCAGTAGCAGTAGATTGCCCTGCAGTCTCAGGGACAGAACTAGTAGTTGTTCCTCGTAAGCTGGCATCCTCCATATGGATATCACCAGGTAAGATGGTCCTCAGAAGCTGCAAAATATTGTCGGGGATATGTCGTTCAGAATCCTGGTTGTTTTGGGCCCCACTAGCTGACAGAATGTTGATACTTATACTGCGAGAAATAGAAGGCTCTTGTCTCAAGTTTGGTGGCAATGATCCTGGAAGAACAGCAAGGTTGGTCAACTAGTATAGAACAACTGATTAAGCTCATATCTTCTCATACAGTCATATCATCAACTCCTAAGCAAGATACAGCGAGCAACCATCAAAACTTTGATTAGTATACACAACATTAACTTCAATTGAATTTCTACATGATATTGTGAACTGAAAAAAACCGATTTCATGCAAGCCAGTAACGATATGTTCTCAAAGGTCCCCAATCAAATCTTTAGGAAATAAACATATGGAAGAAAACTCAGGACACTTTTAGAAAAGGAGAATACAACACAAACATTATTTTCCTTATTTTTTAGGGTGAGGATGGGGTGCTCTTATTGACTGGTGCTAGGAAGAATCCACTTCAGCATCCTAAAGGAAAGCCTTTCATCATGTACTTAAATGGTACAATAACAATAAATACAACTCAAAAAACAGCATTGAGAAATTGGCTGCATGGCAGGTAAGTTTTGCTGCAAATTAGAATCCATATGCGTGGATCAGAATAATCAAATAAGGGTGTGTATGTGTTATAGTAGTAAGCATGATACTTTTACTATGAGATTTTAAGAAAGAAAGATATATGTGGAATGTTCAAAAATAGCAATATATGTGGAAATCGCCCTTCCTCCCTCGTTCATGCAGGATTGAAATGATTATTGAAGACTCAAAAGAATGTAGGGGAAAAACAAATAACACAAAAAAGCATAAGCCATAGGGGACTGGCAAATATATCAACCACCATTAACAGCAGCACAAGTAAAGCCACTGATTGACACGCATGCATTCATGAGTAAGATGAACCAAAACATCCCCTTTCAAGCCTCCTGAGCTTGCACTGGAAAAGATGTCCACAACTACAAACTTAAGACTTTTCCATGAGCCAAGTAATCCTCAAAACTTCATTGAACTGCAGTATTGTCACATTACCATCTCTTGTGCGCTGTTCAAAGTTTTGCTGCTGCAAAGCAGGTTCAGGAGTTGGCAGCTGCTCAGTTTGGACCTCAGCAGTGTGATATTCACCAGATGCTTGAGATCCCTGCCCACTATTCCCATGCCCAGAAGCTACATTTTGAAATCGTCCAAGAAGAGGATAGTATAGACCTATAGAATTACCAGATGAATCAGAAGGAAGGCGGCCAAATGTGCCAGGAACAGCTGCAACCACCGTTCTAAGAGGCACCACTCGTACAGGCTCTCCAGCAAAAGATGAACCCTCTGAGAGCCTTGAACTTGTTTGACTACTAGGATTTTCACCACCAGAACTGGTTGGTGGGTTTCTCTGCCCAGCAGTTTGCTGTGTCTGACCATGTTCCTCACGATTATTGTTGGGGGTAGCTGTTGATGAACCTTGGGTAAAATAAGAATAGTTGTAAGTAGATTCACACATCAGAAATACCGTACATATTAATTATTCCAGACATCAAATTTGAAGAAAACCTCTTCGTATTTGTATATCAATTCGCCTTGGAAGAAACCCGGTACCGACACCATTAGTCAAACCAGATCCAGGCTGCATGGATCCTACAGGGACAGCACCAAAGCTTGTCCCTGGTTGAAAAGGAAGGGGCTGCATGCATAGGAGTGATCAGCAGAGAAACATAATTTAAAGAAAAATGAAAAGATGAAAAACAAGAGGAATTTGTAAGGATGTCTGGATTATGACCTGAACCATGAGAGGATTAGGACCAGATTGATTGATAAAAACAGCAGGGCCCGCATTAACCACAGCTTCAGACTGTAAATAAACAAACCACAATGACACATACAGCTCGGGAGATGTCAAGCATGAAAGGTTGCCATAAATGAGAAATTGGAGATAATCTTACCGGTACTTGACCTAGTCGTAATGTCATGCTTGTACGTCCAAGTTCAAGAAGAAGGGCACCTAAATTATGAAGTTGGACTCCAGTTCTCAATGCACTAGACTGAGTTGCGTGTCGCGCTGCAGTATCAGTAATATGTGCTTGATTCTCTAGTTGTCTTGCAAGTTGCTGCCAACACACAGAACAAACAGGGAGGGAGATCCAATGCATTTAAGTTTTAGTTCTGAGAATAAATAAAAGAATGGTAAACGTTGAAATATTTCAAGGTTAAAAACTTAAAAGAATCAAATTCTATTAAAATTATAAAATGTTAAACAAAAAGAAGAAACATAATAAAAAGATGACCACTTCCTATGGCCACAAGCAACTAAATTCACTGGTAAAACATGGGATATACTGTTGGCTACCCAAAAAATAAAGCAAGACTAAAGTAAAGATAGTAGAGAACATATGAAGTAGATAGAATGCTTTTAAATAACACACAAGTAAGCATTCTCCAACTTGTTCGGTGAGTAATTGTCTACTAGACAGCATCACTTCTGCCAAGGATGCAGGTGATGGAAGTCTTTGTTGTCCGGTTCCTGATAGTGATGTGGTATTAGAATCTATTTGCTCCATCCTGTGTGCAGCATCTGCTTGAGCAATGTTTTCCCCGCCTCTGCCTGTCAATGAAGAGAATTGAAATCCAATGGCCAAATCAGCCCCATTGAAGCAAATGACATTTATTAACCATAGAGAAATTTGCAAAATACAGATACTGACCGATGGCATCAAATTCTCGCCTCAAATTGCTCAGATATTGGGACAGAGTTGTCAGAGAATCAGGAATTACCTACAAGTACAAATAAAATATTCCTAATACTTAAAACTGCAAAAAGATATGCAGGCCAAAGAATCCATGTTGTTGAAAGAAGGTAGAGGGTGGAGAAGAAGAGGACTCCTAACTTACAGGAGGATTCAGAGACCCCAAGGAAACTGCTGTCGGAAGCCCAAAAACATTCTGTGATCTGTCAGACTGACCCCTGGTGCCAGTTTGTTCAGATTGCAGTTGGCTTGCATCCATTGTGCCACCAGCATCTGATGTTCTTCGCAAACCACGCTCCTTAAAGATCCATCCCAGTCACAAAGAGCAAGACCCAAAACATAAATGAGCATTTACAGGTATGAAAAAGCATTAAGGTCCATCTTTCTAATTTGATAAAATATGAACCAGCTTGATGTCTCAAAATGTGTTTCACGTCTAAAGTCAAATAAAAACTTAAAATAGACAACTTCCAGATACAAAAATACTGGAAATTTTACTTCGAAGACAATTTGTTTGTTTGCCTCTGTGAGTAAGAAAAGAGGGAAGAAATCTCCATCCTTACCAACAATAGATTTTCAAGAGTATAACAATAAAGTAATTAGTTTTAGAGGTTGGAATTTAAATATTTACCACATCAACCCCTTCACTGACACCTCCGATATTTGAAAATCCAAAAGATCCAAGAACAGCAGAGACAATCTGCTCCAGAGAATCAATTAAGAGATAATTATAAAACAATTAAATCATCGGTATGAAAATCTAAAATTGCTATATTCAAAATCTAGTTGTAGCCGCACCCTACTGATTTCTGGAGGAACTGCATCCCCTTGATCAGGCACACTAAAAGTTTCTATTACAACACTGGGAGCCACCTGACCAGTGTGATGGCTTGAACCTGAAGCAGGATCACTGGCTGCAACATTGACATGTAGGAGTTACTCCATGGATAATTTTACTAGCACATGAAAGATAACGTTAAAAAAAAGGGAAAGAAAAAAAGAAAGAAATAAAGGTATATAATTCCATTTCAGAAAGCTCAGATTATGACATAAACAGAGCAGTATTGCTACAACAATTAGTAAGCTCCTATAGATGTCAAAGTGACTCAATTGTTATTTGTAGCGTGGTTGCTCTTTAAATCATTAGAAGCACCTAAATAAAACTATAAGCATTAAATAAGAACCAACAGAACACCACCACTTGCTTTTCTGATTAATCATATGGCAATATTGAGCACTTAATGAAATTAATTACCAAGGATAATCTGTTATATCCAGAGTTCCATTAGTCCAAACAAATGTCATATTCGACAGAAAGGATGAATTTCATATCCAGTTGCTTCTCACAGATGAACTAATGTGTATCAACCCCTCTGGGGGGAGGGGGGGTTGTTTCTATACTATACCAACCTTTTCGTGAAAATAATTCAAGGTGCACTGGAAACCATACTCTAGCTGAAGTAATGTGTATCAACCCCTCTGTGTGGGTCAACAATCCATTATGACCATTAATTACCTTGTGCAGTAATTTTTTGTTTTTCAATATTTACAGGCTGTGGGGCATCTACAGGACCCTTTAGACCACCACAACTAGTCCTCCACAGCTTTGGATAAACTTGAATTAGTATCCTTTTTTGAGATGAACCTTGTACAGTTGAAGAAGAAGATGATGAAAGCAAATGTTAAGGCAAGCCAAACCTGAATGATTGGATAAGCCCTCAGATGGTATAGGTTGCCTAACTACCAGGTGCAAGGTGTGACCATCTTCGACATCTAACATGTGTTAAGCAAATAAACCAACCAAACAATATAATAAGACAATAGTGCTAATGAGTAAAAAAAGTACAGGGATATGAAAATATGCCTTTGGTAGCAAATAAAGAAATTTAACAAAGGATGGTTTATAGGTTTCTAGTTCAATCAATGAATATCCTGATACATACTGGACCTAATGTTTGCTAATTTGTTCTGGAAAAGTAAAATACTAACTAGTTCATACCATATATGTTTTGATTCAAATACTTCACCCACACTTAAAGTTTCCTTCTAGCAAAAATGCACCATTGCAACAAGCACTTGCCAGAAACCACCAGAAAACAATTTACTTCAGAAAAAAGAATTGCAGATGTCGGCTTATTTGGAATATGTACATGTGTTTTTGGTTATGCTTGGGTGTGATACAATCAATTGAAATGTGACACAATTCTCTATTCTCCACCTGATAAGCTGTCCAAAGTCATTCATTCACTTAGAAGTATGCTAAAGATGAACCGATGAAGAGACTTGTGCAGTCACATGCATCTACAGCACATACCTTCAAACCTCTCTTTTGTCAAGGCTTTTTCCCCTTTTATGCCCATACCTAGTATTTCAGACTTACAATTCAGTGTTGCTGAGGCAAAACATGAAACTGTTTAGCATTGCAGGATGAATCTCATGGACATGGAGCACTAGCATGTGAGCTCACTTGGAATTTACACTTCAGCATTACCGAAATCAGCAGTGAGGAACAAAATTGCAACACTATCCAACCACAATTCAACATTTTACCCGCCAATGCACAAACTCCAAGATGTCCCAAAATAACTCTTTTGCATCAATATTGTCTTAATGAGCTCTTTTCTACTTTTCTGCCTAGCTTTACAGTTTAACAGCAGAAATAAATGTGTCATTGGTTCACTACTTAGGTAATACCTTCATCAAAACTGTTAAAAGAAATTTGAAGTGAGCTTCTAGCTATCTCCTCACTTTGGGTACACCATCTTTTTTGTTAAATATTGTACTTTAGAGTTGCCCTTGAGCATTAAGAAAAAAGGATACGATAGGCAGAGAGTAGTTGGTCATCTTTTAAGACTTTTCCACGACATATTAGACGTTGTTGTTCTGATAGCACGCCAGTGACAGAAGCAATCTGTTCTTTTAAAGCAGGAACTGGCATCTGCATGGATATTCAAGAAAGGGGAAAGCATGATGAAATTAATGGCTTCCACAAACAAAAAATCATGCACAAGTTATCAACTAGCAAATCCCCACTCACAATATAAGCATAAATACCCTTTTAAGATCATAATGCAGGGTGTACTCTTACAATTAAGAATTCAGTGGCGACAAAGAATGTTTCAACAGTTTTATATGAATAAAAGACACAGGAAAATAGTGGATCTTCTGTAATTGCTTTCTGTCCAGTTTCTCATGAGATCTGCTTCTCAGTATTATCTGCACAAATATTCAGTAAAATGTGGGACAATGGATAATGCTCCACAGATTTTTACATAAGAGCTTGTTGAAGAGATGTTCTTGAGAAGGAAAATGAGTTGGATGCTAGAGAGTGTAGCCTTTGTGTCATCTGTATGTAACTAGCTAGATCAAAAAGGCACATTGGATCACTTATAAGGACTAGAAATTTTCTGACCATGCTGGTGAAGAGGTTTTACTAGTAATTGTTAAGACCACTCAATTTCCTCTTCTTTCTACTCTTTCTAAAATTCAGATTCTAGTAACTCTCTGTCTCTCACCACAATGACAGAAATATGATCGAAGTGCAATTTAGAGCTCTTGAAAAAGGAGGCAAAAAAAAGACATAAAAACAGAAAGAAAAAAAAACTATCCTTATATATATAGATATATCTCCCCGTAATAACTGGCTTTGGGATGTATTTGAACTCATTGATCATCTAAAGTATTATAGCAAGTTTACAAAACATACACACTGCAATGACATGAGCCATGGTTCAGTGGGAGCCAAAAATTACCTGTTTATCCACTCTCAAAGTATAGGTTTGAGAATCCAATGTTTTTATTTTTATTTCAATGTTTGTTTCAGAACCCTCTGCCTCACCAGCTCCATGAATTTTATCAGCAATATTACTTCCCATTCTCAATTTCCTCTTCTTTCTACTCTTTCTAAAATTCAGATTCTAGTAACTCTCTGTCTCTCACCACAATGACAGAAATATGATCGAAGTGCAATTTAGAGCTCTTGAAAAAGGAGGCAAAAAAAAGACATAAAAACAGAAAGAAAAAAAAACTATCCTTATATATATAGATATATCTCCCCGTAATAACTGGCTTTGGGATGTATTTGAACTCATTGATCATCTAAAGTATTATAGCAAGTTTACAAAACATACACACTGCAATGACATGAGCCATGGTTCAGTGGGAGCCAAAAATTACCTGTTTATCCACTCTCAAAGTATAGGTTTGAGAATCCAATGTTTTTATTTTTATTTCAATGTTTGTTTCAGAACCCTCTGCCTCACCAGCTCCATGAATTTTATCAGCAATATTACTTCCCATTCTCCTCAGACGAATGGATACCTACAAACAAGAAAGGAAAAGAAACAAATGAAGGAAATTAGGTTTGGGAGTTGCTAGGATGAGGCAACAGCATGCTTGTCCATAAACCAGATAAGTCACAGTATTATATTGGTAAGATAGATAAGGTTCCTCAGGAAACAGTAAGTCAATGAGTGCCCTAATGCCAACAAAAAGGGGTGTCGGTTCCCTTCATTGTGGTCATAACACATCATTGTTTCGAGAGAGAGTGAAGATGTGCAGAAATGCAAGAACAAATAACAAAAATCAGCAAGCAGACCACTCTCACATATAGGGAAATCTCAGCATCCACCACCATATAGACATATTGCCATATCAATATGTACTTCAAGGCAATTTGAAACACTGTTTCCTTTCCCCTTTTTTATTTATCTCTTCTCTTCTCTTCATTTTCTTTTTCTTTCCTTCTCTTTTCCTTATTTGTGTGTGTGTGTTATATGAGACAGTTAGAAAAATCTCCAGACTTGCAAAACACATAATCATGGTAACGGTAATGAACAACATGACAAATCCTGCAGCCAACTACCATGGACCGCATTGATCTGATTGATGATATTCTTTCCATTTTTTGCTGATTTGGTAGGATATTGCTCACTAGACGAAGATGGCGATTGCTCAAGAGTCCCCTGCTAGATATTGATATTTTATGATGTCACAGAAGAGAAACATAACATCATGTTCTCAATTGATAGGTTATATGATATGTCTTTGGTGTGTTATATTATGTCTACAGCAGTCAAGACCGTGATTTCCCAACTCCTCCCCTGCCTTCTCTAATTAAATGGGAAAACTCATAAGGATCATCAAATGGAACATTTTTTGTTACCAGGAGCAGAAAACAGGTTCCAAGATGTCATGTGTATATCTGTATGCACGCCCACATTGCATTTTGCTCCACATCGAAATCAACTTCAGACCATAAATCTCAGGATCAAATCCATGCTATATAATGTAGAAATCAAGCTCCAAGAAGTAATTTCTCCAGTCCCAAGTGACATTACTGGCATATTTATAAGCCATATTCCGCTTCACATAGTGAAATTCAATGTAAACTCTAAATTAGAAGAATTCAAAATCCAAGCTTCTACCGTCAAAACAGCTCACCTAGAATTGGGGCCTGCTCCCGATTCAAAAGTAATCGGTAGACGGGGAAAATCATAGAGTAAATTCAAAGAAAAAAGTAAACTACTGCACAAATTCAAGACATTTCCATTGACCAACAGATTGTGAACACGGATAATGATTTTTTACCACATCTATGCACCCAAAGAGGGCGCCTTCATCCCTAAATATCACTAAACACCAAGAATTGACAATCTTCACTTCCACCACTCACACTTCAATCAACATAAATCACTTAAGCTGGAGCTTAATCAAGTTGCCACATCCCAATAAGCAACCTTTCCCTTAACTCAAATGCAAACAATCAAAATCCCATTCCCCATTTATCTCTCACTCTCTAGGGTTTACCGAATCTTGATCAAACAAAAAAAGCTCAAGACTTTCAATTTCTGGGTCCTAACCAGTCATCAAAAGCATGCAAACCAACCCATCAAGTTCCGAAATTGACAACCCAATTCACACAATTAAGAAAATCGATAAAAGACAGTAGACAAGATAAGAAAGGAGTCAGTAAGTTACCTGAGATAAAAAGAAAGAAAATCTGGTTTGATAAGGAGAGGGAGAACAGATAGAGGGAGAGGGAGAGATAGATAGAAATGACAGAGAGAGATGCCGTGTCCGCGTGCTATCTCTCTGTGTATTTTGGAGCTGACACCTGAATTTATATTACACAAGATCAAAAACTCTCTCTCTCTCTCTCTCTCTCTCTCTTCCCTGTCAACTATGTAGTGTTGTGGCCAACGTAGGACGAGGTTTGCAAAAATTATTCAGGTTTTTCTCCTCTGTGCCTTTTTTTTTAATCTCTCTTTTTAGTGGTGCGGTGGGTTTTTTACTTTTTACCGTTGGTAAATTGGTTGGTAGCAACTACAAAAGCACAAATTATTACTGTCTGACAACGTGGTAATTTTTTTTTATTGCGTTTAAAAATCACATTTCACTTCTAAAAAAACCCTTCTAGACTAAGAAAAAAAAAAAAGTATCAATTTGCTTTTGTTATTTGAGTCTATCAAGTCAAGTCCGGCTGAAACCTAAAGTTTTGGATCCAACATCCATTTTATGAATTAAAAATTAAAAAAAAAAAGCATAGATAACTTGCTTAAATTTGATTTTGAAGGGAGCGTGATGAATTTTTTATGTGTGTTTGTTGATCTATAATCTAAAGGAATCGATTAATTTTTTCCAATTATTACTTAAAGTATGATACTTGTTTAATAAGTTTATTTTTAAATTAGTTTTTAATATTAAAATTAAATTTCTTTAAAATCAAATATAATTAAATATACACCTATAAATTTATAATAAATTATTTTCGGACCTGCAAAGCCGTATTATCTTTAATTATCTTTGAAGCCATCAGACCACTGGTCCAAGGTTTAACCAAAACTAAGAGTTCAGGTTTATATATGAAATAGTATAAATAGATGTTTGCTTCCTCTCTAACCATGTTGAAAAACACTCCCCGCCGGCAAAAGCAGCCAAGTCATAGAACATCCCACCTTCCTCAGAAGTAGCCTTAAATTCATCAATGATAGACTCTTTAGCAGATAACACCTTCCCAGAACCAGCTAGATTTTCAAACAGGGACACTGGAGAGAGAGAGAGAGAGAGAGTTTTATTAGCCCGTGACCTAGCTGCACGGGAGAGAGAGAGAGCTCTCAATATTATGGGGTTTTTTTGGTTCAATAGGACTGTCAACCCTATCAGTCAGTCACGACCTCATTCGTCTCCTCGTCAGTGCCTGTCATTATCAAACTCCATATTTTCATCAATTTGAGCTACGAGCGAGTTCAATGGAGTGTCTTCAGTTATAGCAACAAAAAAAAGATGAATTTATGGAGTTTGATGATGGTTAATGGGTTAGCATTAACACGATGATGGTTGTTAGGTTCTGTTTGGGTTTTGGTTGTTTTCCCCTCGTGGGCTCTATTTGATTTTTGAGTTAAATGGGTTAGACTAGGATGGGCTGTGGGTTTGGGCCTTATCTATTTGAAGCAGGAGTTCCTATATTAGCTAGCTAAGATATTAAGCTCCGTACGGTGTCGGTTGTTTTTATACTCATCATAACTTCAATTTTTTTTTTTTTGGGTTTCATTGCTTAAATTTGTTTTTTCTTCTTAAATTGTGATAAAAACTTGAGTTTAATAAAAGTTATAATTTGTAGCATTTTTAAACTCATTTTTTCAAATAACAACGAAAAAATACCACAATACCGGACATAGAACATATTTGGTTTTATGTTTTAAAAATATTTTTAAAAAAATTTAAATTTATTTTATTTTTTTATTTACTTCAAATTAATATTTTTAGTGTTTTTAGATATTTTTATATGTTGATATTAAAAATAATTTTTAAAATATAAAAATATTATTTTAATATATTTCTAAATAAAAATATTTTAAAAAAAGTATTACCACCGTTATAATACCAAAGTATTGATAATTCCCATGGTTTCTGTAAGGATTTTCTGAAACCTTCTAATAATTCAACGACTTTCTATTTTCCTTTCCCACAACAATCATGCACGCGTGCATCTCCTTCTTCTTCACCCCAATCTCTTCCGTACAGTGTCCATTCAAAAACTGGTTAGGTTTCCCAGTCACAGAGTCAACTTCTATACACTCTTGACATGCACTGGACTGAATTTAAAATCCTTCCATGTAACTTGTAATGCAACAGAACCTCGTCAGCATCCACCAAGTGTTCATGATGATTCAATAATCATTCAAATCACAGGATGATAATATCAAAAATGTTAATGAACTATGATATCTTATGTACAAAATCTTTCTCCACCCTAAAAAAACTCCAC
>Ga0325402_1000177_pt1 | contig 35757 bp, 25 predicted proteins | sample PopdelMetagenome_22_FD_207212 | JGI IMG/M metagenome (GOLD analysis project Ga0325402, IMG submission 207212) | Populus deltoides microbial communities from Bellville, Georgia, United States - Xylem-PdKOR-R3 | ecosystem: Host-associated > Plants > Phyllosphere > Stem > Wood/Secondary xylem... | reverse complement strand
TTGGGCTTTTTATTTTATGATTGTGTTGTGTTTTTCGGTGTTTTTTTTTCAATCATGAGATAAAAACAGTGCTCGGTGACTGGTTAATATATATATATATATATATATATATATATATATATATATTGATTTTATAAATGTTTAATTAAGACGACTAATTAAGTTGTATTGGATAAAAAATAATAAAAAGTAGGGGGCTGAATATTTCCTAGATAAAGAACGTCTTATATCCAATCTGCTTTTCTCGAATCAAAAGTGCATGATGGATTTAATTATTTCGGATCTTGGAGTATAATACCGCTCACATCCAAAATCTTTTATGATTTGATATATTATGCTCACTCAGCTAGAATCAAAAATACATTATTATTATTATTATTATTGAGATAATAAAAAACATCAACTTGATAAAATTAAATACCATAAAAACTTTGACAAAAAAAAATCAAAAGAACCAAATTGAAATTAGTATTATTCTTATTGAAAAAAAAGTAAAAACTTGATATGATTAGTGATAAAATTGAAAACCATAAAAAATTTAATAAAAGAGTAAGGAAAAAAAATTAAAAAATCAAAAGCAAAAGGACATAAATGAAAAACTTACATTTATAAATTAGAATTGAAAAATTAAATTGAAAACAAAAATTTTAACAAAAAAAAAAAAGACAAAAATCAAAACTAAAATGACTGAATCTGAAACACCAACAATAATAAGATCTGAAGCTGATTTTCTAGGATAGGAGAGAGAAACAAACGGAAAAAAAGGGTCATTGGTAGGGGTGAGTAAAAAAACTAAAAAACCGTTTAAATCAAGAAAACTGGAAAAAAATAACCAAAAAAATTGAATTGTAAAAAAAAAATTAAATCGATTAAAATCTTGAAAAAAACCGACCGGTTTGGTTCGGTTTTGGTTTTATAAGCCAGAAACCGAAAAAAACCAAAGCGAAAAAAACGAGTCAAATTGGAAAAAATCGAGCCAAACCGGTTTTTTTCCAAAAAATCGAACCAAACCGAAACCAGTGGGTTTGAACCGGTTTCGATTTTTTTATTTTAAAAAATTCAGTTTGGTTATTTTTTTTGATAAAAACCGAACCGAATCGAACCGAAAATAATAACCCCTAGTCATTGGTGACAAACCAGTTACCTTTAGATGCCACCCACCACCAATAAAGGAAAAAGACACGGAGAAGAACCAAATAAGACAGCGAAAACTTATTTTACACCATTAGGAGACGTCGCACACGCCAGTAGCTTTTTGCATTTAAAAACCATAAATTAAATGGTAAATTACGTTATAATCCTCAACCAAACCAATAATTAGAAAAAAAACATGAGAAAAAAACAAAAACACCTCTATTTTAATCCCTTAAATCTTTTGTCCTTAAGGTTATATATTATATACGTGATCTTACTATATTTTAAAAAGAAAAAAATAACAATATCTTTATCCTGAAGTGTTAGTTTTTTCTTTATTCTGGTGATATTTTGGATGTTTTACTGCTTATAATATATTAAATAAACAGAAATACCTTTAAACAAATCTATATATATTGACTAGTTCGAAGACAAATAATTTTTCTTAGAATGACAAAAAATTCACTATATTGTAATGATAAATAGAAAAATAGCTGTGAGGTTGTAGTATTTTTCCCTTGATCTGATTTAGTTGTTGTGTAACGTGGGACACCGAACAATGAAGTTGAAACTCCTTTGCTAATTAATTCGTTTCACTGCTTTCTTTGTAATATCTCACCAACCTTAATTTTTCGTGATAAGAAAAAAAATAGAGATTTGTGTGGCTTGGGACAACTTAAATCAAGGTGGACGTTATTGAATATATATTGTTTAAATTAAATGATGTAGCTTAATGTGAGTTTTTTTTTTATTATTAATGTCGGTGTTCGGGATAGCTTACACGTACCTCGATTAATTTTATGAGCCCTGAAGTTAATGAATATGTAAGTTTTCAGTGACTATTATATTAGCAATCACATAACTCGAACCTGATACCACATGAGAAGCAAACCTCTTAGTCCCAAACTTTTACCACTAGATCACCTACTAGATGATTAGCTTAATGCGAATTAATTGGTAGGAAGTAGGGGTGAGCAAAAAAACTGAAAAACCGATTAAACCGAGAAAACCAGAAAAAAAAATAACCGAAAAAACCGAACCGAAAAAAACTGATTAAACCGATTAAAATTTTGAAAAAACCAGTTGGTTCTGTTCGGTTTCGGTTTTATAAGTAAAAAATTGAAAAAAACAAAACTGAAAAAAACTCAGAAAAAACCGAGCGAAACTGGAAAAACCGAGAAAACCAAGTCAAAATCGAAAAAACCGAGTCAAACCAGTTTGAACCGGTTTCTGCCCTCAAAACCGAACCGAAACCGGTCGGTTTGACCCGTTTTTGATTTATTTTTTAAAAAAATTTCAGTTTAATTATTTTTGTAATAAAAACCAAATCAAACAAAAAATATTCACTTCTACTATAAAGTCTGTTACTGCGATGGTTCTTGGCGCAATGTTGGATCTAATTCCATGGCTAGCTAGTAAGCAGGAGATAATTAATTAGTTAACCGACTTTCATGTAAAGCGTCTGTTTTTTTATTTTAGAAATATATTAAAAAAATTTTTATTTTTTTAATATTAATATATAAAAACAATCTAAAAATACAACAAAATTTATTCAAAATTTTAAAAAACCCTATCTAAAACATGGGATAAAGATAAACAACCTCTACACGTAAAAGAATGCTCGGCGGCCACATTAGGGTCGCTAGCTGCGTAGTTTTCTTTTTATGGAATGTCGTGTTGATATTTTGAAGTAGAATCTCTTAGCCTTTGTATTTGATCATTCTGTACGTATTTCAATCCCAGTCTTTTTGTATTGCTCGTTGCTGATGAGCTTAGTGAGATATGAGTATAATTAGCTTTTATGGTTTGGTTGCATAATATAACTTTTTTTTTCACTTATGTCCTTGGAAGCTCAAAGTTGATCGAACTATATTCATGTATTATTATTTTTTTGTGTGTTTTTTATTTACCAGTACTTTAAAATATATAGGGAAAATTACTGTAGTTTTATCTACATGTTTTTTTTTCCCAAGACTATATTCTTTTTTTTTTATTCTTTTTTTTGTGTTTTTTTTTTAAATTATCTTTATCATTTTTTTTTTAATATTGAATTGGTTGAAAATTTAGTTATGTAGTTTTTTTCTTTAAAACATTATGGATTACTATAATATTTCCCTACATAGTTTTTTTTTATGATTTTTTTTTCAAAATGGTCTTTGTTGATTTTATTTTTTTTCATATTAAGCTGGTTGAGAATTTTGCTTCGTAGTTTTTTTCTTTAAAACACTGTGGATTATTATATTGTTTCTCCACATGATTTTTTGTTTTGCCAGAATGTTTTCCCACATGTTTTTTTTAAATTATCTTTATTATTGAACTAGTTGAGAATTTAGCTTTAAATTTCTCCACTTGTTTTTTTTCTATTTTTTTTCTATTTTTTTGCTTTTTTTTCAAAATTGTCTTTATTTTTGTGTGTTTTTTTTTCAAAATTGTTTTTGTTGATTTTATTTTTTTTAATATGGAACTGATTGAGAATTTAGCTTTATAGTTTTTTTTTTTAAAACACTGTGGATTGCTACGGTGTTTCTCTAAATGGTTTTTTTTCTCTTTTTTTGTTTTTTTTTTAGAATTGTCTTTTTTTATTTTATTTTTTTCATATTGAGTTGGTTGAGAATTTAGCTTCGTAATTTTTTTCTTTAAAACACTGTGGATTGTTACAGTGTTCCCACACTTTTTTTTTATTATGATTTTTTTCAAAATTATTTTTATCGATTTTATTATTTTTAATATTGAGCTGGTTGAGAATTACAACGGTAGATTTCCTCATGAAACACTATAGATTGTTACAGTGTTTCCCTGCATGGTTTTTTTTTTGTTATGATTTATTCTGAAATTTTCTTTGTTGATTTTATTTTTTAATATTAAACTGGTTAAGAATATAGTTTTGTAGCTTTTTTCTTGAAAATATTATGAATTGCAATAGTTTTTTTCTATATAATTTCTTTTAATTTTTTTCATAAATCAACGACAACATATAAACATGTCATAAGCCCGCAGTATTGCATGGACATGACATCTAGTTTATGTTTGATTACACGTAGAAAAGGTGTATTGTGAGCAATTGTGAATTTTTTTTATTCTAGTTCAAGGTCACCACTCTCAACAATGATGTCACGAACAGTAGTGGTGATAAATAACATGGAAATTTGTCGCAAAGATTTTGGGGAAAAGGAAGAAAACATGCACATGATTTGAACATTCCAAGAACTCAGCCAATCAGCCAACTCCCTCTTGAAGAGGTAATGTGAGCCACAACGAAGACCTCATATGCTGTTGACCCGGACCATCTGATCCCTAACGAACAAAAGTCATGGCTACAGTCGCCTTTGGCCAGTCCATTAGGCGCTCTGTCAAGCAATCTAAAAACGGCAAACCACATAAGTGGCTAGCTAGTCGCTTACAAACCCAGTTCACGCGTAGTTTTAAAACCCGGTTTTGTTCTTGTGGGTTAATCCGTCTGATCAAGAATCAGAATTAGATTAAGTTTAAAAATAAATAAATAAAAGAAAAACTTGAGTTGACCTGATACAAGGAGGTATTTACTTTTTAACAAAAACAACTTTTTATTAATTTATAAAAAAATTACGATCAACCTGAAATTACTTTAATAACTCAGTCAAAACCTATCATGCAGGTATTATATTTTGTTTGGCATTGTATTTGTAACTATGTTTTATTAAATTTTGAAACTTTTTTGCTAAAATTGAGTGCGGTTTGTACCTTTTGGATCGTTTTGATGTGCTGATATCAAAAATAATTTTTAAAAAATGAAAAAACATCATTGACATATATTTCAACATGAAAAACTATTTAAAAAACAACCACTACCACATTACCAAACACACACTTAATCTTGAGTCAAGTCAATCATCAGGCCGAGATTAAATACTCCGACTTCACTTATACAATGGATGTTAGGTCCAGGATCAACACAAACATAGCACATGCAACTGTCCAAACACGTGTACGGTAAGGATGAACATGATTGATGTTAGATTCATCATGCATCGGTGGACCCACTTTCTTATCAAGTCTAGTTATTTTCAGAATTTAGCTCATACTAACCATCTCGCCTGCGATGCTACGGGGGCTAAATATTATTTTAACAAAAAAAATTAAAAAATATAGGTTTTCTCAATATTTTTTACATAAAAATATAAAGGGTAAATATAAAAAACTTATACATGTATCAAATTAAATAAATTAAGAATTATCTATGTTAATAAATAAATACAAATAGTCATTAATAATAACTAAATATATATCTGGAAAAGTTAAAAGTTATATATAAATTAAGATATTGGATTTCGCAACACGATTCATTTACCTGATTTTATTTTAAAAAAATTTATTTAATCAAATAATAACAAAAACAGACACACAAATAAAATTGATTGAATATAATCGAATAAAAAAAATCTCGCGAGGTTGAACTTATTAGAAATACCATACAAAAAAATATTTTTAATTAAAAAAACAACAACTATTTAAAAAAGGCTAAATAAGAATAACAAAAAAATAGAGAGAATGTGTATTAATTTAAATATATATTAAAAACAAAAAAATAGAGAGAAAGAGTATTAATTTAAATATACATTAAAATTTATCTTAAAAAAAACATACTTTCTTCTTTTTTTAAAAAAAAGAAAAAAAATTAGACGTTACTGAGCTTGACCCATCTAGGTAGAGGCAGCATATGGGTCTTAATTTTTTTAAATGTAATTGGAGTATTTTTTATATATAAAAAGAACAATTAGACAACACATTGTCCAGTATTTCTTAGATTTCAGCTAATGTGGTGGTTGAAAAAACAAGTTCTGTGTTTTTTTTATCAAAAAACTCATTTCAACTTTTTTTTTATCCAATACACCTAGAGAAGAGAATTAAAACTTTGATAAATCCATAAATGGAGTTAAAAACAAAAAAAACACATAAAAAACTAAAATTAGCCAGAGATATAAAATATTCCTGAGCTCAGATTTGGTTTTTTAGGCAGTTCTAAGGCATAAAAAACACCTAGGTGGAACTCTCCCCACTAAATGAAACTCTTTGACATTAAGATAGACCATTATGGTGTTGATAACACCCTTTTACTTTTTTCACCATCAAGATCCAATGACTTTTCTCTCTCATTTCTCAAATCAGAAACTAAAAAATAAAATAAAAATTGAACTTTTATATTAAAATTGAATTGAAAAAACATTAAGGGATTAAATATGTATAATTTATAAAGAGTAAGAACTAAATTAAACTTTTTTGTGAATTTTAAAACCATTATCGTGGCTCATTTTTTATTTTAGTCTATATTCTTTTAATTTTATTTTTAATCAACAAATTTTATCTAATTATCCTACAATTTGAAAAGATGTAATTGCACAAAAAAAAAATGAAAAAAAAAATTTGAACAGAAAATCCACAAATACGGAAGAGTGAACAATATTCAGGAACAATGTTTTCACCGCATAGTTTAGAGTACTTGTTAATAATTGTGGAATTATATGCTCATATTATTTGTTAACAAGTCCAATTATTAAAAAATTATGGCAAGTAAGCAATCACTCGATGGCTCGCGATACGCCACGTGTCAGATAAAAAGTGAAAATACAGTGTCAAAAAGTGAAATCACGGTGACAAAAGCCCTGCTGTGAAAAAGAAAAAAGCACCTAGTTTTCCGTTTAAAGAAAAAGCTAGTCACTTTAGAGGTACAGTAAACTTGCTACGCTGATGGAAGACCTACCTTTTCAGTTTCTTTTAAAAATAAAAATAATTGAAAAGTCCAGGGGTGTTTTGGTAACTTGGTGGATACCCTCTCAAGCGCACTTTATAAGTAGTGGCTCCATCATTTGATGTAGTGTTGCAGTTTAGACATCATTACACTTCCCTCGAAAAGACATATCCTCTCCCTAGGTTCTTCCTTCCTGTCCTTCATCGGACTTTAGCCTAGCACTACTCGAAGGTACTAGGAGGGCAAGTCCTTTTGTACCGGCACTGTATACTTTGTCATCTCGGCATGCAAAACTCTCCTCAAGGTACGAGTAGAGACAGTCCTTTTGTACGATTACTGCTTCCTTTAATTCATCTACGAGTGAAAACACATCTGGCTACTGTAAACGGAAAGGTCTACAATTTTATACTAGCTAGACTGTTTAGACAGAAAACTATTAATCGTTTTTCTAGCTTTCTTGACTCTCTTCAAGCCAGTTAGTATCGAGCAATGTTCATCAATATCCCTTAACAGAATCTCATATTAATATCTTCGTTTTCTTTTTTTAATATCGTTGAGAAGATTGTAGCATGGAGAGAGCAAACACATCCTTAGCGAGAACCAAATCAGAACAATTGGCTGAGACAGTGGAGGCAGCATTTAAATCTCCCATGAACAACGATGGGGTTTCCGAAGGCGGCAGCTGCGGGGCACTCTCAGGTAAGTCCAGCAAGAGGCTAACGACGGCAGCCTCACCGGGACGTACCACTTCGGGTGGTAACAAAAATACAAACATTAGGAAGTCAAGGAGTGCACAGATGAAGTTTGAATTGGATGACGTAAACAGTGGAGCAGCTCTAAGCCGGGGCTCTAGTGCCAGCCTGGGCTTCTCTTTCTCCTTCACTGGCTTCAACATGCCACCTGATGAAATAGCCGACTCCATGCCGTTTAGTGATGATGATATACGTAAGTCTATATACACCTTTTTTTAATGATTCTTCATTGTTTACTAGCATATGGTTGGAGGTGTTATAATTTTGTATGGTTTGTGTGGTCCAGTACTTGAGTATGGGTGGTGGAGGTATGTTCAGTCTTTGTCCTGGCTTGATAATCTGAAAAGGTTTCATGATCTAGCTAGAAAGTAGAACCTTTAGGCATGAAGAACAAGCTACAGGGCTTACTGCATATTGATCTGGTGATCAAAACAACATGAATGTGAGAGAACTCATGAAATTTATGACTTGCTTGGTTTTCTGTTTCCACGCATACGCATGCTGCTTTTTCTTTGAACCGAGTACATATTTCTATATCGTATCACGTTATCACTTTCATAATTTGCAAATGGGGTCTCCTAAATTCGGGTTTTTTTTGGGTTTTCCTCTGAAGTAAAAGTAAAACTCATAAAATATGACGAGTTTCACTTTTTATCTTAAAATGGAGCAACTCATGAGCGAGTAGCTACTAAGTTATATGAGAATAGTGCATGGGTGGTACTGAGCTAGTCGCAGATAATAATTGGGGTCACAGCGAGTTAGGCAAGACATGCACTTGCCAAGCCTTAAATGTGGGAAAAATTCAATATGAAAAAGCGGCCAGCTTGTGACGAGGGGGAGGAAAGTGAGCAAGATCATGTTAACAAACACTTGCAAAAATGGGAAGGCAGTGCGTGAGAAGTGGGTCCCTTGTCTCTTCTCCTGTAAGGAAAAAACCTAGGCCTCCTTTCAACCTTGGATTAGAGATCTGCAACATAAGCCTAATGATACCCCACTCAGCCCACATAAATATTGATGGGGTATTTTTGGCTCTTATTTTGGTAGTGGTAGTTACTCAGTCTTGCTTCAGTGCGCACTGCATTATTTTTCATGCCCAAGTCACTGGTGTTAATGGAAGGTTGATGTCCAGTCTCTTTCTGCTAGCTCATAACCACTTGAGTAGATTCTCTCCCTGTTTTTTTTTTTTTTTCTACAGTTATTTTGATCCTTATGAGCTTAATTTCCAATACTGAAAGTATTAAATTCATCTGTTTTTTTGGTATAAAAATAAGTTATTCATATCAAAATTAGGAGATTTAGGGTTTTTTTTTCTTTCTTACTTGCATATCTACAGCACTACAAGTATATGGTGTTTATCCTCCTTTTTTTCCCCTTCCAAGAATAGATATAAATTAAGTCTTCCATATGGGCCCCAGATCTTGGGTCAAGGTTCCTGTTTATTATTATGATTAGCAAATTGGGCCCCAAACTCTATAGACTTTTGCTGACTTGTTGCCTCACGTAACTTTCATCAAGGATATTGTTTCCCCTCGTCTTGGCAAAAATCATGCACCTAGATCATATGTGACTTCAGAAAATAATATCAGCACTCTTCCTCTTCTGTCGTAATCCTCTCTCAATGATAAACTCTTAAATGGTTAGGTGATGGGAGGATCGTACGTGACATTGAGGTTACAGAGTTCTCTTTACTGTTGATTGAATTTGTTGGGATCTTTAAATTGTGACCATTGCAACCATATCTTCAGGAATTATTGCAGCCACAAAGTTGTGAAATGATATGACAGAAGCTTCAATCTCTCCAATCAAGTTCAGATATGATTCAATTGGCATGTTAGCCGATACTAATAATTTGGAGAAATATTGGCTAAAATGAGAATTGCTTAAAATGTTCATCACATACCATGTTATTTATCATTCAAGAAGTAAAACAACTTCTCCTTCTTCTTTAGCATCAAAAACATCTTGATTCTGTCATTAGTTTACACAGTCCTATATCTATGGTTGTTGCAGCGGAGGATCTTGAAGCCGGAATGCGTAAGCAGAAATTTCAAACTGAACCCTCCTTGCCAATTTACCTGAAGGTAACAAAATCTAATTTGCGGTGCTGCAGGTTTCCAGTCTTGTTCTTCTTTATTCTCCAAGTAGAGCTAGCATGCACCGGTAGTGTTCAAACTTGCCTTTCCTAATGGTGCCACGGATTGATACCGATACGTTCTATTTGGACAGGCAGGGATGGAGAATTATGATCTAGCAATCAACGCGATCCATAGAATATGGTTAGCATGGTCAGGTTCAGTCTTGTACAGAGTTTCATTGTATATGATATTTTTGTACAAGACTCTCCCTTCTTTCCAACAAAAAAAGAAAATGCAGTACAATTTATTAACTTGCCATGAAAACTACTAATGGGGTCTTAAGAGTTCTATTAACCATTTGTAAGAACAGGAACATGCATTTGAGGATAGAAAGCTATCTTCACTTGTTTTCTTGAGTCTACTTAGACTAGTTCCCGAGTCGATCTCAGGCATTGAATAAAAAGCAATGCTTATTTGTCAAGGAAAGAAGGGTATGGACAGTTTTTCTTACATTTTGTTAGAAATTAGACTTTCTAACTTAGCAATTATCAGATAATCATGTAATGAATTTTCCACCATTTACCGAATTGAACTCTGTTCTTGTTTGGGAATCTGCAGTTCAGAGATGTTACATACAAGGTGATCATCAAAGGAATGACCTCAACCGAGGAAAAGGATATCTTGAATGGGATCAGTGGTTCGGTGGATCCAGGGGAAGTTTTGGCTCTTATGGGACCTTCAGGAAGTGGAAAAACAACACTTCTGAATCTGCTTGGCGGCAGGTTAAATCAGCCCACTGTCGGTGGTTCAATCACTTACAATGACGGACCATACTCCAAGTTCTTAAAAAGTAGGTAAGAAACTTAGATATCAGTGCAAGACTGGTTCGGTACTTACAGCGCTGAATTGACTTGTTACTTGCCAATTTATTTTTCATCGCGATGACAAAAAATCAATAAAAAGACGCAAGAACCTGAATTTAGCTAAGTCAGAACTTTTGTTGCATGTACGGCTAGAAATTTGAATCATTGCAAATGCACATCAAAATGACATAAAAAAACATATGGCAGGATAGGATTCGTGACACAAGACGACATTCTGTTTCCTCACCTTACAGTGAAAGAAACATTGACATATGCAGCCCTCCTTCGATTGCCAAAGACATTGACAAAACAACAGAAGCAAAAACGAGCCATGGACGTCATCTATGAGCTAGGCTTAGAGAGGTAATGAATTCTCATTTCCCTGCCATCATCAATCAAGGCAAATTTGTAATCATAATTCAAGTCAAGAATGTTAATAATAGAAATAAATTCTGCAGCGTCTGATTGATCTTGCTCAATCTTGAAAGTTAATGTTGATGTGCCTAGGTGCCAAGACACCGTGATTGGTGGATCATTTGTGCGTGGAGTGTCAGGCGGGGAGAGGAAAAGAGTTTGCATTGGCAATGAGATTATAATCAACCCTTCAATCTTGTTTCTTGATGAACCAACCTCGGGCTTGGATTCTACAACTGCTTTAAAGACAGTGCAGCTGTTACAAGATATGGCAGAGGTATTCTATTTGTGATGCTTCTTATTCAAGTTTTTGGCCATTTCATCAGGAGATAGCGTTGCATTTTTCTGCTACTAACTCGTTTCCATTTAATGGCGCAGGGTGGGAAAACAGTGGTGACAACTATCCACCAGCCATCTAGTAGACTCTTCCACAAATTTGACAAGTTGATTCTTCTTGGGAAAGGGAGTTTGCTTTATTTTGGAAAATCATCAGAAGCAATGCTGTACTTCTCATCTATAGGTTGCAACCCGCTTATTGCCATGAACCCTGCAGAGTTCTTGCTAGACCTTGCAAATGGCAATATAAATGATGTTTCTGTCCCATCTGAATTGGAGGATAAAGTGCAAATAGGGAATTCCGATGCAGGAAAAAGAAACGGGAAGCCTTCTCCTGCAGTTGTTCATGAGGTAATGAAGTATACACAGACAGACTTTTGCGTTCTTAACATCAAAAGCTGCTATTTAACTAGATAATGTTTCTGTCGAAAACAGTACCTCGTGGAGGCCTATGAGACACGAGTTGCGGTCAAGGAGAAGAAGAAACTAATGGTTCCTATACCCCTTGATGAAGAAGTGAAGGCAAAAGTCTCTTCTCTGAAACGACAATGGGGGGCAAGCTGGTGGCAACAATATACCATTTTGTTCTGCAGGGGAATCAAAGAAAGGCGGCACGACTATTTTAGCTGGTTGAGAATCACCCAAGTTCTCTCTACTGCAATTATCTTGGGATTACTATGGTGGAATTCAGATACTAATAGCCTCAAAGGTCTTCAAGATCAGGTAAATAATGGTCCGGCCAAGATCAACCCTTGGGCCTTCTCTTTTCCATTTCAGGCTCAAAAGTTTACTGAAGCTCTTCTCTGAAAACCTATCCGAAACCATTGAAAATCAACTGAATTACAAAAAATCAGTCTGGCTCATAATCACAAAAGCACATTTTTTGTTTCCTGAAGCGCCTTTACACAAACAACATAATTTCACTTAGTAAACTTAAACCTTCTTGGATTACAGGCAGGGCTGCTGTTCTTCATTGCGGTTTTCTGGGGATTTTTTCCTGTATTCACAGCAATCTTCACATTTCCCCAAGAAAGAGCCATGTTGAGTAAAGAACGGGCAGCTGACATGTACAGACTAAGTGCATATTTCTTGGCAAGGACTACAAGCGACCTTCCACTTGATCTAGTACTACCAGTACTTTTCCTTCTCGTCGTCTACTTCATGGCAGGCTTGCGAATGAGTGCTGCTCCATTTTTCCTAACCATGCTCACGGTTTTTCTCAGCATTATTGCTGCTCAGGTGAGACTAGTTTGCAATACTAACGAAGAAGGGTGTCAAAGAAAAACAAATTAAAATGTAAGTATTTAATCAAGCATGTCTCCATGGCAGGGACTCGGACTAGCTATTGGGGCTACCCTGATGGACTTAAAGAGGGCCACAACTCTAGCTTCAGTTACTGTGATGACCTTCATGCTGGCTGGAGGGTATTTTGTAAAGGTAAGTTCATCAAAGATCATTTCATACATCTCTCTGTATTGCTCCTCTCCAATGCAATATTTGAGTGAATTTTTTCACCACATTTGAATTTTAGATTCGCACCACATGACACATATTGCTGACATTGATTGACCGATAGAAAAGGACTACTCAATAACCTCTACAATCAATATTGAAGTTTCAGAGCATGTCATCAAGAGTGGAGTTCATTACTTCACTAATTGATAACTCTCTCCCAGAATTAGTATTGATTCAACTTTTTCTCACCTAAACGCAAAGAATGGTCACAAATGGTCTTCGATTTTGCAGAGAGTTCCAGTATTTGTATCTTGGATCCGCTATATGTCTTTCAACTACCACACCTATAAGCTTCTCCTCAAGGTTCAATATAAAGACATGACACCAGTTTTAAATGGAATGAGAATAGACAGTGGCTTGACGGAAGTTAGTGCCCTGGTGGCAATGGTTTTTGGCTACCGTCTCTTGGCTTATATTTCCTTGCGGAGAATGAAGCTTTGTGCGCAGTAAGCAATATTATTCAGTGAGCATTATCGACAGTTAACTTCCACGTTTGACTTCAAAGATCTATTCCAAGAAAACTTGGGTTCCACGGATCAGAGAAAGGGATATAAGCAAGTTATCATATTTCAGCTCCATTAAGATTTTTGGATGGCAAAAGCCTCAACGACGATATTTATGCAGTATCTTAGGCATGTAAGTTGATTTTTCCGCGAGGAGAATTCCTAGAAATGCAATCAAGTTATAAGAAGCTCGCATTCACAAGCTCGTATCTTTTATATTAAAATGGAGTGATGTAATAATAATTGTCAGACATACCTACCTATGACTAATGCATATCTATTGGAATTAGCGACTTCTAAAAGTTGGGGAATGAAAAACATGGTAACGCATATGATTTGATAGAACTTTATTTACGTTTTCCATGGAAAGAAAATTTCCAAGAGCAACCGCTTAAATACATAGAAACCACCAGTGATTGCTAACCAAAACCAAAATGTGAGGGAAAAAAGGTAAACGAAAAAGAAAATCTTGAAGATCCCCCTACAGCTCTGTACACTTTTGATCCAGCCTAAGGGTTGAGAATCACCCGCAGTGATTCAACTCACAGTTTGTGAAAGGTTAATACTTTCGGATGCCTGGTTCACGAGCTTGGCAATTGCACTTCGCTTCTATCTCTTGCAGATCATTTCCACTAACCCGTGTTCTTCAGGCAAAAATGTCATGTTGCAGGTTCTGTTTTTCTTTTCCCTGTTCTCAAGCCAAGGTCCTTAACCAACCAAGAAGCCGGAGGAGAGCAGCATCCATTACAGGGGATCTTTTCTCAATGCCTATGATAAGATTATGGGGGCCGGGGGGTAAAAAGAAAAAAACTAGTCATTTAAAGGGAGTAGGAAGCTCATCAAAGTTGACATACAATTTACTTTTCTTGTCCTTGCACCTAAACGTAGGATAATTTTTTAAATAGATCTCGATCAGGAAAAAGAAAAACACCTTGAAGGTTTAACAGGGTTGGCATTCATTATTTCATCAATGGAGAAAATACATATCTATAATTTCTACCACGACTTGATCATGCTTTCACAAATGGTCACCAGAACTACCGAAGCCAATATCAAACACATTGAGAATGAGAAATGTTTCCTAGCTTACCAATATCAGCAGCTACTCGATGAGCACACATTACTCCTGAAAAAGCTACAGCTATAACACCCTGTCCTGGAAAGCAACTATCGCCAACACAGTAAAGACCATCTACAGCCTGCAAGTTTCATCATGTCATGACCCAACTGATTTTCTCCCATGAACTACTTATGCCAACGGATCAGTTAGATCCAAAACTTGAGATAAATCATGTAATCTGAAAAAAGATTCATAAGTGGTTGTTAATGGAGTTTGGCAGGCTTGAGAGGAGTGGAGTATTTACATTTCATCAAGTGTTGATGGCACTTCACTTTTGTAGGGAGAGGACCAGAGAGGTAAAGAAAGAAAGTGAAGCACCATTGATAAAGGCCAGAGGCAAATAGCCTGAGTATTTCTTGCTTAAATGATTTCTAAAACTACAATTACTGTGACATTCATGAGAGGTAATGATTGGACTTACTGTTGTATTAAATGGCATTCCCAATAAACCTTTAGGAGTACTGCGTGGCATTGGTCCATATGTACCCTTGTCTCGAGCCAAGTACCGCCTGTGTGTCTTGGGTGAACCTACCTGCCATGATTGCATGTACTTTTGAAGCCAAATCAAATTTGAATGACTAGAGTCGATAATAAACATAGTATTCCATTCACTGAAACTTGGAATGAGCTCCCACCAAACAAGGCATGCAGTTAATAAAGTACAAAATGGATAGTGGGAAGGACTTCTTCAAATTAGAGAAATTCGTGAATTTAAAGCCTCTCTAAGGATCCAACCACTTGAGGTTGGTTTATGAATTTGTGTGTATCATTCAGGCTTACATCCATAAGTAGTGATCATTTCCTTCTCATATGCCATCACCTGACACAATCTCTTTACATTCTTCATTGAATATGTACTTTTATGATAATGTGATATATACCTCCATGAAAGTAATTGATGATCTGAGCCCTGGAAAAAGTTTCTTCTCCAATCTGCTTATAATCTCATAAGCCACAACCTTCTTCTTTGCCTCGTAGTCCTCTGTCGAGAGTCCCTATACCGTTAAGTCCAGCTATTAGGAATTTAGCTTACAGAGGGAGGGAAGGGATAGAAATAAGACATTAAGTATAGCTATTCACTTAAAAGTTACAGTAGTGAACTTACCTCCCAGTCTTCAATGGAAGATGTTGTAAATATGTGAAGTATATGACGGCCTTCAGGAGCCAATGATGAATCAAGAACAGTTGGAATGCTTAGGAATATGCTTCCATAAGGCTCCTCTAATATTGCCCAGTCATCCTAAGTCAAAACAAAAGAATTAAAGTTAAATGTGTCAAGCTCACAATTCCAGATATATGGTCTCAGTTTGTGAGCAAATGAATACCTCAAGAACAAAGTGGTGGCAATCTGTATCTGGTGGTAGAACCTCGGCTTTAACACCCATGTGAATGGAAAGAAAAGATGGAGCCTTAACATAAACTTTTTGAAAATTTTCTTCCTCTTTTGGAAGGGTTTCTCCTTTCAACAACTTCCCTGCAACATATTTAATTTCTTCATGATAACTGAGAAAGACCAGTGCTAGAGCAGCAAAAGGTTATTGTCCAATCAAATAAATTAGAATGTCGGAATCTGCCAAAACTAACCAAAGGTATCCCATCTAGTAGCATTTGATATTATGGTTTTGGAAAAGAACTCCCTTCCATCTGAAAGCCTCACTCCTACCTGCCAAATTCAAGTGAAACTAAAATAGATAACAATACTATCATCTTCCTTCTTCTTTTTTTATTTCCTTTTGCATTTATAAAACCAAGGATTCAATTCTAGCACCATTTATCCACTATTTAAAACTCACAGCCTTTCCATGCTCAAGAATGATGATGGTCACGTTTGCCCTGTAAAGAATTTCACTGCCCTGATCAATCAGACCTTTTGACAAAGACTTTGCAATTCCACCAACCCCACCAACAGGATAGTTGATTCCTCCAAAATGCCTATCACATAGAACCTGGTGCCGATAAAAAAAAAAGATTAGAATATACATATTGGAGAGGTCCAAAGTTATTTAAACTGCTCACCATGCCCGCATTGATCATTGGGGTCTGCAAAGCATTGACTGTGCTCACTATGAAACACTGCAGAGAAACAACAGATAAAACTTCTTTATGAGATTGCAGGACCCTCTTTCCATATCCAAAAGACCATTAAATATACAGAATTTATCAAAGAATTGAATTTGAAGTATTTCACCTCTGCATCAATGAAAGACAACAACTCAGGATCCTTTATGTACTTTTGAGCGATGTCTCCAGCATTTTGGGGCAGATAAAAAGCTGCAGAGAATAGAAGCATCACATTAGAGAAGTTTAAAAGAAAGAAACAATTATTTTTTTTGGTTTAATTTAGTGACTAGCGTGGAAAAAAAATTCATGATAGGGAAATGAAAAGCAAAAAATAAATAAAAATAAATATTTAAGGACCAAAAGAGATGTGACTTTCAATATTGACTATCCAAAGCTCCAACCTCAGAACTAAAATAGAAGATCATGAAAAACATTTGTAAGAGTTTTTTTTTGTTTGTTTTTTTTTTTGGTGTGTGTTTGTGAATTAGAACATTTTCTTGACCATCCAAACCAATATGATATCAAGGAATGCTCCAAAAAAATTTGGGGCCGGCACATTGTCTTTTAAGCAGTCAACCTGGAAGCAATGAGAGCACAGCTGCAATTGTCTAATAATTGAGAGTTTTTCCAAGATCCACGCTCGACAGTATTTTTTTCTAATCTATTGCAGCAATAGCTTTGAACATCAATACAAGTTTTGTTAATTAGAAATTTCACGGAACTTAAAAGGTGCAGTTCCATCTTGTTTACTACCAACAATAATTTTACAATTACATTAATGCCCAGGTACATTATCTGCAACAGTTTTCCTTGCTCAAATGATGGCAAAATAGATGTCCTGATTGTGATTGGAGCAAGTAAACAGTATCTACACCCTGTATGCATCTATTGATTCTGATTTTATAAAAACCTGTTGGAGATGTAACAAGCTCCCATTCAAATCAATTAGTAAATTTGAGAGGAAAGGATAGAAAAAATACCCAGTGTCAAGCATTCAAGAGGCTTCTGAAAGAATTGTCCAAGCAGGTAGATTGGCTCCTCGAGCGACTTCAGTTCCAAAGAGTTCAAGGCATTGAATATCTACCCGACAAAATAAATGCTACGGTAAGTGATGATCAACAAGTAGACACAAAATACTGATAGGAAGTTGCATTCACCACAATTTATGTACCTTACAGCATTCACCATAGAATTTAAGGATCCCTTCCTTTTCATGGGGAAACTTAGCAGTAAGTTCTGAGATGAAGTCGCTGTACTCTTTGGGAACTTTAACAGAAAGGTTATTTGGTAGTGGGGTCAGGAATCACCTCCATTTCACAACCAACTGCTGCCAATGCTCGTGTTATCAAATTTAGGTTGCCCTGCCCAAATTTTAGGCACATATCAACGCTGAAGACTTTAGTGATTCACCAAAGCACGCAGTGGATAAAAGTTCAGCGGAGATAGCTTAGTTACATAACAAGAGCAAATAAGCAATAAAATGCTTACAGTGAGGAGTCCTACAAGCATTGAGGTTAAAATCGTTACTGAAGTCTGGTAAACTTACCCAAAAACCTGATGAACTTGGCAAAATCCATTTAAACCTAATCGAAAAATCTTATCTAATAAGCACACTTCTATTGGTTTAGTGGAAATTCTCTTTATGCATGACCCTATTTCACCAGGTTACTTACCTTCTGCAAATAACCATCCAAACACTAAAAAACAGTAATAGAATCTTCAAAATCATGCCAAAAATGCATTACAACCTTTTTCCAACTCAGTCAACAAAATCAAGTCCTTAATAAACAAATAAATCACAACGCAAATAACAACAATAAAGAAATGTGGAAGAACAATAACAACTGACCTTGTCACTGAAACCAAACGTAACAGAAGAGCCAACATCAAAAGTATATCCATCCCTCTCATAATATCCAGAACTCCCACCAGGAATCACATACTTCTCCCAGACCAAAACTTTAGCTCCCTTCACTGCCAACTGTGTAGCAGCAACCAACCCACCAATACCAGACCCAATAACAATTACATCATAATCACTCCTCTCTCTGCTCACTCCTTCATTTCCTTCAATATCCACTTCTTTATCCACAGTTAACACGGCCTTTGACCTCAAAATAAAGTGCTTATTTAACTTTACTTCACCAAGACTGTCAATTTTGCTTTTTATGTTTCTGGGCACAATATAACCACTGAAAACTGAGGTTTGGACAGGTTCTACAGACAAAATACTATGTTTTTGGCTTCTGGGTCTGAACCTCCCTAACTGGACAGTATTGAACTGACCAGAAAATAGAGAATTCTTGAACCCTAGACTCATGTTACTAAATAGCTCTTAACTAAAACTAAAACTCAATGTTCTGTGGGCGTCCAAAGAACATTTTGGACAGATATTTTCTCGTTTAGATTTATGGGTCTTGAAGAAAAAATAGCTGTGAGTCAGTTGTTTTGATTTAGTACAGGTATAGACAGATAGTGAGTGAGAAAGAAACCTGCTGTAGTGCTGTGGGCTCTTTATGAGGAGAAAAACACAAGGGGGTTAGCAGTAAGTGATGTCGCTGAATTTGGAAGTGAAAGTGTATAGTGTAGGCAAAGATTGGTTAAGGATTCCTGTCCATGATTCTTCTCTCTTTGGAGACCAGACAAGGACAATTCAAGTTCCAATGGTTTAAACGGTTGAAGGATGTGTTGTGCTTTGATTCCATTGGCCGTTTGGTTTTTGTAGAGTAGTGATGGTTGCCGCCTGCCTGACTGTTAGAATAGATTAAAGTTTTTTTTCCACGTTAGCATTAAAATATTTTCCAAACTATTATGATTAGAAAAATACTTCGAAACACTACTCGTGGATATATATTTTTTTATTTTTAGATTTGAGGAAATCTTATTTTTTTAAAAAACGTATTTTGTGGGTTCAGGTGAGGGAGTAAAACCCCAGCTGTTCCAGGCTTTTACAAGAAATGCACGCCCTAACTTGAACTCAAGATTTACCGTGCAAATCTTAAATTCTTTATCATTATGCTACGTCCTTTGAGAAACTACTCGTGGATACATTACATGCGTGTTCTATCATGTAATATATCCATGATTGGTATAAAAGCAGCAGCTCAAGCTTATTCATAAAGTTTTTCACCACAAAAAATTCAACACAATCATTTAAAAGAATTCATCTAATTTAATTTCATAGAAACTAATTTCATATTCAAGTAAATTTAATCATAATATCAAAACAATTTATTATAATAAATAATATCAATTCAATTACAAATTAAACTACATAATTACGTTTAACAAATTAATTTGTCAATGGGTATACATCATTAGAACCACGAACATGATGTTATTGTGCATGATAAATAACTTTTATCTTTTTCTATTGTATTGTCCGAATATTAAGTCTTCTCGGTCTCACCAAGTGAAAAATAGCATGATGAGAACCAAATATTAAAAACATCCTGCACAACATCTTCAGTAGTTATTTCATGTTTTTGCTTTTTGAGTGGATTTTTGACTGTGGATTTATAGTGGTATTTGTTTAGAACATGGAGTTCTATAATCCCTAAAACCATAATTTTTTAAGCTATAACAGGAAAGTGAAAATGAGATTAATTTTGTAATTAAATATGTCCAATAAAGGAAAAAGCAAGAAGAGAATATTTGGCAAACAGTACCTAATGAAGCATATGCTTATCTCTTCTCCCAAATGTAAGACCTGTGTTGTTCCTTCTTCCTAATTTTTCCATGCATATTCTTCGACCACACGAACAAGATCACCAGCAAGCTCCACCATGCGCCCATCTCTTTTTTTAACAAGTGTCCAAAAAACAGTTCTTAATGAACTTTTCTGTCTGATCTATTTTGTATTTAGTTTTTTTACACTCTTTCTCTCTCTCTCTCTCTCAGTCCATTATTTTCTCGGATTTTCACAAAGGAAGCGCCAACGAATTTGGATCCAAAACTCTACTCTCCATCTTTATAATTATCACATCATCACCAGCACAGAATATTAAGAAAAGGGTACAAATCCACAATCCTTTCATTCCATTTGTTTGAAGTTTCTTTTTGTTTTCCAGTTCCATGATAATAATCACTGCAGTTCTGTATCAGTGGAAATCGTCATTTCCAAAAGCTCTTATCTTTTCATTTATTCGTTTATGCTGATTTTAGATTATGCAGATTCTTTTTCTGGGTTCATTTTTTTTTTAGCGTATCTTGCTTGGATTGGTTGCTTAGGCAGTGTGCTGAAGGAAAAAAATAAAGAGGTGAAGTAACGGAAGATGGAATTTTTATTTTCAGTTTTTTACTGATGTGGGATTTTTATTTGGACATTGATTTTAATTTCTTTCAGTTATATTAGGACCTTTGGTAATGGAAATGTTTTGAGTTGCCTTTTCTTTTGATTGATTAGAAATTCATGGTCTCTGATTTTCTGCTGTTTTGTTCATTTGATGAGTGTCTCATGCTTTTGAATCCAGTTAATGGGTTCTCTGGCTTTTCTTTATTTTAATTATTTAGTCTTTTTGAGGGGCTTTACCAGTTCTGTTTACAATATCTTCTTCTCCTCTTTATTTTTTCATTTATAATATCATATATCCAGTCTAACTTTACTAATTGCTTTGTTAGTACCTGTGCAAATCTTATGGATAGGCGAAATTATGAAACTTTTCAATTCTTACAGTACCTTCAATATCCAATATTAGTGATTCATCTTATAAGTGATGACTTCTGCATAATTGCCAAATTAATATTTTTGTTCTTGGATATAACACCCTAGGCTTGAATTGATAGTGAAGCATGTCATTGATGCTTGTTTCTCTAGTTAAATCGAGCCTTTTTTGTACAGGGTTAAAGTTTGGGATAGAAAAGCGATGGATAGGCTCAAGGCTCCTGCTCGCCTCATGATAGTTTCGGATCTTGATCACACAATGGTTGGTCTCGTAATTGTTTGGTTTCTGCTTGTTTTATTGTATGTTCTTGTGGCTGCTATAATTTTATTAGACAATATACTCTTGTTGCAGGTTGATCATCATGATCCCGAGAACATGTCTCTTCTTAGGTTCAATGCCTTATGGGAGGCCTGTTATCGTAATGATTCTCTGCTAGTTTTCTCCACTGGAAGATCACCTACGCTTTATAAGCAGTTGAGAAAAGAGAAACCCATGTTAACACCTGATATAACCATAATGTCTGTGGGAACTGAGATCACGTATGGCACCTCCATGGTGCCCGATGATGGTTGGGTTGAAGTTTTGAATCAGAAATGGGACAGGAACCTAGTCACTGAGGAAACAAGCAAGTTTCCTGAACTTACTCTTCAGGTATGTTAAACACTTATGGGATTTGGTTCTCTGATTGTTCATATTGCTTTGAAAATGAGCATATAGTTTTGTTCATAGAAGAAAACAGTTCGGCAACTTGAAATCTCTGAATAAATGACATCTATGGGGTAATGCAGTCAGAAACAGAGCAACGGCCTCACAAGGTCAGCTTTTATGTTGATAAAGCCAATGCTCAGAATGTGACGAAGGCGCTATCAGAGATATTTGCAAAACGTGGGGTTAGTTTCTAGTTTTGGGATCCTTGCCCCCTGATTTTGTGTTCTTTTTAGTACAAGTCTACAGGTGCTACAGTGTCTAACTTAATTTTTAAATCTCTTCTCTTCTTCTTCTCTCTCTTTCTCTCATCTTTCTTTTCTTCTTCTTGTTTTTTTTTTTCGTTTTTGTTTCTAGTTGGATGTCAAGATAATTTATAGTGGTGGAATGGACCTGGATATACTACCCCAAGGTGCTGGCAAAGGACAAGCTCTTGCGTATTTACATAAGAAGTTTAAGACTGAAGGAAAACTACCTGCCAATACTCTTGTTTGTGGTGATTCTGGAAATGATGCCGAGCTGTTCAGCATTCCAGATGTACATGGAGTGATGGTGGGTATTTACATTCTGCCATATCACTTAATTGGGAAATTGAGGTTGCTCACATAGGTCATTTTTTCTGTTAACTATTCATTCATTGATTTATCTGTCTAGGTTAGTAATGCACAAGAAGAGTTGTTGCAGTGGCATGCTGAAAATGCTAAAGGCAATGCTAAAATAATTCATGCAACCGAGCGGTGTGCAGCTGGGATCATACAAGCTATTGGTCATTTTAAACTTGGTCCCAATACTTCTTCAAGAGATATAACCAACCTTTCAGACTTTGAGTCGGAAAACATCAGTGCCAGTAGTGAAATAGTGAGATTTTTCATGTTCTATGAAAGATGGAGGCGTGCAGAGGTTGAGAACTCGGAGCTATATTTGGCAAGCATGAAAGCTGATTGTGTATGTTTCTATCCTCTTTTCTTTTGACTCTATGTGTTGCTCTAGAAAAGTTTGTGGACTTTTATGTCTTTCCTTTTCTTTGTGATGCATTTTAACCTTTAAGGATTAGGTTTATACTAACTACTATGCAAGAAATAAACATGGCTTGTGTCTGCTTTTCTTTCATGGTATAAACAATACACTACATTCATCTGGATTTCATATTCTTTTTGAGGCTCATAATATTCCAGCTAAGCATTAAATTATCCAGTCATGGTTGTTTGGTTCAGTTCTTTTGCTTTTCTTTCAGGAGGATAAATATATTGCTAACACCGTTAAACTGTTATAAATGAAAGTCTGACCTGTTGTGCTTAACCATGTAAGCTTTTGATACTTGTTCTCCATATGAATAGCCTTGTGGCTGATGAACAGAAAAGCAAGCTTGAGACTGTTCAGTTTTTTATCCTTTTCTGCCATAAAATCTGAAGGGTTGAATTTGTCTGTTTTGTTTTGAGAATGAATTTATTCAAAGAACTGGACAAGGTTCACCTGGACATACTAACCCACCCACTTGCCTCTGCAGTCAAGGTCTGGGGGCGGATTTATTTTAAAATACATAGAGCAAGCATTATCAAGCATACTTAGATAAATTAATATCCACCATCATCTTATTTGCTGGTGTCCATGAATGCACTCATTGATTTTTTATTATATACATATGTTTTGCTTTTCCAGATTCCCTTTCTTCAGTTAGCCTGATATAATTTTTTCCTTTTTTTGACAGGATTCATCTGGTATTCTTATCCACCCATCTGGTGCTGAGCTTTCTCTTTGTGATGCTTTAAATGGAATGAGGAGCTACTATGGTGACAAACAGGGCCAAAATTTTCGAGTTTGGGTGGATCGGGTACTATCCATACAGACTGGTTTGGACACGTGGCTAGTAAAGTTCAATAAGTGGGAATTATCAGGTAAGACCTCCGAATGATAATGATTTCATTATCAATAATGCTGATGATAAAATGTCCCTGCTCTCCCATGCATTTTATGATAAATTTGTGCACCAGTTTAGACTACTGGACGCTGTTACACTTTCCTCTTTTCTTTGATGCCATCCATGTAATTTCTTCTGATTTGTCAATGCAAGGTTTTTAAGTTTTTAACGTATACTTCTTCAGCTGTAGTTGGTCTGCAGGATGTTCTTGAACCTAATCAGGGATCTCTTTTCTACTGGATTCTGGTTTTTCTTCAGAGTCATACAAATGCCTTCGCATGGGTAGCTGTAAACAGGGTGGAAGAGCCTTTAGAACTTGACCTGCTTAGGAGAGGGACAAACAGATCTTCAACTACTGATATTCTCTTTCTTACTTGGGGGTTAGAATCCTATAGGTGCTTTATTTGGCAAAAGCCATGGTCAGAGTGAGCATACCATCTGCTAGAAAAGAAACCGTCCATAGAACAATTAATCATATCTTCTATGGACAATAATAAAACTGTTTTACTCTCTCCTCTCTATGATTAATGGTTCTATGGTTTCCTTAGTTGTCTGAGTTTCTATGAGAGCTGTCACCCAGATTTTTCAACTTTTCCTTGAAATAGCCTGTCCGACACCTGGACAGGATAAAGGGTGGTTGCTAGACACCCCATAGTAATGGAAAATCGCTTAAAACATGGACTAGCTCAACCTTTGAAATATACCTGTAGAATCCTTAGTAACTTCTTGGTATAGTATCTGTTGCAATGCCTTCAATGCACTTGACTGGGTTTTTGGAGTTGGTGTTGGAAAATTAGCACTGGCAATCGGGTTTGCGGGCAATTAATTTCTTGTAGCTATGCTTTTATTTGTAGAATTTTTGTAATTCTTTAGTGGCGTAGATTACCTGCATGCCCATTTTAATTTATTCCATGCTAAGTAAAACCTTTGATAACAGGGATCTCTTAATCAATTAATGGAGCTGTATGTCCCATTTTTTCATTTCTCGTCAATTCTTGCAGGGGATGAGCAGCAAGGTTGTGTGATCACTTGTATAATAAATATAAAGGTAAACCTTGAGATCAATCAATGAGTTTCTGCTAAAACAAGAACTCTGCCCTCACATGATCTGCTTCCTCTTTGTGTTTTAGAAGGATGGTGTTTCTGGGGCAACTTACATGCATGTGCATGAAACTTGGCTGGAAGGATCAGGAGCTAAAGATCAATCTACCTGGCTGTTCTAGATTGTGTTTACAGCTCAAAGCTCAGATACAGACAGCTCATAACCGTCTTCGAAGTTCGAACACAATAAAATTAATCAAATGATGATTTTCAGCTTTGTAATTTGATCATTGTTGTATGAACATCAACTTCATGGTGATCGGCTATTACATAATAAATGAATATGATTAATATCCTGAGTGTTTTTCTTCCATCAAACTTTTTATTCCTCGTATTATTAGTCTTGGTGGGTATGTTGGAGATCAATAACATGTATGATCCTGCTGCCCCCCTAAGGACCCCTCAGTTGCCCTACCATGCTTCGATGATCATGCGCACACAAAATTCCTGTGCTGCAATGGCCGCTGCCACCAGTCACCATGACCACTGTGCATCACCTAGAAAAGTACGAAAGAAATTGCCTCGCGAACGACGTGTCATTGTTAGGGGTACTTGGGCCCAGTTTGTATGGACCAAATCTGAAAGACCAGCCCATGGTGCAATCAAAGCAATTCCGAAGAATGAATTAAGAAAAAAATAAACAACAAAAAAGGGCCCAACCGGGTTCGAACCGGTGACCTCTTGATCTGCAGTCAAATGCTCTACCACTGAGCTATGGACCCCTGATGATTTGAGACTCATAAATAATATTAATTAAACCAAGAGAAAAACCCCGCATTAAATAATATAGTATAAAAATTGAAAAGATTCGTCTTCATAAAATTTTGTTTCGTTTTGTTTTGCAGCCAATCTTTATCAAAATTAAGGTTATCTCGGGGTTTTTGTCTCAAAAATCTAAAAGAAAGAATGGTGTGGCCATGATACCAAGCATGAGGGCATATTTAATAGGTGAGCTACAAGAAGAGTCAAGGAAAAAAAAAAACTATTTTTTTCCCTTTTCTTCTTTAATTTTACAGCTTCAAAGTGATAGTCAAATAAAATGAAAAGTTAAAATGATTTTTTTAAATGAAAATCCACTTCTATATATCGATAAAAAAGCTGAAAATATTAAAATAGACTATTTAAAAAAAAAACTCTTTCATCCCTACAACTTTTCTCAATGTTTTTTTCTAAAACAAATCCAAAAATATTAATATTACATATATTAAAATACAAATAGGTTAAAATAATTTTGTTTTTCATTGGAGTGCATATAAAAAAAAATAGAGTCATATTTATATTATTTAAAAAGCTATATTAATAATTTGACTTTTCTAAATAGTTTTTGTTATTAGAGATGCTTTGACTTTTACAAAGTGAAAAAGCTATTGCAAGTCTATGTTATATATTGTATATACAAATTTGATATGGTAACATTTGTTTACTGTTTTAGTATAGAAACAATAAAGACAATAAAAATAGAAATATAGAAATATGTTTAATTAAAGAGACAAAAATATAAAATAAATTTGTTTTTAAAATGGTTTTAGAGTGAGATTTTTTACTTTCAAAATAAGAAATATATGAAAGACATGTCTCTTATAATTTCATTATCCTCGTCTCTTTTGTTTCGAGACAATAACTAAACACTACAAAATAAATTTTTTAATTTTAGTTATGATTACTTTATTATTAAGAATAATAATGAAGTACCTTGAAGGAAAAAGATGGATTCTCTAATTTTATCTTTGTGAAAGCCTTTTAATCTCTATTATCTATTTTATTTCTATCAATAGTTTTTAATTAAGCATCTTGACGAAGGTCCATATAATTTTTTTTTGATTAATTTTCATTCAATAAATTAAAAAATAAAATATTTTACACATATTAATCAAGTTATTATTGAAAAGAAAATACACATGTTATTTTAAATATATATTAAGAAAATAAAAAAATAATAAATGTTAGTATTAAATTATAATTGTTTAGTTCAATTTAGTGTGTGTTACATGCAAGTTTTGTTCAATTTAAAATATTTAAATTATATATCATGCAAATTAACAACCTAATAACAATTTTAAGACTAAAAATTACTTTGTATCTTATTTATTAATTGCTTAGTTTAATTTTTGCAATTCCATATTTTATAATTTTTATATAATAATATTTTTTTTGTTATTTTATTTGCATGTTATAAGTCGTATATATAGATTATATTATTATGTGCTTCTACTTAGGAGATGGTTAATACAACTAATATTTCAGAAATGATTTCACTATCACTTTTTGTGGTACATGGTGAGAAACCTAAAAACTCTAATAGTTTGAACTTTGAGAGGTGGCAATAAAAGGTATTTTATCTAACCACCTTGAAGTTAACAAAGTTCTTGTCTAATATTATTGTTGTGGTAGTTGTGAATGCATGGATGCATAGCTATTTCATATGCAAGAACTACATCGTAAATGGTTTGGACAATATGCTATATGATTTGTATAGTTCAATTAAAAATGCAAAGGCACTATAGGAAGCCATTATGTATTGAAAGTATAAGGTTTAAAGATGTTGACATGAAAAAGTTCATAGTCATCAAATTTCTTGACTTCAAGATGATTGATTCAAGGACTATGATAAGCAAATTTCAAGAGTTTTAACTCATCTTACACAACATTCATATTGAAGAGATGATTTTAAGTGAATCTTTTCAAATGATTGCTATTATTGAGAAATTATCATTATCTTTGAAAGATTTCAAGAAGTATCTTAAAAGCATAAGTGAAAAGAGATTAGAGTTGAAAACATTATTCTAAGATTGATAATAAAATAAAAGAAAATAAGTTGTTTGAAAGGAGAGCTAACTCTTTTATAATAGCTTCTAAAACAAACATTATTAAACAAGTAAAGAAGACCAATAATAAAAACCAAAATAAAAAGCTTGATGTGAAGGGAAAAGATATTGTCATGAAATTCAATGGCAAGTGGTTTATTTATAATAAGACTGAACATCAAGTCAATAATTAAAAAAATAAAGCTCAAGAAAGGAACTTTAAGAAAGAAAAGATTGCTTAAGACAATGTCACCAGGATTAATAACATTATAAATAAAGTATTGAATATGAAATTGTATGCTATTTTATTAAACCTTTAAATCTTGTGAACAATATTGAATATTGGAGGATGAACACTAGTTCTATAAGACATAATTGTGCTAAAAGAATGATGTTCTCTACTTACTAAGAAGTAGGTGTTAAACAACTTGTCATAACCCAATTTCGGGTCTCCCAAAACTTTTTTATATTTTGCTTAAAATAAAAAAAAAATCATAAATTCAAAATCTAAAAATATTTTTGGAATATAAATAAGCTTTTGAGTTGCAACAAGTCAAAATTCCAAGAGTAGAGTCAAATTTGAATATGATTGACAAGATAGGTTGAAGAACAATTTAATTTAAGCACAATTTGAAAGTCAATTTAACTGAAATTGAAAGAATTAATTAAGTTCAAGAGCTTAATTAAACTTTTAATGAGTTTATCTAACTTATTTAAGGACTTAATTGAAGAAAAATTATGTTTGAAATATAATTTGATCAAAATTAGAAGAATTCATTAAACTTAAGGGCTTAATTAAACTTCTAGTGAGTTTAATTAATTTAATTAAAGCAAAATTAAATTTAAAAGTTAATTTTTGTAAGCAAGAAGTATTTGTGTGATGGTTTTTTTAAGATAATCGCCTGATATTCATAGTCAATTTGATTATTGTAATAAGGGATGTAAATTATAATATAATTCTCTCTTCTTTTATTTACTTTACTTTATCGCATGTTAATTATAATTTTATAAAAAAATTTAAATTTTAACCAACCTTTTTTTTGGGCACAATCCGAAACAGGGGCTAAATGTCCGAAACACCAGCTAGCTCATTCTGACACTCTAATGCACTTCCACATCATTCATGGATTGACAAATGTAAAGGTGATTAGTTTCCGAAGTTGCTTCTGAGTTCTGACATTCACAACCACCAGTCTCATGGCAACGCCATTCAAGATCCCTTTCTCTGTTCATACGTTTCAGCCTGAGGAAAGCACAGGTACGTACCACAAGAAATTAATAATAAAAATAAAAATAAAATAAAAATAAAAAATGATCAAACAAGACAGGTGCTTCAAAATAAACATTCCCACGTAACATTTCTATCTCTATTCCCTGCGCGTGGGAAAACCCATCTCTCTTTTAATTTCACTTCAAAGGAATAAGAATCGAATTCCAGATACAGATCCAGAACGGCAAAGCCCACCTCTTCCTCTCCCTGTGGATTTTCGAGATCTTTGGTGATAATGGGTTTGAGGATTGTGTACGGGGTGGTGTTCCTTTCTTTCTCATGTGCCTGCTTCATGCTTCTCCATCTCTTTCTACACCCTGTATTCTACTTCACTACCTGATGGGTTCTTGGGATTTTTGAGAAAGAAGCTCAAATGGGTTAGCCAGATTTTACACTTTTTCTTCTTTTCCTTTGCTTAATTTGTATACTTTTCTTCATATAATGACATAATGGGTTGAATTTCTCAAGTACTACTGTGTACTTGTATTACTACTGTGATGCAAGTTGAACTAGCTATAGGTCTGGTAGTCTTCGTAGTCCTTTCGCATCTCAGAGTTTGAGTGCTTGCGTCTTGTGTTACTTGTCATGACATTTCAAGCACATCTACATGTCTTTTGTTTGTTTGGTTTTGCTATGATGTTGTTGATATAATACCAGTTTAATGAGAATTTGCTGATATGCTTATGTTATTCAGTTTATTTAATTTTATTTTTTTGGATAATAAGTACTACTAATGATCTTCTGCTCAGTGTTCTGTTGCTAAGTGCATTTGAAACTTTCAATTTCAGTCCAGTAAAGGATGTTTCTGCAAAATTAGCGTTCTGGCTTAATTACATTGCAATTGTCAGTAGCAGTTTTGCATTCTAAACCCATTATTGTCATCATGGGAAATGTGTTTGGTATCTAATTTGGATTGGGTAAGACAACAAAGGTTTCAATTCGAAATGATGATTATAGCTGTAAAATCCAGAATAAAAGTTGCTGGGCATGTTTGTGATCGGGAAAATTCTACGCTTGAATACGGCGTCAAAGTTGATACTAAGATGTAACTTTGACAGCTTGAGTGGTCCATTGCTGGTTGTTCCAACCACCAAGACAGAGATAAATTTGACAAATTATAGGGAAATGCTGTTGGGCCTTGGCACAGCCCAAAAGTCTACTATCATGGCATTTTTCTGTTCAAATGACCAAAACATCTTCTTTTTCTTCTTCTTTTTTCATCTGTGATTGAAAAAGCTATTGGCCTATAATTAAGTTACTAGTTGGTTATTCTTGAAATAAAAGAGATGAAGATTGTGTAGACTGGAGGGATATGTTTCCATGTTTTTAAAAGAGATGAAGATTGTTGATCAGTCGGTAATATTTACTAATGGATTGGTCGTAAGAAAAATGGTTGTCAGATATTCTTTTTTGGCGTGGATATTTTGTTGGTGTTTTTGTCGGCAAGAAAATTCATCGGTTGAATTACCGATGGAGTTGAAATCCCCAACAAAAAACTCATCAACAACAAATTTTCATTGGAGAGTCTATCAATGATTTAGAAAATACAACTTAAAATTAGACAGAATAAAGACAATTTTGTGAAAGAAATTCATTATAAAATTATCCTTTATTTTATTTATTCAATATTACCGATGATTACACCACTCTTCTTAAATTATGTTGTAGTCTATGCTATGGCAACCGCTAATCACATGAAGTGATAAATAAAACATCTTGACCAAGAGTGACCTTGAAGGAAGCAAACCATCGAATAACTTGCGTCTGAAAGGTTGTCCTTTTCATTTGGTTAGTCGGATGGGATCTTGTTCGAATGCTTGGCGATAGATAAGAAAAGCCTTTGGGTACTAGGAGGAGGGGTTTATTTATAGAATTGGGATCGAAGGGTGAGCTTTCGTTTTGGAACGACCTTTGGTTGGAGCTAGGAGGGTCAAGTTGCAGCCTTAGTTCCAGTAGTGAGCATTCTGGATACTGATTTACAAGCGAATCAGTTGCGGTGCCGAGGTCGATGGAGTCTTTCTATCTTAGCTACTGAATTGCCCGAAGATATCAAGAATATAATTCAAGCTATTTCCTCCTAAAATTGAGATATATTTCTGTGGTTTCTTTCCAATATCTACCGTATGGTGGAAGACACGATCGAGACAGGCATGGTATGGGCTGATGTTCTGCACATTACTTCCAGGATGGTTTCTAGGAGCAGGCCGGAGGAGGATACCGTTGGACTTGATGTTAATGGTAGTTCTTTGGGTAATCCAGGTAGAGAGGGGATTGGGGGCTTAATCAGGTCTCCAGACGAAGTTTTTATTACTGGTTTCAAAGGGTTTGCTGGCGTCGAAGCTAATTTAATGCCTGAATTGTTGGCTTTGAAGAATGGACCTTGTCTTGCTTCGAACACGGGTTTCAGAGAGTTGCCATGCAATTCTGATATCCAGGTCGATTTTCGTAAATATAAAACTATTATTTTTTGGATATCAGACATCTCTTGGATCGTGATTGGAAAGTTACTTTAGAGCATACACTTAGAGATGAAATATTATACTATATATTTTTTTTATCTAAAAAATCTCTCATCACATTTATATTGGCAACAAAGCTTAAAGTCATAAAAAATATTTTATACTAATAAAATCAACTTAATCCTTGAAAAACATTGTAAAATCCACTTAAAATTATTGTGCAATGTGGAAATTCTTAATTGGATGATGGTTGTCAACCATAATCCAACCTCATTAGTAATTGTGATTGGTATTAATACATTAAATAATCATTATTTTTTCAAAAAAAATTATATTTTTTATATCAAAACATAAAAATATCTAAAAAAATTAATTTAAATAAAAAATATTTTGAGAAAAAAAAGTTACCACAATTCCAAATGAGATATAAAAATTAAAAACTTGTGACAATTTTATTTTTATAAAAAAGACCAACTATTAAAAAAAAATATTCAGTGCATACAGAAGTATTCATAAATAATTTTTATAAATCAATATTATACAAACAAAATTTTCATAGATATACATACAGTAATTATTTTATTTCACACAAGCTAATTATTTATATAAACTTTACTATTCATATATTGACACTTTAATATATATAACAAAATTAACATGAATTTTTTTTTAAAAAAAAAATCATGTTACTTTTAATAATAAATGAGTAAAATATAAGTTGATTATGACTCTGTTTGTTTGCTGAAAATAGTTTTTTTTTGAAAAATGAATTCCGAGAAAGTGAATTATTTTTTAATGTTTGGTAGTGTAATGGAAAATAAGTTGGAAAACATTTTCCAGTGTTTGGTTATGTCATGAAAAATAAGTTGGAAAATAACTTATTAATGTTTTATTTTTTTCAAGTTTATTAAAATAATGAAAAACAAATCTTACAAATTAAAAAGTTGAATGAGAATGAAATTGAAAAAAAAAAATTCATAAATTATCTCAAATAAAATAAATAATAGTCAAAATAATAGAGATCAAATCTAACAAATAAAAAATTGAAAGATAAAGAAATTAAAATAATAATAATAATCATTTCATAAATTATTTCAAATAAACTAAGTAATAATCAAAAGAACCAGTATCAAATTTGATAGATAAAAAATTTCAATTAAAAAATGATAAGGGAAAAGCAAATAACAATTATAAAAAGAAGACCAAAGTTAATATAAAAATCAAATTTTAAGGGATGAAATTGAAAAAAATATTTCAAAACAAAATATATATATATATATATATATATATATATATATATATATAGCAATTAAAAGTTTGAGGACCAAATTTGATATAATCAGCAAATAATATGACATTTATAAATTTTTCACAACTTCCGGAAAATGTTTTCCGTTCAAAATAAAAAGAAAACACTTTCCTGGAAACTAAGCTAAATTTTTTTGACTGGAAAATATTTTTCGTTGATGAATTTTTCTAATAATAAATAAATATAAAAAATTTTGAAAAATTATTTTTAAAAAATTATTATTATTATTATTATTATTTTGTCAAACAAACGAAACAAACGAGGACATATGTTGAATAATTTGAACACACGATGAACCAATTCAATGATCGTTGTAACTTGTATGCCTGCGTCTCTGTGCAGGTAGTTGAAGCGGCCGCTTCTAGAAGCTCAAGCGGTAAGTTACATATAGAGCGGCTGGCTACCAAACTCCAGGTTTATCATTTGACTTCTTTGCCCTTCAGAGAATGAATATTCACCCCAGCAACCAATTCACAGAAATTACAGATGAGTGTTTGAAGGCAACGTACCATCGAATTTATATAACTCAAGATTTGTCTCCTTTATATATTTTGCAAAATACATATGTTAACGAGCATCTTTAGAATATTATCTATTTTATTTATTATTTACTGTTTGATTGTGATAAAAAAAAATAATATTGATTATTATTTTATTTGTGAATATTTTTAAGTGCTGTCGATAAATTCTATAATTAAAAAGAAAAATAAATATTAATTTGAAGTATTAAATGGTTTTTAAAGGGTATTTTAAAAACACCCGTTAACCAGACTTGGCTAGTCGTTGTCATTTCCTCGTTTGGATCGTCTAATTCCAAACCCATCCTTCTCTTTTCACTAATAACACCAACTAGCCATTCTTCCATTTCCAATTTCCAGTGCTTCTCTGCCGATGTTTATCGTATCTCCCTTCACCGCGATAGACCTTAGCTTTCTCTCTCAATTTTTTCTACTGAACTCATCAAACGATATAGCGTTTGAGACCGAAAAGCGATAGCCCAATTGAGAGAGAGACATATATAAATCAGAGCATGGCAGGATATATGGGGATTGGTTTCATGGCTGCCTTTGCAGTTTCCGGAACTGTAGTTCTCATTGCACGTCAGCTCCACAAACGTCTCCTCTCTGATTTCATGAAGCAGATGGAATTTGAATTAAGGGGTACGCATGTGATCCTTTCTTCTTTTTCTTAATAAAAAAGAGAAACGAAAAACCAAAGTAATGTTCGAAACAGTATTGAATTTAACGTTGTTTACAATTGACAGGATCAAGGAGATCATGTCAGGACAAGAAGAGGGTGCGATTTGCAGATGATGTAATGGAGCCATCATCTAATAACAAAGAATATCGTAGGAGACGCATAAAGATAACCAAAGGTAACAACCAGGTCTCGAAAATGGAGGGTTGTGTGCTAGACCAGAGTAGTCGTTATGCTGGTGCAAATTAAAGTGTTAGAAATCATTCAAGTGCAAACCTGTTTTTGATCTTCAAAAACTGCTTGGATTGTCCTGGAAGGTGTTAATAAAAACCTTGTGTTGCTCGATCTTGACTAGATTAATTTTAAAAATAGAAAGATTTATAGAAGTGAAATCGTAGGTAAATGAACTGTTTTGTTTATATTTTTCACTTCTTTTAGCAGCAACAAAGAAATGCCATGGAAGGAAGTCCAAATGTAATTTTCTATGCAAGTTCTTTGTCCACATTTTCAATGCAACATTTTTGTCTACATTTTTGCTGGCCATATTGCTAATAACTTCCCCTTTTTGCTAAGTAGCAGACATTGCATAGAAAGAAAGAAAAATAAAGGACATTCAAGGCCAAAACCTCAATGCAAGACTCTATCTCCCTGCTATTATAGAACATTAACGAGTATACTTTCTTTAAAAAAAATTCTAATTGTCAAGTTGGTATATAATTATTTATAAAATAATCATAAATATTACCATAAAAAATCCTAATGTTCTCATAAAATCATGGCATAATTAGATCATTGTTTAAATATTATTTTAATAAATCTATTAATTTTTTTATTATTATAAACATAACAAGAAAGTAGGCAACCCTGGGCTTACAAGGAGAGATCCAAGTGGTAGGCCTAAACTAATAAGCCTAGGAGTGTTTGGAGGGCTTACTCACATGCTTGATTTTTTTTTTTTAAAGGCAAAAGACATATTTTCCATTCTATTTTTTTAAGATCTTGTACTTGTCTGCACCGTTAAACATCTAAAAAAAAACATCATCGGGACTTTATAAATCCTGTTCTTAATATAACAAAAACTATCAAATCAATGTAGAAACTAAAAATTAAACCGAATCATCAAAACCTTTCCGAGTTTTGTTTTTTTTTTTTGTTTTTTACAAGATGATTACTCCATACTACGATCCTGGGATTTCTTTTTTAATATAAATTCATTGACATTGAAATCAGTTTTTTTCATGATCAAAGTATGTATGATCTATTTCTCTCTTTATCTTTATATTTTCTAGCGGCCATCTCTTATATCTCAATAATAGAGGTGAGTAAAAAAACTAAAAAAATAAGAAAATTAGAAAAAAAAATAACTGAAAAAATCGAATCATGAAAAAAACTAATTAAAATTTTGAAAAAACCAACCAATTTGGTTTAGTTTCAGTTTTATAAGCCTGAAACCGAAAAAAAACGAACCGAACCCAAACCGAAAAAAACTGAGTCAAATCGAGCCAAACCGGTTTGAACTAATTTTTGTTCTAAAAAACCAAAATCGGTCGGTTGGAACCGGTTTCCGTTTTTTTAATTTATTTTTGTTATTTTTTTTATAAAAACCAAACAGAACCGAAAATGGTCATCCCTACTCAACATTTAGAGACTAAAACATGAAAAAAATAAAATGACTTCCTTAATATTCTTTTTATATATATATATATATATATATATATATATATATATATATATATATATATATATAAAATCTCACTATTAAAAAATATTTGATATTACGTAAAAACATGGCCATGTTTCAATTTTTCAATATTTAAACAAAAGAAATTTAC
>Ga0325402_1000176_pt1 | contig 35969 bp, 44 predicted proteins | sample PopdelMetagenome_22_FD_207212 | JGI IMG/M metagenome (GOLD analysis project Ga0325402, IMG submission 207212) | Populus deltoides microbial communities from Bellville, Georgia, United States - Xylem-PdKOR-R3 | ecosystem: Host-associated > Plants > Phyllosphere > Stem > Wood/Secondary xylem... | reverse complement strand
ATCATGCTGCCCTTAACCCAAATTTTAATTCATTCTTCATTTATTTCATTTTACTTATTTTTCTATCATTATTATTATCAATTTTTTCATTAAATAAAATAATAATAATAATAATAGGTCAAAAATTGGGTTATGACAATAAGTATGATTATTATTATTATTGTTATTATTATTACTTAGATCTGACATGTTTGCCAGACTCAAACACCCTGAGTCTGACATGGTGGTTGTTATTGTTATTATTATTATTATTATTGATATTGTTATAATTATTATTATTGTTAGTATGATTATTATTATTGTTATTGTTATTTTTTTAATTATTATTATTATTTTCATTATAATTATCAATTGAGTTAGACATGTTTGTCAGACTCAAGTAACGTGAGGTTGGTGTGTTGCCAGATCTAAGTAAACTTGGGTCCGTATGTTTGCCACACCCCAAGTAAACTTGAATCAGACATGTTTTCCAAGCCTAAATAACATAGATCAAACATGTTGTTAAACCTAACTAAACTTGGATCAGACATCTTGCCAAACCTAAATACCTTGAGTCTGGCATGATTATTGTTATTATTATTGTTATTATTATTATTATTATTATTGTTATTGTTATTGTTATTGTTTTTCTTCTTCTTCTTCTTCCTTTTCTTTTTCTTATTGTTATTATTATTTTTATTATCATAATCATCATCATCATCATCATTGTTATTGTTATTGTTATTGTTAATATTTTTTATATAATTATTAATATATTTGAAAAAAATATTATTACTATTGAAGAAAAACCATAGATTTGATTTGAAAGGTAAAATTAAAAATTATAAGAACTTAGGTCAACCATGTTTAATATTATTATTAATATTATAAATACTATTATTTTCATTATTATTAATACAATTATTAATAAATTTGAAAAACAAGATTATAACTATTGAAAAAAAAACCATAGATTTGATTTGAAGGGTAAAATTATTATTATTATTATTATTATTATTATTATTATTATTATTTTCATTATTTTTAATATGATTTATATAATTATTAATAAATTTTTTAAAAATATTATTACTATTAAAAAAATAGTAATAAGATCTTGCATGGTTGCTAGACCTAAGTAAACTTAAGTTTTACATGTTTAATATAATTATTAGTATTATAAATATTATTAAATTCATTATTATTAATATAATTATTAATAAATTTGAAAAAGATATTATTACTATTAAAAAAAAACCATACTTTTGATTTGAAGGGTAAAGTTAAAAGTATCGCGAGTCTGACATGGTTGTCATATTCAAGATCATTTGGATCTGACATGATGTTCACAAATCTAACTTCTAACTGTCACTACTATAACGATTTATATTGTTTTGAATCGGCCCGCAACAACACATGAGCCATCTCTTTTAGAAAATGTTTTTTTCATTACAGTTCATTGATATTCTTTATGAATACCTACAATTGTAGTGCAAACAATTTAACTAGTAAAAACTTAATAGAAGAAGTACTTGAAAAAAATCATATTAATTAAGGGTTGAAATCCAAAAAAATAAATTATTTGAGGAATATTTTTTTTTTAGATTTTTGGAGGATTTTTTACAATTTAGCATTTACTAAACAAAGTAATTATGAAAAAATAAAGGAAAATTAAAAAAAAAATTTACGAAGGAGAACATATAGAAAAGCCCATATATTATTATGAAATTGAAGCTGATTATTTTTGGTTTGGTTTGATTTTTATAAAAATAAAGTAATTAAATTGAAGTTTTTTTTTAAAAAAACTGAAACCGAACCGAAACCGATTCAAAATGACCGGTTTTGGTTTGATTCAGTTTTTTAGGATAAAAACAGGTTTGGCTTGGTTTTTTCAGTTTAACTCGGTTTTTTTTAGGTTTAACTCGATTTTTACAGTTTGGTTCAGTTTTTCTTTTGAATTTTTTTGATTTGCATTCGATTTAATTTTTTTAGTTTTAAATTTATAAAATTAAAATTAAACCAAACCGGTTAATTTATTTAAAATTTTAATAGGTAATAAAATCAACATCAAGCTTTTCCTAGTCATCATGGCTTCCCCTGCCTCCCTCTCCCGCTCATTCCACCCAATCCTAATCCTTAAAGGCTTACACGAAACATCCCTTCTTCCCATTTTGCCCCCAAACATTTGCTCAAATCTCGTCCTTGCCCTCTTTGTTTTTCTTCTTTTTTCCTTGGGTCTCCAAACTCTTCACAAATCAACACTAACCCGTCTCTCTATCTCTACTTGCCACCCTTCTTCTTCAGTCTCTCCTCCTCCTACAATTTCAATGGCTACTGTCGTTGATGAATCCAATCCTTTATTGCAAGACTTTGAATTTCCTCCTTTTGATGTCGTTGAACATAAACATGTTCGACCTGGGATCCGTGCTCTCCTAAAGAACCTTGTATTTTTTTTTTTCACGTTTTTCTGGGTTTTGTTTTGTGTTATATATTATGTAGAAATCTTTATTAGTTTCAGTTCATGGGTTAATCAAAGTTTGGTCCTTGTTGGTCTGTGATGGTTGTTTTTTTACCGTGTTTTTGTAGGAGAGTGATTTGGAGGAATTGGAGAGAACAGTGGAGCCATCATGGCCAAAATTGGTGGAGCCATTGGAGAAGATAACAGATCAGTTGACTATTGTTTGGGGTATGATCAATCATCTTAAGGCTGTTAAAGACGCACCTGAACTCCGTGCTGCAATTGAAGAAGTTCAGGTAAATTGCTTATTTCTCATAATCTATGCACTTGTACGCACATGTTTGTGTGCTTATGTCCCTGAATGCTAATCTATGTTGGGACTTGACTTGGAAAATGGGTGTAATAACTAAACAAAAATGAATTTTCTTGTTAGTTTGATATCAGACCATTGTCTGCTTTAATTTGTTGATTGCCCGTCTTATGAATTTGTGCACTGTATTGCCCTTCTTGTGCTCACAGCTTTGAGCTTTTGTCCACAGCCCGAAAAAGTTAAGTTTCAGCTTAGGTTGGGACAAAGTAAACCGATATATGATGCATTTAAGGCCATCCAAGAATCTCCTCAATGGACATCGCTAAGTGATGCTCAGAAACGTATAGTGGAATGTAAGTATCTTAAACTTCTTTTATCTTCTGAAATAGTATTATTTGCCCTTCCATTTTATATCCACCTAATTCTATGTATTTTTTTTTCTAGCTGTCTGGATTTTGCCAGTTTGAGACTTTAGTCTAGCAGTTTCATTGGTTTGCTGAATTTATATGATGTAGCTTTAACTATTTGATTATCTTGGTCTTTGGGGGCATGACAATCAGAGAACAAAAGAAATGAGCATGCGTTAGCTGTTGATATCAACAAATAGAGATGTTCTATACCTCTAAGGCCACAAGATGCAATTTTGTGGCAGCATGTACCTGTACACTGAATAACTGTCACTAGGATTATGCAGATTTCTGAGAATGATTGCATGGATTTGAAACATGGAAGGAGGAAGAAAATAAAATTATACATCATGTTAATTGTTTTTATCTCCACTGATATTGCTTTGTGACTTGAATGGATGTGGAGAGTGCTTTTAATGGTTGCCTATTTCTTGAACTCGTGTTCACATGTTGGCTTCATTGAACTCCATCAATTACTAGATCTACTTTTCAACAAAATTCAGATTACTATTTATCAACTAGTTAACTCTGTCTTGCACTTGGGGTATTGCTTACCAGATAAATGCTGTATCATTTGCAGTGTCCTTGCTTCCTATTTAATTGGTTTGACATAATCATTTAAAACTACACCTAAGCTTTCTTACATGCCTGACGGCTTCTGTATTTTTGCGAATACAGCCCAAATAAAGGAAGCGGTTCTTAATGGTGTTGCCCTTGATGATGATAAAAGAGAGCAGTTTAACAAAATTGAACAGGTGCTTTTATATTACCATTTTTCATTTGAAAGAAAGTCTTCATTGCCTTCTCATTCTAGTTATTTATTTGAGAAGGATGCTTGGTTATTTGTATGTGCTGCCAATAACACATTCTTTAGTTAAATGACTAGCCATTTGACTCGCCTTCCCTGGTGGGCCATATGTTTTTTTCTCTTACAAAAAAAATTGTACATGCAGGTTTTTTTTATGCATTTTTGTAAATAAAAAAATTCTTAGCATAAACTGAAAAGCTCATGCATACATGTAATCAAATAAATCGAGAACTATTTGTGTTAATAAACAAAAAAAAACATATTAATGATAACTAAAAATAAAACTAGAAAAATCAAAAGACTGATATAGATAAGATATTTAATTTTGTAAGACGAAACATTTACCTAGCTGTGCTTACTGAATTAATTTATTAAAATGAATTTTTTATTCAATCAAATGATATTAAAAATAGACAAAGATATAAAATTGATTAAATAAAAAAAATAAAAAAATATTATGCAAGGTTGCACATATTAGAAATATTATTTGAAAATAAACATTTTTTATTTTCAAAAATAAAGTTCTTATATACAAAACAGAAAAAAAAAATTATAGATGAATTAGAATAATCTTTTCAAAAATTAAATATGCACAACATCATCAAAAAAATTCTCTATCCAAAAAAGGTCAAATAAGCAAAAAAAATTACAGATGAGAGATATTAATTGAAACATAAATTTTAAAAAATATATAACTAAAAAATATATCATTAAGAAAAAGCAATATTAGAAAAAAAATAGCCCGATTATTGTGGTTTAACTAGTCAAACCCGTGATCGGCACCATGAACTCAATCGGGTTCAATATTCTTAAATTTATATTCAAGCTAAAAAAAATATGAAAGGAAAAAAAAAAAAGCTCAGACTTGTAGGCCTTTGGCCCAACATGCCCGAGCCACTGAAATGAAGAGCTCAGGAGCGCTGGTAGGCCATCAAGCCCAGCCTGGGCTTATTTTAATATTTTTTTTTTAATTTTCTAAAGGGGTGGACAACCTATTTTTTTTGAAAAAAAAAGCAGGTAACATGTTGCCCACCAAGGCAGACGATGTATCATCTGCAAGCCTAGATTCCAGCCACCACAGTGGTGGCTGAAAAATCAGGCAACTAGTTTTTTGGCCAAAAAACCCAATTTTCAAGTTGCAAGCCCAAATTCCAGTCTCCACAGTCGTGGCTGGAAAATTGGGCAGCTAGTCTTTTGGCTAAAAAACCCAATTTTCAAGCTATTTCAACCCAAAAACACATCACCAACACCCTTATAACATTCACAAACCATTCCTTCAATTCCAAATACCCAAAAAAAGATCCAAAAACCTGAAATCAAACCAGTTTAGTTTTGGCTTTCTCGGCTCATATCTGGTTTTTCATGCAACATTGAGGCTCTAAACAATCACCATGAAGCCCCTCGTATCTCATGGAACTCATGGACACCAAGAAAAGCTATTTTGGTGATCAGAAATGGAGTGAACGGAGACTTTCTCTCACATTGTCTGAAATCAGCAACCCATCTCTCTCCTTTCTCTAACCAAGGACTGAAAAATAACATATATGAACTTGTGTACCAAAATTGATTTTTTAAAATTTAAGGGGACCTAAATTGTATACATTGCGTTATTTTTAAAGATCAGGAACCTCATTGTATTTTTCATGTAATCTCTAGCACACCACCCATGTTTGACATCTTTTTCATTTCGGTCCATCTTCTTTCAATTTCACGCTTGACTAAGAATTCATACGCAATTGGCCTTCAATTAGGATCGACGCCCCTCCTTGCCTAAGAGATCTTACTTCTCGTCCCGCTCTTGCTTGAGGAGCTCGGTATTCTAAGGAGATTGCCTGCTATTCCCACATCCAACTGTGTTTAAGTATCACTGGGTTGGTGGGGGAACCCGTAGGAAGGGGGGACGACTCGACAAATTCACATCAGAAATCGCCAACATGAACACAAACTCAATCTTGAATGCGTATAGAAAGAAAACGAACCACTTCTATTCTCGGAGCTGAAGTGTATGAAGAATGGCTTGTTGGTCCCTTTTGTCCAGTGGTAGTCACACAAAATAAAAATTCAAGGACCAAAATGAATTATTGAAAAATGCATAGTGCCATCCACAGTGTTTTGTGTGTGAACAGTGGCAGCTCAACAGTAAACACCTCACGCGTTTTAGTTTTTTATCAAATAATTATCATTAGGTGTAAGTCTTAGTTTTGCATTGCTCATTGCAGGAACTGGAAAGATTATCACAAAAATTTGGGGAAAACGTACTGGATGCTACAAAGAAGTTTGAAAAACTCATAACAGATAAGAAACATATTGAAGGATTGCCAGCTACATCACTTGGTTTGGCTGCGCAGACTGCAGTATCTAAGGTACTAAATGTCATTATCTATGCAAGTTGGTTTAATTCATCAAGTCTTATCAACTGTTTTCTATTATATATTATCATATCAGGGTCATGTAGACGCAACTGCTGAGAATGGGCCGTGGATAATTACATTGGATACCCCAAGTTTTACGTCTGTCATGCAACATGCCAAAAACCGTGGTTTACGTGAAGAAATATACCGTGCTCATGTAACTCGAGCTTCAAGTGGTGATCTGAATAATTCAGCAATTATTGATGAAATATTGAAGCTTAGGCTGGAAAAGGCAAAGCTTCTTAATTACAACAACTATGCTGAGGTATGATTCATTATTGTGCTAAAGCTCAAAGGAAAAACTACCTTTTATATGCTTATTCAGCTATTTATTACAGGTAAGCATGGCAACCAAAATGGCTACTGTTGAGAAAGCAGAAGAGCTATTAGAAGAGCTGCGCATAGCTTCCTGGGATGCTGCTGTTCAAGGTAACATTAGTATATTTCTTAGAAATATAGTGGCATAACCGTTTTGCAATACTTTTGAAGTTTAAGTGAAACTTTGCTTGTCAAGAGTTTTGGTTATTTACGACTGTTGCTCTTGAAAACTTATGTTTATATTTTCTTAGCCAGCTTTTTTATATGAAAAATCTGCATTAACTAAAATGTCAGCACATTGGTTTGGTATGCTGCTGTCTGTTTGTGATATCTGTGGTTGGTTAAACTACAAGGTTATTATATTCTTAAAAAAGTGCAGATTCTAGCACACCCTGCCTTCTTAAACATCTCAAAATTTTCCTTTCATAATGCTGCCTTTCAGCAAATTTTCACTTAGTTGGAAAGAAAATATGATGCAGATAGCTTACAGGGTTTTGTTTGGGGCTGTGAACAGTATCTTGATAAAACCTTTTTATCTTAGGAAAGTTAGGGAAAATTGAAAAAATGACGGGAGAACACGAAAAAGGGTTTGATCACTTCTAGGGGATCAATCTCCAAATTAGTCAAAGGCTTTGGTTTTTTTCATTGCTTGCCTGGAAAAGCCCTATGGGGGTTACATATCCATAGTAGTCTTAGTCTGTCACCATACCAAATTCCAGGTCTTAAAAGGAAAATTAAACATAAATAGGCAAATCCTTGTGCTTAATGGACTACCAAAATTAACTCCTAAATTATAAGTGAAAAGCCAACAATTAATTAAAATAGAAATCTAATTTGATATGGAATCACAATATTCCTAATCAGTGACTGCACATTCACCCTCTTCAATGTCTTCTGCTTCTTCCATTGGAGAAATCATCAAGAGCCTGCCCAGCTGCCCTGGTCACAACAATGTCCTTTATACCACTTTCATCACAATTCCCACACAAACCTTTTACTTTCCACTCTTTAAGTTCCTAATGTGTAAGATGTTTGGTAGAAGGACAGCTGATAGGTGCATGTGGCAAGCTAGTGTTGCTGACAGCTTGCTTACCAACAACTTTGTTTGTGCACCAATGTTCTTCACCAAGCCTTTTTTTTCTTTGATCTAGCAAAAGAAATTGTGGTAGTCATTCTTGGACAACGAGCCTTGACATCACAATAGATGTCAGGGAGGAGGCCTGATATAAATGTGCCAACCAACTGTCTTTCAATCCAACCCTAAGCTCGATTCTGACATCTCAAATTGACTCTAATATTCCATGACAGTAGTAGTCTGGTGGATCTTAGCGAGCTCTCCATCAACGTTCTCATACTCCGATGGCTTAAACAAGAAGACCTGCAACAATCTCATTCCATTTAGGCATTCCATGGAACCAATCATACCACTGAATACCATCAATGTCCTAGCTGCTAATTTATAGCAGCTACCTCTACTTTGGAAACCAGTGTGTATGGTGATAATGAAAATACTTTTCAGCTCTAGAAATCCAGCATGTGGGATCACCTCCTTCCATCAAGGGAACTCTACTTTTATCCGCCGTGGACCAGATTCATGCTCTTCCTGATAACCTCTTGCATGCATCTAGATCTGCTTGGTGATTAGTAACAGAAGCAGAGTGGGCCTTCCTAATGTGTTCAATTCTTTTACCTTTTTCCAAGTTCAGCTTGCACTTCAGATTTGATTTGAGACTCTATTGAGCTTTCTAATGACATCACCTAGGATTGCAATTCCTAGATTTTGTTTTTGTTTATGGGTTAATGGCATCCACAGGAAATTTGCTTTGATAGCAACTATAAAACCCTATGGTCTTAGCTTAGGGAAGCCTGGGAAACTTGAAAAAAAAAAGGGAGAACAAGGAAATGGGTTTGATCACTTCGAGGGTATCGAGGATCGATCTTTAAATTAGCCAAAGGATTGGAGAAAATACCATTGCTATTCAGAATAATAATTACCTAAACAAGAAACTAAAATATTTTCAAAACTAGTAACAAATATTCAAAATCACATTAAAATACATGAGTTTTGGTTGTTTTTTTGCATCATTCTCCATCAGTTGAGGAAACCTTGACCTCGAGTTTTGAATTGCCAAAGCAGAAAACTGGAAATTTTTATTTTCTGGTGGCATCTTTGCCTCAACACAACATCCTTGAAATAGACACCAAGATCTCCTTTGTAGGTGGCATGTTTGCTCTCAATTGCATCATCAAAATAAGCATTAATGAACTCCATTGCTCTGCTAGTAAAACTTTTACCTCACCACCCTCAAACTTGGGCTCATCTTGTTCCTTTTTTAGTTCAGCTTCACCAAGTGTAGAACTTAGCTCTTTATGCTCTTTATTATCTTGATTAGAGGCCAGTTTCTGTTATCTTTTTCTTTCATTTACATTCTCAACCTGGAATCCCTTGTTTTCTTGTTTAACCTTTTCCTTGGGAAGAAACTGTGAATGTTCTTGTCATCAAAAGTTTACCTTTTTGTCTGCTATTTATGCCAATTTGAAGATTCTGGTTGCTAACTTTGCTCTTTTGAACTCTCATCTTCCCTTTCAATTCTTTGTACTTGCTTTTTAGGACCTTCTGGTTGCTGGTCTTGTTCTTCACATTGTCACACAAGCTGATGCCTTCTCTGCATAGGCATCTCTATGAGTTGTGCTAACTCACCTGCCTCTCAAACTCTTGCTTCTTGTTGCTGTTTTATTTGAAATTTCCTCAACTTGGCTTCCAATCTTCAATTCATCAAAATCTGAAACATATCTAGCTTTTAACATACTACCCTACGGTATAGTGTAGGCTTTCTCATACGACTCTGAAGATAATTGGATGGTAAGAACTTTTATTTAAGTATGGGTTTCATCTCATGTCAAATACTCAACATTGCTTGTTCCAATCTAAATAAGTTATGCTTGAGACCCTACCACCACATCTTAGCTAATCCATCAAGTTTCATCTTCCCAAACTCACTCTACGGTCATCTTCCATATTGGTTCAATGAAAGAGAATTTTTCAATGGAGTGAATTGAATTAATGAAAATCTGGAACTTCAACCTCAACTCTTTTAGTATTATCCCTTGCTATATTTGGAACTGCAAACTTACCCTCTGTTTGCATGGGTAATTGGGCTGCTTGAAGATTTTCAGTTGTACAAGCATCTTGATTTAGGTAAGGCTTCCATCAAGTGTAGGATCTACATCTCGTTCAAAATCTGGAACTTGAACCTTAACTCTTTTAGTAATATCACTTGCTATTTGTTGTGGTTCAATCTTGCCCTCTTCTTTGCATTGGTAATTGGGCTAATTGAAGATTTTCAGGTGCACTAGGTTCTTGGTTTTGTGGGAGAGTTGTACTAGTGGTTATTTCAATGGGTGCTTCCCCAGGACAATTTTTGACAGCCACTCAATGCCTGCGTCAAGACCTCAGTTTACTTGATATTACAGAAATACCTCTATCTTCAAACATCACCTCACAATAAATCAGTTCTGATTGTGTAGCTGTCTTCTTCAGACTCTCACAATTAGATTATTTCCTTGATCTTTGTAGATATGTAAGACTTAAAATTGTTCTGATTGTTTCTTTGTCTGCTTCAAACTCTCACAACTAGATCATTTCTGTTATCTTTGTAGATATGGAAGATCTTAAAATTTTCTCCAAAAATCAAGGTGCAATGGAAGCAAATGATTTGACTCACTGGGATACCAGCTTCTGGGCTGAGAGGCTTCGTGAGTCAAAATATGATATCAACGAGGTCAGTTAGCCTTTTCTCTCTCGGCATCTGCACTCTCAGTCTGATTATAATTTAGTGTGGTTTTGATTTGAGCATGTCACAGGCTTGGTATGTCAAACTTTGATTTATGTTCTTTCTGTAAGCATTTTCTCTCAAGTTCACCTGGCTCTGAAAAATCTATATGTTCCTCCAATAACAGTTTATTAAAGGTACATATCAAAGGTTGGGTGAGTTTAGTATGTTATTGTTATTTAAAAGGTCAATTAGTTTTTATATATATGCTGATTTTAAGCACTTAATCATGGTTAAAGGTGCGTAAGGAACTGATTTAATTCTTATTGTCCAAGAAAGAAGAGACTGCTATAATAGATAAGAAACCCTATGTAGTGATAATTCTTTCCGTTTTTTTTACTGTGAAATACATTCCTTCTGTCTTTAAACTAATTTTTTCCTTTCACTTCATTGAATGTTTGGGTACTGAAGAATGGATGTGCCAGTGTTAATATTGTGCACCTAGTTTTAAATTTCATCCATTGCTGTTGCACAATGCCATTCAACAGACTTTTAGACCACAGCTACATTACTTATAACCTGTTGCATTATGGACAATATGGGCTCTACCATGATGTAGTGCCTACAACAGCCCTTTACTCTATGATGGCAAGTGCAACAGCATGTATGTGATTAGTGTTCCAGATTATTATTTTCAATGTTCTAATTTCTCACCTTCTATTGTTTGCTTCATCTACTTGCCTACTTTCTGTAAGATTTATTTCTTTGTCTGGAGATGCTTGTGTCACTTGGTTTATATTCTGCAGGAAGAACTACGTCCATTTTTCTCATTGCCAAAGGTTATGGATGGCCTTTTCAATCTTGCAAAGACACTTTTTGGAATTGATATTGAACCAGCTGATGGTCTTGCTCCAGTAATATATATCATTCACTTAATTTTACTCTGCTTTTTCTGTTTATGGTGGAGCTTATTTATTTTATTCTCTGTCAATAATTATTTGTTGTTTAATAGGTTTGGAATAATGATGTTAAATTCTACCGTATCAAAGATTCCTTGGGCAATCCGATTGCATACTTCTACTTTGATCCATATTCACGTCCATCTGAGAAACAGGGTGGTGCATGGATGGATGAGGTAGTTTCTCGAAGTCGTGTTTTGTCACGCAATGGTACGGCTCCAAGGTTGCCTATTGCCCACATGGTGTGCAATCAAACACCGCCTGTTGGGACCAAACCAAGCCTGATGACATTTCGGGAGGTAAGTTAACTTTTGACTTGTAGATCAGGGACTCAAGTGTTCTCTCCAGAAACATACATAAGTTTCTGACACAATTTCTCAAAATATTGGTACAAGGACGCAACAAAACATGTAAATCTTTTTTCACATAAATGAAGAACCAAACATGTGTAGCCATTACATACCTGGCTTTCATGGAATGAAGAATGATATATCCTTGGCATTGATTTGCTTGATTGTTATGAAGTTATGTGTCTTTGAAAAGGAAGGTCAGGTATGGATATTGCAGTGAGTGGTGTGGTTTTATGTATTGTAACCTAGTTATAATGATCAACGACACTTCTTGCAGGTTGAGACTGTATTCCATGAATTTGGTCATGCTCTCCAGCATATGCTAACCAAGCAGGATGAGGGTCTTGTCGCTGGCATCCGGGGTATAGAGTGGGATGCTGTTGAATTACCCTCCCAGTTCATGGAAAATTGGTGTTATCACAGGTAATGTAATGTGAACCTCAGTGGAGATCGTCTTCCATAACATTCAGCTATAAAATTCTTTCAAACAGCTCTGAGGAAAGAAAAAGGATTGATTTCTGTGAGTATAAGGTTCTTGATTATGAATACAACTTTTAATAATTTTGGGCATGGCTCAGTACCACAAACGCTTAAGCTTCCTGTTTTATTGCATTCTTTCTTATGGATAAATGCTCCTTGGCTACAGTAAACTGGTTTGTTTCTTATAGCTTCTTTCTCCTCACTTGCATAGCAAGACATTGGGATTGTGGTTTCCAATGACAACTTTTATGATGTAACTTTCATCTATAAATTCATCATTGTCCTACCATGGAAATTTGGATGTATATGAATATTCTTGAAGGACATCATGTATTTAGATAGTATCAATTACAATTTATGCAACGTGAATGTATTTACATGTGTTGTTTCAGGGAAACTTTGATGGGCATTGCAAAGCACTATGAAACTGGGGAAAGTCTTCCAGAAGAAGTGTATTTGAAGCTTCTCGCTGCAAGGACTTTCCGAGCGGGCTCCCTTAGTCTTCGTCAGGTAATTAGTTCATTACGGTGCTTTCCCATTGTTTTCCTTTCGTACTTTTTTGGCTTTATGTTATTGTATGTGCTATTTTATTTTGTTTTCTCATTAGCATTCTGTGGATAGTGTATTTCTTACTAGATCTTTCTTTCTATATTAGGTTTCATTTTCTTTTCCCAGTGTAAGGATAGTAGCGATACTCATTTCTTTTACCATTATACCATTATCATGTTTACCACATTAAGGAGGATTTATTTTTACACCTTGTATTCTAAATCTGTGGCAAAACAACAAGTGGGATCCACATGCCTTTTTTATATATATATTTTAAGCAACTTCTTTTCCTCTCCCAGCACCTTTCAAATTCTACAAAAAGCCAAATTCCTCACTTCCACTGTGGTGATCTACTTAATGTTCATCGGTTTCATCAAGGCATAAGGGCAAATCACGTTCTCTTTCCTCTCATAATTATCACAATTCTCAGTTGCAGAGATTCTTATGGCTTTGAAACTGCAAATTGAGAACTTGCAGGCTCAAACTTTTCCTGAGCACAAAATCACCTCAGCTGTATCTTCTTTCTACAAAAACTAAGAGAAGCTTGAGAAAAACACTATGGAAGTTAGTCATTTGGTCTTCAAATCTTGAGCATGCCATTATTGAGCTTCTTTTTAAAATTTGAAAAAAGAAAAGAAAAGACTGAGATATTTTAACTGGCTTTCTTTATGTTTCTCTCCTTGGTGCCGTTGTATCTATCATAAAACTTGACTTTAGGATTTACTGCCGGATACTGTAAGGGAGAAACACCATGGATTTTTCTTTTTTCTTTTTTTTTTTGGGCAGAGGAAGGAGCTTGATATCAGGACTTCAAGAGGGAGAGGGTGTCCATTACAATTAAAAAATGTCATGTGGAACCATTTAACATTTTTTTTTTGTAGGTTTAGAAGATAGGATCATGGAAATAGCTCCCATCACATTATGTGTGGTAGCTAATTTCCCACTTTTTCATGAGTGGAGATATTATGTTTAAACATATGCTGTATTTCAAATAGTTTAATTTTTGTGAATGCATATTCACTCACTCCATTTATATTTCAGCTAAGATTTGCAAGTTTAGATTTGGAGTTACACACGAAGTATATACCAGGTGCGTCGGAGTCTATCTATGAAGTTGACCGGAGGGTTTCTAAAAGGACACAAGTGATCCCTCCTTTGCCAGAAGATAGATTCCTCTGCAGTTTCAGTCATATTTTTGCAGGTTTGCTTGACTATAATGTTTATATGAATCTCAGTTTTAACTTCACTTCATCCTTACCTTTTTATAGTGCATTGATTTTACTTTTTGTGAATACTAGGTGGTTATGCAGCTGGATACTACAGTTACAAGGTACATGTTGAAATACACACGCACAGTAACTACAGTTAACATTGAAAAGGATGTTGCAATGTTAGCTATGCTAATACTTGGTCCAAGTCATTGTTTGTTGAAAAAATTGAATATCTTAAAAGCTTTCTTCCCCAGCTTTTATAGGGTCCTTTTGTAGGCTTTCCATATGTGACTTAAATGTTAACCTTCTAAAGGTTCAAACACGTTCTGGCTTGAGCTTGCACAATTCTCTGTGTTTTTTTTTTCATGTTTCTGACATTAAAAGAATGAGGAAGTTTGACTGCAATGTATATTTTGTTTTTTTTCTCATTTTGTCACCCTTTGGCATGATATTTAAAGGCAAGTCTTTTTTGCAGTGGGCTGAGGTATTATCTGCAGATGCTTTCTCAGCCTTTGAGGATGCTGGATTGGATAACGACAAGGTATGCTTAAATGGCTGTCCAACCGACCTTTGCAGTCTTGCCACTGATCATTTACTTTCAATTTCTTGTCTTTGATTTGTGTGCATTGATTAGAATAGAATTCTTAGTCTTTTCATGTTTCACCTTGTTGATTATTTATTTGTGCATTCTCATGGTGTGGTGTAATCTTTATCAAGAGATTAATTGGAGTGTTTGAACCTTCCGTGACGTTTCCTGCCTGGAGCTCACCAAGCTAACAAGCTAAATATCTCTATTTAATCTCATTGGTTTAGGGGTTAATTATGAATCGTACCTCAAATTATAATTGATCCTTGTAATAAATATCTATGAGTTTTGTCCTGGAGATCTTGATAAAATGGGTTTGACATTGGAATTCGGTGTAGAATTTGAGATGGTATCTGTTAGAAACCTATCCCACATCAAATAATTACAAGAATATAAAACAATATAAAAGATTGAGGATGGTCCACCCACCACAAAGCTTAAGTCTTTTGAATGAAACCTAGACTCAACTATCTAATTTAATAGGATCCCTGACCTCTTTAAGTTTGAAATTGTTTATCTTGTTCCACTTGATATCTAGAATTCAGCAGGAACCTAATGCTGACATGAACAATTTATTTTCAAAACTGACTGTCATGAAAAATTGTATCTCCTTGAGTCTTTTTTTTTTCCTTTCATTTGCATACAATGCAAGTATAGCCTGGAATAATGGAACTCTTTGATGCAACAGGCTGTTAAAGAAACAGGGCACAAGTTCCGGGAAACCATTCTTGCTCTTGGAGGTGGAAAAGCACCACTAGCGGTCAGTAAAAACTATATTTATTGCTACATTTCTACTTGTGCCCGCCCCCTCTCTTCACAAGATGTCAATTAGATAACTTTGTATGGTTTTGCTCTCTTCTTATTTCCTTTCCCTTCGATACAACTTCAATTTTTGGCCTATATTTGTGCTAGTTTATCCAGTTTAACTATATCTTTGTTTAAATAAAAATCCAGTTTTTTGGCCTGATTTGTGCATAAAAAAAGCATATTACTATAACTCCAATCAGTACCCAAAACTTTTAAAAGCTAATAATTCCAGCAAGTGATTAAATGTATGATTCTTGCCCCTGACACCAAATTCAACATAAAAGAGTTTCAATGGTAAGTTTTCTTTTTTAATTCCAAGTTCCCTTGGAAAGCTTAAAATGAAGAGAACATATAGCCAAGATAGTGACTTAGGAAACTAATACTAACAATTAATGCTTCAATAGAAAAGGAAATAAATAACAATGAGAATACTTGTATAAAGACATAGGATTGGCGTAGGAACAAAAGTAGACCAAAAACTATGAAGATGCCTAGAATAAATTGCATCACGATTAAATGTATTTGGGTGAAGCCTCTGCTCTTTGTGATGTACTCTAGCTTGTATATGGATTCATGTCGGTGTGCTAGCCAATTTCTCATGTACAACAGGAATCTAGAGTCCAAAATAACAACTAGAAAAAAAAAAATCTATAACCACTAAAAGAATTTTCAAATTGCTTCAGGTAGCCATAGTTCTGCTGTTTTTTTTTTTATTCAGTAACTTTTTACTTTCTAAATTGTCAATTTCACCTGGTTTCCTTGTAAATCATAGAAAAATATTTAGATGAAACCATTTATGTTGCTTTAAATCACCTGCAATTGTTTTTCTTAAAAATCTAGAATCAAACTTCAAGAGAGCTGTTAAAACCCTTGATAATAATAGTAACCTAAATTTGATAGAGGAACAACTTTGGACTTTTTTTTAGTTTGACATCATTGAATTGTAAAGCCATGCGTCAAGCTGAAGAGATCATAGTTGAATCCTATGTGGTGGTTTGCTCTGAGATCTCCATTTTTCTTGGTGTATATATAGATTATTATTTTTCCTTACATTTATTATGCATCATTATTGGCTTCAGAAACGTAATTTTCCTAGCCTTTTGAATCAGACATTCCTTGTTTTGATTTGTGTCCAGGTTTTTGTCGAGTTCCGAGGGCGTGAACCTTCTCCAGAGGCACTGCTCAGGCACAATGGCTTGTTGTCAGCGACAGCTTCAGCATTGTAGCATTTTCATATTAGTTGGTAGCCATGATGCTCGTTTAGTAGGCCACCTTTGAATTATCACAGATACATTGCTTTTCTTTCTTTTAATCGAGTGATAAAACTATTTCTAGTTCCTGAGGACTGAGGAATATTTCTATAATCAGTGTCCAAGCCCCGTTTATTTCGTCTAATAGACTATTATCGCCCATTAAACTTGGAAAATGATATGATTCAAGCAATAATAATAATTCTCCATCCGAACTCCTCTTAGGTGGTTCTTGTAACGTTTATTTTTGGCTGCTTTCCTTTGCCATTTTCTTTTCATGTAATGGCATTTGCTTATGGAACGGAGCCTAGCAGCTTCTATATAACAAGGATAGATCGCAATCTGGCCTTGAAATAACTAAATTTTAGCCATTCAAACCATCATAATAAATAAATTGTCTCGAAGTAATCTTTGATCGGTCTCTGTGATCTGTTTTTGTCTCCTGTTGTTGGTCTCAGTTCTTTTGATCTAGGGTTTCTTCTCTGCTCTTGGAATCCTACTTGGGTTCTTTTTCCTGTCTGCTGCATTTTTCTTTATCCTTTGTTGCTTGCCTTCTGCTCCCAAGGCGTTTAATCAATTTCTCTTGCTTTGTGTGCGTGTGTGTATATATAAAAAAGGAGCTCTTCAACAGCTCTTCCTGATTAAAAAAAAAAATAAAAATCAACTGGGTTGATTATATGTTAGTCTACTGCTTGGGCTATCTAGGTTAACAAGGATCCACTTCAGCACTGCTTTTAGCAATTCATTCGTATATGCATAGGTCGGATCAGAATGCTAAATCGGTATCACATCCACTAAAAGTTACGCTGAAAAACAGGTTTTTGACTTGAATAGTAGAGAAAAAATTAATTAAAATTTCCTAGCAAATAAAATCTGCAGCCAGTTGCATAATCTCTTGTAAAAGAGCAATGGAAATTTACAGTCTCTCTTGTATAATCTTCTGCCATATAATGCGACTCAATGGATCTTCATTCAAAGATTCACATCTCATCGGGCCATCTACTATCTCGGTTCTAGAGGAGCCAAGGCTTGTGTGTTGATTGGTGATGGGTCTGGTGGCGTTGGAACCGGTGGTGATAAAGCGATCTTCTTGTCTGTGGGAATTGAGAAGCGATTGGAACCAAAGCGATTGGACCCTCCCAAGCTGTATCCTCCCAAACTGTCTATGGACTTCATATATTCAGATGCGTTGTTTTCTATGATCAAAGCATCCTCTAGCTCCCGAACAATGTCAGTCATGCATGGTCGATAAGCAGAGAAGGGCTCAATGCATACTAGTGCTACCTCTACCACTCTCCACATTGCCTCTGCATGGTACCCACCCTTTATGCCAGGATCCACAATTTCATCAATCCTTGACTCCCTTATAAATGGCTTTGCCTGCGGGAAAGTCATTTTCTTTGGTTTACAAGGAAATTCAAGCAGATGCTAATACATGACATCGACAAGACAGGCATCGTGGCCATCGGCGTTTTAAACATAAGAAAGCTTGACCAAGAATACGTACCCATTCAACTAAGCTCCACTCATTTCGTGGCCTGTGTATGTTGAGAGGCTCCCGACCACTTACGATTTCAAGTAGAACCACCCCAAAGCTAAAGACATCACTTTTTGCAGAAAGATGTTGTGTCGAGTAGTACCTGAATAAACTCGGATTCAGAGGTGTGAAATGGAACAAAGAAGTTTTGATTTGATTAAATTTATATTTATTGAAGGAACTTTGAGGAACTGAATTCCAAATCAAGATATATAGCTATGAAAGATGTGTACTCACTCTGGATCCAAGTACCCAGCTGTGCCTCTTACTTCCAGTGAAGCACCACTGTCTCCTTCTTGAGGAGCATACTTTGAGAAGCCGAAGTCTGTCACCTTAGCATTCATGCTATGATCCAGAAGGATGTTGCTTGACTTGACATCTCTATGTATAATGCAACGGCCAGAAAATGTGTGAAGATATGTCAAACCTGAACAACAATAAAATCCTTCAGACATTTTGGCAACCTTTCCCCAATATGTAAAGCAATATCATGTTTTTCTATCCATCTTCTGCTTTCCGTTTGATAACTTAAGAGGTAACGAAGTAAAAAATGCTGAATACCCCAACATCACTTGCCTCGAGCAGCACCAAGAGCAATAGAAAGTCTGGTTGGCCAGTCAAGAGTTTTTCTCTTTGCTGCTTCTCCTGTCAAGGAACCAGTTGTTGAGAAGATATCAATGTCATAACAGATTTACTTAGTAGTGTTTTTTTAACTAGAAAGTACCATAGAGGCGATCTTGTAGAGAGCCATTGGACATAAATGGATAAACGAGAATTTGTTGATCATTTTCACAACAATAACCAAGAAGAGGCACCAGGTTCTCATGCCGAAGAGCTGATAGAAGGGTTAGCTGTAACATTGACAATGAATGTCACTTGTCAAATATACTTCACTGAATTATCCCAACAATAGCCAAAAAGAAGATAATTCGTTGATCTATAAATAAATCGAAAAACATGAGTACGATCCATGTCTACCTCATTATCGAATTCCCGAGTCCCCTGAGTCGAAGTAGATGACCGGACCTTAACTGCCACTTCCTGACCATCTGGTAGAGTGCCACGGTATACGGATCCAAACCCACCTTCACCTATTAAGGTTTTGTACTTGTGGGTCACATTCTCTAAGTAATCTAGTGGAAAGGATTGAATGTTTATCGACTTTGACACAGTGCTAGCTACGGAGAAAACAGCATCTGCATTTTGTATGAGAGAGATATTTGTTGAGATGTTCATAGAGATTTCTCAATCAAAAAATGTACAGAGAGAATAAATATTCAATTGAATTTACTCGACAGCTGCATTGTTTTGTCGTAGATTCGAATGAATGATGATAAATGCATATTATGCTTTAGTATAAGCAAACAAATTGATGAATGTATGCATGTCTGTATTGGTATGTGTGTGTACATGCTTCGAAATCATTTCTACTAATTTCAGGCTGGAATTTATTATTTTCAGGATTTGTATTGCACAGTAGATTAAGATCATTAAGATATTTGTTTCCATACATCCTTATTTTCCTTTGTATTCTGTATATTTTCAGGCCTCAGTTCCGGATAAATGCAAGGAATTTTGGCAACAAAATTGAAGTACAGCTTTCTTAAAGTAAGAAACTGAAATTTTTTACTGTAAAGTTAGCCAACAAGAAGAAAAAAATCAGTCTGCTTCACAATTTATCTTTTGGAGATAGGAGTGTGAAAGGATGAGTTTACTCACTCTTTGTCATTGGGTTTGATTTCCTATCGAAATTTCGTCGTGTCCTTGACTTGTTTCTGCAGAAGCAACTGCAAAACATTCCGACTGCTAAGGTGAACAGAAATGATCCACCTGTAATGGTTCCAATGACAATTCCTAGTGTTTTTTTAGTAGATCCCTGTCTACTACATTTCCCAGAGCTGAAATCGAAACTAATACCGTTAGTCTTTCATTCTTAATGCTAGATTGGCATTTACATTAGGGCTAATATAGTAGATTTCATACTCTGTAATGAGTCTTGAACTGTTGGAAGGAAGTTCTGTGCTGGAGAGAGGATTGCATCCGAAATATCTAGTGATGAAGAACATAAAAGTAGTGAATTTACAATGGCACATTTTTAAAATATGTTAACGTAAGATGTACTTCTCTTTTTATTTAAGTAAAAGACATGCAGCATCTCTTGACTTACAATGTTTTCAAATTTGTAAGGGAGGCAAGAGAATCTGGAACAGATCCAGTAAGATCATTGGAGCTCAGATCCCTGGTAAGTAAACGTAAATCAAATAGCGTTTATGTACAAACACAACATGGTAACAAAACCAAACCATTTGTGCAACTCCAGTAAACTTGCTACAATAAAACTGAAAAAATTGCTTTGTATGAAGGATAAGGTCATCCAAATATGCAAAAGAAAACAAATTTGTGTCGAATATAATCAAACGCCAGATGGAGCTTTACAGCTTTATTGATTCCATCATTAAATATATATGTATAACTTGATGCAACACAATGGCCAAAATCATAAGAACAAGAAAATTACACTGATGTCAACACTGAGGATTTCGGGAACTCTGGGATCTTGCCAGTGAAGCCATTGTAGCTAAGGTTCCTGCATACCAAAAGTGACAGAAATAAGTTGCTATCATTGCCTAGAAGACAATAGCACTAGCAAAATAATAGATAGCAGCACAATCAATCCTACAATTCCTTTAGGTAGCTCAGCTCAGTAATACTGGCTGGAATTGGTCCTTGAAATTGACTTGAAGAAATATTCCTGAAGAAAGAAAACAATGTAAGGTGTTGATTGTGCAGAATCATTTGATCTCACATGAACAGGATTGTTTCATAAAAGAGGGGTGAGAGACTCACAGTCCTGTGATTACAGGTAAGGACCCACTGATGTTCTGGCATTTCAGACCTTTCCATGGAGGAAAGCATGGATCTCCTGACCAACTCTGCAGCAGTTCATTCTCCTTGTTATTCAGCATCAGTTCATTTCTCACCTTCATGATCACTTCCACTGAAGAGAGAGGTTGGTGATTTAGTTGTCAATAAGCAAGCTGGCGAAGTAAGTGATGTATGGTATTTGACATGACATGTAACCATTGAACTTACCATCTTGCTGGTTAGCTCCTTGAATCCATTGCAAGATCTCGTAGGCATTTAAAATAGGTCCGAGGTCAGATGCATTTTCAACCTTGACTAAGGTCAAGTTTAGAGACCTGCTTGCTGTGACACTTAGAGCAGCTTCCCTATAGGCTGACTCATAAGCCCAAATGTCAAATTTCCCCAGCTTTATTTCATTATTAATGTAAATGTCAAATACCCTTTGGCCAGTTTTTATAGATTGATTGAGCTCAAAAAAGTAGAGGAACACAGTGTAATTGGAATCCTGTGTGTCAAGGTCATTGTGCAGGAACTCCAGTCTGTCTGTGTGGGTTAGTGCTGTTTGGAGAACTTTGGCTGGCACTGTTTTCTTAACATCATGGATGTAAGTGGTGGAATTAGTCGGTTCCGATAAGGAAACCGTTTTGGGGTCTGGCCTTCTCCAGATTCTGTCAAATGAGTCATCTGGGTACCTGAAATTGGTAGGTCAGTATGTGCTTTGGTCAACAACGGACAAATCTTCAATATATTACAAGTACATGTTACACCAGAAATTCCTTGTGCATAATAAGGTATCAGAAAAGGTTTCTATAATGTTTACAATTAAGAAAACAAAATTTTGGCTTTCCAACGGAAATGGTTCTCTATATTTACCGTCCTTTCGAGGACAAAGTTTAACAGACTAGCCAGGCAACAACCATTTTGACACCACTTAAAGTTTTTGCCTAATGTTTTGGCCATGTCTTTTGGCTCTATCTCTGGCTTTAGCACCTGTAGTTCTTCTCTAAATTCTTTCTTTTGCTTTTCTTGTCTGTGCTTTTACCAACTATTCCAAATAGAAGAACTGTTTTTAATTGTTCTCTCTTTCAACATCCTCATTAACAATTGGTACCTAATTTAGTGGGCATATGACATATCTTGCTTGCTTTCAAGGACAAGGCCTCTGAGTTATTATTCATCTCTCGGAACTATGAGCTGCGTATCCCTTAATTTCAGAAAAATCAATCTTTCTTTCTTTATTCCGATGCATACACAAGCATAAACATGTAGTAGAAAGCATACCTGATGCTATTTCCGGTGTTTCCTGCGTCAACTCTGCTAACCAATTTCAAAACACCAGAAGCTTTTCCCTGTAAATACTTCAAATCCCCCAAGGGCCTCAGTTCAAGCTTTGAAATGCATGGATATCCATAATGATTCATTAAGCAAAAGTCTACATCGTGATTAGTAGCTTTAAAAACTCTCTCAACCTCCAAATCCTTGGACAATTTCACATTACTTGTTGGTGTGGAACCAATCGAAACATCGAAAGAAGCACCCAAAGAATCATCAAAGAGAAATGTAGCCCTTATCAGATAGTTTTCATTCTCAGTAGTTGAAAAATTGTAACATATTCTCCTCCCTGATTCAATGTAGAAAATTCGAACTCTATCATAGTTTGCATCATTTTCTGCTTGTCTGGTTATGTTTTCGCAACCTGTATTCTCAAGAGGGAACCATCCCTCATCTGATATCCAGCTAATAGTGGTATTATCTGTAAAAGTTGATGATTCAGCACAGCATGCTATGCTGACGAAACCTGCACATGCAAAAAAAGGGACTGAAATTTAAGAATTTGTAACTTGGGATTAAACTATATATTCAGATGGCTGCTAGAAATAATATATATTACAAATTTTTGTCAGCAGTTAATGATCATGCCATGCCACTCAGGTTTAAAGTTCACAACCTGTAATTTCTTCCAGTTATTGTTTGTTGCTTCACATCTTCCATAGAAGATCTACTTCCAGGAACCTAGCTTGATAGATCAGAATCCTCTATCTATTGTATTATATATATGATCCGATGATTACAATATTCTTGTCAACTAGGTTTAACATCATTACAAATATCAGATCTAGAAACGAAGTAGCTGTCAATAAATTCAATTATGCTGTTCATATCTATTGATAACTTGATTAATAGGCTATGATGATATACTGACCTTTTTCTGCACAGGTTAAATGGATAACATGGATGAGGGATACAATAAAAGAGCCAACACTTGCTGTTAACATCCAAACATGCATTCTTCCCATCATCTTCTCATCTTAAACTGAACTCTCCCCATCGAGAACTTATCAAACTCATAATCAAACCACAGAAACCTTTCTCAACTACTTATGCCTTGTATTCTCCAAAACTCGACTGCCCTCGGCTCAAGAGCCAATGGCTTGACTCTTTAACATGTCAGATGTTCAGTACTTGTGTAAGAAACTACAATCCTTGGAGGGCATCCTGGAATGATTATCCTTTAACTTGAGAGACAAAAGGGCATCTAAAAAACACAAGATTTTGAGGAAAAAGAGGTTGATAACACAGGTTTGACTTCCAATATTTGTACAAGTTAGAGGAAGGGAGGAAAATTAGTGGGAGCTTAAGAAATATTAGAATAAAACCAAATTTGATTACCATATTTTTATGTTAGAATATTATCTGGCAATTGATTAACAAAAACAAATTAACATTGTTTTGGTAGAGGGAGTGTATATTAAATTAAGGAAGATTAAAATAAGAGGGCGGACCAACCCTTCATTTTCCGTCTCTCTTTTTGTCTGTTACTACGTATGGATGGATGCAACGTCATGGAAATGGGTTTGGTTTGGTTACAAATTACGATGTGTAATTAATGAAAGGCTAATGACAGCCGTTTTAGATGATGCTTTTAGACACTCTCCGATGAGTACTGTCCATCTGTGGTCAACCTTTGCACCTCCAACTGGGTTGCTAGCTTGATGCTTCCCTTCCTCTTCCTTCTTCCTTCTTCCTTGTTCCTTCTACTTGATAAGTAAGGCCTTGTTTTCTTCCATTGTTGTTTTCTATTTTCTATAAATAATTTTTAAGATTTTCAAAAACATAAAAAATTGTGTTCTATTTTCTGTTTATAGTATTTTACGTGTAGGATACTATGTTCCTAATATTATCACCATCATACCATGTGCTATATCACTCACCTTATTATCAATCATATCATTTTATGATATAAAATGTGTTTCATTGCCCTGTTGTGCTTATTTTTTAATATATGAACAATTTTAAAAACTAAAATAAAACTTTGAAAATAAAAAAAAAAGTGGTTTTATATTTTTAATTTCAGTTTTTTTTTTTTAAACTCATAAGATATGATCATGTTATTAATATTTCTACCCGTACCACAACCATCACTTACATTTAGTTATTTCACCACCAATATTTATTTTAAAAATTACCGTTATTATCATTAACTCCACCAATATTACTATCATTATCTTCATGAATACAGCCATTCCCATTAAATCTTTAATATCCAATACAACCATCTTTATTTATCAATAAAATTACAATCATAAAAAAAAACGAAATTGCTATATTTCTTATTTATTAGCTAATTAAAGAACGGTGAGAGACTTGAGTCTCCTGGAAGTGTATCATTCGTGCCCTGGCTTGACTGCGGACAACATTAATATTATACTAAAAATATAAATAATATTTCTTCTGCAAATTTTTCATTCTAGCACCCACAGTTTTGAAGGAGATTCAATAGAGAATTCTGAGAAGCCCGTTGAAAATATCGTTACAGATCTTAACAAGCCTTTTCAGTTTGAGGGTATGTATTTTAAGACGTGGAAATTAAGGAAATGTGTTGTTTTACCTTAACTTTTTCAAGGTTGCCTATGTCCTCTTAGAAAAGAATCTCAAAAGGATATGAAAAGCCTTGTAGAATATGATACTGCAGAAGCTGCTGCTAATAAATGTGTTACAAGTCGATTTTTCTGTTTCCAAATGGTGGAAGGCAAATCCATCAGTGACTAAGCCTCGAAGAGAAGTAGAGAACCGTACGTCTTGTTTTGGTACGACTAGTCAAGAATATCATTGTATTTTCTCCTCATTGGCATGTGAAAAGATCCCCTGATGATCCTGGTTAAATGCTTCATCGAAGTTTGAAAGGCTTGTCTGTAATTGTCTCTAAAAGATATGCTGACAGCAAGTTAGTTTCAGGTTCGAAATAATTTTTGGTGTCTCACCAGTAACAGCCTTTTGAAAACCTGATCATACTATGAAAATGAAGGAAAATACTTTTCTGTTTGCCTGAAAGATAAAGAATGCTAACCTATAGCTGAGATACTAATTTACTGTTTCTCCACAGGTAACAGTGCTTTTGTCGACATTGAATAGTGCTGCAGGTCAAGTATGAATATGATCTCAGATATAACAACAAAGAGAAGGATTACATGGAGAAAGAAATGTTTGCAAATCTAATGATGGAACTCCCACTTCCTCTGTGTGATTTTCTATGACCTCTGGTTCTTGGAAAAGAACCGAAGAACTATGTAGAAAAATATCCTGTATAGAACAGCCCAGCCCAACATCACAAGCACATTCTCCCACTTCTTCGATTCATCGGTACTAATACCGAGTGATTTTAAGATGGTGGTGCCGTTGACAATTTGTCCAGCAGGATTTATTCCAAAAGGATCCGATGTCTGGTACTGGTTCATCAGAAGCCCTTCATATGAGTATGTCATAGTGGAGATCTTGTTCATCCAGCTCCAATATATGGGGATATCATGGCTATTCAAGAAGTAGCCACAAAACAAGAAAAATAGTGCAGTGAAAGCAATGACTGCTGCATAACCCAGAATGTAATTTGGCACCACTGAGCTCACAAACACCACAAATGAGTTGGTTGAAAGAAGGGACATATAGAGGACCAGCAAGAAATAAAAGAATGGTCCTCGTAGCCCCAAGGCTTTCCAAACAATACAAGCATAGACGCCAGATTGTAATGCAAGAAAGGGAAGGTATGTAATAAGACCAGCAATTGTGTAGGAAGAGGCTCTATAAGAATTATGGGAAGTTTCGCGGACGAAAATGAAGCGTTCTTGGATGAAGGCAGGAACAGCATCATTGGATGAGAAGAAGAAAAGGCAAACTGTGAAGATGAAGAAACTGAGACGATTAGTGATTCCTTGCAAATCTTGTTTAGGGTGCATAAACATCGTGGCCATCATGAACCCCATGACGGTCAGGACCATGAGTCTTGAGAGGAAAAGCTCTGGGGTACGCCTAATGTTCTTGAAGTTGCGACGCATGAGAATCCAGGTCTCTGAGAAAAAGGAATTTGCAAATTTTGGACCAAGGAGATGTGTGTTTTGAGGAACATTTGGGGTCAGGTAGTCGTTTTCGTTCACCGTGTAGTCACTGCTGTGCGGTGTTGGTGTCCCAGGGAGGATCTCGCTTGAGAATGTATAGTAGCCTGGGGATGAGCTGCACGCACAATCATTCATACAAAGCATGTATAGGAAGTAGAAGAGATTTTCTAGCCTAGAAATAAAAACTTGGATGGTGAAGTGAGAAACTTTATTATTTACCTCATTGGATTTTGAATTGTCTTATCGTTCCTTTGGCGTGAAGGCGTAAATCTAAGTGTCTGCACCACTCCACTATGACTAGCACTCCATGACCTCGATGTGTTATTGAAAGTACTTCTCACACTGTGATCAAATTCATTAGGTTCGTGTGTGCTTGTTTGTAAATGAAGGCGCTTACCATTATTCGGCCTATCACCTGGCCTACCGCCCTTCTGATGGTGGCTACTGTGACGCAGGGGCGGCGTTGCCGCGATGGTCGATATAGACACGTTCCCATTGGACAATAGGGGTGGTTTCATTCCAGTACGTGCAAATTCAGCCAGTGCCTCCACACCAAGCTCGGATTGATCATACTCTTGTATCGCATCAATAAGGTACTCTATTGAGTTTTCACCTTTAGGGACCTTCCGCCCCATGCGACTGAGATGAAGGGTGACATCTTTAGGTGATCCTTGAAACATTAGTTGCCCACGAGCTAGAATAATGAGATGATCAAGCAGCAATTGGATTCTAGATGAGGGTTGATGAATTGTAAGGATCACAGTGCTACCTGACCTTGCAATGTGGTGCACCTTTTCTATGACACTATTAGCACTGGTCGAGTCTAGACCTGAAGTGGGCTCGTCAAGGAAAAGTAGTGATGGTCCATGGATAATGTCCACGCCAATTGATACTCTGCGACGCTCACCACCGGACACTCCCCGTGTGCCTTCATCACCGATATATGTGTTCCGAGATGACTAGAAGGAGATACATCAATGAAGGCAATATATAGTTTAGCAATCCTTGTATGTTTATGATTCTAGCAGCTTCAAATCCTCATTCCACCAACAAGTGATGTGATTTTTTTTTCTTATTATTATTTGAACCAAACAATTAAAGAAGCAGTGATTTAAAACAACTTCTAGGAAATCGTGTCTCAAATCTATATCTACAACTTTCACTATTAAGATAAATGTTATAAAAAACAGAAACATAAAATAAATTCGTTTCCATAACAGTTTTGGAAGGGAAGGGAGATATATTCATTTTTCTCTATTGTTTTCGTCTCTTTTGTCTCGACAGAATCTATTTGCAGCTTCAAGAGTTCTTTACTTCAAACTTACCGAAGTACTCTTCTTCTTTTTTTTGTTTGTCATATTTATCAAGTATACTTTCAAATATCATTCTTCTGTAAAGCATTCAAACACCTTACTATCATCAAAAAACCATGCATAGGTGAAGTATCGATCACGTACGTACCGATAAACCAAGCTGCTCGATGAGCTTCTCTACACGCTGCTTCTTGTCAGCCCTTGAGATTTGTCCAAGCCGAAAATCAGCAGCAAACATCAAAGTCTCGTAGACTGTAAGTGTAGGAAACAACCTGTCGTCCTGCATAATATAGGCAGAAGTCCTCTTAATCAAGCTCGGACTCATTTCCATGCCATCCAGTGAGACTCTACCCTTAAGGCTCCCGCTTGAGATACGGCCAGCAAGTCCATCTAACAAGGTGGATTTTCCAGCACCACTAGGCCCCATGACTGCAGTAATACACCCTTTTGGTGCATAACCAGTAATCCTATTCAACAAGTCCACCTTTTGCTTTATCCATTTCCCTTCAAGCTTCTGACTTTTAGTCACAGTGTAGGTGAGGCTGGAGAACTCTAGCCCTCCCGTGAAACTGATTGGCTTAACTATATCAATAACAGCTTCTTGACGATTACCAATATTTTTGTGTGCCATAATATTGAGCCTGAGCTCTGTTTTTGTGTACAAACTTGGCTTCAAGCAGAGTTGAAAACAACAAAGAGATTGATGACAAGACTTTATAGAGGTAAGAAGACAGATTGAGGAGCCGGAACCAAAGCTTGTATGAGGCTGTCTTCATTGAGAAAAACGTTTTGATTTGTCTTAATCGAAAAAAAAAAGAAAATGATTTCTTGTTTTCTTCATTTCTTAGCTTCAAGTTTAGCTTGTGGAATCTAGCTTGCATCATCTCTGTATTGCCTTCGATTCCACTTAAATACCCCATTCCTTTGGATGAGTTTGTTTCTTGGAACCTTGTGTCTAGCCAATTAGTGATTAAAAAGTTTATTTTTTTTCAGGTTTTAGATTTAAAATTTTTTAAAATAATTTTTAATATATGAGGTTGATATAATGGCGCGTTTTTAAAATTATTTGATGAGAGATTTAATTAGTCTTAATTAATGTATGATTAGTCTTAATTAAGGTATAAGTTGATCCAAAAATACTATTATCTTCCAAAAATATTAAGACATGTGAAATTTAACAACATTTAATAATACGACACATGAAACTCAACAACATTTCATCTCACTTGTTGAAATCAAAATTACCAATGGCACAATTAAATTTAATCAAGTATAATTATTATATACCAAAGATGAATTGTAATTTTCTTTCTTACAAAAACAATGAATCATCTAAATAAAAATATTTTATTGATTAAGTTTTTTTATAGAAAAAATTGAGTGAATTTGGCTTTATATTTTTCCTGTTATTGATTAAATTTTTTGTGCTTTTTTAAAGTAATTGCCTTTGAAAATATATTTTTTATTATATGTTTTAAAATTAGTCACATCACAAACTTGCTTAGAAAATTAACAGATAAACTATTTATACTTCTTTGAAGAAAAAGAAAAAAAAAAACAGAATTGAAGGACCTAGGGATCAATTTATAAGAAAAGAAACTTTTGGGAAGTGGTTAATAGATCATATAAACCTCAGGCATTGAAAATGAAATTAATCCTAGTACAAGTACAAAACACAAAGAGGAGGCTGATCTTTAGCAATAATTTCCCCTTGACAGACTTTTAGCTTCCTGCCACCATGGAAGCTGCAATAGCTTCTTCCTCATCTTCTCTACCCCAATTCGAACCAAACATTGAAGCCATAAAACGAAGGCTACTGAAAAGAGGGGTGTACCCAACTCCCAAAATAGTCCATAATCTCCGCAAGAAAGAAATCCAAAAGCACAACCGCAAACTCAACAAAGATGTTGAGTTCCAAAGAAAAGCCCTTTTTGTTTTAGAAGAAGAATCCCATTTTCAAGCTTTAAAACATGAATACAAAGAGTTCAATAAGGCAATAAGTGAGGAAAGAAGGGGTGAGAGTGGAGGGGGTTTGTTAGTGGGGAAGCCATGGGAGAGAATAGAGAGAGTGAAGTTGAAAGAGATTGGTAGTGGAAGTAGGGAGTTTAATGGAGGTAAGTTAAAGAGAGAGAATTTGAGACAGTTGAAGGAGGTTTTTGAGGGTAATTTGAAGTGGGTTTTTGATGATGATATTGATGTGGAAGACAGTGATTGGTTGAGAAGTGGTAGTGAAGAGAAATGGGACCCTGCGAAGCGGTGGCGTGGAGAAGGGGAGGCAATTCGGTTTCTTGTTGATAGGTTTGTGATTAACATTTTTTTTTCTTCTTCGTTTATGGATGATATGTGATTCTTTTCTCTTCTTTTCTTTTTTGTAATTTTGTAGGTTAAGTTGCAGGGAGGTAAGTGTAAAGGATTGGAAGTTAGCCAAGATAATGAAGCAGTCAGGGTTGAGGTTTAGTGAAGGTCAGTTGCTGAAGATTGTGGAGGAACTTGGGAACAAAGGTAAATGGTCACAGGCAATGGCTGTTGTGGAATGGGTGTATAATGACAAGGAACGTAGAGATTGTAAGAGCAGGTAATGGTTTTGGTGTTTTGGTTTCTGTTTCAAGAATTAGGATTGTGTCCTTAACTTTGTGGTTGACCAGGTATGTTATCCACGTGTTAACATCTCTTCCTTGTGAACTTTTGTGGAAAATTCGTCTATTGAGCCATATATGGTTCTCAGGTTAACAATAGATGGAGGAATTTTGAACTATAGGCATGCTGGATTTTCCAAAACTTGGGTCTCAGCTATTTGTTCCTGATTCCAGAATTGACCTTGTTGCAGCTAGGGCATTTCATAAGTAGGAGAGAAGTGTAGTATAAAGGTAACCTTTACATTTGGTGTGCGGGCTGGTGGCAGTGGACCTTATCTCTAACGAGTTCTTGGGACAACAGACACGTGAATTGTGATCTAAGATTAGATTTTAACGTAACCTGATATATGGTTTTAGGATTTTTGTTTGCTCAAGTGGGTTAACTGTGGTCTTTCTGTTACAATTCCTGAAAATATACACTAGATTTGACAAGATGCAACTCGATATGCTCTTTCTGTTTTTAGTCATTCAGATATAGCCAAAGCTTTTTTTTTCTCTACATGCTTACTATGCTAGTGAGTTTTTTTAAAACTGGTCTTTGCATTGCTTGAAACACTTCACAATTGTAATGTTTTTTATCTTGCTAGAGACTCTAAAAACTATATGTTTTATCATATAAACAAATCAATGCTTTTTGTAGGTTTGTTTACACAAAACTCTTGTCAGTTCTTGGGAAGGAAAGGAGGGCCCAGGAAGCACTTAGCATTTTTAATCTGATGCGTGTAATGTTCCATGGATTTGTTACTTCATACATTAATTTTCTTCATCATCATACACACTCACCCATTATATTGGTGGATTGGTTCTTACTCTTAATACATTCAGGAAGACCGCAGAATATATCCTGATATGGCTGCATATCACAGTATTGCTGTTACACTCGGCCAAACTGGTCTTCTGAAAGAGTTGGTGAAAGTTATTGAATGCATGAGGCAGAAACCTTCTAAACGAATCAATAAAATGCTTAACAAGAACTGGGACCCAGTCCTTGAACCAGATCTGGTTATATATAATGCTGTAAGAGAGCATCCCTATGCCTCTCCCTTCACATTTTTGAGATTTCTTTAACCTGTTAAAGACTTGTTACTTGGCTTCTTCCAACTCATTTTGCAGATACTGAATGCTTGTGTTGCATCCCAGCAGTGGAAAGGTGTATCATGGGTTTTTCAACAGTTGAGAAGAAGTGGTCTTAAACCCAATGGAGCAACGTATGGATTAGCAATGGAGGTAATTGCTGGACTGTGACATCCATAGACATGCAACATAATAAGAATGGTTGGGTCGTTATTGTGCTTCCTAGCCTAGTGACTAAGCATGCCTATAACTTGCTGATTGTTATGTGAAGAGTAGAATGGTGAAGAAAAGGGCTTTAATGGCTATCGTTCTTTTAATGTTTCACATTCAGCAATATAATGTTGATCCTATGACTTCTATACTTTAGCTGTCAGTTGGGTGTGGTCAAAACAAGTTTGCCATTCCAAAATAAAGTTAACATTAGCAATTTAGGCTTGATCAAGTATCTTTGAGTTTTCTTTTCTTCTCATTTAATGTAACATGGGAGCAATTATAATTTTAGTGTTTAAGTATAATATTTGAGTAATGGGCAGAAAAATGCTGCTTTACCTGGAGAGAAATCCAATTTATGTGATGGTTTACCAATCCATACACTTCTGTTAATTAGTTATAGAGTTATATTCCAATCTATTTGTGGCTGTTATTCGTCCATAGGGTAATTTAGATTTGATGTTTTGACTGGTAATTGAAATTTTGTATGCAAGATGTGGTGTTCCTTGAATTATATCTATATGCAAGTCTTACAGGAGATGCTTCTTGTAAGGTAATGCTGCTTTCTGGAAAGTACAAATCTGTCCATGAGTACTTCAGGAAAATGAAGAAAAGCGGGGAATCTCTAAAAGCCCTTACATACAAAGGTATTTAGTTGCTCCCTTGCATAAAAATCTATGTAGTTTCTCTCTAATTTGGGACATGGCTCAGGCGTTTATGTATTGTGACTTTCCAGTTCTTGTGAGAGCGTTTTGGGAGGAAGGTAGAGTCAATGAAGCTGTGGAAGCAGTGAGGGACATGGAACAAAGAGGAGTAGTTGGAGCAGCCAGCGTATATTATGAGCTAGCTTGCTGCCTTTGCTACAATGGGAGGTGGCAAGATGCTATGCTAGAGGTCAGAATCTTCACTCTAGCAATTGATTAATTGCTCTGGACTTGTAGGTTGCTTGGTTATGGCATTGTTGAACTATCTGCTCTTTGGCTTCTTTTATGTGGAGGCTTCTATGGCTGCATTTTATTTAATATCTATAGGCCACAGAACATATCTCAACAACATGCCTGCAGGTTGCGAAAATGAAAAGACTCCGTTATAAGAAGCCTTTGGAGGTATCTCTCACTGGAATGATAGCGTCTTCTATGGATGGTGGGCATATTGATAATTGCATATCTATCTTTGAACACATGAAAGCCCATTGTGTCCCTAACATTGGGACCATAAACACTATGCTGAAAGTTTATAGCCGAAGTGATTTGTTCTCTGAAGCTAAGGAGTTGTTTGAGGACATTAAGGGAGTTGATCATAGTGGCACTACCATTATACCAGATGGGTACACGTACAGTTCAATGCTTGAGGTATCTGCTCGTGCACTCCAATGGGAATACTTTGAGTATGTTTACAAGGAGATGTCTTTCTCTGGGTATCAGCTAGATCAAATTAAACATACGCCATTGCTTGTGGAAGCATCTAGATCTGGAAAGGTGGACTTGTCCTTTCTAGTTGTTTTCTGTAATTAAATTTTTGAAGTTTTTGGCCATGCCAGTTCATTTTAACTTACAGATGAACTCAATGAGTAGATTATTAAATCTCTTGACTTCATGTTCTCTTAACGCAGAATCATCTTCTGGAGCATGCATTTGATGAAATTTTGGAAGCTGGAGAAATCCCTCATCCACTGCTCTTCACTGAAATGGTATTTCAAGCCACAGCTCAAGAGAATTATGAGAGGGCTGTCACTCTTGTTAACACCATGGCTCATGCCTCATTTCAAATTAGTGAAAGGCAGTGGACAGATCTTTTTGAGAAAAATGGAGAAAAAATCAGTCAGGATAGTTTAGACAAGCTGTTGGATGCAGTTGTTCATTGTCGTATGGCATCAGAGGTCACAGTCTCTAACTTGTCAAGATCATTGCGGTCTCTATGCAGGCCTGGCTCATCAGGAGATTTACCCCGCACCAATTCTTGCATTGAAGACACTGATGATACTCATATCAATACTAACAGTGGGGAAATTGCAGGCAATAGGAGCGCATATATGCTAACCACTTCTGCAAGTATGGTAGATGGAAATCTCGAGCTGGATGAGGATACTTTTGTTAATAAAACTAGCATCACTCCAGATATGTCCCTTGTTAATAACAGTAGTACCAACAGAGAGGGTGATGATCCGGAAGCAGCCTCTAGCACTGGAAACTCTGTTAATGGCCTGGATGTAGCCACAAACCTATTAGTGAAGAGGGATGTTTTTGCTGATGATGTGGCATCTGGTGCTTCTACTGATTGTTTAGACAAGAAGCTCTCAAATATTTTATTAGAAGAGTCTGCGAAAGATGCTGAAGAGGTAAAGCTTGAAATAGGAACAACGGAAGCTAATGATCTGTATAGATCTGAATTGCCCTCAGCTCATGCCATACTAGATGTTTGGAAGGAAAGCAGGAAAAAAAGATAGCCTATTCTTCCCCTTTCATCCTGGGCAGGAGCAACTGCCAATTTTGGTCTGCATGATACAAAATTACATCAAGAATAGACGATGCTTGAGCAGCTTTCTTCACTAAGAAAGCTGGCCTTGGCTTGCTCTTTTCTTTTGTTTTGCTAAATAGCAACCCTAGCTCCTTGCACTCCTTTGCTTGTCATACTGTTGAATCCTGGTGGCAGAGAAAGGGTTTTACGGACCATGAAGCTGAAGAAGTTTCACGGAAGTTAGGGCTTTGATGATTAGAGTTTAAAAAAATGCAATTTTTATTATCTAAGGGGGAAAAAAGAATAAAGAAAGGTGACTTTACAAATGATCATTTAGTTGTTTAATCATTTAAGGGTTTAAAACTTCTTGGCAAGATTAACTAAAGAAATTCAAGAAAAAGAATGAATAAAAGTAACTAAGAATTTCAATTCCCCTGAAGAATCAACAGAGAAACAGTCCTGTACGATTGCAGAACAGATCATTGCAGGCATGATCCTCATTCTGAAAACAAATTGCCACCTAAAAGGAGCAACAAGTTTTTTTTCAGCAGTTATACCAGGGAACATTAAAAATTCAAAAACAACATCCATTCACTCTTCATTGGATTGATTAACGATCAAAATGACATTTAGATGTCTCATCTTGTTTAGCAATCCAGCTTCCTAATCCAGATTTTTTCACCAGTGTCTACTCTTTTACCACATTGTAAAGTTTGATGTCAAAAACCTATACTCTGCTCACGAAATGATCCCTCAAAATGGGCAGCATGATTTCATGGAATAATTTTGCATCTCCCGATTTACAAGTTAACCACATTTACAGTTGTATGGACAAAATGACAGCTGATACAGCTGCATCAACATGATGTCAAGTCCAATGCATGTTTCGTTCCCATCAACTCAGACATCCATCTGTAAAACATGTCATTTGCATAAGTTTTAAAAAGATATCAAAAAGATTAGAGTAAGACTAAAATTATTAAGCTCTTTCCATCTCCCCCACCAGAAAACAAAGAAAAAAAGGCAAGGAAAGAAAACAAATGAAGAAAGAAAGATTAAAACAATCTTGGCAAAGCAAAAAAGCATATCACTCTTCTTAAAGCTAAGCTTTGAATGATTTTACTCTTAAGCATGAAACAAAAAGTTGGGTTTAACCACTAGAAGTTATACGTGAAATAAATTTGTCCAATGCACAGAGCGCAGTGCAACTCAGCTAGTGGATGAGATTTTATCATGGTATAACAGCAGAGAGATGAGTTTACCAGGTATGACATGCCCGGAGCTTAAATGCCTTAATCGCTGCTTTAGCAAAAACTTGTGCTGCTTCTGCCTCTGCCTCTGCTTTCTCAGCCTCCCTTGCAGCTGCTTCAGCATCTGCAATTGCAGATTCTGCCTCTGCAACTGCCTTTGCAGCAGCTGCAGCAGCCTCCAAGGCAGTCATGCCCTGAATCTTTGATAGGTCTCGATCAATGTGGGCTTTAGTAAGGATTTTGTTCTTACTCTTCTCCAATTTTAACGCATCCTTCTGTTTTCCTTCTGGGAGGGCATGGTTTTTTCTTCCTTCAGAAAATGTTGAACTAGGTGCAATCCTGTACTTGTGCTGAACCTGTAAATACATACATAAAGGATGATTGTGATATAAGATGTTCTTTTAAATATTCACCAGCATTATAAGCTCAAAGCCTCAAACACATATCTTCCCATCATAAATTCTTTTCACACTACTGTTCATGCTATTTTTTCTGTAAACATAACATTATTAATTTTCACTGTCCTGCATCATAGACATCTAAAATGTCCTTGAAACAAAAAACATAAGGAATTGATTTGA
>Ga0325402_1000175_pt1 | contig 35975 bp, 21 predicted proteins | sample PopdelMetagenome_22_FD_207212 | JGI IMG/M metagenome (GOLD analysis project Ga0325402, IMG submission 207212) | Populus deltoides microbial communities from Bellville, Georgia, United States - Xylem-PdKOR-R3 | ecosystem: Host-associated > Plants > Phyllosphere > Stem > Wood/Secondary xylem... | reverse complement strand
ATATTGGTATGGGAAAGAAATTAAAATAAATTGAGAACTTGGCTCTGCCTCGGTGCTCAGTACCATTCGATCTCTAACATCTATGCTTCTAGAAATTTTGAGCTCCTAGTCTGTTCAAAGTTTTTTTAGCAGCCTTCCTTGATGATCTATATGAACCGAACAGTCAAGTCAATGAGAAGCCTAGCTACAACACCAAGCCAAGTCCCTAACTTCGTGGCGCATTGAGTGGAAGAAATTCTCAACGTTTGACTCCTGGTAGGATTGAAAATCTCCACTCATTTACGCTGTTGAGAATTAAGCACATGATTTATGGAATAATGTGGTGGTAACACCAGAATACAAGTTACAGTTCCATGTTGATAAAAAAAACAAAGTTAAGATGGCAAAATTCCATGAATCCGTACTTCATAAAATTTTAATTATTACATAGGAAAACCCATTTCCAAAGTTAAAAAAAAAAAAAAAAACATTATTCAATGAACTGTAATATAAATGGATATTTGAAAAATAAGAATGTGTTGCCCTCATGGAATCATAATTATCAAAACTTTGATTTGAGATTGACCATTTAAGAAGCTGGATTCCAGGTTATATATGAGTTAATTTGGGTTAATATGAATTAATTTGAAAAGATTTAAAAAATATATTTAAAATTTTAATATTTTATATAAAAAATTTAATGTATTTTATAACTAAGAACGTGCGATGTCTCTCTTGCCATCAAGGCATTTAGAATTTTCATATCTATCGTTATATGGTGCTTCGTATAGTTTCACAAAACTTTGCTTATTGTACCCACTTTTGTCGTTACAAGTCAATTAAGCAGACCCGTATTCTACACGCACAAATATCCATAAAAATCTACATGCTATCCTGCTATATATATGGCCCAAACCAAACCTTATTTTTCCATCCAGATTTTCTACCCTTAATTAAATTAAAAAAACACCTTGCTTACCTTATGTTTTCTCTTAACATGGGAAAAAATGTACTATCCATCATTCTGGCTATGATGCTGGCTGTAACCATGCCGCAGTTGCTAGTGTCTCAAAATTGTGGTTGTGCTCCCAACTTGTGCTGTAGTCAGTATGGCTTCTGTGGCACCGGTGATGCTTATTGTGGCCAAGGATGCCAGGAGGGACCTTGTACCTCAGCACCTAGTACCCCTAGCACGCCTAGTAACAATGATGTTACGGTGGCTGATGTTGTTACACCGGAATTCTTCAACGGTATAATCAATCAAGCCGGTGGAGATTGTGCCGGGAAGAGCTTCTACACACGAGATGCGTTTCTCAGTGCTCTCAATTCTTATTCTCAGTTTGGCAAGATTGGATCAAATGACGATTCCAAACGTGAGATTGCAGCATTTTTCGCTCACGTCACGCATGAGACCGGACGTAAGATCTCTTAAATCTCATCTATATATATATGTATACTGTCACACATAACACCTTCAGTAAACAACATAATAATAATAATAATCATATAGCAGTTAAAAACTTTATTAACATACATACAAACTTGGAAGTGCTAGTTGCTAGAGAATGATCGTTATGATATGTACACAAGCACAACCATACATCTCAAAGTTAACAAATGGATATGTTTTGCTTGGTTTACAGACTTCTGCTACATAGAAGAAATAAACGGTGCCTCTCAGGACTACTGTGATGAGACCAATACACAGTATCCATGCAACCCGAACAAGAAATACTTTGGCCGTGGACCTCTTCAACTAACATGGAATTACAATTACGGGGCAGCTGGAGGTGCAAACAACTTTGATGGACTAAACTCTCCTGAAACTGTGGCCAATGATCCTGTTGTGTCGTTCAAGACTGCCTTATGGTTTTGGATGACTAATGTCCGCCCTGTGGTCACTCAAGGGTTTGGTGCAACGATTAGAGCTATTAATGGTGCAGTTGAATGTAATGGTGGAAATTCTGGTGCTGTTCAAGCTCGAATTGGGTATTACACAGATTATTGTAACCAGTTTGGCGTTGCACCTGGCGATAATCTAAGTTGTTAGGTTATATTAATTAGGCATATCATAGTATAGTAATGAAATAAAATGGAATCTACCTTTTGCCATTTCTCGAATGTAAGGTGGGATACCCAGTGGTGTTCTGTAACTCTCGATCGAGTTCGATGTATTTCTTGGAATGGATTTTACAAATAAATAAATGAAATAAATGAATAATTGATTTTGCTTATAATGTATTTGCTGGCTTAATTCGTTGTTATGTTCATTGCAATTGCAAGTTTCTTGTTTAGTTTTTTTTTTTAATTTATTTATAATCTTCTAAAGTTTGCATTTATGTACTCTTCTTTTTAGTTGTCCATGAGGTTATTTCTTCAAGAGTTAAAAATAGCTAATTAGTCATTCTGATTTATTGACATTAATTAATGAATTAGTCCTTGTAGTATCAAAATTAAGCAATTAATAGTCCTTGACTAGCATTAAATCCTCTCAGTTTAGATTTTTTTTTAAAAAAAAAATCCTCTTTCCATTCCTTATCACATTTTTCTCATCTTAACTATTTCAATTTTTAGAGATGAAAAAAAATATATTTAAGAATTGCAGAAAATTCAAAAAAAAAACTATTTTATGGATGGATTTAATAATATAAGGATTAAATAATAGTTTTTAAAACGACAAGGACTAATTGATTGGCTTCATTAAACTACAAGGACTAGGTAATAATTTAAATCTATTTTTAAAATCATGAAAATGGAAATCAGATCCGCAATCAATTTTCTAGAGAAGATGATTCTATGAAAGTTTAAACAATTTTACCAATGTGAATTTCTTTGTGCCTTTTTTGCTTATAAATCCCTACAGAGAAATTTCAGATTACTCCCTTAAATATTAATGATTACCAATTTCAGACCACATTTGACGATTAATTAGTTTCCAAAGGATTAGAAATTATCTATCAAGTATGAATTGGTGTTCGATTTATGAAAACTTTCAAAATCTCACTTATTATATATGAGGTACTATCAACTCTCATCAATTTTTAAAATAAATCTCAAATCAATTAAACAATGTAAGAGACTATTCCCTTGTGAGAATATTCTTCAAATTCCGTCGACTTCCATCAATGGATGTTGACTGAATTTTTTATCAATGATTTTGTAAATATTATGTATCCAATGAAAAAAAAATCCTTCGTGGACACTGAAAATTAGTGATAGTAAGTGGACTGTTTTGAGATTTGTCCAATCCCTTTTATTTCTTCAGCTTTAGACGGTGTTCGTTTGCTGGAAAGTAGTTTTTTTTAGAAAATAAATTTCAAAAAAGTAAATTATTTTCTGATGTTTGGTAGTGTAATGGAAAATAAGTTGGAAAATATTTTTCAATATTTGGTTATATCATGGAAAATGAGTTCAAAAATAACTTATTAATGTTTTATTTTTCTCAAGTTTATTAAAATAATGAGGAACAAATCTTATAAATTATAAAGTTGAATGAGGATGAAATTGAAAAAAAATATAATTTCATAAATTATCTCAAATAAAATAAATAATAATCAAAATATAGAGATCAAATTTAAAAAATAAAAAAATAAAAGATGAAGAAATTAAAATAATAATAATTAATATTTCATAAATTATTTCAAATAAAATAAGTAACAATCAAAAGAATGAGTACCAAATTTGATAGATAAAAAATTTCAATAAAAAAATGTAAAGGGAAAAATAAATAACAATTATAAAAATGAGGAAAAAAATTAATATAAAAATTAAATTTTAAGAGATTAAATTAAAAAATAAATATTCAAAACAATATATATATATATATATATATATATATATATATATAGCAATTAAAAGTTTGAAAACCAAATTTGATATAATCAGCAAATAATATGACATTTCTAAATTTTTCACAACTTCCGGAAAGTGTTTTCCGCCCAAATTTTCTAGAAAAACACTTTCCTAAAAACCAAGCCAATTTTTTCTTTAACTGGAAAGTGTTTTTTGTTGACAAACTTTACTAATGGCAAACAATCATAGAAAAATTTGAAAAATAATTTTCTAGAAATCACTTTCCAAAAATCAAACATAACCTTAATTAATTGACTTGATTTCTATATATACACAGCATATCAAGAAATACTCTAAAAGGCTGGAAAAAATATTGTTTCTCACAGCATTGTTTATTGTTTATATAGCAACAAATAAATCATTATGTATTGCCATAATGATTTATCTTTTTTTAGTCCAAATTTTTTTATTATATCTTTATAAACCCAAATTAATTAACAATTAAAGCACATTTATTAAGGAATAGCAAAATTCAAAGATAGCAGATTAAGATAAAAAAAAAAAAGAGCAACAAAACAATATGGTTTTTCTAAATTTTGGGCTAAATATACACTTTGGTCCTCTAACTTTTAAAATTATAAACGTTTTGTCCCTAAAAATTTATAAATCTTAATTTTTATTTCAAACTTCATTTTCCTTATATTTTTTATCCTTGTTCTATGAGAGGAGAGAGAAAATTATCAAATTTCGATGATAAAGAGAGAATCTTGGTTCAAACCGATTCTGACCATGAAATGGATGGTTTAGGTGTCAATAAATTTCTTTTGATAGGGTAAGTTTATACAAGGTGGCCCCCCCCCTCCCGCCCTCCCTCCCTAAACTTGAGTGAAATTATAGATCTAAACTCAAAAAGAATTTTGATTTCAAATTAATTATATTTATCAATTTTCTGGTAATAAATTGAATCACCTTCTACACATAATTGTTAAATTCAATCCATATTCTTTAAATTATTTAAATTAAGAATTACAAGTTATGGGAATGTTTGGAAATATGATAGCAGTTTTTTTAAAGTATTTTCAACTCAAAAAATAATATTAATTTTTTTTTTAATTTTAAAAAATTTATTTTTAGTATTAGCGTTTCAAAATAATTCAAAAATACTAAAAAGTTAATTTAAAAAAACTCAAATTTTAATTAAAAAAATTAAAATTCATTCTGAAACATCCTTTTCCCTACGTGAGAAACAATAATAGAAAGAAAATAAATTAAAGCATTTGAGATAGAAGATGGGTTTTCTTATTTTATTTTCTAAAATGCTAAAAATTTATCAAGGAGATAAGGATTGTGGGCTTTATAATAAACATTGTGCAATTTATTGTTTAAATGGTGTGCAAAATTGTCATCGATCGTTGATAGAAATTGCTAAGAATAGGGTTACATCATGTAGTCATACACGTTGCCTCCCCTGTCTCTTTTAATTATCGTACGTGTACGGTGTCGTGGTAATCATTTATTCTCTCAGAAAAAATTATAAGGTATATCTGGCAAATATGGAGAGGTAAGGAATTATTGCTTCTTATCAGTAAAATATAGACTAGGAGTCACCACCTAATATTGTGGTTACTAGGAACCCTAACTGGTCTTAAAGATCGAGTACAGAGATTGATTGCATAAAGGAAATGTATTAGCACCCCAACTACGCTCTACCTAAGGTAGGCTGCATTGTTTTAATTTCTGATAATAAACTATGGTCTTATTGCGTTTTCTAATTATTGGTCTCTTTAAGGTTTAAGATAAGCCCTCCTTAATAAGGAGGTTCTTATCTTAATGGAGTAAAACCTAACTGTTCTACGTCCGGAAAAAACAGAATTTAATATCCAGAATACGTATTACATGTAATGTTGTACGCTGGATACTAAAAGATAAACAAAATAAAATTTTTGTTGTTTTTTAAATTTTGGCCAATGTTTTCTTGACTTTAATAAACTAGTTATTAAAGCCAAAATGCATGCTAAAACATTTTTTTGTTGGTGTATGACAAACATAATATGATTTTTTAGCTTTAAGACACTTAGCCATATGCACAAATATATTTTTTCTTTTTTCAAAATTTTTTTGTATTTTTGGAAGTTTTGACGAAAACCGGGTATTTTAATACCGGATTCGTATTTTTTCAAAATGACATAATATCGGGTGAAACAAAAAAGCATAAAAAAATGCGGGGAAATCACAAATATTAAAAAATATTTGTTGTTTTTTTTAAAAAAATTGAAATGGGCCGGACCCGGCCCAGATCAATGGGCTGGGCCTATGGGCCGGGCCGGGCCTGACCCGGCCCAAAACCAAATGGGCTAGTTACTATGCACAAACACAATAACCAGCCCCCTCACCATTTGCTACAGAACATGAATTATTCACGTTCTGCATGCAAATGCAGACAGGGGCTGAGCAAGAGGAAACAAAACGGGGCAGCATGAGGTTACCTGGGTGGTGCCGATGCAGTGCTATTGGCAGCGGCGATACTATTTTCGCGGTGGAGGGATTGCGGTAGTCGGCGAAGCTACTCCTTCTTCTTCCTCTCCCTCTATTTTTTCTCTTCTTTTTTTCTTTCGATCTTCAGACCATTCTCCATCTTCTTCTTCTTCTTCTTCTTCTTCTTCTTCTTCTTCTCTTTCAGTCCTCCATCTTCTTTATTGTTTTCCCCTCTCTTCTCTCCCTTTTCTTCTGCTATCTTCCCTTGTATTTATAGGAAAACAGGCGAAGAGGCATAGCTGGGGTGGCCACTGTGCTGCCACCCCACAACTGCCCGAGGAGGCATGTCTCCTCCATTTCTCCAACACGTGGGAGGCCATGGGTCAGCTTAGCAGGTGGGTGTCTTTAGTCGGCGTCTTTTTGATGCTTTTGAGGGAGAGAAGTCGATGAAAAAAAAGGAAGAAAATTTTCTTCTTCCCTTGTTTCACGCGTCCAGGGGAAGAAGAAGACTCATAATGCAGTTCAAAACGACACTATTTCGGTCCTTTCTTTTTTATGTGATTAGTGCATGAAACGACACTGTTTTGGACAAAATGCGTCGTTTCATTTAAAAGGAAAAGGTGACAAAAAACGTGTCAGAGTCCAAATCAGTCTTCAATTTGTGATTTGTTCAATTAACTCGATTGCAATTTTGATTTAAAAAACAATGCAATTACATACCTGCCAAAAATCAAACAGCGGCCTTGAAGTTGACCGCCTTTTTCACTTTGGTCCTTGGTCTTGAATTAGTGCAATTTGACTCTTAATTGAGCAATAAACTTCTAATTTCTTCAATTTGGCTCCTGATCCGGTTTTAATTACAGCCCCTCTATTTACACGCCTTTTCCAATTTGGTCCTTGGTTTCGGATTTCTTCAATTAACTCCCTAATTGGCCATCAAACTTCAATATTTATGCAATTAAGCCCCTGATTTGACCAAATTAACTCTTAGAAATTATAATTTGACCCCAGAACTTTAATTTCTTTCAATTAAAGCCTAAATTGGCTTCAAAATCAATTTTTCTTGCAATCAAACCCTCCATAAATTCAATTAAACCTTCAATAAAATTTAATTGAGTCCATAAACATCTGATTTTGGACTTTTCTTTCTCAAATTGAATTTTTTTTTAACAGGGCTATCATCAGTCAACAAAATACTGTCAAATTTTAATCTTTGTATTTCTGAACCTCCTTCACCAATTTTTGACCATTTTCTGAGCGCATTGACATCCTTTTTTCATTGCTATTATTTTTTTTTTTTCTTCTAAATACATTTTTTATCTTCGTACGGGGGACCCAAAAAAGGGTTACAATAGATGGCCCCTCTTTACAATGCTTACGGAGCAAAGATTTTGCGTAGTAAATTTTGTAAAGATAAACAAAATTGGTCTTTTGAAACTAGTCTTCTTGAAATTTGGTGGACCTATAACTTCAATCGAACCCAAGGTCCGGTTTGTGGTTGGGCTAAACTGATATCCCTTTCGCCGATCCCCTTTAACCAGAATCAAAATCCAAAATCTGGTGTGTGGTTGGGCTAAACTGAGATTCCTTTTACCAATCTCCTTTAATCAGAACAAAAAATCTTGTGTGTGGTTGGGCTAAACGTAGATTCCTTTCGTCAATCCCCTTTAACCAGAACCAAAATCCTATGTCGTTGGGCTAAACTGAAATTCCTTTCGCCAATCCCTTTAACCAAAACCCAAATCCTGTATGGTTGGGCTAAACTGAGATTCCTTTTGTCAATCCCCTTTAACTAGAACCAAAATCCTGTGTGGTTGGGTTAAACTAAGATTCCTTTCGCCAATCCCCTGTAACCAAAAGCACAAAATCTTGTGTGGTTGGGCTAAACTGAGATTCCTTTCGCCCATCCCCTTTACCCAGAACCACAATTGCTATATGGTTGGGCTAAACTGAGATTACTTTTGTCAATCCCCTTTAACTAGAACCAAAATCCTATGTGGTTGGGCTAAACTGCGATTCCTTTTACCAATCTCCTTTAACCAGAACAAAAATCTTGTGTGTGGTTGGGCTAAACGTAGATTTCTTTCGCCAATCCCCTTTAACCAGAACCAAAATCCTATATGGTTGGGCTAAACTGAAATTCCTTTCGCCAACCCCTTTAACCAAAACCGAAATCCTGTGTGGTTGGGCTAAACCGAGATTTTTTTTGTTAATCCCCTCTAACTAGAACAAAAAATCCACGTGGTTAGGATAGACTGAGATTTCTTTTCTCAATCCCCTCTAACCAAAACCAAAAATCCTGTGTATCTAAACCCTTTGTTTTTTAAAGAAAGATGGTCTATTTTCACGGGCGACTAGCCCACGCACTCATACTTACCCTGGTCTATTTTCATGAGTGACCTGCCCATATATATTCAAAGTGGTCTATTTTCAAAGGTGACCAGCCCATACACTCATGCTTACCCTAGTCTATTTTCATGGGCAACCTGTCCAAGTAGAAAAATGAAGAGTGGTCTCATTGTAATGGGTGACCCACCCAGGTGAAGAAATGGTCTCATTGTAATGGGTGACCTACCTAAATGGAAAAAAAAGAGTGGTCGTGTTATAATGGGTGACCTACCCAGGTGGAGAAGTGGTTGTATTGTAATGGGTGACCTATCCAGTTGGAGAAGTGGTTGTATTGTAATGAGTGACCTACCCAGATAAAAACATGAAGAATTGATCGAATTGTAATGGGTGACCTACCCAAAAATAGGAAAGAGGAAGAGTGGTCGAGTTGTAATGGGTGACCTACCCAAGTGGAGGAAAGGTCTTATTGTAATGGGTGACCTACCCAAATAAAAAACATGAAAAAGTGGTCGAATTGTAATGGGTGACCAACCCAGAATGGGCAAGGGCTTCAAGGCACACTCGAAAAAAGGTAGGGTTAGAAAATGCATAACCCAGGTGTTGAGAACTTAAAGGCGCACTTAAAATGAGGTAGGGTTAGAAAAAGCGCTACCTAGGTGGTGAGGGCTCAAAGGTGCACTCGAAAGGTGGTAGGGTTAGAAAACACACTACCCAAGTGGTGAGGGCTCAAAGGCGCACTTAAAAGGAGGTAGGGTTAGAAAATACACTACCTAAGAGATGATGGTGTAACACCAATCGGTCAATGAAGGAAGCAATGCAATATGATTGATATGCATGTATACTTACCTGAGAAACATAAGTCCTCTATTTTTTACACTCATTTGTAGGTTATTCGAAGCCTTCCTTGTTTTTCTGTGTCGGCTCATTCGTGTGCCAGCCATCCATTCTGTCATAACCTATTTTTGGGTTTTTCCTGATTACATTTTCTTTTTTTCAAAAAAAAAACCGAAACAGTGCCATTTTAAATGGCATTATGCTCCTTCTTCCTTGCGCATGCAAAGAAAGGGAAGAAGAAGATTTTAAATCTTTTTTCCCCTCTATTCTCCTTCTCTTTCCTCTCCCACTTGCCCACAAAACCTGGACATAGCCATCCCCTTTACGCTGCCACCATTAATACAACCCATGCCCTGCAAACAACCGGCCACCTTACCCTGTAGGGGTAAGGTAGCCTCGTTTCCCTCATGTGTCTTGATGGAACAAGGCAGGGGGGACTTTCTCTCCGCTTGGCTATAAATACAGAGAAGGGAGATGACAAAGGGGCAAAATTTTGGAGAGGGAGAGAAGCAAACGACAGATTCAAGGGGGTAATGCTCGGGAAAAATAGAAGAAAAGAAGCAAAAGACAGATAAGGAGGGAAGAATAGAAAATAGGGGGAAGAGAGAACCAAACAACATGGAGGTTTTGAGAGTTAAAAGAAACAGAGAAAAGGAACGAGAGAGGACGACTTGAGAGGGGAGACCGAGCAGAGTGAAGGAACAAAAAAAACTGAAGCCGAAAGAACAAAACAGAGGGGGAAAGCTTTCAAAAAAATAGAAAAACACAAAGAGACGAAAAGGAGAGTGAAAGAGCAAGACAGAAGAGGGAGGAGAAAAGCCACCGTTGCACCTCCACTAGCGCCTCCATCGTTCCTCCCAGCCACCACTGACAGAACCGCCATCACCAAAGATTAAACAGCGAAGAACAGAATATATACAGGAGAGGGGCAGAGAAAGCAGAAGGGAGCAGGAAGAAGAAGAAGAAGCAGCCACTAGCAGCAACCACTGTCTGTCGTTGCAGCAACACCACCGTCACCTCTCCACCACCAACTAATCTACCCAACATCTTCTGTTCCAGGTAACACCCTCCCCTCATCTTTGTTTCTTCGTTTCTTTGCTTGCATGCAGAACGTGCACTGTGCATGAGCACAGTAACCGACTAATTATATTTGATGGGTTACTGTGCGAGAACCAATCGTGGTGTCTACGGGTTGGATCATCATCCCTATCCACGCGGCTGAGCTAGTCCAGCCTAATATAAGGTGGTTTGTGTTTTATTTGGGTCAATTCTAGCCTAATTTTGTTCCGAGTCTGACCCATTCAAAAAAAATTAATTAAAAAAATATATTTTTTAAAAAACATTTTTGATTTTCTCGTGTAATTTTCTATCCATTTTGGGTTCATATCGGTTAGTATTTTTATATTGTAAAAATATAAATCCGATATAAAAATACTTGTTTTCGTCAAAATATAAAAAAATATTTTTTTTCTTTTTTGTTTTCATGCATACGGCCAAGTCTCTAAAAATAATAAAATCATATCATATTTTCATACAAAAAAAAAATATGTGTTAGCATGCGATTTTAGCTTTAATAACCAGTTTATTAAAAGTCATGAGAATTAGACCAATATTTCAAAAAATCCAAAAAAGTTATTTTGTTTTAGTATCAAGGATTACGAATTTATATGTAAAACGTATTCCTGATATTAAAAAGGTAGTTCTTTTGTTGATGTTAGGATGGTTAGGTTTTACCCGATAAGATAAGGATCTCCTTACCAAGAAGAACTTCTTTTAAATCATAGATAGACCAATAATTAGAAGTACGATACAAACGTAGCATATATCAGACAATAAAACAATACAGCTTACCTTAGGTAGGGCATATTTGGGATGCTAATATCTTCCCTTTACGCAACTAGTCCCCGTACCCGATCTCTGAGACTAGTTAGGGTTCCTAGTGACCGAAATACTAGGTGGCGACTCCCATTCCATTTTTTTCACTGATAAGAAACAAGAATTTCTTGTCTCCCCATATTGTCCAGATATATAACCTGAGGGTGGATGATCGCATCGACACCACACACGTGCGACGCATTCAATTGTAAATAGAGTGTTTATCGTAGGTTATCCGCGTTGATTTCTTCTCTCGTTGCTTACCAAACATGACCGTGCCCCCCGAGTGTGGTGTTGTTTGTTTCATCATGAATGAGCTTAACCAATCATTCTAGATTGCCAATCAGTCATAAACTTGCCTCTGGTGGAAACAATACTCTTCAAGTATAAGTTATAATCAGTCTTCTTGGAAACTATCCAGTCGTCTAGATATGCATCTTACAGCTTGCAGTAAAAGCTCATCAATGTATGCTCAATGTTTTTTCAACAAATTCCATTCAGCTCATCTAATCAGGTTGTGAAAAGAAATATCTCGGCCTTATCAATGATGTTGCTTTTATCACCCATACACAAGCAGTGAAGCATGTCTTTAGCCAGATAATGATATGATGATGTCATTTCTATGTAGCATTGTTCTATCATTAGTCTTAGTGTTGTGCATCTCTTCAATATTCATTCAAATGCAGTCATGACAACATTAATCGATATCCATGCTTCAAAGAGTGACGATGTAAAGATGTCCGGCAGGTGCATCTTCATTCCATAGTCAGTTTTGGTGATTTGTATCTTTTCAACATTTATTTACATTCAATTGTGTTTACATCGGTCGGTAGTCATGCTTTAAAGAATAAACCCAATATAATGATATGAAGATGTCCTTCCAGTGCAGCATTGTCCCACAATCAGTCTTGGTGGTGTGCATCGTTCCGACATTCATTCAAAAGCAACAATGTGATAACAACTGTTATAGCCATGTTTCAAAGGATAACTCGAGATGAAGATATGAGGTTGTCCCTCAAGTGTAGCGTTGTTTCCAATTGCTGCTGGAGTTCACTAGATCATAGAATGTTTTTGACCAATATTGTCTCGGTGTGATCTGAATGTGCTCGTTCATTGATTATCTTTTTTTTTGAACCACATTGTCCTCTGTTCACTGATTCTTCATTTAATCATCTTTCTTTGCCCCCCAGCTAATCTGACTACTGCTTGTTTTTTCGTTTCAGGGTCCACTATCTTGCCCCTAGGTGGCTCAACTTGTCAAGGAGTGTTGAGATGAGTCGATGTCATTTCTATATGGGATTTTGTAGACTCAATCGATGTTCTTCTTTGTCTAACAATCTTCCTTCTAGAATTTACTCTCACATTTCAAAGATCATGTCTATTCAAGTCTAGTTTGTTGAAATGAAATTAAAGATGTCTCTGTTTGAAAAAGATCTTTTTGAAAAATCAAGCTTTTCGGTTAAAGACCTAACACATGTTTTTCAAAATATACAGTCCTTTGATTGTAATGTATTTTGAAAACAGAAATTGATCCATTGTAAAAAATGGCTTTTTCATGGTTCTTTGTATCCATTTTAGATTTTGATTTTAGCTATATCTTTTTTATGGTTTGTGAAGAGATGACCTTTTGTATATTTCAAAAAACAAAAATGCTCAAGTCAAAACTTAAGGCTTTATCAAAAAGATTGTTTCCCTTTTTTAGCATTAATTTTATCAGCATGCATAATAACTAGTAGCTTAATCCATAAAGCCACGACCCTTATGGAAAAACTCTTTCAGTTTTGAAAGCACCATTTATCGGTTCAAATTGCTTATTTAATCAAAAAGGGCTTTTAGAAGCACATAATGTAGGCTATGGTTCATGGATATGAAAGAAAGGACTTCACAGGCTTAAAAGGTGATTAAGGGTTTCAATGACCTAGGATCAATCTTAATTCCTTTTCTACCGTTATCATGACATATAACCATGTTAATCTCATCAGAATTCTCTTAACATAGGTTATAATGCAAATAAAACTTTTCTTTGATGAATGACCAATCTTAATCATTTGTTGGCATCAGAGGCTTTATCATGGATACTAAAAATCATGCTTATAGCTTAGTATTTTCTGGTGTTTGACTTTTATTGCGTCTTCTAACTATAACATGATAAATTTGAGCACCCATCTTCATTGCTTTGTCTAGATGGTAAGGAAAGACTGGTATCAGTATTTTCTTCCCCTAGTCTATGTCTCCTTTTCTTTTAGCTTTGATGAATGACCAATCTTGACCATTTGATGACATCAGAGGTTTTATCATGGATACTAAAAGTCATGCTTACAGCTCAGTATTTTTTTGGTGTTTAATGTATCTTCTAACTATAACATGATAAATTCCAGCACCCATCTTCACTGCTTTGTCTGGATGGTAAGGAAAGATTGGCATCAGTATTTTACACCCTCTAGTCTATGCCTCTTTTCCTTTTAGCCCTTTGTTAATTATTGAACTTTTGTTCTTAACCTTCCCTTTTTCATTGATTCTATTAGTGTCTTTAAAGTATCTCTCGTTTGCCCCCCTAGTGTAGGGTATGAGCCTAGTTAGGATTTCTTTTAAAAGAAAATTAGTCTAGCTCAAATGGGGATTGCAAATGATATATTTCAAGAAATGTGAAAGGATAACAAAGATGGTCTTTTCTTATTTCAAGCAAGATCCGTTAAAACTGATAAATTTTGACCTCATTTAGCGTAATGCTTTGGACGTGTCAAAGTCTTGATTCACGAGTCCATAACTACTGAATCCACTGCATGTCATTATGCATATTGCTAAAACTTAGTTATATAATGTGTGGTTCAATTCTGGGTGTGAGCTCAAGATTTGTTCGGTCACCTCTTGCCATTTTAGTGAACATCAAGTCATTGCTAGAATCAAAACACTTTTAATCATTTCAGGATTGATTAGCCTTAATTTTACATGTAGGAGTTCAATTAAGATATTTTTGCCAAAATAAACTTTGAAAGAAACATCTTTTTATTTCAAGACAATAATAAGACTAAAAACAAAACGTAATCCATTAAGAGGTGAGATGTGATCCTAAAACAAAATGATAGACAACAAAATTAACAATAAGACACTTCTAAAAAGCTTCTCCATCAGTCCTTCATGTCTTGTTGTCGCTCATTCGTGATGGCCTATTAACGATATGATCGTTGATATCTTTCTTCACAAAATCTGCTCGTCTCTTGCTCACCAACTTTTAGGCTTAATCTTTGAAGCTCTTGTAATTCTTCACATCTTCTCTAGATTATTCCGTTTAGAGAATTATCTTTTGGTGTAATGAACTAATGTGCTTTTTTTTCTCGGTGGCAAAGGTGAGCTGGAATGGGAAGCATCCATAGAGTAGACCTTTCCCTAATTGTAGCATGTTAATGTGCCAGGTTTTAAAATTAAAGAACATCACAGTAGAATAATATTCTCCCATCAGCATTGCAAAAGGCCAACAAACTCACATACGGTTCTTTCCTTGTCAAAACCCCTATGTTTAACGAATACCTCTTACTCCATCATTTTCTGTCATGATCCTTCATGATCCATACTTCCATGAAATTACTTTCTCTATCGATACAGGTCATGGCAAGCTTTCCTTTGTATTTGGTAAGTCTGATATCTTTGTTGTCATTATCCTCAAAGGCTGGCAGGGGTAGTGGAACAAACAATGATGCTCTCTTGTTACATCAAAGTTAAAGACATTTCTTTTCCAAGTGAGCCAATGAAGTGAGTCATTCACGGATACTTTTGTCATGCGATGAAGGGATTATTCATGAGGCAACCTCACTTCATCCAACAGCTTCCATTTTCATGTTGTTGATTCAAACAACTCGAGTCTAATGCAGTGGTACATATAGAATTCTTTATATGAATGAAACTTGGGTTTTGAGAATCTCACAATCTTGTACCGTAAAGGTTTTGACCTTTCAATCATTAGGCTAGATTCTATAGTATCATATCGTGTCTTGGGATTCAAAATCTTTTGACGTTGTTGTATAGAAGGGTCGCACACATAATAGCAAGATTTATTATGGGCGTGACAAAACAGAACCCCTTGATTTGTTGAGGACACTATCTCCACATGTTCTAGAAGGAAATCAAAGGATATTTGTGTATGAGTCTTTAAAGCGTTAGTTGAAACAAAAGAAATCTTATATTCATTCTTGATCACGCTTTGGATAAGGAAACCAGAGACAATGTTGGTTCCTTGGCTGTGTAGCTTTGTAAAAAAAGGTTCATAAGTCAACTTGTTGTATTCTTTAGAAAGAAGCCTACATTTCCCCATAGTCTCCATTAATGAGTGTGTCAGCACTTCATAGATGGCATCTCGGCACAGGTCACTAGCTAAGTCCATTTGACGCAGAGAATCTTATTACCATAAGTTGTGTCTCTGGATTGGAAGCATGAGCGAATCTTCCGTGCCACTGTCAGATGTTGGCAATTTTTAACTCTGGAGTAGAACAGAATAGGGGACCTTTAATCCAAACTGGAAGAATGCATGCTTCAGCAATGAGTATGTTTTATACGATGAACTCACCCTTCGAGAAGTGGCATATGGTTGTAACTTTTGTATGATTGAAGCAAAAATCTTGATTCTTTCCCAAACTCTACAATGGAAATTTCTTGAGTAACGATCATTGTATCACCCGCAAGTCTTGATTTTAAGATGCTTCAAGAAAGGGTTGTTTTGATGCAAAACAAAGTGTAAGGAGCATGCACCTAAAAGGCAAGTTCTAATTCTTTTATGAATGACATGGGTAGGTTGGCTATTTAGTCTCTAAAAGGGTCTCTTGTTGTCCTAGTGATCGCCCTCGTGAAGGCAATATGGGTGCTCAACAGGTAATGGGATTGTATGTGCACCAATCATTACTAGTCTAAGCACTCAACTAAGAGTTGGGGTTTACACATGTTGTTACTCATTTTGTGAGCCCTACGTGCTAATGGAGATGGTGTGTATCCCTTTTAAATCGAAGGTAAGAGTTTAGTTCAAGGTTGCTGGGAAATTGACTAAAGTAAAGAAGAAAGAAATGTTTTTTGAACTCTGTTTCAACCATCTTATGCTCTCTTTATCCTTCCCCTCTGCTGCCGAAATTGTCAGGATTCTTTGGGCTAATTAGGAGTCTTTATAATGCTAAATTCGTTCCTTTTTATCTGGTTTTTAAGGTTGGATAAATCCCTTAGAAGTTCCACTAAAAAATTTTGATTATGCTGCTATCGCAATTTTTTGTTCCAATTTAGACCTTAAGTCTAACTTGGTTTCGTGCAATATCTGACCATCTCAGCTTATTTTATCACTCATAACATGTTGAAGAATTGACCTACACCTTTATTGGGTTCTAGGGCTCGCTATTCTTATGGTAGACTCTTAGTCAAACTGGAATGCTTGGCATTGTCAATCTCCTGAATTAGATCAGAAAACCTTTTTTGACCAACCAAATTGCAACCAGATTTTGTTCTTCAAAATGAATTTATCTCATTCTTAATCCTTTATGAAAGTTATAGTCATGTACGTGTAGATAAATTTAGGTTATTGAATCGTTTGATTTCGATATCAAAAATTTAAGATATTGATTTTGAATATCTAGTATGAAAATAAAAAATTCTGCCGTGAGAAGGATTTTGCCCTGGGTGTGCTGGAATGAATTGAAAAACTAAGATAAGGGGTTAATTGCAGTTAAAAATCAGAAGAAACTTGGTTGGGTTTTGAAGAAATAGAAAACGGGAATAGGATTAGAAAATGACAGAAATTCTGCCACGATGGGTTCCATTTCTGCTGCTTTTCAAACAAAAAACGACACCGTCTCTCTTTTACATTAATTCTCTACTTTAGCTACACGGTGCCGTATGAGAACAACCCCATCTTGGAAATATAATTAGAATGGTACTGTACTCCCGTCTGCATTTTTCCTTCCCTCCTCTGCAACCGTTTCCTGCTAGTTTTTGAAATCTCTCGTCCTTGCATCCTCTGCAGCCTGGCGTATACAGGACAGCCCCCCTTTTCACGCCAAATGTGCGGCTTTAATTCAGTAGCTCCAGTCCAAGGGAGACGGTTTTGCGCCTCCTTTGTACCAGCTGTGGAAGAAGACACGGAGAGGAGCCTCACACCATCTAAGGGCTGGGATTTTATCCCCAACACAAACGGCTGAGATGAGACGGCGTGAAGGTGGTCTCCAAGTCTTTTGCTTGGCTATATAAGCAAGCTGTTAAGTAAAGTTTGAAAAAAAAAAAAGGGGGAGGGGAAGAAACAAGAGAGAAGGGAGACGGAAGGAAGAGTAAGAAAAACAGAGAGAGCTAGCATAAGGCTGAGGTGAGAGCAACAAGAAAAACAACGAGAACGAGAGGGAAGATTATCTCCAGTCTATCCTATATTGCCAAAAAGGAGTTCACCAAATCTACGGGTTTTCTAAAACTCCTAACGGCAAAAAGAGGAAGGCTTTCTTTAGTTTTCAGAGGCAGAAAAGTAAAGGTTTTTTTTTCACCTATCTACACCTCATCCTCTGCACTCAAATCGGCAGCATCTGCAGGTATAGTTTCCAGTCTTTTTCTTCCTTGCTGTATTTAAACTTGGCATCTGTTGTTTGGTTCTTTTCCAAAGCCTGTTTCCCGCTTTGCTCTAGATGTTCAGTTTTTGGTTTGAACAAAAGGTGTTGTGCCTGCCCACTGTTACTACCATGATTTTTAATTTGGATTATTGTTTGCGTTAAAGCTGCGAGTTCTTTTCTTGATCTATTGTTGTAAGAAACCGTGAGTTTTAAAGGATTTCATTATCTCTTCCTCCCTCTGCTCGAGTGTCTCCTTGCCATGGAATGTTGCATAGGAACGATAGGGGCGTAGAAGCGCAGTTTATATGCAGAGGGAGAAAAAGAGAAAGCAAAAAAGAGTAGGGGAGACGGAGAGAGTTAAACACAAAGAAGGAAAACAGACAAAAAAAACAGGGGGAGGAAACAACGAAAAATAGAAGAGAAAAGGAAAACTGAGAGGAAAGGAAAGAGAGGGGGCCGAGAGAACAATAAGAAGGTTTGAGAATAAAAATAACAGGAAACAACAAAAGAGAGAAGAGTTTGACTTCAATCTATGTTACCTTGCTGAAAAGGAGTTTAACAAGCTCTAAAGTGTTTTGAAAAAGCTCCTAACGGCAAAAGAGGAAGGTTTTTCTTTGGATGACCAAAGGCAAAATAAGCGGGGAACTGCTCGACGGTTTGTGCTCCATTTTTTTTCTTCTACAAGTAGGATCTGCAAAATGTTGCAGGAGGAGAAGTTTTGTTTCTAAACAAAACTTTGGTTAGAGAAGAAAGTAGATAACGTGAGGGAAGTTTTTGGGAGGAGAAAGTAAAAGGGCCAGAGGAAAGTTTCCTTTTCAGGCGGGGTTGTTTTTCTTTACAGACTCTCAGATCACGTTTCTTTTTTTTTAACGAGATAGCTGGCCATTTGTTTCTAATACATGGGATAAAAGCACGCCCCTCAAGTTTCTTTCCTTTCGCGAGCATGGCAGTTTTCAAGATTTAGGATAACAGAGGATGAGTCGTGGGGCACAGACACTAGCATAGGATTTTGAGTTCAAAATGTTATTTTCAGAACTTTGACCCCCACGTGACGAGTTTATTCTTGTGATGGTTTAATAACTTTAACTGTGATGCTTGTGTTTAATTGTTGCGATTAATTGTTGTCTTGAGTTCAAATGTTAGTTTCAAGACTTTAGCCCCACGTGATGAACTTATTCTTGGGATGTTTTGCTAACTTCAACTGTGATTTTTGTATTTAATTGTTGTGATAAATAGTATTTTTTTATCAAATATAAAAATGTTTTATTTTTGTAGTGTATAAGGTCAATACCCTAACATATTTTGAATATTTCTCTTTTAAAAAAAACAAATATTCAAAGTTTAAAAGAAAATGTGTTTTAGCATGGATTTTTTAAACATAAAAAATTATTTTCTTACATTTTGGATTTTACAGTGTGTTTGTAAATTCCAAAAAGATACTGGCCGATATTTCAAAAATATAAAAATCTTATTTTTAAAAAACTCGTCTTTATTCACTATATATTAATAGGTGGATAAAGAAATCTCAAATAGGTTAATATCCAAAATATTATTGAGAATAATTTTATTCACCATTAATATTTGGATAAAGAAACCCCAAGTAGTTAATATCCAAAATACTTTTATAGAAATAATAAGTCATTATCCCTTAATAATATAAGGGCAAAGAAACCTATGAAAGGTAAATGTCTGAAATATTATTAAGAGTAATCTAACTTGTTCATTTTTAACATAAGAGTAGATTTATGCCCAAAATGTTATTTAGAACAATTTAATTGCACTTCCTTGAAAGAAGCCTCAATTATAATTAGGGATATTTCAAAATTTGATTCTACAGTTTATGAGTCATGAAAGTATAAAATACTAAGGCAAAAATAAACTTTTTTAAAGCACCTTGAATTTCCTTAGATTTCTAACTTAGTTTTTTGTTTCTCTTCCTTGCAATTTACGAATCGCGAACAATTAAAATACTAAGTGAAAAATGAGTTTTTAAGCACATTGAATCTTCTTAGATTTCTATTTTAGTTGTCTCTTAAATCATAAGTTAAATTTAGTTCAAATCAAAACACAGATTTCAAGAAATTTGCACCGGTTCTCTTTGGTACTCTATAAACATATCTAAATGTATGATCAATATTGGCCAAGGGTTCTTTCTTTTAGACTTTGAACCCAAGTACATTCATCATGGCAAAGGTAAATTGATTAGAGAACACCAACACCATAGCAATTATAAGGCAAACCAAACACCAAGCAGCTTACCTTAGGTAGGGCGAACTAGGGGTGTTAAAACCTTCCCTTTACGCAACCAGTCCCTTGCCTTATAATCTTTAAAAGACCAGTTAGGTTTTCTAGTGACCATAATACTAGGTGACGACTCCTTTTTTTCACAAAACAAAGACCCCAAAATCAATTCCCCGCTCCCAAGGAAGGTCGCCTCGACGTTGCGCTCTCGCGAGAGTATGACAACATAAACTTAATCCTTGACTAAAAGTCGTAAGCTAAGCTGCTAGTTCCCCATTTAACCTTGAGTGTTCAATGTAACTCGTACAAAAATGTGAATGATGCATAGAATAATTCTATACAATGCATGAATAAATATGTACAAAATTAGAGCTTGTGAGCAAATGAAGAAATACATATTAACAATGGCACAAACCAAACAAGAAAACACAATAATCAGACAAAAACAAAGCCCAGTCCATAAATTCCCCAGTGGAGTCGTCATTCTGTCGCACGTGTGCGGCGTCGCGGCGATTGTCCATCCTCTCAAGAAAAATTATAATTTCTATCTGGCAAATGTGGATCGAGAGGCAAGGAATTCTTGCCTCTTATTAGTAAAATATGAACTGGAAGTCGTCACCTAGTATTCTGGTTATTATGAACCCTAATTGGTCTTAAAGATCAAGTACAAAGACTGATTGCGTAAAGAGAAGGTATTAGCATCCCAACTATATTCTGCCTAAGGTAGGCTGCATTGTTTCAATGTTTGATAAAAAAAAACTATGGTCTTATTGCGTTTTCTAATTGTTGGTCTGTTTAAAGTTCAAGAAAAGTCCTCCTTAATAAGGAGGTTCTTATCTTAATGGAGTAAAACCTAATTGTTCTACGTCCAAAAAAAACAGAATTTAATATCCAGAATACGTATTACTTGTAATGTCGTACCCCTGAAACTAAAAGATAAACAAAATAAAACTTTTGTTATTTTTGAAATTTTGATCAATGTTTTCTTAACTTTAATAAACTGTTTATTAAAGCTAAAATATTTTTTTGCTGGTGTATGACAAACACAATATGATTTTTTAGCTTTGAGACACTTAGCTGTATGCACAAAAATATTTTTTCTTTTTAAATTTTTTTTTTGTATTTTTCAAAGTTTTAATGAAAATCGGGTATTTTAATATCGGATTCGTATTTTTTCAAAATGACATAATATCGGATTAAACAAAACAGCGTAAAACAATACACACAGTGAAATCACAAATATAACCAAATGGGCTGGTTACTGTGCACAAACACAGTAACTAGCCCCCTCACCATTTGCTGTAGAACATGAATTATTCACGTTCTGCATGCAAATACAGGCAGGGGCTGAGCAAGAGGAAACAAAACAGGGCAGCAGGAGGTTACCTGGGGTGGTGTCGATGCGGTGCTGTTGTCGCGGTGGAGGGACTGCGGTGGCCGGCGGAGCTGCTCCTTCTTCTTCGTCTCCCTCTGTTTTTTCTCTTCTTTTTTTCTTTCGGTCTTCAGACCATTCTCCCTCATCTTCTTCTTTTTTTTCTTTTCTTTTGATCCTCCCTCTTCTTTCTCATTTTCCCTCTCTTCTCTCCCTTTTCTTCTGCTCTCTTCCCCTGTATTTATAGGAAAATAGGGGAAGAGACATGGTTGGGGTGGCCACTGTGCTGCCGCCCCATGACTGCCCAAGGAGGCACGTCTCCTCCATTTCTCCAACATGTGGGAGGCCACGGGTCATTTTAGCAGGTGGGTGTCCTTAGTCGGCGTCTTTTTGATGCTTTTGAGGGAGAGAAGTCGGTGAAAACAAAGGAAGAAAATCTTCTTCCCATGTTTTGCGCGTCCAAGGGAAGAAGAAGACTCACAGTGCCGTTCAAAACGACACCATTTCGGCCCCTTTTTTTTTATGTAAACAATGCATAAAATGGTGCCGTTTCATTTAAAAGGAAAAGGTGGCAAAAAACGTGTCAGAGTCCAAATCAGTCTTCAATTTGTGATTTATTCAATCGAGTTCTCAATTGCAATTTTGATTTAAAAAACAATGCAATTGCATCCCTGCCAAAAATCAAACAGCGGCCTTGAAGTTGGCCGCCTTTCTCACTTTGGTCTTTGATTTTGAATTAGTGCAATTTGACCCTCAATTGAGCAATAAACTTCTAATTTCTTCAATTTGGCCCCTGATTCGGTTTTAATTACAGCCCCTCTATTTACGCGTCTTTTCCAGTTTGGTCCTTGGTTTTGGATTTCTTCAAACAAGTCCCTAATTGGCTATCAAACTTTAATATTTATGCAATTAAGCCCCTGATTTGACCAAATTAACTCTTAGAAATTATAATTTGACCTAAGAACTTTAATTTCTTCAAATTAAAGCCTAAATTGACTTCGAAATCAATTTTTCTTGCAATCAAACCCTCCATAAATTCAATCAAACCTTCAATAAAATTTAATTGAGTTCATAAACATCTGATTTTGGACTTTTCTTTCTCAAATTGAATTTTTTTGTCAACAGGGCTCTCATCAGTCAACAAAATACTATCAAATTTTAATCTTTGTATTTTTTATCCTTTTCCACCAATTTTTGACCATTTTCAGAGCGTTTTGGCATTTTTTTTTCATTGCTATTATTTTTTTATTTTTCTTCTGGATACATTTTTTATTTTCTCAAGGGGAGCCAAAAATAAGTTACAACATTAACAATCTCCAAAACATCAACCATTTGCCTGTAAAAGAACGAAAGAACGAGAGAATGAAAACTAGAGAAGTTAGATCTTCTCCATCATAGACCTATCCTCCGTGGATCTATTACGATTTTCAATTTCTTCAAAGATCCTTTAGAAACCCTAATCTACCTCAGAGTCTTGAACCCCAGTACCTTTAACCTGCAACTTATCTCCTCTATTGTCAGAGTTGCAAAATCCCATAGTATAGGGCATAACCCATTCAACCAATATGTATTCCCAAAATCATGACGTACCCTCCCATCTTTAAAAATTATAATTTGACCTAAGAATTTTAATTTCTTTAAATTAAAGTTTAAATTGACTTCAAAATCAATTTTTCTTGCAATCAAACCCTCCATCAATTCAATTAAACCTTCAATAAAATTTAATTGAGTTCATAAACATCTGATTTTGGACTTTTCTTTCTCAAATTGAATTTTTTTGTCAACAGGGCTCTTATCAGTCAACAAAATACTATCAAATTTTAATCTTTGTATTTTTTATCCTTTTCCACCAATTTTTGACCATTTTCAGAGCGTTTTGGCATCTTTTTTTCATTGCTATTATTTTTTTATTTTTCTTCTGGATACATTTTTTATTTTCTCAAGGGGAGCCAAAAATAAGTTACAACATTAACAATCTCCAAAACATCAACCATTTGCCTGTAAAAGAACGAAAGAACGAGAGAATGAAAACTAGAGAAGTTAGATCTTCTCCATCATAGACCTATCCTCCGTGGATCTATTACGATTTTCAATTTCTTCAAAGATCCTTTAGAAACCCTAATCTACCTCAGAGTCTTGAACCCCAGTACCTTTAACCTGCAACTTATCTCCTCTATTGTCAGAGTTGCAAAATCCCATAGTATAGGGCATAACCCATTCAACCAATATTTATTCCCAAAACCATGACGTACCCACCCATCTTTATGACAAGAGCTTGGGTGTGGAGCTGGCTCTCCTGAATTGAAAATTTATAAATTTAGGCACCACCCCTCAGTGTTGATCCTTGCACCATCTACGATCACGACCCCAACCTGTTGATGGCAACCCTAACCTCCTTGCAACCCTTAAATGAATGAATTTATAGGTACTTCCGGCATCTACTAACGCCATGAATAATGTGTTGCTGATCCTTATTTGGATCCTCATTGTCCTAGGGTTAGGTCTACCTGTTATCTGCAGAGAAATTTTCACTTCCTGATCATTAGTCTCCTCTGACCCTCCTAAATCAATGAAGTTTCCAATCGATGACAAATTCCCCCCTACTCTAGTCTCATCTTCTTCTTCCCCTAAGAACAACTTGGGCCTCCCTACACTTATGACCTGAGCTTCATTAATTTGCTGTTGTATTTAATACAAAACCCCTTTTCTATTTTTCTTTTTTCTTTTTTCTTTTTTCTTTTTATGCTTGAGGACTTGCAGGTGCTGGTAACATCCATTAGAGGCCAGGTGGACAGAAAGCTGGAAGATTGGAATGACGACCAATAATGCATTTTGCAGCTCGACATTGGATATGTATTACCTTCTTTCTTAATGAAGATCTTATTCTGGAATAGTTGTGGATTGGGTATGTCTGCTAAGGGGGTATCGATTAGGAAAACTGTTATACTGTTCTGCATAATGACATTGAGGTGTGTTTCCTGCTAGGAACTAAGAGGGCAATGTGCTGTGACAATTTTTTGTTCATTATAGAATAACTTATCAGTCAAATGGTTTGCACTTAATTCAGTTGATTAGGCTGGAGGTATTTTAGCTACGTGGGATGAAAGTAAGTTCATGTTTCATTCAATTGAATATGGTGGGCAATGGGTAGCACTTTTTGGATTGCATATTGAGAAGCAATTTACTTGTGCAATCATAGGAGTCTATGCAGGAATCATAGTTCATGAGAGACGGGAACTATGGGAGGAACTCCGTACCTTACAAGCTGCGTTTGTAACACCTTTGTTCATTGTTGGGGACTTCAATGAAACATTGCATCAGTGTGAAAGGAACAGTGGCTATTTGAATGGCATTGGTTCTACGGATTTCAAAAGATTCATATCCAATTGCAATCTTTTGGAGTATCCCCTCTCTGGTCACCGATACACAAGATTTCATGGAAACTCAATGAGTAGAACTGATAGAGCCTTTGCCACTCAATAAGTTTGTGGAATCAATCTGCAGTAAAAAATCAAGACAGACCTGGTGCAAGCCTTGGAGATAAGAATACAAAATTCTTCCACATTATAGCTAATATTCGAAGGAGTAGAAAACTCTATCACTCGTATCAGATACAATGATATACTGCATACCTTCCTAAGGACATCAAGGAGGCGGCAATATCCTATTTCTCAAGTCTGTTCACTAATGATGTCTCTACAAGAGCTACAATGGGACCACTTGGGTTCAATAAACTATCCATAATACAAACTCAACAACTTGAACAAGAGGTAACTATGGAAGAGGTCAAGCAAATGATTGGGAGTTGTGATGGAACAAAAGCCCCAGGTCTTGACTGCTTCACCTTCATTTTCTATAAAAACGCATGGCATCTGATAGGGCCTAACGTTTTTTATATGGTGCTTGAATTTTCCCGACTTGGGAAATTACCAACAGGAATTAACATCTCTCGTATGGCCTTTGTTCCAAAATCAAAGCTATCTACAGAATTTTCAGAGTAAGGCCAATAAGTTCAGTGCATGCCTTGTACAAAATTATAGGTAAACTGCTATCCAACAAATTGAAAGTCATTATGCATAGTATTATTTGTGTTAATCAAACAACTTTAGTTTCATGACGGATAATGAAGTTGTACACAGTGTTAAGAAAACTAGGCAACATAGTTTGGTTATGAAAGTGAACTTTCATAAGGCTTTTAATTCAGTTGTATAGGATTACTTAGAGAAAGTGATGTCATATATGGGTTTTTGGAGGAGGTGGACTTCTCTAATGCATCAATGCATTGCGAGATCTAAATTAGCGATTTTTATCGTTATCAAAAAATTAATAAATATAAATAAAAATACTGATAGAAATATTCTATCGGTAAATTACAGTAAATTTTGTCGACAAAAATATTATATTGGTATATACCGAAAGAATTACAGTGAGTAAAAAATGAAACAAAGTCAAAAAATACGATGACGTGTCATTTATATCAACAAAATTACCGACGGAATAAATTCCAACGGTAGAATCATTGGTAAACTGTTAACATTATTCATCATGTCAATTACAAAGGGAATTACCAACGAAAAATTTTGTAGGTATTTACTAGAGAGCTCTGAAACTGTTCATTTTTCAATTGCACTGTTAATTAATATTCTTTACAGACAAAATCACTGACGGATTGAATAGTCATCGGTGTTATTTGGTAAATTTCTTAAAAATTTGATTAAATTAAAATTTTTAATTAAATATTACAGATGGAATCACTGACAAATTGAAAAGTCGTCGGTGATATTTGGTGGTTTTTTAAAAAAATTTATTAAATTAAAAACTTAAATTCAATGTTACAGATGGAATCACCAATGAAATGATTAAAAATATTAAAATTTAATTATTTGTCGGTGAAACTATCGATAAAACACCCCAATAAAAAGTTTAGAATCCCTAATTTCATAATAAACCGACCTCATTTCTTCTTCTTCTTCTTCTTCTTCTTCTTCTTCTTCTTCTTCTTCTTCCCCATATGTAAAAAATCAACATCCCTTTCTTTCTCTTCTCTTCTCTTATCTTTCATACTCAGGTATGTCTTCTTCTCCTTTCTTCTCTTCTCTTCTCAATCTATTTTAATTAATATACTTAATGAAATTTTTTTTCTATTCTCGACTTCACTTGTGACTACATTAAGGTAAGATTTTTTCTTCTTCTTTTTTCAAGTTTTTTTTTCACTATATTTTTTTTTATTTTATTTTTAAATTTTTTTGTTCTTAATAGTTGTATGAATGTTGTTGTAGGATTTTTTTTCTTTCATATGAAATCAATGTTTAGTTGACTTATTTTTAGCAATCACAACTTCATTTTTTTCATATGAATTATTTTATTTGAGTTTATTTTTTATGTTATGTTTTTTGTTGCAATTTATTTGAGTTGATTTTCTTCTTTTGTTTTTCCAAGCAACTCAGTTTTGAGTATTATTGAGTTTTGATTTATATTAACTTAATTATTTTATAGTTTTGTAAAATAGATTTTTTTAAAATATTTTTAAATAATCACCGATGGAATTACATATGGTATTTTTTCAAGGAAAATACTGACGGAATGAAGCGGTATTTGGACTACAAGAAATAAGCTGATCTTCAAAGATAAAAAGCTTGATCGAAATACATTGTTTCAACTCATACTCCATCGTCTTGCACTTTCATTAAAGATCTGGAACAATAATTTCTCATACACAAAGAATAATTTGATAAAGGTCTCCATGGCATTTTAACAGGGTCTAATAAGTGATGAGTTCTTGTTTATACGTGTTTGTTAGTAGCAACTTCTTCGTAACTTCCTTTTATGTTTTTATCTATAACTTCCTGTTTTCCATCAATTCATTTATTCTTGCATTTCCATAATAAATTTTCAAATTTATGTTAATATCCATAGTAGGATCTACTCTAATTACTTCTTGAGTAAAACAAAAACCAAAGGGAAAAAAAAAGTATTTTTAAATAACTTTTTTTTCCAGGAATTTGTCCTCATTTTAATAAATCTTGGTTTTTACATAATGCTTATGCTAGAGACTAGATAGAGACGAGAAGCTATGAGTTTTTTTTCTCTCTCCCAAATATACAAGCATATTATTATAAGGATTTCAATAATTTGAACTCTATACAATTTGTTGTTTTAGTTTTAATTTTTTTATAATATAAATAAAAAAATTATTCTTCAAAAAATTTGAAAAGTACTTAATTTTGGAAATTAAAAATTTCATGAATATCACATTTTTTCATTTTATGTTTTTGAAAATGAATAAAGCTTGTGATGCCTTGCCTATTATGTTTATAATACATCATCAGCTTACTTTTCATATTTTAAATTGATTGACTGATACTGAAATTAACAGAAGTGTCGGTCATTGTGTCCATCAATAATTGCCATGAATTGTAAATAACATGTTTGAGATTTTGATTTACATTGTTTTTAAAGTGTTTTTTATTTAAAATATATAAAAATAATATTTTTTATATTTTTATTTTTTATATCAATATATTAAAATAATTAAAAATATTAATTTAAAACTTTTAAAAAAATTAAAAAAATTAAAATTTTAAAAAAATATTATCAAATTGCACTCTAAACAGTGCTGAAGTCATAAAGAAACTAATTTGTGTTTTTTTAGACATTAAGGGATTGAATTGGACTGCTATTGTCCTGTTTTTTTTTTTTTTTTTGCGTTTTAAAAATATTTTTGAAAAAATTTGAATTTTTTTGCTTTAAATTAATATTTTTTGTGTTTTTACATCATTTTGATGCATTGATATTAAAAATAATTTTTGAAAAATAAAAAAAATATTATTTTAATATATTTCTAAATAAAAAGCACTTTAAAAAACAACTGAATCACACTTCTAAATATACTCTAAGGAAATCCAGAAATTGCAACAACGTTGAACATCATCAATATTATATTGATGGAGAGATTATTTGTTGGTTCAAAATCATGTTGAGCCGACGTTCAACATCATCAATTTTAATAGAGAGACCTTTCAGAGAAGTTGTCAAGTCCATTTCTTACATGATAGCAATTATGGATTGGGGTCTCATGGTCTTGATGTTAATGAACCAATAATTTAGTTATATATTGAACCAAATTAGGCGTTGCTAGGCCAAGTGCTTGGCTCCCTTGACCGACAGCACTATATATTGACCAAAGCAAATATGATCTTTTCCCATATATACGAAACGGCCGCAGTGTGGTCAAATATCTCGTTACTGTGGATTAATGGAGAGCTAAAGGCACAACCCGCCCATTTCTTATCCAGCTAGCTAGATGAGGAAGAAACGATGGCTCCTATTTTACTTATTGTTCAGCTGCAAGTGAAAAAAAATAATGACCATCAAGAGCTGAGTTGTAGCAGGTTCAATGAGTTGACATGACATGTGCTGGAATGGGCTGTATCTATTCCAACTTGTTGCATGTTTTTGGTTATAAAACCTGTTTATTTTTGTGTTTTAACAAAAATTATATATTTTTTAATTTATATTATTATTTTAATATTTTAAAATTGTTTTTATGTGATGATATTAAAATTAAAATTTAAAAAATAAAATTTAAATCTCTTTGGTTATAAAAATAAAATCCATGAATAAATGGTGGCATATGTTGGAATGACCTGGATCTATTCCAACTTGCTGCTTATCTTTGGTTATATATAAAATCCTGATTGTTTATGTGTTTTATAAGTTTTTTTTGAAAAAACTTAATTTTTTTTAATTTTAAATTAATTTTTTATTGTTTTTATATGTTGATATGAAAAATAAATTTAAAAAAAATTATAAAAAATTATTATTTCAATATATTTTTAAATAAAAAATAATCATTACTACATTTTTAGATGAGCTCTGAAATGAAAGCAAAAACACCACACAAAGTGTGACAAAACACTAGTTAGCTAAACACCAAGGGAAAGAGAAAGTGTTGTGTATTAAAAAATCAATTCGATCCAATAATTTAAATTATTAAATTAAATTTTAAAATATAATCTATATTATTTTTTAAAATATATCCCCGCATAATGTTAAAAAATTATCTCAATTTAATAATTTAATATTAGAAAATAATATAAATCATATCTTGAAACCTCACTAACAGTTTAAATTATTGGGTTGGGATTGTTTTTAGTATAATATCAAAGTTTTAATGATGAAACGATCACGAATTTAAATCTCATCAAATTTATTTATTTGATAAAAATAAAACCATACCTGTGTCAATTTCTCCTCCTCCTTGTAAGATGAATGGCTTCTCTAATTAGTAAAACAGATGTGGCAAATTATCCAACCACATGCGTCGATTCTGGGCATCCATTTTTATCCTAACAGTTAGCTACTAGAGGGGGGAAAAAAAAGAGGAGCACTAGAAGACGGCTTCAGTTTTATCTTTTTCGATCCTTCCATTTATCTTGAAAGGTTGCCTTCTCTATCACAAAAATATATAGAAAGTGGACGTAGATTTCGGGTAATTGGCTAGTCAACGTTGGCTATGCCATTGGGTGCCGGTAACTTCGTAGAAGCTACTCTAGACTGTTCAAAGTTTTTCTTTTCAAATATTTGTGGGGTGCCTACTCTTCGAATGGTCCATCATAAGGAATCTTCTAGTCCTAGATAGGATATTACCATTTCTTTCGTTGGGAGATAGGATTGGACAGGCTTTTCCCTCCAAAGGCCGAACTGACATGGTAAGCTACCAATTGAGTCTGTGTCTTTATGTGGACAAGATTTCTATTTTCTTGCCTAACTACAGCGTTTACTTGAAATGGTAGTGATTGATTATCCTTTCCTAGTTGTTTGAAAAGTAATATACGCATGTACCAGCAATGGCCCTGCAGGTAATGGCGCCACAAATGGTATGGGAAATTAAACTCCTTGCCCGCTCTAGGGAATTAATTTTTTTTTAGTTTAACGTAGATCTTCGAGTCAGTTTGCGCGCATCTTGATTAATCTTACGGGCTTTGAAGTTAATAACTATATAAGTCTCTAGTGATCATCATATGAACAACCACAGGGCTCGAACCTGAGAACATAAAAAAAGCAAACCTTCTAATCTCAAGCTTTTACTATTGGGTCACCACCTAGATGGCTCTCTAGAGCCTCGATTTGTTTAGGCTGATACTGTGCTAAAGAATTTAAAAGAATTGGTATTAGTACTGTGAGTATGAAGAAAGGAGAAATGAAAAAAATTGAGGGCGGCTAAATTATGGCTCTGTAATTGGCTCTTCCATAGACTGTAGTGGTCAGTGCCATTGGATTGCCATCATCTATGCCTTTAGAAATCTTGAACTTCCAGTTTGTTAAGAGTTTTTATCTAGCCACCCACGATGGTCTGTAATGAACTGAACAACCTAGTCATTGAGAAGCCTAACACTTTATGCAAGTCTCTGAGTGAACAAATTTTCAGATTATGCTTGTCTCCTAGCATTGAAAATTCCCACTTCCGTAAAGCTTTTGAGGATCCTGTTAAGCTCATCCCATATGATTCCCATCTATCGAGTGCTGTAACTGCACAATTCAAAGTTAAACTTCATGTTGATTAAAAGAAAGCTAATGTTAAGATATCCAAAAGCCTTGAAATGATTTAGACAAAAAATCCACTGTGAGTGATTGGATGTTCAAACATCGTATTCGCTGCGACAAGGTCGGATGTTAGAAATATGGGTGAACTCTCCTCCAGTTTTGAATAGCTTTAGCTTCCTCGGTTTTTCCTATATTTGAGATACGACTTGAAAACAAAAGGGTTGATATTATTTTACATATTTACGAGATGTACTATTGCATCTATATGTATGCGATGAGGCCAAAATAAAAGGCTCAGCTGGGCACGGAAAAAAAGAGAAGTGGGAGAGGAGAAAGATAAAATGAATTGGGCCCATCAGGACCTAAAAAGAGAGAAGGAAAGAAGCCGCGAAAAACAAGGAAATTTGTAGGGCTTGGGATCGTTATCTGTTTTGAGCTTTAACTTTTTATACCAGTCGATCGACACTACATGCTTAGCATTCTGTGTGTTAAGAATGTTTAAAATATATTTTTATTTAAAAATATATTAAAATAATTTTTTTTAATTTTTTAAAAATTATTTTAAATATTTATATATCAAAATAATATAAAAATATAAAAAATATTTATTTTAAATAAAAAAATTTCAAAATTTAAAAAAAATATAATTTGTACTTGGGGTGAAAATGTTAGCATAGTAATAAATCTCTTTCCAGTTTCAGCTGGTTAACTCAATAATCTATTAATTAAAATTTTAATTTAATTTTAAATTAGTTTTTTATCAAAAATATATTAAATTTTTTTAAGAAAATCATAATTTAGAATGACTTGCCAACCCTTCTACGAACCGAATCTCAGATTGGATTGATATCTAGTTTGTAGTTAGTTTATAACTAAGAACGTGAGATGTCTCTCTTGTCATCAAGGCATTTAGAATTTAACTTCATATCTATCGCTAGAAGGTGCTTTGTAGTTTCATAAAACTTTTTTGTCGTTATAATTAAGTCATTTAAGCAGACCCGTATTCTACACGCAGAAATATCAATAAAAATCAACATGCTATCCTGCTATATATATGGCCCAAAACAAACCTTATTTTTCCATCCAGATTTTTTACCCTTAATTAAATAAAAAAACACCTTGCTTACCTTATGTTTTCTCTTAACATGGGAAACAATTTACTATCCATCATTCTGGCTATGATGCTGGCCGTAACCATGCCACAGCTGCTAGTGTCTCAAAATTGTGGTTGTGCTCCCAACTTGTGCTGTAGTCAGTTTGGCTTCTGTGGCACCGGTGATGCTTATTGTGGCCAAGGATGTCAAGAGGGACCCTGTACCTCAGCACCTAGTACCCCTAGCACGCCTAGTAACAATGATGTTACGGTGGTTGATGTTGTTACACCGGAATTCTTCAACGGTATAATCAATCAAGCCGGTGGAGATTGTGCCGGGAAGAGCTTCTACACACGAGATGCGTTTGTCAGTGCTCTCAATTCTTATTCTGGGTTTGGCAAGATTGGATCAAATGACGATTCCAAACGTGAGATTGCAGCATTTTTTGCCCACGTCACGCATGAGACCGGACGTAAGATCTCTTAAATCTCATCTCTCTCTCTCTCTCTCTCTCTCTCTCTCTCTCTCTCTCTCTATATATATATATATATATATATATATATATATATATATATATATATAAAATAATCATATAGCAGTTAAAAACTTTATTAACATACATACAAACTTGGAAGTGCTATAGTTGCTAGGGAATGATCGTTATGATATGTACACAAGCATAACCATACATCTCAAAGTTAACAAATGGATATGTTTTGCTTGGTTTACAGACTTCTGTTCCATAGAAGAAATAAACGGTGCCTCTCAGGACTACTGTGATGAGACCTATATACAGTATCCATGCAACCCGAACAAGAAATACTTTGGCCGTGGACCACTTCAACTAACATGGAATTACAATTACGGGCCAGCTGGAGGGGCAAACGACTTTGATGGACTAAACTCTCCTGAAACTGTGGCCAATGATCCTTTTGTGTCGTTCAAGACTGCCTTATGGTTTTGGATGACTAATGTCCGCCCTGTGGTCACTCAAGGGTTTGGTGCAACAATTAGAGCCATTAATGGTAGAGTTGAATGTAATGGTGGACGTCCTGATACTGTTCAGGCTCGAATTGGGTATTACACAGATTATTGTAACCAGTTTGGCGTTGCACCTGGCGATAATCTAAGTTGTTAGGTTACATTATGCATATCATAGTATAGTAATGAAATGGAATGAAATCTACCTTTTGCCATTTCTCGAAAGTAAGGTGGGATACCCAGTGGTCTTCTGTAACTCTCGATCGAGTTCGATGTATTTCATGGAATGGATTTTACAAATAAATAAATGAAATAAAGGAATAATTGATTTTGCTTATAATGTATTTGCTGGCTTAATTCGTTGTTATGTTCATTGCAATTGCAAGTTTCTTGTTTAGTTTTTTTTTTTAATTTATTTATAATCTTCTAAAGTTTGCATTTATGTACTCTTCTTTTTAGTTGTCTATGAGGTTATTTCTTCAAGAGTTAAAAATAGCTAATTAGTCCTTCTGATTTATTGACATTAATTAATGAACTAGTCCTTGTAGTATCAAAATTAAGCAATTAATAGTCCTTGACCAGCATTAAATACTCTCAGTTTAGATTTATTTATTTATTATATAAAAAAAAACATCCTCTTTCATTTCCTTATCACATTTTTCTCATCTTAACTATTTCAATTTTTAGTCATGAAAAAAAATATTTAAGAATCGTAGAAAAATAAATAAATAAATAACTATTTTATGAATGGATTTAATAATATAAGGACTAAATAATAGTTTTTAAAACAACAAGGACTCATTGATTGGCTTCATTAAACTACAAGGACTAGGTAATAAATTAAATCTATCTTTAAAATCATGAAAATGGTTTTCTAGAGGCGATGATTCTATGAAAGTCTAAACAATTTTACCTTTGTAAATCTCTTTGTGCGTTCTTTACTTATAAATCGCTACAGACAAATTTCAGATTAATCCCTTAAATATTAATGATTTTACGAGACAAAACATTTGATGATTAACTAGTTTTCAAAGGATTAGAAATTATCAATCAAGTATTTAATTTGATTAATGTCTAACTAGTATGAATTGGTGTTCGATTGATCTATTACAATTTTCAATTTCTTTCTAAGATCCTTTAGAAATCCTAGTCTATCTCAGAGTCTTGAACCCCAATACCTTTAACCTGCAACTTATCTCCTCCATTGTCAGAGTTGCAAAATCCCATATTATAAGGCATAACCCCTTCAACCAATATGTATTCCCAAAACCATGGCGTACCCACCCATCTTTATGACAAGAGCTTGGGTATGGAGCTGGCTCTCCTGGATTGAAAAATTATAAATTTAGGCAGCACCCCTCAGTGTCCAACCCTAGCCTCCTTGCAACCCTTAAATGCATCAAGTTATAGGTACTTCCGGCATCTACTAACGCCATGAATAATTTGTTGTTGATCCTTATTTGGATCCTCATTGTCCGAGGGTTAGGGCTACCCTTTGTCTGCAGAGAAATTTTCCCTTCCTCATCAGTCTCCTCTGACCCTCCTAAATCAATGAAGTCTCCAATCGATGACAAATTCCCCCCCCCCCCAACTGTAGTCTCTTCTTCTTCTTCCACTAAGAACAACTTGCGCCCCCACCCCCCCACACTTATGACCTGAGCTTCATTTGCCGTTGTATAACTTGTATTTAATACAAAACCCCTTTTCTCTTTTCTCTTTTCTTTTTTCTTTTTTCTTTTTTCTTTTTTCTTTTGTGCTTTTGTTCTTTTTTATCCTTGAGTTGGGCTATCTTGTGTGGCCATAGAGATTCTTCCATGGACTATCTTCTGTTAATAGATATCGGTCCTGTGTATAAACCAAGAATACGAGCTGTGGAAAGAATTGAAGCCATTAATGGTGATGTTGAAATCAGTGGTACATAACTCTCCGCCTCAGTCTCCTACGGTTCAGGATCCGACTATTATTATGTGTAAACCAATCACTGGGCAAAGCAACAAAAAAATTGTCCTAGAAGGAAATCTTTAGCAATTAAGATTTAAAATTTCGATGATAATATTTCCAGTCTAAATTCTCAAAGAGAGGGGTGATTATAAGGATCTGGAAATGAGCGAGAGCTAAAACTTTGTGCTGTTAATTGGAAACCCTAATAAAATTGCATCGCCCTTTGACACATAATTGTTGAATTCAATCAACATTCTTCATATTTTTCTTAATTAAGAATTACAGGTTACGTGAGAAACAATGGTAGAAAGAAAATACATGGGCAATTTAAAATAACAAAATAGGCCCAAATCAACCACATAAAAAAATACATTTCATTACAGCCCTTCTCTGTGTTCTTAGTTCATCTTAGTGGCTCAACCTATATAATTTAAGTATTTACATTTATTATATATTTGTATAAAAATCAATTATTCAATATTGTGGTTTGTCTCTCTCTTTTTTTTTCATTTAAACGGATGAAATTGTATTTTTAATCTTCAAAGTAACCTTAATTGATATAAGGTTATACTATAAGAATTGTTAAAAATTATTCAAAATATTTTTAAAAATAAAGAAATTAAATTCAAATTTGCGTTCAAAGTAACTCGATCATTATAATTTAAAAAAAAATTGAAAAAAACATGTTTTATATTTGATCCATGAACTTTTAATAACTGGGAAAAAAAGAGGTTATGATGATGATTCGTGAAGGAGATGCAGATAAACTCCATGATAGAATGCGTCGGCTAAACAGCCTATTTTGTTTGGGCCAGCACTGAACAGCCTAACACTGTAGCATGGCATCTATTCCGATCCATCTCAGTCCACTACACGCAGACCTGCGCACCTTCATTCACACAAAAATTCTCCGAGCAAGGTAGAAGCATG
>Ga0325402_1000171_pt1 | contig 36409 bp, 18 predicted proteins | sample PopdelMetagenome_22_FD_207212 | JGI IMG/M metagenome (GOLD analysis project Ga0325402, IMG submission 207212) | Populus deltoides microbial communities from Bellville, Georgia, United States - Xylem-PdKOR-R3 | ecosystem: Host-associated > Plants > Phyllosphere > Stem > Wood/Secondary xylem... | reverse complement strand
TTTATGCTTTTCATTTCCTTCACTATACTTAGTTAATTTATATCACTATTTTGTTTATTTATGTTTCTCTTTTTCATTATGTTTAGCTAAGTCTATTTTGTCAAGGTGAAAATGTTACACTAATGGTGTAAAAATAAGTATAATATGAACTCAACATGGACTTTAATATTTATATTCAAGAAAGTTTGATATTAACATGTTTTATAATTGTTATCTTACTCATCTTTTATACTTTACTTGTTAAATGGTTAATCTAAATTTGTATTGTATAACCTTTGATACAACAAATACTTGACCCTTTCATAGCCTACTGTATGGCATAACCGACACATGTACTATGAAAGGAACTTGATTTCTTGTTGACATAAGTTATCACCATGAATACTTGACAACATTTACAAGTATTGGCGTTACTTAAATAAGATAATTAATATGATCATGTTAATAATTTATAATGAGCCATTAATGATAAATCATCTGATTGAAACCTCCTTTGTGTGTGGTTTCTAGTTGAGTAATAAAAGGAGTTTATATTATACTTATTTAAAATACCATTAGTGGATCTCTAACATTGACAATTGTTTTATCTTTATTTAATCCTTACATCAATATCACATTTCAAAAGTTCTCTTTAACTCCTTTTCTTTTATTATTTGTAATTTTATATAGTTGACCTCCCTATGGTTTGGCCCCGATCTTGCCAGGTTATTTATTACTTTGACACTCCTACACTTGGGATAAGGCATTAATCTTTTGATCGTGTTAGTCTTCCTATAATATTCCTGACTTTGGTGTTAGTGAATATTCGCTTATGAATATTTTCAACTTTACCATTGGTAAATATTATGTAACCCAAAACATATGGTATTTCTGACTCTAGTGCTAGTAAATATACTCGCAAAATTTAGATTAAAAGAAAAGGAAAGTATTTTTATTTTTATTTTTTTCGGAAGAAAAAAAAGACAAGTATGTATCGTAGACCAGATTCGCATTTCACAGTAAAAATTCACAAATAAAATGTGCAGTGAAATCATCTGGAAAAAAAGAAGTGTGTGGGACTCACAAATAAATTCAAAAGGATCCATAATATTTTTTTGAAGTTTCTGATATCCAAAACGAATTGTTTGGCTAGATATCAAAACAAAAAAGAGTGAAATAAAAGGGGCAAGACATAAAGGTATGTTCTGCCAAACACACCTTGATCCAAAATAAATTGGGTTGGTTGGGCATGAGGCCTAGGCCCAACCCAATCTTAGGTGTTTTCTATTTTTTTTTGGTTGGATCTACCTTAGTTGGATGGGTTAGGTTAAATCCAATCGGCACAGCCTGGTCACTGGCACAAGCTAGTTACCGAGTCGGCTTCTACCCCAACGTGCATGAATTATTCACGCATGCTTGCTACAGTCATAGGGTAATTAAAATGCAAGGTGTACAATGTTAATTTTCATGCATGGGAAAGAAATTTACATGTGTTGGAGATGAAGCTAATGACGATGGTGCACTCTGAACAATGCCCCTTGTTCTTCCTTTCATTTTCTTTCTTTTTTATTCTTTCTTTTCTTTTTGCTTTCTTTTTTTTATGGTCTTTTAGTTTTCTCTCTGTCCTTTCTCTCTCTACTGGTTTCGGTCCTTTGTTTTTTTTCTTCGTTTTTCATTTTGTTTGTTTGCATGTCTTTTCGCTTGTGTTTCTTTTATGATCTGTTGTTCAGGGGGGTTGGTATAACTGGAGATGAAGTTGGTGCTCGTGGTTGGCTGGTCAATGCTTCCCTTTTTTTTTTTTTTGTTTTTCCTTCGTTTATTCTATGATATTCCTTCCTTGGGTCTTATTTTTTTTCTGTCTTTTTGTTCCCCTGTGTTTGCTTGTTCTCCCTTTCGCCTCTTGTCCCCCCTATTGTCTTTCCCCCTAAACCTTGTGGCCTTTCTCTAGCATTTATAAAGTCAGAGAATGCCATGCGTTCATACCTCAAGATAATAAGGCAACCTTACAGGACCGTTGGTAACGGTATTTTGAGATGCATTTGGAGGCTAGGGGGCAGTTGGCAGAGACGTGGTCCATGATTTGATATAGTTTCTGTTGAATCGGTGGAATGAAGGTGATGAATAGTTTATGACACCTTTTTTCAATTGATATGGCTAATTTCAATTTGCTCCTTGAAGTTCTTACATTTAGCAACTGGGCCCTTATTTATGGATTTTTTTTAAATTTTGCCCTTGGATCAATTGCATTTGGACCCCTGGATTTTGATGTCATTTACAAAACAACCCTTGGTTTCCAATTTAATCAATTCAGTCCTTAATTAACACTTCCACTTTTAATTTTTTCAAAATTATCCATGGAAAAATCAATTAAACCCCCTATAGTATCACCGCATATTTCAAAATTTCGTAATGTATAACACAATAGGAAGAATTTCATTTTTAATAGGAGAGTAATTCTTTTGATAATCATTCCAATATGCAGATGTAAATTGAAGAATTTGTTCTTTGTTTTTCTGAACTTGTTTAAGGTTACCCCCATATCCCAACTCAAAAGCATACATCTCAACTATTTTGGGAGTTAAGAGATTGCCAATATGTAGGCAAGGAATCTATCGGACCTATTTTTTAATTTGTTGAACGATTATAGTATGTTTATTAGACCAAGAAATTAGGTACTTTATTAGTCTACGATGTAAGGGTTTTTCTATTTTACTCACATTGGAATAGAAGTCTAGAACATAATTAAGACTTTCTAAAAATCTTTGTAATTGGGTTTTATTTAGAATTTTATCAGGAAATTTACTAGCAAAAGTAAGAGATCTATGTATAGGAGTAATAGTTTCTCGAGAGATATAGTGACCAAGAAAATAAACACGAGTTTGAAAAAAGAGAAATGCATGTTTTTGAAACAACTAAATCTTCTTTACAATATAAAAGAATATTTGTAAATATTTGAAATGTTGTTCTATAGAATTTGAGAAGATATGAATATCATCAATGTATACTATACAAAATTTTAAATATGAATTGAAAATATCATTCGTGAAACTTTCAAATTTAGAAGGAACATTTTTTAATCCGAATGACATGACATTCCACTCGTATCGACTAAACAAACTGTAAATGCAACCCTGTGACAATCTTTTGGATGAATTTGAATTTGCGACAATCTTGACTTCATATCAAACTTTGAAAATATGAATGTAGAATGTAATTTTTGTAGCAAATCATTTTTTTTTTGTAATTTGATATCTAATCCATTTCAAAGCTTTGTTCAAAGGTTTATAATTTATGACAAGTCTTGGTGTGCCTCATTTAATCTTAGAATTTTTGTTAACATAAAAAGCTGCACACGACCAAGGTGATCTAGACTTTTGTATACGACCTTTAGACTCTAAATCTTTGATCTGAAGATGACAATGTTGTTTTAATTCAGCATTCATTTGAATATGTCTTGCTTTTGTTTGAATTTGTTTTTCATTAAAACTATCATCATAAGAAAGATCAAGAACATGTGTTTTCTCTTCTAAAAAGCATTTGGTTTATCAGAATAAATTTGTTTTTCTATCTTGCTTTGAAAGTTTTAAATTCTTTTTTTTTTAAATAGGATTTTGTAATTGCTACTCTTTTTTTTTTTGTAAGAAGACATCTTTTCTAAGATGTATGAGATGAGTTTATTTTCCTTGGATTAATGCATTGATATAATGAGTATACATTGAACATGCGTTGATTAGATTTAAATTCCTAGTCTTTGGCTTTTCTAGGAAAGGAAAAACATGTTTCAAACCATTGATTTATAAAATAATATTTTCATGATTAATTTTTTAAGGAGTACTCATATCAATAGAAAAAGTGCTAAGAATAATAGTATGATTAATATCATTAGTAATGACAAAGAAATTTTTAAGAAAAAGCCTATTATTAAAAATTGATGCTTGAGTTTTATATTCAATAGTAGTATAATCTGAAAATTTTTCAGTAGTGCTTTGTAAAAACCATTTTGAAACTATTCCTTTTTTAATACAATTCAAATCTGTACTTATATCAAACAAGGCAATAATGTCTATTTTAAAATCATTTGAAAAAATTAATATAATTTTTTTGATATTTTTTTTGAAGTAATTTTAGTTAAAACATGGAGAAAATCTTCAAGAACATGCTCAATATTTGACAAAGTAAGATTCTCTAGGGTTTGGTCTTCTATTTCTAGTTCACAATCAGACTAGTTTTTTAATTTTGCGAGAAGGTATTGTAAAATAACAGTCTTTTTGTTGGTCTTGTTTGAGGTTTTGTAGTTCAATCTTAAGGATTTTGATTTAAGATTGTAGATTTGTCATAATAACAACATGTTAAGATTTCTTCTTTTGTTTGAGAATTTTGATAAGGTCATAGGTGTTTGCACTGATCAATGGCAATAGTTATGGTCTTTAAATAGGCTGTGGTGTTTCAAAATTGTTAAAGGAACTTAGGAGTTTGTTTATGTAGGTTTTTTTTATAGCTGAGGATCACCAAGTTTTTTTATATAGCTTAAAGAATAAACTCTTGATTTGGGGTTAGAACATTGATTTGTTTTGAAGTGGTGTGATTTGATGTATCTGAGTCGGAATTGGATGTTGCTAACTCATCTATTTGGAAAAGTTCTTCAGAAGGATCTGATAGGTTAGATTCAGTATCAGATGCTTCAATCAAAAGACTTTGGATATGGTGAATGACTTCCTCTTCTAATTGTAGTTCATATAATTTTGTATTGATCCAATAGAATTTAGAGGTATAGCCTTTCTGGCCATATTTGTAACATGTAATGTTTTTTTGGGTTAAAATTTGGCTTGGGTCTTGATTTTGACTAGAAAGGTTTTGTGGGCATTTTAATGGTCCTTTTGTAGTAAGGCTCAATTTTGGTATAGAAATGTTTTCTATATTTACGAGCTATTCTTTTATAAAGTGGCTTATTTGGCTTTGAGGTGGTAGGTTTGGAGCATGAACCATTACATATTAGCTTTGGTGTGGACAAATCAAACTGTTGACAACAACTACTTAGTTCTTGTCAAGTTCTTCTTAATTCCTACTTGAGGTGTCTTTGAAGTTTAAGGTCTTGACAAATCTTAAGACCTTTTTTTTGGATAAAATTGACGAGCTCACCATATGTTAACTGGTCATAAGGGACTATTTTGGAGATAAAAGTATTTTAATTTTATTTTTGACTCTTTCTCCTAGAATGTTTGGTAATTCAATAATAAATTTTTCTTTTCAGAAAAGTTGGTTTGAATCTTCTCGGAGCATGACACAAGAAAAGTGTTTTTATACCATTGAAAGTCACTAAGTTTTTTACATCTAAGGTTGGAAAGGAGTTCAATATTTTTGTCTTTGGGATGAGAAAGATCTCCTATAAAATATAAAGAAATGGGTAAAAAAAGGGTTGGAATTACATCTTGGATGGTGTTTCTATTAGAGTCAAGAATGGGTATCTGGTCTTCAATCATTTGGATGGAGTTACGGATCTCAAGGTAATGGGTTTCAATGAGATGGTAATCCTACTATTCTTTTAACAGGCCAGAAAATCGAGTTATAAAGAGTTTAGCTATAACTTCGTATAAGGTTCCAGTTTGGGTTTGTAGGCATTGGCAGCCATGATCATTTGGTGCAATGTGTTTAAAATATTGTATTTGGACATTCCATCTATGTTTCATTCATAGAGTGATGCAACCATATTATTCGATAGTTTCACCCACATTTAACTAGTGTTTGGCCTATATTTTATATATAAAATGCTTTGATATTCTTTGTTTTATGTTTTGAAGGAACTTTTGGATGAAAGATGCAAAAAGGAGTAAATTGGAGGTAATTGGCAGATTTGACGTTCAGTCGATGTTTTGTGCAGAGCGTGAGTTCTAGAGATCGAAATGAAGTGATTCCAGTGGAAAAATCTAACATCCATACCTTTCTGGAAATGTAATGCAAGAAAAATAAAAAGAGAAAGATCATGGAAATCACACCCTGCAAAGTCAAATCTCGCATTCTGCCAATGTTGACCTTTGGCCATTCAAAATTTAATATATGGAGCTAAAAAAGTCCAATTGATGCAAACTCAATTGTCGTGGATTCCTAATTCAAATACCTATCCACACTCCAAATTTCTGCCAAAAAAGATGTCATATGAGGGATATAAGAGTTTTCAAAGATGACAACTGAATTCTGCGAGCAAACAGGTTTCGTGAAGAAATGAGTCCAAATTACATTCCAAAGCATTTAAACCGACATCCAAGTTTTTATATCAGAAATTTAGCTCCTCTAAGTCAGAGCTTGAAGATTTCATGCAAGGCTATTTCTCCTTTTTAGGGAAAATAGTTATTGAAGTACTTAAATGTAAACTGCCAACTTAAAGGAGGACTATTTTGTAAAATAGAGACTAGGGTTTCTTAGAATATAAAAAGAAAGAGAGAAGGGGCTGGCAGCCAGCAGAAAAGAGGGAGAGCAGAAGGAGGCAGCAGCCAGCAGAGAATAAACACAAATTCTCTCCTCTACAAACCCTAAAATCATGCTCTCTTCAATCTTTAGAAGTAGTTGTTCAATAGTTATGCAAGGTTAAGCTCTTTTCTTGGTTGCAAGGATGCAAAAACTTTCGGATTTCAAGAACCGTGAGATTTATTCTTCCTTTTATTTTCAGTTTATGTTATGAATGAATATGATTGTTTTCCTATGCATATTTCCTATGATTGTTGTTGATGATTGCTAGAGCGGACTCTAAGTTATTGTTGTGAACAATCCTAAGTTTAATATCAAAATTGGAGTTGTGATATATGAACTTGTGAAGCAACTAAGCTTGATAATTGTGGCGGAACTACGTTATTGAACTTAGGGAGAACATTTGAACAAAGTGACACAAGCTACGAACAGCTTGTATGTTAATCTTGATGAAATTATCTAGTTCTTAAAGCTACCATTAAATTGAATCATTAGTGCGGACACTTTGATTGTTTGTTGGTTAGGATTAGTTATACGACGGATCCGTTAATTAATCAACGTTAAGAAAAGATAAAATTTCAGAACATAAACTGTAATTTTCGTTTCAAGGATCGATTCTAATTTCTATAGGTGGATGTGTGCTTACGACCAAGATTTGTTTTCTTGATAAGTTTTGGTTTTAATTGATTTTGTTTGCTAGTTTAATAGCTGCCATAGTTTAGATAATCACAAACCAAATCCCCCCAATTACATAACGTACAACATAAAAATCTGACTTGAAACTTCCTCGTGGGATCGACCCCTTGCTTGCTCTATACTATTTTGTGTGTTTTAAGTTAGGGTAATTAATTTGTGTGACCGCGACATCGCAACATAGAGGGAAGAGGCCATGAATTTGTGTTGGTTTATAATAATTTGTTCATTATGGATGGCTATATCAGGAGCAATGATTGTTTTGGAGTAGGATTCCTCCAAATAAGTCTATTGATTTCAGGAGTTTCTTCTTAAACGGCTTCTTCATCACAAGTTTGGGTTTGATAATTTTGAATAGTGTTTATGTGGCTTGTGGAGGAGCGGGGATTATTGCTGACTTGTGGGGTATTAGGAGCAATCAAGGTCGAGGATGAAGTTTTAAAGTGATCTTTAATGGCTTTAAGAAAGTCATTTATGTTATTTTAGAACTAAGTTTGGTTAGTGCATATGATTTGGTATGGCTTGAATACTGGGTTTTTAGCTTTCGGTCCATGGTTTTTGGAACTTTAACTAAAGAAGCAATAGTCCTTTGGATTTGTTTCTGTATTCTGATCAATTGTTTTCTTATGGCATTGAGGTTGGTATTGATAAAGTTATTCTGCTGGAAAATATGTTTGGTATTGTGGTGATATCATCACTTAGGTTTTTATAAGGGGCTGCATCTATAGTCTAACTATTATGAGGGTTTTTGAGGTTTCTTAAAGGTGAATATTCATACTTAATGAAGGTACCACTGACAAGTTCCCATATAGAAGTTTTACTTCTAGATGTTATGAGACATGCATGTTTTGTAAATGGATATAGAATATGATATTCAGTTACATAAAATGATTTGAAGTTGTCGAAAACAAAATTTGAACTTTTTGTAATGTAATGAAATTATAAAAACAATTTTGTATTTCATGTCTTTCTTCCATAAAGGTTTTGAAAAACCAAGATCTTTTCTCAAAGTTATGGTTTCTATAAAAATCATCAATAAAATATTTTTTTATTTACAACAAAACCTACTTCAAGAACATTCAGCTCATTTTAGATGTTTTCAATTACATATAAGGATGTTAGAGAGGTTGATGAAGAAGGTTGGTTAGAGTTTGAATGTAATGGTTAGGGTATGTTTGTGGAATAATCAACATTTTGAAAACTAATGTTAGGAATATCAGAGGTTGATTTTCTAGATGAGTTTGTATGGTAAGACATATTTATAATTAAGAGAATCTAAAAAATTCTTCTAAGATTTATTGTACTTGATATAGAAGATTCATTTAAGAATCTAGAACTGATTGATCATCTATGGAAGGATAGTTTAACTTTACCATCATTATACTAGGTTATTTGTTTGAATTGAAAATTTGGTTATGGTAGTTGACATGCTTTAGTTGAGTGGCACCTTCAACGATCTAGTATTCCAGTAAGGTAACATCTTTTCACTTTATAGATTTAGGTACAATTGTATTTGATTTGGAAAGGTTTGTTTCGAGGAGTAACGTTTTACCTTTTTGGGATTGGACTTTATGTTTACTAGCAAAGGCAAAAAAAACATGACTTTGTAATGGATCTTAAAGATCAATGTTACAAGGATTGATCCTTCAAGCATGTTGTAATTATGAATTACACACACACACACACCCGGAATTATATAAAAGAGTGATTAATGATTAATTATAAAGAAAACGACGAGTGTTTGTCTTTTAATACATGGTTAATCATTTATAGAACTATTTCAAAATGTTTTTATAAAATCTTATTAATACTAATAAAAATTGTCGCACATATGTAGCGTTGCGACAATTGTACTCTAAGAGCGGGATTAGTATGAAAGGGTATGGGCGAAAAGAATAAAGAATTATTTATCCTTTATCAATGAAACCAAAGAAATGAGAGTCGCCACCTAGTATTATAGTCACTAAGAAACCTATTGATTTGCTAGAGTTTTGGTAAGAGGACAAGTTGTGAATAAAGATGACGTACCATCCCTAAAACAACTTATATAGGATTAGCTGCATTGCTATTTATCTGGAAAAAAAAACTAAGGTTATTGTGTTTTCTAATCGTTAGTCTGTTTAAGGTTTAAGAAAAATCTTTTTTGGTAAAGAGGTTGTTATCTTATTAAGTTAAAACCTAGTCATTCTAAAGTCAAAACACGAAAAAAAGAGAAAACCTGCCTTTCTATTTAATACCGAAAATACATCTTACGTATAAATTCATAATTCTAGATATTAAACAAAATAAATCTTTGGTAAAAGATTTAGAACATATACAATAAATGATAAAAAAAACTCTCTTATTTAACATCGGAAATTCGTCTTACATATAAGTTTGTAACTTAGATATTGAATGAAACAAAATAATTTTTTGTATTTTTTTTGAAATATAGGCCAAATTCTCATGGTTTTAATAAATTGGTTACTAAGTTCAAAAGATTTTTTGGTATTAATCACAAATTAAAGGAAACAAGATTTTTCAATCACAACCCAAAACAAGAACGAAATCACAAACGAGTCCAAGCTTGAATAAAAATAAAAGTTAAAACTCAAAATGAAAGTGATATCTATAAAAGATAACAACTATTAAAAAAAAAAGCGTTTTCTCAAAAAACATACAATTCAACACAAGGCTTCAAAACCACCACAAAAAGTATACAATGCATAACAAAACAATTTTGACTTTAATAAATTTGATTTTGAAAACAAATCCTATAACAATAAATCAATTATCACATCAAAGTAGTACAATACACACAAATCAAATCAAAACCACACCGAAACCAAAATACTTATGCCTGGAATAATCTAATCAATCAAAAAGCTAATGTCATCCTCCTAGATATATCGCGGAGCATAGAAAATTAACCTTATTTCAACTAAATGTTTTTTCAGTTGCTTCATACTCTCGTTTCAAAGATATAAAAAAGAATTAATAAAATTACTCAGTAGATTAAAATAATAAGTTGTAAAGAAAAGATATAAAAAATAAAATGATGAGGTTAAATGATTGATGTTTAAAATAAAAAAAACTTAACAAATAAGCAATATTTTAAAAGAAAAAAAAACATGGCTCATTAGCGAGTGGTCACTCCCATGTTAATTTTGAAAAAAAAGTAAGATAAAATAAAATAGCGATAAATATCAAAGATTAAAATGATCATATGAAATGTATCAAATCTTGAAAATTCTTTGAAAATTTTCAATCTTGTAAAGGAATCTTGACAATTTTTAAAATTAATTATTTTTTAAAATTAATAGTAAATATTGATTTTTTTAAAAAATTAATCATAATATATGTACATATTGATGCACGGGTGCACTCTTCGTATTAATTGGACCATATTAGCTCCCCTTAACCTTTTTTCTTGGTTCCATCTTTATTTGATTTATTTTGAAATTTAACGCAGTTTGATGAATTTTATTGTTGAAGTAAGTTTGACTAAGTACGTGTTAGAGAATATAATAATAATTATTTTTAAAATTATTTTTTATTTAAAAAATATATTAAAATAATATATTTTTTTTACTTTTTAAAATTTATTTTGGATATTAATATCTTAAAATAATCTAAATATATATTTATTTTTTTTCTCAAGAAAACCGAAATGCCAAATGTAGCGTAAGTTTACGACACTGGAAAGTTTTCAGCGGGCAGCACGCGGTCAATTGTCTAATCTAATGTAAAAATACATGTATAGCAAACACCTATCTACTAAACCACTGTACTTAAAGCGAAGCCTAGCTTAGGTATATTTGGTAGAAAGATTCCAAGTGGAATAGTTTGTTTTGTAGCGGTTAGAAATCGAGGAGCGCCAGCCATACAATGATAAGAAAGGCAGGATTTATAGATGTTGTCTTATGCTCTCTTGTCTGGGCAGCGTTGATAAAACATACAAACATTCGCACCATCCGATGATGTTCGTATGAGCACTGTCATTGGAACTCTGTGTCTGTCACATACAGAGGACAAGTAAATGGCTGCCAGTATCTCTCTCCTTAACGTCCCATCATCACCATCCATCTGTGTTCATAAGCTTCAAATCCCACCCATCATCACCTCATCTTCGTTTCCTACCATACAAAATGGTAGTCACTAATATATAATTGACTATTAATTCTTCTCTTCTTTAACTTCACTACTGACTGCTGACACCTTGATATACAAATTACCATCTAATCTTTTTCTATGTTTATATGTAAAACTTTTTCACTAATTTTGTTTTTGTTTAGGAGGGAAATATAAATTTAGTAGCATTCTAGCTTGTGCTTCTTCTTCAAATGGGAGAGAGCCGGAGTCTGTGGACAATGGCGTGAAGAAAGTAGAGAAGATTCTTGAGCAGAAACGACGGGCTGAATTGTCTGCCAGGATTGCTTCTGGAGAGTTCACAGTGCAGCAATCTGGGTATTTTATTTTATCATGCTTTTAATGTGCTAGCGGGTTAATTTTTGATAGTGGCTACGATTTGTTCCTCTTTTATTTCTCATTCCAACTAGTTTTCCATCTGTATTGAGGAATGGCTTGTCAAAATTGGGAATTTCAAATGAGATTCTGGACTTTCTATTCAAATGGGCTGTTGACTTGGACAAAGATTATCCGAAGATTCCAGAGGCGAAAGGGAAAATAAGCGCCATCAGGAGTGAGCCCTTCTTCATACCCTTGTATGAGCTTTACCTCACATATGGTGGTATTTTTAGGCTGACTTTTGGACCCAAGGTTTCTTTCTTCTTGTTCAAATCAGATTTCTGAAATCAGTTGTAGCTGATTACTTAGAGGGCATGTTTATCAAATCAGTCATGGGTTTTGGTCCACCATTTTTTTGTTTGCAGTCGTTTTTAATTGTTTCCGATCCTTCCATTGCCAAACATATACTGAGGGACAATTCAAAGGCTTATTCTAAAGTAAATTGTTTTCCATCTATTCATTTACCTTTTCCTTCCTTCTTTTAAAAGTTGATGTGCGAGCATTTTCACTGACATTCATTTTACTTGCTATGCAGGGTATCTTAGCAGAAATTCTAGAATTTGTCATGGGAAAAGGACTCATCCCAGCAGATGGAGAGCTATGGCGTGTCCGAAGACGTGCTATAGTGCCCTCATTGCATCAGAAGGTATTCTAATTACTTTACAGGTTCAAGATTAACTCGTTGGTGCTTTGATATTATTGGTCTATATTCACACGATAAGACTCTGAATGTATAAAGTTTCTCTATTTATTGTCATAGAATGCCAATATTAAGCTGTTCACATGATGCTTATGCTTTATTTAGTGAGAGTTTAATGGTTAAAAAAAAGAGTTTAAAAAACCAAAAAATTCCTTTGGCACCATACCTTTTTTCATGAGGCATATGACTAGCAAGATCTCTGACAAAATGTAGATGTAGAAACTATTTGATCCATTGAGCTGGTTCACCTTGGGTGAACCTCAAAAGTTCTTTCTCGACAGTCTTAAATTAGTTCCTTTGGTCATAGATTTCATATCCTTTCATTTGTAGTATGTAGCAGCCATGATTAGCTTATTTGGAGAAGCAACAGATAGGCTTTGCAAAAAGCTAGATGAAGCTGCTTTTTATGGAGAAGATGTAGAGATGGAGTCCCTCTTCTCCCGTTTAACACTGGATATCATTGGCAGGGCAGTATTTAATTATGACTTTGATTCACTAACAAATGATACTGGAATAGTTGAGGTACTTTTTTTTCTTTCTATTTTATCTTATTTTCTCAAAACCTCATTATTGTTTATTTTGCACTGATGTGCATTTCATTCCATGAAGTTGCTGCACGTTACCGCTTAACACATTTAGTTTCCTGTATTTCGACTTTTGCAGGCTGTTTACACAGTTTTGAGAGAAGCAGAGGATCGAAGTGTTGCACCAATTCCAATATGGGAGATCCCAATTTGGAAAGACATTTCACCTAAGCAAAAGAAAGTTGCTGCAGCACTCAAACTGATCAATGATACACTTGATGATCTGATTGCTATTTGCAAGGTAAAGATGACAATAATTTGAGCAGCTTTGTGCTTTAGTATACAAGTAGGTGTGTGTATTATTATATGAATGTAACTGTGATGCAACATATCCATGGATATGATAGCAGTTAAGAACCTCTTTTGCTTGATCTAATTTTATTTCTGATGGTGCAAAGATACTTATTTTGGAGGTGTAAACAGGGAAAAATAAAAGCACAGGCTGTTCAGTCAGCACTTGTTAGTATGTTAACAATTGGAGGCTACTGCCATTGGGAATAATCAGTCCAGAAGTTAGTTATTGATTGCTTGTTTTGTGATTACTGCCTGTTTCACTTCACTTGAATCTGTCATGTGGATGTAAACATGATTTCTATGAACGTGCTTATGGATCTGTATGTGACAATGATATTGCATTGTTGGTTCCTCGTTCCTGGAAACTGTAAATATGCCTTGATGGTACTAATTCATGCCTACTTTGACATATCTGGAAGTGTTAACATCTTTCTTGTAGACGTACCTAGATCAAGCTTTGAATTGGAATTCCTGACTCAACAATTGGATTCACCTATCTTGGCTAATGTTAGCATGCAGTTTATTAGTAATGTTGTAGCACAAACTTGATTCACATCCTAAAGTTGATTAGTCCTTGTGCTGTTTTATCTCTCCTTCATATGCTTATGTGTGCATCTGCAGAGGATGGTTGATGAAGAAGATCCACAGTTCCATGAGGAATACATGAATGAACAAGACCCCAGTATTCTCCACTTCCTGCTGGCATCAGGAGATGATGTATGCAATTTGCTAATCAAGTGTTTGCTGATAGCTCAAATAAATGCAAATTTGCTTACTGCCATTTACAGGTTTCTAGCAAGCAACTCCGTGATGACTTGATGACAATGCTTATAGCTGGCCATGAAACATCTGCTGCAGTTTTAACATGGACCTTTTATCTTTTATCAAAGGTAATGCAAAGTCAAGGTTCGGTGATGTAGGAACTGAGCATGCACTTTAATGCTCTTTTATATATACACTCTTCTTTCTTCGATTGCCTCTCTCGACACTTGTTTCAAGAACATACAAATGTGATTTCATTATGTTGCTCATTTTCTTTATTGCATTTTCATTTCTTAAGTTTATAATTTCTTTGAATTTTTTACCAAATTTTCTATGCTATGTTCATGATTGTAAGTTTCCAGTGAAGCTTGGTGGTGGTTGTTGTTCATGATTCTAAAGTTTTTTTTTGCACATTGCAAATATAACAAAGCATTTTTTTAGGAAAAAAAATGATACATTGAGCAAAAGAATTAATACATTGCCAATATCTTCATTACCATCTTGAAGCCTTCTAGTTTTTCAACAATTTTTCTTTTTTGGAAAATATATTATTTTAAACATTGTGCAAAAAAAGTAACTCATCAAACTAGGATTAGATGCATACACCGGTAAGCATTCACACAGGCTCAAAATATATGATGATTGGAGGTTATTATCGTAATTGTATTCTTTCATATGGTTGCAGGAGCCAGTAGTTATGTCCAAGCTCCAAAATGAGGTATCATAGAGTTTCATGCACCATGCTTTGAATCTTCCAGTCATATGATTTTTATCTTAACTATTTCTCTTTGTAATATTTAGGTTGATTGTGTTCTAGGGGATCGATTTCCAACCATAGAAGACATGAAGAAACTAAAGTACACAACTCGAGTAATTAATGAAGTAAGAAGACTAACATTGTTCTTTTCATATTTATTTTCTAGTGAATCTTTCGTATCACATTATGGCTTGAAGTCTTATTTCCCAATCTTTTTGCAGTCATTGAGGCTCTATCCACAACCACCAGTCTTGATTCGTCGCTCTCTTGAGGGTGACATGCTCGGAAAGTACCCCATAGAAAGGTAATTCCACTGATGCACAGTCAACTCTGAATTTTCTGGTTATTGGATATGCATTTTTCTGTCACTTTCTCATCTAGAGCATGACATGTTTCATTGAAATTCAGGCACAACTGAGAGAGTAGATTGTGGTATCTAATCCGAAAACATAAATGCTAATATGCCTTTATAAATCCCAAAATTAGCTAGTATCAAGAGTTTCAAAGCATTGTTGTCAGTATTTTTGGATTCAAATCAAATTATTGTGAAGATGGAGTAAAGATTTTCTACTAAGAAAACACATGGCGTATATCGAAGAGGGATTTTAATTATAGAAAGTAAATTGTGGAGGGTTTTTTTTTACTCAAGGATATGAAACAGATTTTATTGAGCTTTTCCTTCATTTTTCAGTCTAGATTTTTGTTTTCCATTGTTAGTCTAAATTTTGTTCTCTAATCCATATTGTATTGAAGTACTTCATGTTAATCAAACAATAAACATAAATTCATACCTTCATGAAGCCGTGTTCAAATTCCCAGGACCTTCTCGTTGAATCACTTTCAATTGCTCTCCACAGTCTCCAATACCCTTCTATATCATTACACTTGTTGTTGTGAAATCACTATAACGAAAGCACCCGTCCAAAGCTAAACCAGAGAATTTCCCAGAGAAAAGAGTATCCATGTTCTTTTTCTCCATGCCCACACATGGTTTTCTACTGTAAGTTATTTTTTAAAAAAGTAAATTATAATTTAGTCTCTTTGGTTTTGAAAAGCATAAGTTAGTCCTTGATCATAATTAAATATTAATTCTTTTTAAAATTTTTAAATTATCATTTTTAAATGCCTATAATTTTGTTTATAGTCGGTGAGATTGTAAAATTTGATTACAGATGAAAGACATTATAGAAAAAAAAATAATTGTCATGAAAACCAACAAAATTATTAAGTTACAATCAAATATTAAAACACATGGACTCAATATTTAGTTTTTTAAATTAAAGAGACTAAGTAATTATTTTACTAATCTGTAAACTTAGCCACACACGAATCAAATAATAATTTACTCCTTGTTCAATGGCTTCTTTTGCCCTAAACTATTAGGGTTTTGGCACATTGAGGTCTGTATTATTAATTTGGTTAATTTTATTATTCAACTATTATGTTTTGGGCAAATATTGTCTCTTTGATTGATTTAACTTTTATCATTTATAAAAATCTTTTTTTTTTAAAAAAATTCAAGTTTGGTATTTGAAATTGAAAATCTTCACATGCTAATGAAAATTGAATATACTAAAAAAATGGAAATTTTCACATTTTAAAGACTAAGATCAAGAAGCATTTTTTTATATTTTTCTTAAATATTAAATATTGAAAAAAGTAGAAAAATAATTTGGGATGGTCCCAAATTTTATCGGCAAACTTAATATAGGTTAATTTTGAGGAACATTTATCGAAACATTTTGAGAACCACACTAATATTATCTTGTAAATTCACATAACCTTCTTAGTGCTTTGAGATAATTCTAGTTTAGTTTATATTTTTCATAATTTATTGAACTTGTCTTGCTCTGAAGATTAAAAAAAAAAAAAAATTTGACTTCAAAATTTTTTGAAATTATTTGTGAAAATGAATTAATTTTCTTTATTAATATCTATAAAAAAATTCAATTAAAAATGTCAAAATATGAATATTTAAAAAGGGGTTCTTGGTTACTATCAAAGATCAAATTAAATGGAGGTATAGTAACATTATAGTTCGAGGACAAAACTAATCAAATCTGTATGCTCCTTAATATGCCACAACCTTAATAGTTTAGGTTTACAAAAGGTCATTAAACCATGTATTTTTTTAAGAACTTTGCCTTCTAATTTCATGGAAGACTTTGGAAGGAGTTCTGGAAGGAATTGTAACTGAATTGGATGCAATTAATTAATGATCCATACTCAAAGTTGACATTCAAAATTTTCAGTTATACCTTTATGATACCGAGATATTATAAATATGGAAACATAACAGTTAACATACGAAGAAATTTTTTCGCTAAACACTCTAAAATTCAAAACATAAGAGGATAGATTCACTATTCTAAATATATAGAATAAATCACCACTTTAGATATATAGAGTTAAGGTATAAGTTCATTTCTCATAAAAGAGATACAAAACTTGATAGTTTGTCAATAGACCAAGTCAAAGACTTTCAATTCAAATATTTGCCAAAGATTCCTATATATGGTCTGGATCATAAATGTATACTTGGAACAACCCTTCAAGTATAGGGAAAACCCAAATTAACATAATTAAAACTAAAATAAATGACTTTGACAAAAAAAAATACTAGACAAATATTAACTAGCACACATTTTTGACTTCTAAAAAACATAAACAAACACTTAAAAACTTAAAAAATAAAACAAACATGACTTCCTGTAGAAACTCCAATATGAAAAGATCACATTCTGGACTTGAAAACCACATATTGTAAACTTATTTTTTCCATGCGTCAAAAACTTCACCCATTTGCATTGCCAATACAAACTCAAGTAACCCCATATCAATAGGACATTAGAAGATTCATGTGCCTTGTTCCCCCGGTTGAAAAAAACTCATCCTTGAGTTCATATAGTTCTTTTCCTGATCTCGTGGAAGTCCAATTAAAACATTTTCATGATCCTTTATGCAAGCCTTGAATTGGAATCCTTTAATATCGGTTACATTACTTTTCATGTTATAGATGTTCTTTAAATTATTATGAAAGAACAAATCAATTCTCTCATCTTTATCAACTTTATTATATTCTGAATTAATTAAATATGTTTATAGATATTGTTAAAAACATTGACAAGTTCAATTTTAACAAGCACATGTTCTTGACTTGTAAGAAACAAAGATACTTAGAAAGCTTTTAACAATTAAAACAGATATAAAATAACAAACCTCTTAAGTCTAGAGAAAACCCAAAATAACATAATTAAGATCAAAACAAATGACTTTGATAGAAAACTAGACAAATGTTAACTAACACACTTTCTTGACTTCTAAGAAACACAAATTGACATATTTAAAGCTTAAAAACTAAAACAGACATAACTTAGTGTAGAAAACTCCAATGCATGCATGGTTGTACAATTTGAAAAGATCATAATCTAAACTTGAAAACCACGTATTCTAGACTTATTTTTCCTTGCAATGAAGACATGCAAATTTGGTTTATGGGTTGGTAGTAAACAACTTCAAAAACTTCATCCATTTTCATTGCCAACATAAACTCAAATAACCCAACATCAATAGAACCATTAAAGAACACCCCTATGTCATTTTAGATATTAAATCCCTGTTGTATTATCAAAATAAATGTAAATTAGTGTATATTCTTAGATTTGCATATATAACAATTGAAGTGCTTATAAAAAATGGTAAAACCAATTGATACCATGATTGGGTTAGCAATTCACCTCCACACTTAGGGGTCATTTTGTTTTGTGATAATGTTATTTCTTAAGATGGAAACTTGTTAGGTTAGCAACTCACCCTTTCAAATTTTTAACTTCTAAAAAATGAATTAAACTGTCATTTTGTTATATTTAAGGATTGTTATATTTAAGGATGATGATAAATTTTATTATGGTTGTTGGTCTCTTGGGGTTTAATTAATCCACTTAGTGCTCTCTTTTAAGAGTTCATGCGTATGAGTTTTTGAGCTACTACAAAGCCATTTTATCAGTGGAGTGCTACAACCATTTTGGCTATGATCTTTGTACTTTATGAACTCATCATACCCTTATGATATTGCTTCCATAAATTGATAACACTTTACCATAGAGATATCAAAGATAGGATCAATAGGAGTTACAAATACACTTCCATGTTTTACTTTGTTTGAGTTCAGGCTTAACTATTGATTGTTATAACATTTTTTTTTAATCATTAATGTTTCTTCACTAGAAATACAAACTTCAACATTGCTCGAACACTTGCCATTCGTGCATTATTTTTACCTTCATTCGTTGGGAGGCCTAATAAGCTTTGGGCTACATAAGGGGCAATATCACTTCCTCATCTCTATATCCTCACCCGATCCACTCCTTCTAGGCTTTGGACTTAGACCTCCAAATGAAACCAAAGTATTAACAACTGGGGTTCTTATTGGAATAATGGAGCTTAATTGTTAAGCTCAAGCTTAAGAGATAATTGTGCTTATAATATACCATACTTCCAATATTCTTGGCGGCTAACTAATTACTTAAATTTTGAAATTCAATCATGTTCCCAGTGGATTATCAATGTTAAAACTTCAAATCCACAATATTTTAATTTTTGATAAAAAAAAGTCTTCTTACACATGGCTTTCTCATATAGAAGAGTTTGCCTTTCCTCTGCAAGGAATGAGTATCAGTTTCATTGTCTATGTGATAGGATTCGCTATCATCTGTCCATCTGCTAACTAGGCCCTACTGCTTTTGTATTCTTCATCTTGCAATTTTATTAACATGTTGCTCATCGTTTCTTTAGCCCCTTCAATCATTCTAAGTTTTTTCACAACAAATTATACCTTTTATAATCTGCCTCCAAATTAAATTATTCCACATAGGGAGTTTGGTTATGACATTAAGGTCTCTTTTAATGTTTAATTCAGCTAAGCAAACTATAACAATGAGTGTTGAATTAATACCACTTTTTTTTCTTCTCCTTGATGCCAGGGCATCTAGCCATCCATTTCCAACCGATGTGGTGGAAACTTAGAAATGCCATGACACTTGTCACCTAGAATTCAATTTAAACTAAGTTCCTGTTTATTTAAAAATTATTTTTCAAACTTTCTTGTATTTGTTTATCATTAGGAAAGTTGGTTAATAGAAAACACTTTCCAATCAAATGGAAATTTGACTTGGTTTACGGGAAAATGTTTTTTTTTTTTTTATTTTGATAGGAAAACACTTTCAAGAAGATGCAAAAAAATTCAAAAATATCTTGTTATTTGTTAATTATATAAAATTTGGTCCTCAATCTTTTGATTGCTATATATTTTGTTTTAATTTTGTTTTCAATTTCGTATCTTAGAATTTGATTTTATACCAGCTTTGATCATTATTTTTTTGATTGCGATTTGTTTTTCTCTTATTTTTTTCTTAATTGAAATTTTTTATCTATTATATTTGGTTTCATTTTTTTTATTGCTATGTATTTTATTTGAAATAATTTATGAAATTAATCTTTTATTTTAATTTCATCATCTTTTAATTTTTTTTATCTATTAGATATGGTCTCCATTTTTTTATTACTATTTTTTTTAAAATAATTTATGAAATTATAATTTTTTTTTTAATTTTATCTCCTTCAACTTTTTTATCTGTCAGATTTGGCCCTTATTTTTTTTAATAAAATTAAAAAATTAAAAAATTAAAAAATTAATAAATTATTATCTAACTTATTTTAGAACACATGGATCTAGTAACACATTTAATGTATTCCCATTAACTGCATCACTAAAGTTCTCTCACTGCAATCAATGTTCATTACAAACCTATATAGGTAGTAAATGTTTGCTATCTCATCAACAGGTTTGGTCCTTGTTCCCAAATTCCCAGTCCACATTTCATTATTCTTATTATTACAAATGTTATTATGATGCTTCAAAATTAGACTTCTGCTAGTAATTATATTCCCTAAGAAGTTTATTAAGGAAGATGATGTTTGATTAATTTTACTCAATCTCATTTATACTGTCATTTTTCTATGGAATTCTTGCGCAATGATTTTCTGGATTTGCCTCATAATCATTGATTAAAATGCTAAGGTTTAGTAACAAACAACAATACTGATGGATGCAAAAGTTAATGTTATTGTCTTGTTGGTGGACAGGGGTGAGGATATATTTATTTCGATCTGGAACCTCCACCGCAGTCCAATTCTTTGGGATGATGCAGATAAATTCATTCCTGATAGATGGCCTTTAGATGGGCTCAATCCAAATGAAACAAACCAAAATTTCTGGTATGTTGCCCAATGTTATCTCATAGTGCATGAATTAAATGGATTTCACCCATTTTTTACTTCATCTGTGACTTTATTACATCATGTCTACAAATAGAATGAAAAGGTGGCAAATTTCAATTTTATTTATTCTAATAAGTTTGATTGCTTCTAACAAAATCATGTAAGTGATGCATAGCTCTCTAGTAAATAGTTTGCATACAACAAATTAGGAACTTGATTGCAAGGGAGAAAAGAAAAAGAAAACCCAGCTCTAATGCAATTTGGAGAGGATAAATTTGCATATGAAGAATATCAACAAATTGAGTTAGTTGAACACACTACAAAGATGGAAGTGCATAGTGTGATTAATCTTTTCAGGACTAAGTTTCTGAGCAAAAGGGATTAAAATCACCATATGTCCTTGTACCAAAATGATTTGGTACCAGCTCTTATAAATAAATAAAAAAAGCTGTAATTGTACCCCTCTACCATACAGAGATGTATGGTGATTTTGATCCGCCAATTAAGTTGTTAGATTGGTAATTATTTTGCGACCATTATGTGATTATGCTCACTAATATTTAGGTTGTCTAACTCATTGAACAATTTTATTGCAACATTGTGACTTGATGGCTTTCTCAATAATCATTGCATAATATATTTTAAATGCTCAGTTACTATACACCCTATCATGTCAAATTATCATCTAAATCACATGATTTTGTATTATTATAGTTTTACATTTTTAGTCTTTTCTAACTCATAGTACAATTTTCATAAAAAACTCAGTCTTGCTAAAGAGCTATAATTCAGTAGGCATGTTGCATCTTCATATCCTACAAGACTCGAGTTAAGATCTCCTTGTAAACCAAATAATGAACAATTAATATTTTTGTTGACCATGATGGTGTGATCACGACACTTAATCGAAATGAACTTCCAATTGTTTTTTTCATTTTTCTTGCCATCAACCATCTTCATCTTTTTTCTTCGTTTCAGTTCATTTCAATCACAATTGTGTATAGAGTAATAGAGATTGTAGCAGTTCTCCCATTTGGAATTCAAGTTGAAGAACATAAGTGAATAACTGGTATCTCCTTGTAATTTTTTAATGGATCATAGTTCTTTGCTTAAACTTGTTAAACGGCGCAAAAACCTTTATACCATGTTTGTAAGGTTTTAGTCTTAAATGAAACCGATCACCAACTTGTAAGATCCTTTTAATCCTCCTTTGTTAGCTATATGCACCATCCCTGTTGTTCCTTGAATTATTCTCCGCATAATTTGATCATGTTCTCCTTTTTTAATTCAAATAAGAGTCAAATACTTCAACTGGAAAATCTCAAGCAAAATAGGGTTTGTGATTGATGAGGTTGAGCATATAAAATCTCAATGTGAAACCTTATTTATAGTATGGTAGTTAGTATTGTATCACAAATCAGCAAGTAAAGCCATTTGTTCTATTCAGTTGGTGCCTCTCTAATCATACACCTCAATTAGGTCTCCAAATATTTATTGAAAATGTTTGCTTGTCTATTACTCTATGGACAGTATGCTGTTGAGACTCTAGTTCCACTCTTCTCGAAGAACGAAGTTCCTTCCAAAAGGATTAGGATCCTTCTCAAAGATGATTGTGGTTGGCATCCTATAAAGGGATTGCTATGAAGCATTTAGGTACTGTTGGTGCAGATAAGGTCGAGACACTAATGAAATGGGCACTTTTAATCAATCTACCATCAAGCACAAAGCTCACCTCTTCCATTAGACTTTGACAAACTTTCAATAAGATCCATGATGATGTCAGAGAGTAAAGCCTTAGTGACTAGTAGAGACTGCAAAGGGTTTGCAACGGATTGACTTGTTAGGTTTATAGGTTGCTTTAACAAACCACATGATGTGTTTCTATTGTTTCTTCCAAAAGACTAACTCACTGACCTTGAGTAATTGTTATCTCCCAGTGGTCCCCTGCAACATTCCTGTGTAATAACTTGATAATGTTTTGTTGAATCATAGGAACCTGCCCCACTACCAACTAGCCCTTGACTTGCTACCAACTAGCCCCTTATGCTCAATACCATGATGCCATAAATAAGTAAGATATGAACCTGGATTGGCTTCCAGTTCTTGGGATAAGAGTCTGGATAGTAGCATCTGCTTCCTAAGATGCTCTAACCCTATCTATTAAGTCAACATGTATTGAGGGGATAAGTAATATAAATTATATCTTGAGACTTCACCTAACAACTTAAGTTATTGAGTTGAGATGATTCTTTGACAAGAGTTAGTAAGCTAGGTCACTAGGTGATCTGGAAGGTGCAGTAGCCCACCAGGTGATCCTTTCTATTCTTGCAGATAATTTCATAGTCAAACCCTAGAAACTAGTCAACCACACATGTTGACTAGTGATAATTATCTTGGGCGCATGCAAGTATTTGAGGTTTTAATGATTGGTATTGATCCTGAAATTGACAACAACTAGAACAACTGCCAACGTCTCTTTCATAGGTTGTGGAACTATTGAACCTAGTAGGCATAAGATTTATTTGTGTGGGGGAAGAAAAATGGTTTGGAGATGATTTAGGGAGTATTTTTATGCATCTTTAATTTTTTTTATGGAAACTTAGTTTGTTGCCCCTGAGATTTTAGTTGGTAATCCTTTTTCTTGTGTTTTAATATAAAAGAGTACATGAAAGGAAGTTGGAAATTTTGGTGAGTTTGATATTAAGGTTATTCAAGTGTTAGTTTTTATCGACTTATGTAAAATATTGTATGCTTTTACTACTTTTTATTTACTTATTTAAGTGTTAACTTTAGATCTAAAAAATCTTTTAGTGCTATTAGTTTGTCCTTTGTGTTGGCTGCACCAAGTTTTTGGATCAAAGCATGTCTTTGAGGCTCGGGAATATGTATTGATTGTGGCAAGACTAGGGAGTTTAAACATGAGATAAAGGGATGATCTTATATTGGATTGTCAACATAAGTGGCTTACCTAACATAGTAGATGCTGTGTTGAGAGCAACCTATTGATGGTTGTGTGCTGGGAAAAAATCGACTGCATGAGCAAAGTTTTGTACAAAAGGAAACATGAATGAAGGCTTGGACCCAGAGGCATGGAAAGATAGTTTGCATGCTGTGAATGATGATGTCGATCCTTTTCATGATGATTTCAAAAGCAAACTACAACCACTAGGGTTGCATTGAGACGATGTTGAAATGTTAATCCTAGGGTGTCACCATCATAATAAGTAAATGATGATTTTGAGATCGGGGATTAAGATGGATGTTGCTGGCTTTGCTAGTTAAAAAGGTCCGAATCATCTTTTAAATTGGCTATGATGGATAATTTCTTTGACTGCATATATCTTGTTACAGTGGTGTTTTTGATGGTTGGTGGGACAGGTTAGAGGAAATGTGGTTGTCGTCAGGAATTTGATGGTGCGAACATAGCAAACTAATTGAAGGAAATGTTCTTATCTGTTGCTTACAAGTAGAATTTGTTATAGAGGTTACCAAAATATGTGACAAAAGGTCATTTATTGGAGGTGTGTATGAGAGATTTTGATGAGTTGTATTTGCAGAATGGTTTGACATAACCTGAAAAAGTTGTTACATCTCAATTCTTGTTGGGGAAAAAATATTAATTTGGGGTCATTTATTGGCATATAGGGTTTGGACTGTGGAGGGGGCTTATTAATTTAGCAGGAAAAGCTAAAAGAGCATTTGTAAAGAAGAGTTTTGATGAACGAATGGGTTTTATTGCTGCTGAAGCATCGAATGCTCTTTATGAATCCAAAACAGCATGGATCTTATCCAAACAGCTTTGCAAAGGCCACAAAAATTGATTTGGATTGTTAAAAGAGTGACCTCCAAATAAACAAAGGGCTTTATATTCTGGATAGCTGTTTCTTGTTGTATGGTGACCATTGGTCTCGTGAACGTCTAAAAGAAAGGCAAGATGGAAGAACAAACATGGTTGAGGCAGAAGCAGGGATTTTGAGGATGGTGAATCTGAATTGTATAGGTCACGTAGTAAGGATGGCAAGAAGATTGAATTAGCTCTTACGGTTGGAGAGAGATTGATGTTGCATCAGGTAATGATGTCTAGATAGGTCAAGGAAGAATGACAAAGAAAAGGCACATTCTGGACTAGTGTCCAATGTTGCGTGAAGCTTTGTATAACAGCAATAGATGCTGCTGGTACCAAGAAGCTTGGTTCTCAATAGGAGGTGAAAGACTAAATTTTGTTTATTTGTGAGAAAGCTAGAATTTTTTTCCAAGAAAAAGAAAGTCATAGAAACATGTTTATTAGATGAAAGTGTAAATTGTTTTCTTGGAAAAACATGTTTTTTATTCTCTAATTTAGTTCAACTAATTCTTAATTTTCATTTCTTTAATTATTTTATGAGAAGGGAAAAATTTGCTCTCAAACTATTATATATATCCTAGTTGACTCCCAAAGCTATCTATTCTCTCCACCAAGTACCCCATTTATTGAGATTTTACTCAATTAACCTTTATCATGAATTATTAATGAAGGCATTAATTTTACACATGACTTCGTATGTGCCTTTAACTTTAGCCTATTTTTGGCATGAACTTGAGGCTCCCTTGAATCATCGTGGAGCTAAAAATCAAAACATGTTTGCTTGAGCCTTTTAACACACAAAGGGATGAAAATCTCTTTTTGTATTCGTTCATTCACATGCATCATGTGTTTGAGTTATAGTAGCAATAGTTACTTGTCATGAATATTCAGCCCCAAATGTTTTATGAAGCATCTATTTTGTGCCAAGGCCTAACTAAAACTAAATGCACATGTGAATCTCATGAAAATCAATAGACTTTTCAAGTCTAGGTAACATTAGGAAGTTAATTGAACCAATCCTTAGAAAAGGAGCTCAATTTGGACAATCAATTGATTGAGACTCAATTGGGACAAACATAGTTTGTGGGTAAATCAATCCTTTTCCAGTTATTTTAAATGTAAGCCAAGCAAATCCTTTTTTTATAATCTGGAAAATTAGAATTCAATAAACATGATTCCTTAATTCTAAAAATGATTCCTTAATTTTCCATGAAGTGGTGTTTTAGAAAAACAACTAAGCTTGATAGTATTAGCAAATTTTTTAGCGTGATAGGATTTTTATGGATTATGTTCACATTTTGCTTAGAAGGCCTAGGTTAACGAGTTTAATGGCATTCATCAAAACTGTCCAAATATAGTTACCAGAAACATGGAACATTCATATTGTGATATTGGATTTGAGTAGGATGAACTTGGATCACTTCGTGGATTAGGAGAGTAAGTTTAATTGGTACAATATTTTAGGTTGTTGCATGTTTAAACTATAATATTTTGATTTCATTTTGAAGGAAAATTTCAAGACAAGTGATTTTTCAAAGAAGTAGAAATATTTTTTAATTATTACAATAAAGATAAGTTAAGCCATGAATTAAAGTGTTGGGCCATTTTTGCCAAAAGAAAATAGGTTGAATTGTTATATGAAAAAGGTCACCTAATTTAAAACAATGGGCCACCGTTATGCTCCCAAGTTTTGGGCTTTAGGTAACTCGCCATCAAAGACTAAGGGCTTGTTTGGGCCATGCATGTTGTGTTGTGCTTTATTATGTTGATGCAGGAAAAAAAATTTAATGCATAGTTTTGTTACTTAATATAATTTTTCATTTGATTATTGGATTGAGTTGAAACTTTGCTAGGAGATTCTAGAGGTTCTATTTTCTATAGGGTTAAAATTTCACAGTATTGAAAATAAAAAAGGCCTTCCGGTAATGTCCACAAGTTAATGTTCGGCATTTGCTATATTTTCCTAGTTGGCTTAAGATTTTTGTTTTTTATTTGGTTTAAAATTCTTTTATTATCTTTCAAGTTTTGTTTAGGATTTTTATTGCTTTTTTTTTTTTCCAGGTTTCCTAGCTTGTTTAGGTTAATTTTTAGATTTACTTAAGGAGTTGTAAACTTCTTATAAAGGTAGATTACCTGGACAAAAAATATTCAGTAATAAAATTTCAAACTAATGTTTCTATATGATCCATTTTTTAGCATAATTTTGTGTTCTTGTGCTTGTTGTCTTTCTTGTGTTGTTTTCATCTACGCCAGTTAGTATCAAAGCCCAGCTATCCCAAGTTATTGCTTACTATGTGCTAAAATCCCAAGTTATTTTGTTTGTTGTATGTTTTTAAATAATAATAGTTGAAAGAAGTCGCAAAGCAGAATGTGTTAAGGTAAAAGGAGATGAAGAGGTCCTCTTTCAGAAGAGAAACGTTAGGAGTTAATGATAGAAGACATAAAGAGACAAATAACAAAATTAAAAAGAGATGTTTAGAAACTAGTGATAGAAAACATGCAAAGACAAATTGCAAAATTAACTTGTCGGTTGGTGGAGGTGAGGAGCTTGGGGGATCATGGATCCATTACTTGTTTTGAAAACCCGTTTCGAAAGCATGAATAGAGGAAGTAAGTTCTTGATCGGGATGAGTATCGTGAAGATTTTGGTGATCTTTTTTATGGTAAGATAGACGTGAATTGATATTCTCCACCAATTTATGATGATTATGTTGATGACTATATCATAACAAATGACAATAATGCTAATGATATCATTGATGATGTTCTTGTTGATGAGATAGAGGTTAAGTGCAAGGTAAACATAAAAGATGCTAAAAAAATTATTGATTTTGACTGTTGATCATTTGATTACAAGGTTATTGTTATTGTTATCATAAATGTAGATGTGTTCATAGGTTATATGAACACTACACATATTGATGGAATAAGTTTAAGGTTTGCAATTCATTACTATAGAAGTCGATGGAAGATAAATAATATGTAAATTGTTGTCTTTTATACAAATTTTAACATGAAGAGTTTGAAGTTGATGTCAAATTATTATATACTTGAAGAGAAGAAACAAAAAGGGATGAAAAGTCTTGATTGGATATCTATAAGATTGAGGCATGAACAATTTGAACTCAAGGATAAGTTTTTTCCATCACAAGGACACCGATGTAAAAGATTTTTTCCCTTACATGTAGTTTTATGTTATTAAACATAATTTTTAATTTGACCATTGGATCGAGCTGAAATTTTACCAGGAAATTCTAGAGACATTGTTTCGTATAAGGTTAAAATATCACAGTAATTGAAAATCAGGAAGACCTTTCGATAATGCCTATAAGTTAATGTTCAAGATTTGCTATACTTTTATAACTAGTGGAGGATTTTTTTATAATTGATTTAGAAATTTTTTATTATTTTTCAAGCTTTGTTTAAGAATTTTATTACTTATTATTTATTTTCAAGTTTTTTAGTTTGTTTAGATTAATTTTTAGATATATTTAAGGAGTTTTAAACGATCTAGAGAGTTAGACTATCTAAATAGAAAATATTAAGTAATAAAATTTCAATTTAGGATTTCTATGTGATTCCATTTTTAGCATAATTCTGTGTTTTTTTTGTGTTGTTTTTGTTTATATCATATATTGTGTTGTTTTGTGAGATTGGACATATTAAACTATTTGATTATGAAAAATTATGCTTTACTAAGACAAAAATCATCTAACTTTGTAGTAATCTATTGTTGTGTTGTTTGAATTGACATTACACATCACTAAAATTTAAGAGATTTTTTTTAAGAAATAAGATTTTTTAAGAAATTAAAATAAATTATTTGAAAATATGAAGCCTGGTATTTATAGTCGGTTGAGTGCCTTGTAATCAACGTAGAGTCTATATGTGTTGTCTTTAATCCTAATCGAAACCATTGGGAAAATATGGTATGTTGTTTGGTTTTATTATGCAAAATTGTATTGATTAAGTTACAACCTTTTCTAGCACATCTTTTTGTAAACAATAAAAAGGTGTAAAACTCATTGGTTCTTCTTCCATTAGTGGGATTCCATGATCATGTATCCTTGCAGGAGGCAACCTAGTAAGCTCTGCAAAAGCTGCTTGATACTCAACAAGTATTTTAGATAAGCTAGAATCTTGTTCTTTGATTTGAGATAGGAGACAACCTTCTTGTCCATCATTTTTTGGCTACATTGTTGTGCTTTAGTCATTTCAAAAGTATTCAATAGGAGTTTATGCATATACTTGATCTCTATAAATTGTAGACTAGCATCAGTAGAGCCTTGTAAAGCTAGTTTCTTTTCCATCCCCTCTATAAGGACACCCCAGGTCTTTGCTGTTGGACACTACATCTCCAAAAATAGATAGCACTAAACCCCTAAAATCATGACATAATTTTTGAGTTGCACTAAAAAAACATTTCCACAAGGGCTTCTACAGGTGTTAGATGGAAGTGTAGCATTTTGATTTGGTTTTTTCATATGAGGGTATTTTTGCCAATTTGGATGAAAATATATGAGATAAAATAGATTGGAGGATGACCATATATTTATGGATAAATTGGAAGCAATTACACTTGTAGGGGAAAGCTGAAGACTAGACATAAATATTAAGAACTAATTGAGCTAATTTCCTATTTTTTAAAATCAAAGTCAATATGTTTGGTGGCTCTGCTTTGGTTGTAAAGCAGTTTGGGTTTTCTAGGCTGGTTGGTGTTTGTGGTATGGTTTGGAGTAGGCAGGCCTTGTTGGGGTTGTTAGGTTTGTATTTGAGGTGTCCTCTGGTGTTTATGTGTTGTTGTTTTCTGGTATGTGTTTGTTGAAAATGATGTGGTGTTCTGGTGAGAAATGGAATTGTTCATGTGGCTGTGGAACTAGATGGTAGTTCTGGTGATAAATGGAATTGTCCTTGTGGTCGTGGTACTAGAGGGTGGTTGAAGTTGGTTGTGTTCTTCGGAACCAGCCAGGCCAAAGTCTTCTTGTAGGTTTTCTGGGAAATACATGGTCACTGGTCATTTCGTATGCTTTCCAAGACCAGCAAGATCATTATTAGTGCATTTTTAATCAAGTTATGCTGTGTTCCACAACATGTCTAATTTTTCGATATGGTACTTGAGGTCTGCTGTTTTGCCACAAGTATTTAATGGCTGCCTGAAGCTTAATACCTCCCCCAAACCAACTAGGTATATTTGTTACGTAGTCCTCGCAAGTTAAAGCAAATCCAACCCAGTGACCATAGGCTTTCTCAAAAGGCTTCGTCATCTAAGAAGCAAGAGGCATACCTAACCTCAAAAGTGTCCTAATTTAGTTTGCATTATGGACTTGGACTTTAGTTATTCTCCAAGAAACTATTATGTTTTTTTTTTTCCAGTGATAGCAGCTATTTTCACGTTGCTATTTTAGTCACGACGACATGATATCTAATCCATGACACCATTATACAATGTTCCAGCTATTTGCCCTTCGGTGGAGGACCACGGAAATGCGTAGGTGACATGTTTGCTTCATTTGAGGTAATTTGTTTCCAGATGGATTCAATATAACATGATTTACTGTCATATTATCCTTTACTGGAACTTGTGATGTTTATCATTCAATCGTTTGTGATTTGCAATGTAAAAGCTAATTGTTCATTACACTGATTTATAGGCTGTAGTGGCCGTTTCCATGCTTGTACGGAGATTTAACTTTCAAGTGGCACTTGGAGCACCACCGGTACGTCATATAATTTTGTTGCTTGAATTGACTATAGGTAAACATTTAGTATAAAGTCTTACCTATAAATTAGTTCCTATAGCTTAATTAATTAGTCCCTCTTTTATGAAAAATAATTCAACACTTGTGGTTTTGTATCGATTAATTACTTAGTATCTCGTTATTCTTCCTTGATAAATATGGTGATGTGCTGTCATTGATTTAGTAGTTTTTTCAAAAAATGCCCTTTCTTCTAATTATTTATTTCCTATCACCTATTTCTCTTTTATTTTTGGATTAATAAATATATAAATTGAAAAGAAAAAGGAAAAGAATTTTAAAAAAATATTATTATAATTAAGAAAATCCAAGCTTATGCCTTTTGAGCTCCTTTAGATTTCAAAATCCTGTCATCTTTTCCTACAAAAAATGGAAAACCAAAATGAAAAAGGAAAATAAAAAACCACAATAAAGGTCCCTGAACAAATAGACAACAAAATTAGATTTCAGATTTCACATGCCAATGATTCTGCCCAAAACTTATCAGTGTCCATTGTCAACCTCATCTTTTTACCTCGGACTCACCTCTTCTTTTTGCCTTAGCAAGTACAATAACAACCATTGCCAACCTTTATTCACTTCTTCATCTTCACCTCTGTCTCTCCCTCCCCTCCTCTCTCTTCCATTATTAGCACAACAATCACCATCGGTAGGGATAGAATTAAGTGAATTTGTGTGAGAAAAGCAATTTGCTATACATGTTGAGATGGAAACATTAATTCTTCCTTGTATATGTAAATTTCAGTGGAACTGTACAGATTTCTAACAGTTGAGTTAAATCCTATTACAAGATCTGGGGTTTTGTTGTGGTTTCTCTACTTGTACTTCTTCGATATGGTGGTGACGATGGAGTATGGAGTGAGAGAAATGAGGAGAGAACATAGAGGCTATCTAGACATGAAAAGAGTCTAGGTATTTATGTAAAAAGTAACAAATCTGTTAGGTAAATGCTGGTAGAAGGACTGTCAAATTATTTCTCATCATAGAAAGAACTAATTTATTCATTTCAATAAATTAGAGAATAATTTATAACTAGTTCAAGCATAAACTTAATAACATGGTATTCTTTGATGAGTATAAAAATTGGGGAAATTAATTCAACATGTCTTTAAATTTTTAACTCATTCTCTGATCTGTCTCTAGTGAAGTATAATTGTTCCCAAGATCATTCTCCTAGTAGATATTTTCATGCAAGCTTGCAGAAATATCAACAATCCAAATATTAAACTAATTATTGTAAAGGTTAGTGAATTAATGCGCCAAAAAATTACCATGAGCTTTTCTTAATTTAAAAAAATCAAATAAAAAAAGGTTACAAAAATCATAAAGAATTCGATCACATCCTCCGAATCTGAACCTGTTAAGCTTGGCTTAACAAAATGAAGCAGAAGGTAAGAAGCAGGGGAGGAGAAGAGAGAAACAGAGAATTAAGAGTTAAATGATTCTGTTATTTCTTTCGTGCCCTTTATGTAATCCTCTCCACCCTTATATACTCCTTCCCACATGCATTACACGTTTCCATGCACCTGCCGACCACCCTTAAACTGCACTATAATGACTATAATAGTTGTACAATACTTCCCCAGCTGTAACAGAACCATTGTCCCTTAAGTTAGGACCTAGAGGCTAGTTTGTCTTCCTATATATCTTGATTAAAAAAACATGCGGCTAGCAAAAACTGTATTTGGTAGTATATCTTGCTAATATGTTTCCAATCAAAACATAGCCCCAACACTTATATGCCTTTGATCACTTGAGTCTAATGTCGCTAAAAACATGTCAAGAGTAGCTTTACAGGTAAGTTTTCAAGTTAAAAAAAGATTGACTAATTAATTTTAGGGCAAACTTACCAAAAGTTCCCAAACCAATATAAGTATTCTTTGTTGGGTCTCCAACCTATTTTTTTAATTTCATTTGAATCCCCAATGTGTCAATATTCTCAATTAGGTCTATCTGTCAGTTTCAGTTAACGAAACCGAACTATACCCTTGCTTTTTTATATAATATGTTCTATCACTGTCAGTGTTCTAGGAAATTCATGGGTTATTTTTTATTTTTTTTGTATAGGAAAAGAGAAGTCGTATGAGTTTTGCTTGATTACTCAATAGTTATGTTAACTGAAACTAATGGAAATATCTAAATGAGATCCATTGCTGCATTGTGGATCTTATTGAAACAAAAAATAGGTTGCAAATCCAATTCAGATTGCTCCTATAGGTTTAAAACTTTGAATTCTGCTTCATGGAGCACTTAAAACGATTTGTCATCTAATTGTACTCATCAGTCTGTAGAACAGCATATAATTACACTTGTGTTCAATACAACCAGAATATTAAAAGATTGGAAAAAGGAAAAACAAGATGCAGTATTTTGGATATATCTGAAGAAATAATCTTTCTACAGGTTGGAATGACAACAGGAGCAACAATTCACACAACAGAAGGGTTGAAGATGACAGTCACACGACGAACAAGACCTCCCATAATGCCAAAGCTGGAGAAGACAATGTTTGAAGTGGATGAATCAACTAGTGGTCCTGAAGGAGAGACCCAGCTGGGTCCGAAAAGTGAAGTTTCTTCTGCCAATTCCTGATTGCTATCTTGTTAAGATCAGCTACGCACCATATTGGATATGGCTGTCATGGAAAGGAAATAGGAATAATAAAGTAATAGGAAATTTAAAGGATTCCCCTTGAGCAGTTTGAAGGTTTGAAAATATGCATCCATCCTGTAATCGGTTGGGGTTCATTTCCTTTCAAGACACAGGTACAATCCCCCATAGTGGTGTTGTGTTTATTTCCAAATGGATTATATCATGATCCATACCACTGTATCAATTCCTTTTTGAGTAAAACGATTGTGGGCAAAGACAAGTTATACGCATCGATCGCGCCTTCGTTTGAGATCTTTCTGATAAATCGGACAGACGATGGATAATGTGTCTAGCAAAAGCAATATTATCCCATGAATTAGGGACCTGGTTACTGCATTTTGCAAGCAAACTATCCTGCAAACTTTGGACACATGTACCATGCATGGCATCTTGGATGCCCTGCTAGGTGAGAGACAAATGATCACCCTCCTACTCGAAACAATTGCCTAGAATTCAGTTTTTACGAAGCAACCACGCATCAATCTTGACCAAAAAGGGAGGAAATGAATAAAATTTATGGAGTTGGGTACATGCTTATTGAACATCCATGCATGATGGATTGTGATATGAATCACGTGATCACGTAACCCACATCTAAAGACATCAAATTTCTGGAAAAGCTAAGTAAATTAGGTTTGATAAGAGTGTGACATATGTACTTAAACACCAATATTACCCTTACCCAACGAATATTAATTCGTGAACAAGAAGTATAAGGATGACACTATGAAGTTAGTTGTTTTTCAATAAGTTGTTTTAGTTATTTAGAGAGGAAGAGAGAATATCTCACCATAATGTTTATTAATTTGAAAAATTTGTAGCCCCCCCCCCCCTCACACGTCTGGTTATGACTTTATTTATATTGACTCTAAACTGAAATAAACCATAATGGACCCTCTTTATATGGACTTATATGAGATCCACTTAAAATTGACCCTAATAAGTAATAATAAACCAAAAACTAAGAAGACAATAAAAAAAAATTATAAAAAATTAAAAATTAAAAATTAATATCCTAGATATGCTAAAATCAGATTTAGCACTCCTAAAAAGTCCCAAATAACTAGGAAATCTGATTTGAATGTGGAATTAATTCTGAAGTCTTCTTGCCTTGTTGTGCTTAATTTCCTTTTCTTGCATTGACACTTAATGAAGAAAATATCTCTCTTTTATACCTGTCAATTTAGTTTTCTTTCTAAACTAGGAGAATCATTAATTAATCCTTCCTTAAGAAGTTGTCCTTCATGCTCCCCTAGGCGTCTCGAGCTCTTCTAGGTCCATCGTGCTCTATATGTTCTGAACAAGTCCATTCAATACCTCTTCAAGCTTATTTGCTCTAGCTCTTGTAATTGGTCCACTTGGTACCTCCAATGGGTCTTTGGCATGATTAAACTTGGTGTTTGTTGCGATGTCGCAGTCACACAAATTAATTACCCTAACTTAAATAAACAAGATACAAGATAGTATAGAGCAAGCAAGGGGTCGATCTCACTAGGAAGATTCAAGTCAGATTTTTATGCTATATGATATGCAATTTGGGAGGGTTTGGAGGTTATCTAGGCTAAAACAAAAAAAAAACAGAAAACTATCAAGTAAAATTAAATAAAATCAGAAAATTATCAAGAGAACAAACATTGATTTCAAGTGGACATCCACTTACGGAAATCAGAACCGATCACTGAAATGATGCATCAATTTTATATTCTGAATATTTATCCTTTTTTAACATTAGTTAATTAATGGATCCATCGTATAACCCTAACCATCAAACTATCATAGTGTCCACACTAGTAATTTTATTGAATGACAGCCTTAATAACTAGATAAATTGATTAATCTTGACAACATGATTTTCCGCAGTCTATGTTTGATTTGTTCGAATATTCTCCCTAAGGTTAATAATGTAAATCTACCACAATTATTAAACTTAGTTGCTTCACAAGTTCAAGTTCATATACCACAACTTTGGTTTTGATATCAAACTTAGCAATAGATTGTCTACAATAATAATTTAGAGTCCGCTCTAGGAATTAAAATAAACAATCATAGGAAAAATAAGCATAGGTGACACGATCAAAGAGTTGATGTCTTATCCCAAGTGCAGGAGTGTCATAGTAATAAATAACCCGGCAAGACCGGGGTCGAACCACAAAGAGGTTAATTGTATAAATTATAATTAATAAAACAACAACAACAATAATAACAACAATAATAGTAACAGTAATAATAATATTAATAGTAATAATAATAATACTCAGTACTTGACGTTGTTATACCTGAGAATGATCTCAAAGATCGGGTCACAGGTTTTCAGCCTATATACTGAGTCTATGAAAAGATCAAAGAGATATATTATATAATATAAACAGATTTCTGATGCGAATGAACAAGGCAAGACCAACAATGTCAGGATCCTTGATCAAACACAGAGCATGCTTAAAGTGCATAAAATATAACAAGAATAATAATAATAATAATAATAATAATAATAATAATAATAACAACAACAACAACAATAATAACAACAACAACAACAACAACAACAATAATAATAATAATAATAACAATATTAGTAGTAGTAGTAGTAGTAGTAGTAGTAGTAGTAGTAGTACTAATAATAATGAAGAAGAAGAGGAAGAAATTAATGAGAATTTTGAGATGGAAGATTAATATAAAGATTAAACAATGATAAAAACAAATGTCAAGGTTAGAGGATCCACTAATAGTATTAGAGATAAGTAAAGTATAAACTCTTTATAAATTATCAACATAATCATATTAATCATCTTATTTATGTAACACCATACTTATAAATTTTATCAGGTATTCATGATGCTAACTTATGTTGACAACAAATCAAGTTCCTCTCATAATAACGATGTCGGCCGAAGACTATGAAGGATCAAGTATTTGATGTACCAAGTGTTATACAACACAAATCTAGATTAACCATTTAACAAGCAAGGTATTAAGGATTAATAAGATAAAAATGATAAGACATGTTAATAGCAAATTTTCTTGGATATAAACATTAAAGTCCATGTTGAGTTTATATTATACTTATCCTAACACTATTAGTGAAACCTTGTCACCTTGACATAATTAACTTAGCTAGACATTATGAAGAAGAGAAACATAAAT
>Ga0325402_1000170_pt1 | contig 36413 bp, 24 predicted proteins | sample PopdelMetagenome_22_FD_207212 | JGI IMG/M metagenome (GOLD analysis project Ga0325402, IMG submission 207212) | Populus deltoides microbial communities from Bellville, Georgia, United States - Xylem-PdKOR-R3 | ecosystem: Host-associated > Plants > Phyllosphere > Stem > Wood/Secondary xylem... | reverse complement strand
GATTTTTTTATATATAAAAACACGTTGTAAGGGTCTACATATATACTTTTTTTGAAGAAAAAAAAAATCAACCCACGGCAAAGCACGGATTAAATAGCTAGTTCTTCACTGAGGCGTGTATATTTTGACTAGAACAGGGGAAAGCACCATTCATATCACACAATAAACAGCAGCATATAACATGTAGCCACTAAGACCAATCTCATCAAGCATACAAAGTATAATTATCATACCCAAGTAATATTCGATATCAGCCTTCACAATATGGCCATCAGGACCCGTTCCTTTGATGCTTGAGAGCGGTACCTATGTTCATGATAAAGAAAGTGCATCAATAAGTGTCGGTTGAAAGTGGATCAAGATCAATAAATGTCTTGCCATCACTGAACTAAAAATTCTAGTTATATCACTTCAAATTACTAACATTATGATCTTCAGCCAATTTTCTTGCAAGAGGACTGGAAAAAATGCGATCTCCATTGGGAGCTGCACTGGGATTGGAAACCTTCGGTTCTGGTGGACTAGCTGGTTTTTCAACCTCCTCCTTCTCAGGTGGGGCATGAGAAGATGCCTCTTTAGCAGAAGTATCACCACTTCCTGATGTTGAAGGACTGTAATCCTTAAATTTTGCAATGTCTTCCCCATCTTCAACAGTAATAGCAATTACCTATATATAATATAGTGAAAAGAATGTTATTGGCAATACATAGTCATATTACAAGCACCAGAGACCTGAATCTGAAACTAAAATGTCTAATTTTAACAAGAGAATTGTAGAATCTGAAAGGTGGGCAACAGACAGCCAAAATGTGTGCAGTCTGCTTATTTTCATAAATAAGCACCATACTCCCAGAGAAGGGAAGGAAAAACTACAGACACATAAAAAAGAAAGAAGAAGATATAAGCGCACAACTTTGCCTACTGCCAGATAAAGTCAGTACCTCGCCAAGTTTAATTTCTTTTGACCCATCTCCCTTTAATATCTTTGCAAGATAACCTTCTTCCATGCATTCCATCTCAACAGTTGCTTTATCCTTAAAATATTATGTAAAGGGAAAGCATCAATATTCCATGACAAGCAACACAGCTAGAATTGAAAACAAACTGTGCGGGACCCTACAGTTTCAACTTCACAGAGAACTTCACCGGGTGAAATTTTGTCACCCTCCTTCTTCAACCACCTTGCTATGTTACCCTGAAATTTCGGAAAGAATCACTTAGCAGACCAAGCCTCCATTGTTTTCCTATAAGATGAAGAAAGCTGCATGCCTCTGTCATCGTGGGTGAGAGTGAAGGCATTCCAATCTCTTGGTAGGGAGGAAGACCTGAACAAATTTAAAAAATAACCTTAAAGTCAGTTAAGCTAGAAACACATGATGACTATTTAATAACCCTTAGAGAAGCTCTGTCAGAAAAGCAATTTCCGTCTTAACCCATATTTCAGAGTACGAGATTTTGAGGCATTTAACTTTCACGCACAAAGAAGTAAAAGTAAATTTATTCATGTTCCTTTATAGTCTCCAGTTCAAGTCTAGGAAATGAGAGCATTTTGTTTCTTCAATAAATTCATGTTGTTTAAAATAAAATTAAATAAACAGACATACCAACTTCCACATTGAGCCACACAAAATTTTTACACTATTTCTCCACATCTGAATTTTATTTTCCACTCCTAACAAACTTCCTCCACAAATATTCAATAACCATTATTATCTAAGAGCAACTACAGATGAACCACATACATAGCATTTTCCCCTACTCTTGGCAATGCAGTAAAAGAAGAATTTCAACAGAGGATAACCCAACGCAAGGCACATGTCACAGTTTCGCACGAGAGAAAAAGTATTTTGATTCTAAATTTTAAGCGTTGAATAGATTTCAATCATGTTATGCAATGCCACTTGCATAATAGTCAACAATTCAAGCTGGGCTTAAATGGTGGCAAGAAACCACAACGCATATAAGACAAAATTCGTAATCCAGAATAAGAGTTCAGAAAAACAAAAGGAGATCATCAAGCTATGGATGCGAATTGTAATAAGAAAGCTAGATCAGCAATTCAAACAAAGAAATAAAAAATGAAGGCACAAACTCTACCTGAATCAGATGAAAATCCTCTCTTCCAGTGTACCTGTGAACTGATAATGGAAAAGAAGAGAATCAGGTAAAAGGAATCATCAAGAGAAAGTTGGACCAGGGAGGGACAAACCTAAGCAATACATACCAAGAAAAATCCTTTGATAATAGTGGTCCAGAAATTGGGTTTCCAACTTTCATTATCATCCTAGAAACATCTTTCCTAGATGCACCAAATGACGTTACCTAAACATCGAGACAAACATCTGTAACTGTTTGCAAAGTGAGATTAACTTTAATTAAAGCAACCTAGATGTTAAAAAAAAAAGTAGGAAGAAATAATTGACCAAGACAAGGGAGGTAGTGTGGAAACTGCAGCAGAAGGGGCTCCAGTCAAGTATTACACAGCAAACATGATGATTGTGAGATAGAGGACTACTTACAGCGTGATTAGCAGTGCTTGAATACCTCCTTTTTCCCATAACCTTCCATGCATCTGGCAATAACAAATTTGTCTTAGAACCAATAACAGTCTGCAGTTAATAAGCAGATAAAAAATTTGCATTCAAAGTCACCAAACCACATATCTAAGGCGAATAACCATGAACATTAGATGCCAGGCATGGGATGGGCTGGAGATTATTTACCAGCAGAGAGGTGAGAATCATTTGACAACCAACGAGCCAAACTGACGTGATCATGCCGCATTAAGCTGGAAACCACATTTCTTAACTGTCCAAACCACAAAATTAAATTAAAAAATAAAAACTGAATCCAGAAGTCGAAAATTTAAGAGAAACAGAGGATGCGTGCAATAAATTTTATACAAAGAAATAATAATAATGATAGTCCAGAAATCCAATTACGATTACTATTATTACCGAAAAGAAAAAAACAATACCTTCTTTGAGTGATTGATTAGGTGAGAAGCATACGCCATGACTACTGCTGGAGCTAACGCCAACTTCTTTTTCAGGTTTTTCTTTCTTTCTTGGAATGGCTGGCTGCCTGGCTGAATACAAATCGTGCCTTTTTTTGTTTTTTATCGTCTCATTTTTTAATTTGTGTTTATTATAACTGAGGAGTCAGAAATTATTGACTGGTCGCTGGAACAGTGGAATCATGAAAATAATTGAGGTAACGTTTGAGCTACTGTGAAAATTGATTTTTTAAATGTTGTTTTTTAAAATATATTAAAATAATAATTTTTTTATTTTTTAAAATTTATTTTTGATATTAGTATATAATCTAAAATTATAAAAAAAATTAATTTAAAATAAAAAAATAATAATTTTTTTAAAAACACTTTTTGAACATAAAAATATGAACTCTTAAGTAATTTTTCTTCCAAATCTCAATTTATTTTTCTTTTTGAAAAACAATGTGCCTTCTATCCAAAATAAACTTTTCTAGCTTACATAATTCTCCTTATTTATGCTATTTTAAAAGAATAAAAGAAAAATCAATTGAGAAATAACATGGAATTATAAACGGGTAAGTTATAAAATAAGAATTAAACATATATATATTAATTATTAAATTGAAAAAAAACACTTAAAAAGATTATGTTTTTACCATTTATTACCTCATCAAACATTGCTCATTTCAATAATGTTTTTCTTTTGTTGTTATTTTTAAATCTATTTTTTTATTTTAATGAAGTTAGGAATAGACTTTATAATTCATTTCGATTTGCTTTTTATATAGTTATCTCAGCTTTTTAACTCAGGTCACAGGTCTAGTGAGTCTTTATTTCGTGAGCCAAAACACAGGTTTAACAGCTTAACCTAAATTGGCTTGAGCCATTTTTTAGTTCTTTTTTAAAACAAATTCAGTTTCATCATTTAATTTTGGGTTGATTGAAAATTATGCTTCAAAATATATTTTAATTTTTTTTTAAAAGGGTATTTAAGCCTCATGACCTGAGTCATGGGTTTGGTATATTAACCTAAATTGACTCGAGTTGTTTTTTCGATTTGCTTTTATAAGATTATCTCAATCTCTTAATTTGAGTCACGGGTTTTACGTGTTAACCCGAGTTGAACTAGATTTTTTTATTTTTTTTTAATTAATTATTTTTCAACTTAATCCCTCAACATTAAATTTGATTGAAAATTGAGTTTCATAATTTGATTTGATTTGCTTTCTATGAGGTTATTAATGTCTCATGACCCTATTCATGGGTTTGACATGGTGATCCAAGTTGACTTTGATCATTTTTCTTATTATTATTTTTTAATTGATTTATTTTTAATTTTATCATTCAATATTAGATTAATTAAAAATTAGGCTTCATAGTTTGTTTTGATTTACTTTTTATGGGTTTATCATAATCTCGTGTCAATGGTTGTAAATTTGAAAGGTTAACTTAAATCGATCCAATATATTGTCATCTTAATATTTAAAAAATATATTTCATCTTGAATTTTTTTAGAAAAATTATCTTTTAACAGTCATACAAGTTGATCTTTAAACATACCAAGTTGATTGGGTCACATTAGATCAATCTCTACACAATTTAAATTATTTTTCTAGTATAAAAAGTATTAACAACTGTAAATCCCTGGGAAAAAGTTATGAAATTAATGAGGGAAAAACTATTACACTTGATTAAGTTACATATTTACCTTATAAAGAAGATGTTAGATGGAAGAAAATAAAATAAAAGATTTATGAATGGGTTTTAAAAAAATGAATTATGAAAAATATCCAATAAATAAAAAGCAATTAACACCAAATGGAATAAATAAATAATAAAAGAATTATGATGAAATGTAGTATAATGAAATTTAATATTCCCAAGTTTAAATTCAACGAAAACAGGTTTTACAATTAAGTGAGAATTTACTTAAAAATGGGACATAAAAAGAATTAATCAAATTGTGTGTGCGTGTGTGTGAAAACCCTAGAGAAACCTTAGGAGACTCAGGAAAAACATCATGTTTTGAGGTGTACACGTATATGTTTTGAGGTGGGACTGTTTGGGAACGAGGTCCAACCCGCGTTCTAAAAAAATTTGAATTTTTTTAATTAATATATTTTAGTGTTTTTGGATTGTTTTGATGCGATGATATTAAAAATAATTTTTAAAAAATAAAAAAAATTATTTTGATGCATTTGTAAGTGAAAAACACTTTGAAAAGCAATCGAAACCACACTCTCAAACACACATAATCTCATTATAACAACATCCGATATGTATAGAAAAAAACGAGGTATAATATTTTATCTATAGAAGAAAATCTAGTAATTTTATAAATGATGAAATATCATTTTTTTTTCTAAAAAATATCACATATATTATTTCTAAATTATTTTTTAGAAATTTATGCAATCAAGTCCCTACTTAATTTTTTTTAGGTCTAAAATTGTAATCCCCTGTATTAAATCATATGTTGGTCGGGACTGTTTGGGAACACGGTCCAACCCGCATTCCAAACAAATTTAAATTTTTTTAATTAATATATTTTAGTGTTTTTGGATTGTTTTGATGTGATGATATCAAAAATAATTTTTAAAAAATTAAAAAAAAAAAACATTATTTTGATGCATTTCTAAGTGAAAAACACTTTGAAAAGCAATCGAAACCACACTCCCAAACACACATAATCTCATTATAACAACATCCGATATGTATAGAAAAAAACAAGGTATAATATTTTATTTATAGAAGAAAATATAGTAATTTTATAAATGATGAAATATCATTTTTTTTTTCTAAAAAATATCACATATATTATTTCTAAATTATTTTTTAGAAATTTATGCAATCAAGTCCCTACTTAATTTTTTTTAGGTCTAGAATTGTAATCCCTTGTATTAAATCATATGTTGGTTCTCAATTTCTAAAACTTATTTACAATCAAGTTAAACTTGATTATCTCATTTATTATCAATTCAATAAATTAATTTATTTATTTTTGAAAATCAAGTACACCGTTTAGTAACGTGTCATAATTCTTCAAATATTAGAAAAGTTATATGTGATTTAATTTAACTTTTTAGTGATAAGTTTCTTGGTGTAATTATTATCATTTCATTAATAATATTTCAATTTAGATATTAGAGTATGAAGTGTGTGTATTTTGTTAAATTATGTTTGTTTTTAACCACATACTCATTGATTTCTTGAATAAAATTTAAAATTCTTTTCAAATCTCATTTAACTTTACACAAAGATTTGTTAGCCCAAAGGATTTTAGTACCTATATTTTTTTTATAATTTTGATAATAACAACAATTTAATAATTTTGATATGAATGGTGAGATTTGATGTTGTAGGGTTTTTTCTACAGTATCAGTTTGAAGCAAAATGAATTCAATACAATGCAAACTTGATTTAAATATATTCAAGTTTAATTTTATGTAATCAAGTTTTTATAAGATTTAATTTAACATTACAAAAATAATTTTTATCCAAAAAAATGTTTTATTGCCAAAGCATGCGTATTGAGAGATACATAGTACAAAAAAACTTATATATATAAAAAGATCTTACCAAAAATAAGTGAATAAATGTCATTTGTTTTACAAGTTGACCATGAGCGACTTTTTTATTCTATTTTAGCCTTTGTGAATTTGTACTATTCCTCTACTCAATTTGTTTTCATGCTCTGTAGGTCTATTAAGTTTACTCTTTTATATCTATAAAGCTTCACCACATTATTTTTATGATTTGAATTTCAAACCCTCATATTAAAATTTTTAGTATTAATTATTGTTCAAACCAACCACTCAAATGTTGTCGGGACGGTCTAATCATCACAAATCAACTTCAAATCCAACCATTTCAAAATTTTTAATTAAACTTTTAATAAGCTTGAGAAACTAATACATCAAGAGAATAGCTCGATTTGCCTATTTACAGTAGTCGAATTGTTTGGACTTGAAGTATTTTGAATGCGTAACATTATAGCTTACACTTATTGAATTACTACTCATGTACAGACTTGAAATCTTTTGAATTCATGACATCATGGGTGATATTTCTTTTGAAGATCATATGCTATTTTTTACTTTGAATATTTACTTCAAGGTTGAATTGTCCCAAACCACAAGTCGTCTAAGTGTTTGGCCTTTGACGATAATCCACACGAACCACCAATGAGAAATTTCATAAACCCTTTTAGGAGAGAGATATTTGTATACCTTAGAGCGTTAGATATTTTCTTTTGTGTTTTAGACGTTTATGTTTTGTACTTTCTCACCATTCTATTTTTTTAGAAATAAGAGGCATAACATTCTATTTATAGAGAAACCTAAAAAACCCTATAAATAACAAAATATCAATTTACCCCTTAAATAATATTACATATATTTTTTTACGCTAATTTTATAAATTTATTCAATCAAGTCCTTACTTAATTGTTTCTAGGTTTAGAATTGTAATACCCTGTATTAATTACATTCTATTCCTTAATTTCTAAAATTTATTTACAATCAAGTTATACTTGATTAATCATCCCATTTTAATTTCTAACTAATGGTTCTTATATGTGTGGTCATTAGGTTTCCTAATAAGTTGGCCAAAATATAAATCATAATCCTAAATAAAATAAGATTAAATAAATTAAATAATTTAATTTATTATCAATTCAATAATTGATTTATTTATATTTGAAGATCAAGTACAATGTCTAACAACCTGTCATGATCCTCCAAATATTAGAAAAGTCATAAATGGTTTGAATTAATCTTTCAGTGACTAGTTTCTCAGTGTAATTATTATCCATTAATCAATAATGTTCTAATTTAGATATTATAGCATAAAATATGTCTGTTTTGTCAAACCATGTTAGTTTTCAACATTATAGTTATTAATTATTTGAATAAAATTTTGAAATTCTTTTCAAAACTTATTTCATATTTGCCAAAGATTTCACAATTAATACTACTTGAGAACAAATAAAACATTTTCTCTAATCCTTTTAGGGTGATGAATTTTCTATTGATTACTCAAATACCTTTATATAGTTTATGCTACACCTAATATATGTATGTTTGTTACCCTTGATTAGGACAATATATGGTTAGGATCAAAACATAATATTCCCTGTATAAAAATAACTTAGTGATCTCAAGTCTAAGGATCACTTACATAACTATCACAAGAGTCTTTTTCATAGACATGAGTGATCTCTTCATATGGATTTTTCTTGGGGGCTAGTTTAGTATGCATGTCATCTGACAAGCACCTGTATTTTAGTTTCAGGTATCCCTCATACCACATTTTATGAGAGCAATCGCCTCATTTTATGAAGGAACATAATATGCACTAGTTTCAATAACTCTAATTAATGTTCAATCTTAATAGAACATTGAACATGAACATTTAGGAACAATGCTTTGATCTAATATAAATCTCATAATTATAACAACTTTATAATTTCTTTTGCAAAATATTTTTGTCACATGTATTCTATCTTTACTCTAGATTCATTAATCAAATATAAATGAATATTACAGATAAATAAATTCTTTATTAATAATAAATATGTTTTACATAAATAAAATAAATGCAATGTATAGCCAATCGATTGGCTACATGATATATTCACTAACAGAGATCAAACGTGAATGTAGAGATTGTAACCAAGTGGTTACAACATGCTTGACTTTGTTCGAAACTTGGCTCACCATTTAAGGTGTGTTTGGGATTGCGATTGGACCATGTTTCTAAAAAGATTTGATTTTTTTAGCTTTAAATTAATTTTTTATGTGTTTTTTAGATTGTTTTAATGTGCTGATGTCTAAAATAATTTTTTAATGTAAAATCATTATTTTAATACATTTCCAAGCAAAAACATATTTTGAATAACAACCACCTACCACATTTTCAAATAGGCACTAACTTTAATATCTCTTTCTGAGGCTAGAGAGTAGCTTATGACTTAATTTTTATCATGAACAATGACAGTCCTAGCATAAGATCTATGGGACTAAAATGGTTGATACGAAATGTAGAGAATGAGGAATTGGTTTTAAAGGTCTTTTTTTGTTTCAATAATTCTAATCCTTTTTAAAAAATTGAGGAATGATTTTAGTAACATGTGAAAAATAAATCCACCAATGATTTATAAACCATACAAGGTGCATGTTTGAGCAATTTTTATATAAAAACAATAAACCATAAATGAAAAAAGGCGTTGTACTAAGCTTGCTGGTAATTAAGATAATTGAATTCTTTGGGTTGATAATTTTGGAAATTTTTTTAAAAAATTTAAGGATTTTAATTCTAGTATTAAAAAGTTAAAAACTTTTAAAATTTTATTTTTTGAAAAAGCAATCATCGATGAGTTATTTTTGTCTTGATTATAAGTTATTTCAATAAAATTTGTATCCATTAAAATAAACTTATAAAATTGTCTAATTTTTTATAGATATTATAGGAAAAAGTGAAAATGAGGAGAAAATATGTGAAGACTAATCTTTCCAAAACTCATTACAGTGTTTTCATTTTATTAGGCAGATATAAAGAAACTAATTTCTTGATTTATAATGATTAGCATGTTTTTTTATTGGAGTTCGAGGGAAATTAAGAGTTGAAGGTGTCCTTCGAGGTTGAATTGGTAAGGGTTTTTGAAAGGCCTAGTAATAATTTTTTGACGGTGTTTCTAAACAAGATGATTTTGAAAGGATAGAAGAGTGATTGGCAGATGTAAAAGCTAGCCCTACATATGGAAGTCTAACCCTTCTTGAAATTTCTTGATTATTAAAAGTTGCAATTTGAAGTGTTTTTTACGAGGTAAGAGCATAAAACTCTTTTGATTTCTTTACAATGGTACTTATTTTGTTCTTAAATTATATGGAAAGAAATTATGGTAATAAACTAGTTTCTTCTTTTATATATTCAATTTCGAGGATGGCTTTCAATCTAGCAAATATTTATTTTAAAACAGTACTTTAAACATTCTTTTATATTTTTATGGACTAATAGTCTATTCATAAAAGAAATCTTTTGAGAAATAAATCATTTTAAAAAGAGAAAATATATAAAACAATTGACAAAACCTCTTTTTTATTTTATATATAGTGGAGTAGTTTACTTAGGGACCTAATTAGATAATAGAATGATATCTTACTATTTATTCAAGGTCCTGGGTCTTTTTGTCTTGAGAATACCTATGTAACCAATATTAGAGGCATCAATTTCTATAAATTTCTATAATGAGAAAGGCATTTGAGTAAGGAATTCCTAAATGTAGGAGGCTTTTAACTCTATTTTTAAGAGATCTAACAATTTGAGTCATTTGAAAGGTCCACACAAGAGGATTCTTCTTAAGATGTTTGTATAAGGGTTGACATATTGATCTAAGATTAGGGAAAAACTTTATAACATTGTTGAGGCATCCAAGAAGCCTTTGGAGTTGAGTTTTATCATTGATTTCATTTGGAGATTTATCAGCGAATTCGATTGATCTACTGATAGGAGTTATTAATCTTTGATGTATCTCATATCCTAAAAATCTTATCTTTATTAGACATGATTTCATCTTTGATGCTAAAATAACTAATCATTTTGTTTAATTATAAAAAGAATTTTTGTAAATAATTAAAGTGTTTAATAATTGATTTTGAAAATATTAATATGTCATTTATGTATATTATTACAAAATTTATAATAAGGATTAAGGATGTCATTCATTATTTTATTTGAAATTTCAAAGAACAATTTTAGTCTAAAAGACGTCACATTCTATTCATAATGTCCAAATTGAACAATAAATGTTGTTTTATATCGATCTTTTTTGTCTATTTAACTTTGCCAAAATCATGAATGCATGTTAAATTTTGAAAGAAAAAAAAGTGTTGTAAAGTCTTTTGATTAAATCTTGTTTATTAGGTATTGAATATCTGATAAATTGAAATACCTTATTGAGAGGTTTGTAATTTATGACAAGTCTTGGTTCCCTTGTTCTATTTCTATTTGGTTTTGAACATTAAAGGTTGCACAGGACTAAGCTGACCTAACTTTTTTTAAGTAATTCATCGATTTTCTTTTTACAATACTTGAGTTGTTCTTGATTCATTCAAGTTGAACTTGATTTTGTTCGAATTTTTCTTCCATCAAAATCTTTTTTGTAGGGTAATTAAACTTATGCCTTTTTTTGTTCCAAAATCCATTAGGTAGGCCTTAACAAATGCTTTTTAAAAATAATTCTTGATATTTTTTAATTTTCTCATGATTTTGTAAGATTTTAGTATCTTTTTCTATTTTTTTATAGTATATATACTTCTTGATTTAATGAATGTAAATATATTTTTGTATTATAAAAATATTTTCGTAAATTAATTTATTTAAAAAATATGTTTGTTTATATTGGTCTTGGGGTCATAACAAATCTCAAGATTATCTCTTAGTCAAATATTTTTATTCTAATTCTTTGACTATCTACCTTGAAAGGATACATTTGAGTTAAAATGAGGATTTCTAAAATGACTTGTTGAATCATGTCTCTAATGAGCATAAATATATTTTTAAAATAAACCCTTTTGATTGCATATATCTATTTTAGATAATTTGAAGTCTTTTACCACAAGAGCCATTTAGGGTTTATGTTGTTTTTTCATAAAATTTTATTGGCAATAATCTTTCTTAAATATAATTTTGATCAGCTTTAGAGTCTAATATGACGATTGTTTTGACTTTGTATGTATCATTAATGACTAAGGTTATTTCAATATATAATTTTTTAAATTCTATCTTTATTATAGTATTTGTAAATTTTTTATATGGAATATGTGTAACAACATTATCTTGAGATGTCGGTGGTAGATCTTGGGTTGCAAAATCAACTTAGGATGAGAAGTCTTAGTTTTCTACGAGATAATCTAAATTGAATCTCAGTATGATCATTTTTTAGTTATATGAATTCTTTTTTGATTTTTTATTTCATGTTGCAAAATTTGAATTGTTGTTTGGTTCTATTGTTGGGAAATTGATTGAGTATTTGTTACAGGTTGAAAGGTTTAATCTCTTTTTACTCTTTTTCTTTCATTTAAAATCAAATATTTTAGTTTGAATAAATATACTCGCTTGGTTTCAAGATCTTAAATTTAATCAATAACTTTAATATTAAATGTTTTTCTTATGTCATGTCATTTATTATTTATTTATAAGGTCAGGTACAAACAATTGTATTGTAAATAGTTATGTCAAATAATTCTTGATCACTTTAAGCATGTTGTTGCTATAAAAAAAGGATACTCTTGTTTCTAGATTTAAAGCCTCAAAACAACACATTATAGATTTGGGTTCACTAAAATTTTATATCTAATTCTTATCTTTCAAATAACCTAAACTTGCTGTATTTAGATTTATATAACTCCGAATATAGGATAGAAACCGAAACAAGGTTTAGACCGCAATGAGCTTTTGAACATATTTAAACTTCTCCATTTCTACCATGTTTTGAACTTTAAAATGGCAAAAAGGGGTTTTGAACTCTTCATAAAATTTTTAGGTCTACATCTTAACTTTCCAGCAAGCTAAAAACCAAACAGTATTCTAGTTTGACTAGATTAGACTACCTCTTTCAAATCAAGTCTTTCTTAGTGTATATTCTTTATTTATTTTTTAGCCTTATTTTCTTGTGCCTTCATCTATCCATCCTCTCTAAATCTGGCTTCCTTTTATAGATCTCAATAAAGGACCTAAAACTCCTTCTCTTTGTAAGATTATGGCTCTTTATTCTTTAACAACAATCTTGGTCGTCCAATCTTCCATATATTCCATGTTAGCTAGTTATTTATGTCTTATGTGTGAAACAAGATTCAAGGTGTGTTTTTTTATGGATTGGATATAGTTGGTACTAGTATATTAGATTGTGCTTCGCTGCGGGTCAATATATTTTTTTTTAATGTTAAAAAAATATTAAGAGTATAGAGAATATTTTAAGTTCCTTGGGTTTGACAGTCATGGCAGACCCAAGAGCCTTGGGTCCGTCACCACTACTAGATCTAAGTTCCTTAGGTATGACATCCTCTTTCAAACCCAAGTAACTTAAGTCTGACGCCCCTGCCAGACCCAAGTTTCTTGGGTGTGGCCGTGCCAAACCGATGTGTAACTTTATTAGTATTTTTTTCCAATAGTAATAATATTATTTAAAAAATTTATTAATAATTGTATAAATAAGAATAATAATAATAATAAAACTCATTTCTTAGGCATGTCATCCCCTTCTAGACCCAAGTAACTTAGATCTAGCGTCCTTGGCAGGCCCTAGCTCCTAGGGTTTGGCCGTGCCACACCCTAGTTCCTTGGGTTTGACGCCCCTATCAGACCCATGTTCCTCGGGTATGGCATCCCTTTCCAGACCTAAGTAACTTACGTCTGGCGCCCTTGCCAGACCCAAGTTTCTCGGGTATGACATCCCCTGTCAAACCCTAGTTCCTGGGTGTGACCGTGCTAAACCTAGGTATGATCTTATTACTATTTTTTTCCAATAGTTTATATAAACCCTGGGAAAATAAGGTTGCGTAAATTGCAAGCTAACTAAATGGAAATAAAGGGAAGAAATTCATGCACAAGGTTAAATAAAATAGGAATTCAGAAATTTTTAGGATATTAATTTCGGGGCAAAATATTTCGAGACATTATAAATTAACTCGGAATGTTGAGGATTGGATAAAAATTAAGAAAAATAAGCTAAACTAAAAGTTCTAGGGTGGAGTTATAAGAAATGAAAAGCGGTATAGCTTGATTATAAGAAGAAAATAAAAAGATGTGAGGGCAAAAATAATACACTTAAAGGAAATGAGGCATAAGTACAAATAAGAGAAATTATAGAGTATAAATACTCCTCTCCTCACCAAAAATCTGCAGCAACCAAAAGGAAAAAAAAGGGAGTTTTTGTATCCATTCTTGCAAAATCATGAGAGAAACACCAAAATTTCAAGAACCCATCCAAGAGTAAGGGTTTATAGATGGAGTAAACACTTGTGGGCAAGGGATTAACAAGAAAATTTGAACAAGAAGAGAAGGAGGAGGGTCGGCTATCATTACAAAAAAGGAAAGAGGGAGTTGAAAATCTTCAACTGTTTAAAGATCGAAACCTTAATTCTTATCGAGTAAGGTGTTCTAAACATGATCTTATAATTCATTTCAAATTCGATTATGAATTGATGTCTTGATGTTGAATTATAGATTATGGTTCTTAACTTGAATTGTGGAAAAAATATTAGTTGTTAAAATTAAGCTAATTCATGTGTGGTATGTGATTGGAGGCGTGAAACCATGATAATTTACCCAAAAAATGTAGTTTGTGAATGTTATGTGTGAATGGAAGGGGGTGACGAATCTAAACAGGCTCGTCTTCTGACTTTAAGTAAGATTTTAGGAAGGAGGATGAGGGAATTGGGATCAAGTTCCCACATAGAAATTGTAGTTTTGGATGTTAGCTAACTAAGAAAATTGGTCTTGCTCAATTTGGAGTTGTAGAACCCTAATTGTGGGTCACCAACCGAGACTGAGTCGTGGCTAACTTTGTAGGGCAGCAGGACTGATTAGTTAATGAGTAATTTTGACTATCTTAGGGGCATAACTGGGTTCTCATTTCTTTAGAGAACATGTAGCTTCACATCTTACCTTTTCAACGAGATCAATCTCTCTTAAAATGAAGTTCTTGAACTCCAGATATAGTTGAAAATCTAAAGAGAGGTCGGAATGCGACCTTTGAAGACAGTAATGGTTTAAAAACAAAACAGTAACGGTTCAATACAGCAAGTTCAAAACAATAATGGTTCAATACAGTAAAGGTTCAAAACATTAACAGTTCAATACAGTAACAGTCTAAAAACAAAACAGTAACAGTCCAAAAACAAAACAGTAACAGTTCAATACAGTAACGGTTCAAGACAGTAATAGTCCAAGACAGTAACGATTTAAAAACAAAAACAATAACAATTCAATATAGTAAAAAATCAAGACAGTAACGATTCAAAACAGTAACAGTTCAAATATAAAGAAAAGAACGATAACCATGGTTGGATAAAGAATGATGATATTAATAAATGAAATGAGAGAATGTAAAATATAAAAAAAATGAATGATTGAAAGAAAGACCTGTATTGGCTGTTAATATGGTTATTATGAAATCCTTGAATGAGGATAACTTATAAGATTATGCATGTGATTACCAGGAGGGACCAAGGGCATTGTGCAGCGGTAGCAGCAGGGGAGCACGAGTAGAACTTTTACTGCAGGTAGGTGATCTGCACCTATACTTTCTAGTTAAACTCCATGATTTAATATGTTATTGATGTGAAATGTGAATTAACGAATGTTGGATATTATGTGAAAGGAGGAAAGTTTGCGTAATGATGTCGATATTTTGGATAATTATCTGAATATATGTGTATTCAAGGTGAAAGGTTGTTGTGTGAATTGCCAAGTGATGAAATTATCGCTGACAAAAGAAATATGAGAAGTGTGATATAGTGCATGGACTAGCATACATTTAGTGTATGTTAGGATCTCGAGTAAGGGGATCACTATGTTTTGACTAGCATACATTTAAGTGCATGTTAGGATCCCGAGTAAAGGGATCAACATGTATTGGCTAGCATACATTTAGTATATGTTATGATCCCGGGTAAGGGGATCACCATGTATTAGCTAATATACATTTAGTGTATGTTAGGATCTCGGGTAAGGGGATCACCTTGCATCGACTCCTATGGTGTGATGATGATACCAGTGAAATTGGTGTCGGTAATGTGTTAAGCGGAAATAATCATGGTTGATCTTATGAAATCTTGAATAGAGGCTAATAATGGAAGAGGAAAAAAAATTTAGTAGTTGAATGAGAAGGAGTTTCTAATGAAAACCAGAAGGGAGAAGTGAACAACATATGAATGCATGTTGCCCTTTTAAATTGTTAGATATTTGTGTTGTTATATTTATTGTGATATTCATGTTTCAATAATATATATTTTGTTTCAGGACCATCGCATGCACGACAAGAGTAGATCCTAACTTATATTCACTTTTTGTAATTTAGGTTCTAGGGAGCATACCCTTGTAGCTTGTAAACATGGAAGCATTTGTATAACTTAATTTGTATAATTAATATTTAAACTTGATTAGATGAACTTAACTCTGTAGTTTATATAATCATGTTCCATGTATGCGTATTTATATTTTTTTATCAATCCATAATGATATTTGTTATATAATATATAACACAAATATTGTGGTTGATATGTATGATGATGTTTGTGGATTGAGACTTAGGATGATTTGATCGTAATTGAGTTAGGAGATTCGGGTTATTAGAAGTGTAAATATGTTAAATGTCGATAATTTGGGACCTTCCGGTATAAGAGAGACTCCGTCAAAATTTCAGTAGTAGTGCATGTTAAGAAGGTAGTTCGAGTCCTTTTATGGTTTATAGGCTAAATTATATGAGTTAGGGGGTTGCCAAATCAAAGCCGAATATTGTAGGCAATAAAGCTAAAACATCTAAGGCTTGAGAGAAAGATTCGGCCACTAAAATAAAAGATAAAGTCGAGATCTCATCTAATCATAACCTTGATATTAAGTGTTTCAAATGTTTGGGGAGTAGACATATAGTTTCATGATGTCCAAACAAAAGGATTATAATTATGAAGGAGCAGGAGCATGAGGGGATTGAATCTAAAAGTGAAAAATTTAAGAAAGATGAGATGTCACCACTTGAAAAGTATCTAGTTGATAGGGAGGCTTTGGTGATTATGATAACACTTAATGTTCAGATTGAGGAGAATAATGTAGAGTAATAAAGGGAGAACATATTTCATAGTAGATTTCACATAAATAATAAGGTATGTTGTGTGATTATTGATAGTGAAAATTATGTCAATGTTGCTAATACTACACTTGTTAGAAAATTAAATCTGGACATTATTAAACATGAAAAGCCTTATAAACTTCAATGGTTGAATAATCATGGAGAAGTAAGAGTTACTAAATAGCTTTTTTTAAAAAAAAAATATAAGGATGAGATGTCGTGTGATGTTGTGTCTATGCATGCTACTTATTTATTGCTGAGGAGACCTAGATAATTTGACCAAAACAAGTCAAACATGATGGGCTTAAGAACATGTATTCTCTTGAGAATGACGGAAAGACATTCACGCTTGTACCTTATCATCTAGACAAGTGTATGACATTCATAATAATACTTTTTTCCCTTAACAAATGTGTTAAGACTATTTAAAATTGAAAGGAGAAAGCAAAGTCGAAAAAAAAAGATCAACCATGTGAGGATGTGATGAAGAGTGAAAATAAAATAAGCCAATAAAGAAAAGGGTTAGATTCAATTAAAATAGGAATTGGGGTGGATTCAGCTGAAAGATGAGAGAAGAAAGGAATGGTGAGAGTAGAAAAGGGTATGAAAAAAAAATAAGAAACATGTTAATTTTTATGCATAGAGAGTGAGATTAAGAGTGCTTATTTTTCTAACATACCTATAATTTTACTTATGTATAAGAAGACATATTTTAACACTAATGACCTTGATCTTTATATTTCTAGTGTTTGTATTTTTTTATTACAAGATTTTAAGGGTATCTTTCTTGTGAGACTCCTAATGGGTTGCCATCTATAAGGGGAATTGAGCACCTAATTGATCTTACACCTAGAGCATCCATACCTAACCAGTTAGTTTATAAAAGTAATCTCGATGACACAAGGAAATTTAAAGGCAAGTGGAAGAACTGATGATACAAGGGTATATAAGTGAGAATATGAGTTCATGTGCAGTTCTAGTGTTGTTAGTATCAAAAAAAAAAATGGGACTTGGAGGATGTGTGTTGATTGTCAAGTTATCAATGATATTATGGTAAAATATAAACACCTAATTACTAGAATTAATGATATGTTAGATGAATTGCATGGGTCTTGTATGTTTTCTAATATTGATTTGAAAAATGGTTATATCAAATAAGAATGAAAGAAAGAGATAAATGAAAAACTGCTTTTAAAACTAAATATGGTTTATAGGAGTGGTTAGTTATGCCTTTTAGACTTACTAATACACCTAGTACTCTTATAAGATTAATAAACCATGTTTTCTGCCATTTTATAGGTAAGTTTGTTGGAGTTCATTTTGATAATATTTTGATTTATAGTAAGAATTTAGAGGAGCATGAATAACATTTAAGGAAAGTATTAATTGTTTTGCGAAAAGAATATTTATATGCTAATTTGAAAAAGTGTAACTTTTGCATGGAAAAGATTGTATTTCTTGGATATATTGTTAATGAAAAATATATTGAGATGAATGATAAAAAGATTAGGGCTATCCAAAATATCCTACACCTAAGTCAATAACCGAGGAAATATGTTTTTATGGTTTAACTAGTTTTTATAAGAGATTTGTTAATGGTTTAAGTATTCTAGTTGCACCTTTAACTGAGATAGTTAAGAAATCTATGGATTTTAAATGAGGTAAAGAACAAGTGCAAGCTTTTAGTTTATTAAAGGCAAAGTTAATTTCGGCTCCATTGTTATCATTGTCTAATTTTACAAAAACTTTTGAGATTGAATGTGATGTCTCAAAACTAGATATTGAAGTTATTTTATTGCAAGAAAAAAGACCTATAACTTATTTTAGCGAAAATCTTAATGATTCAATATTGAATTATCCTACTTATGATAAGGAGCTTTACGCTTTGGTAAGAACTTTGAAAAGTTGACAACATTACTTGTGGCCTAAGAAATTTGTGTTCCATACCGATCATAAGTCATTGAAACATCTTAAAGGCCAAGAAAAGTTGAACTATCATCATGTCAAGTAGATAGAGTTCATTGAAAGTTTCCCATATGCAATTAAGTACAAATAAGGTAAGAAAAATATAATGGTTTATGCACTATCGTGAATATATGTACTTCTTTCAACTTAAATACTAAATTATTAGGATTTGAATATGTAAAAGATTTATATGTTAAGGATACTGATTTTGGTCAAGTATATGTTGCATGTGAACATTCGGTTTTTGATAAGTTTTATAAGGTTATGAATATTTATTTAAAGAAAAAGATTAGGTGTGCCTAATTGTTCTATGTTTGAATTGATAGTTCATTATGCTCGTAGGGGCGAATTGATGGGACAATTTGAGGTTATTAAGACTTTAGATGTTTTATATGAGTACTTTTATTGGCCTAAGATGAAAAGTGATATGCAAATAATTTGTGATAGATGTATAGCATGTAGACAAGCTAAGTCTAGAGTTTTACCTTATGGTTTATATACTTCTTTGCTAATGTCTAAGGAACTTTGAGTTGATATATCTATTACTTTATGCTAGGTTTGCTTAGGTAAAAAAAGGATAGAGATTCTATTTTTATAGTTATGGATATGTTTTCTAAGATGACACATCTTTTATCTTGTCATAAAACTGATGATGCAACTAACATAACAAACTTATTCTTTAGGGAGATAGTTTGGCTTCATGGGGTACTTAGAAGCATTGTATTTAATAGTTATGTTAAATTTCTTAATTACTTTTGGAAGGTTTTATAGGAAAATTAAAAATAAAATTATTATTTTCTACTACCTGTCATCCATAAACAAATGGTCAAACTAAAACAGATAGTAGGACATTAACTATATTGTTAAGAACTATTATTCAATTTTTTTTGAAAAATTAGGAAGATTGTCTGTTATTTATTAAATTTGCTTATAATAGAAGTGTGTGTACTACTGATTATTATTTTTTGAAATTTTTTATGACTTTAATCTTTTGACTCTAAATTTGTTTCTGTTACCTATTGATAACATGGTTAGTTTTAATAGCAATAAAAAAACACAGGTAGTAAAAACTCTCTATGAGAATGTGAGGTAACAAATAAAAAAAAAACAATTTGCATTCAAAGCTAATAAAGGGTGAAATAGGGTTATTTTTTAGCCAAATAGTTGAGTTTAGGTCCATTGATGAAAAAAAAAATTTCTTGAACAAAGAAAATCTAAGTTGATGCTGAAAGGAGATAAATCATTCCAATTCCTTAAAAGAATTAATGATAATGCATATAAGGTGGATCTACCATGTGAGTATGATGTTACTGCTACTTTCAGTGTTTTGGATCTCTCTTTATTTGATGTAGGCAACAATTCGTTGATGAATTCTTTTGAAGAGAGAGAGAGGATAATATGATCCAAACAACACCAAAGGATCTATTACATGTGTCAATTGGGTATATTACAATGTCAAGAGCTAAAAAGGTTAAATAGACACATGGGTTAATTCATGATATTTTGGCCTTATTTCCTACGAGACTTCCAAATTCAACTTATTTTCCTACTTATATGCAGATTGAGCTTATTTTTTTTTTTGTCATGCATAGTTTCATGAAATCAAGAATAACTTTTAATCTAATCATTGGATTTGACTAAAATTTTACCATAAGTTTTCAGAAATCTTGTTTTATATTAGGTTAGAATTTCATGTCAATTGGACATTGAAAAGACCTTGCAATAAGGTCTATAAGCTATTGTGCGGTAATTGTATTAGTTTTCTAGTTGATATATGATATTTTTTTTCTATTTTATTTAGAACTCTTTTATTATTTTTTCAACATCATTTAAAACATTTTTACCTAGTATAAATAATGTTATTTAGCTTGTATTTAGATTTTAAAAAATTAATAAGAGATAGATTGATTATTTAGAAAAAAAAATTATGTGAGAGAGTTTGTTCTTACTTTTGGTTTCGTATAGGATTTTTTCAAGAACTTATCAAAGATCAATTATTTTTGTGACATTCATCTTGACTTATCAAAGAATTAACCAGGCTTCGTAACGTCTTCTATACTTCTCATTTACTTCTCTTCATAAGCATTAGGTAGGGGTTCAATATCTATAGTCTTGGTGCCTTGATATAGGTTATCATTATATAAAGCTCAATCACAAATATTAATTTAGCTTTATTGGGAAAGATCAGTTTGACTGTAAGTTTCTAGATCTTTATATCTACATGGTTTGCATCACAATATCTATAGTGAGAAAAATAAATCATAAGGTCTATAGTGAGAAAAATAGTATGAAGACGGTGCATTTCAGCTTGATTTTATAGAACTAACAAACGGTATCTAGGGGGTGTGTTTTTATGATAGATTGTACATAGTTTGCAACAAGAAAAATGGGATGGAAAGAAAACATTTTGACTTGGTTTTACAATACTAACAAAGGGTACAAGGGACTATGTTTTTGTACGAAGTCTGCAACATGAAAAATAGCTTGAAATGGTGTCTTTTTTGGCTTGTTTTGATGAGAGAAAAAAAACACGAGAAAGCAAATTGAAGGGTTTTTATATTCTATTATTGTTATAACAAAGAAAAATATCGTTGTTGTTTTTTATGGTTCCACTTCTTTTGAATTTTTCAATATTTCAATCTTTAAAAATCCCCTAATATGAAAATGATAAATGGAAATGTTGAAAATCACAAAATGACCAAGAATTGTAGAATTGTGTAAAAAAGCATTTTTCTTGGAAATTTTTGTATTTTTTATATTTTAAAACAAAGTAGATAAAAAAAAATTGAATGGGGGTCAAAATTGAGTTACAACATATCTAATTAGATGAGTTAAGGAACTTCTAATCAAGGATTGGTTATATGAATATAACTCTTTAATAATTCAAAGAGTGTCAACCATGATGTTACATATTCAAAACATTTCAAGTTCGCACATGTAAATTTAGAACAATAATTCAAGAAGTGTTAGTCATGATATCACACACTCAAAACATTTAAAGTCTGCACATGTTAATTTAGAATAATAATTCAAGAAACATCAACCATGATATCACAAATTCAAGATATTTCAAGTCCAAACAATCCAACTAGTTATGTAATAATATATGTTCAATGTAACTATTAAGGCAAAACGAATTCTTCGCTGATTGTATTAGTTTCTCAAACTTATCAAAATCTTAATAAAAATATCAAGTCTTTCTCTAGACATTGTATACCTCTAGACATTGGTTAGTTAGTATGCATCCATTGATCAACTATTTGTAGCTATAGAGAGGAGTTTTAGTGGTCTTGTATGGTTATCCAGACAATAGGTATACCTTCTTGATTTTTACTGTTTATTTTTTATAAGGTTCGACTATTATTATGGTTTAGGACTGTATCAAGTTCTATATTATCATGTTTAGATTATATAGATCTTTGTATAGATAAAAATCCTCACACGGGAATAGCCCTTCATCCTCTATGCATTTATATTCATTTGATTATGATATTTTTCAAGATTTTAATGGTGAAGAATATCAAATTGCTTCAATTGAACATCTTTAAATTTGAAATATTCCAAAAGAATTAAAGGAAAATATTATCAAATTGATAGTTTTAATAGATAAATGGATTATTCCATCGAAATTATTAAATAAATTCTACAAGTTAATCCTCAAGTTAAGGTTCTTTAACTCATCTAGTTAGATCAAATTGAAATTTTTTTAAAAGCATTTAAGTACAAAAATTATTATAAAATTGGTATTTTCAATAGATAGATGGATTATTGTATCGAAACTACTAAATAAATTCTAGAAGTTAATTCTCCAATAAAAATTCTTTAACTCATATCAAATTGAAAAATATATATATAAATTTTTTTAAGGTTTTACATATAGGGTTAATCTAAATAATTTTAAATCACTTTATGATCTAGGCTTAGACTAATAAATATCACATGAAATAACATACTATATATACTATTATTTTCGTATTCTTTTGCCTTTTATTTTATTAGTTTATTTTAAATGTTTTAAAATAATCTCACCAAGTGATTTTGTACTGATTTAACATAGTTAGAGAAGTTTATTTTATCTTATTTAAGGTTTTATTAAATCTATCTTATATTAAAGAAAACAAGATAAATTTATTTTTATTCATCAATTATATGTTTTGTGTCATAGTTTATTGTTATACGTAAGATTCTTTAATTTGTAGATTGAATTTTAAAATTAATATATAATTTTAATGCATCCAATTTTTAAAATGTTTTAAATTAGAGAACATACATATGTCATGTTTGACATTATAGTTTAATTACGCGTTTAAAAGTTTTTGAATTTTTTATTTTAGTTTTATTTTAAATTTTTTAGATATATTCATATTAAAAATAAATTTTAAAAATTAAAAAATTTATTTTAATATATTTTAAATAAAAAAACTTAAAAAAATAACATATACCATATTATATTTCATGCTTAAAAAGACTTGTAATCGTCCATGGTTCCAAAAGCTGTCTGGTCACTCGTAAGAGTATTTGTTATAGGAATAGTAATAAAAATAAAAAGAGAAAGAGAAAGGGGCAAAAGTGGAAAGACAAAAAATTGAAGCAGAAAGGGTTTGTAAATAAGGGTAACCTTAACCTAACAGCACACTATACCGACCTATAAATAATCACGCAGACACGTGAACAAAGCCTCTTTCAAACTCCACGGCGCAGATCCGAGGAGTTTGGGATTTCTGATATCTCACAACATACTTCAACTTCGTACAATCTCTCCACTTTTCTTTCTAGCTATCAATCACTCGCTTACTACCAGGTATTTCCCTTTCTTTCTCTATGCAAAAAGTATAGCTACTTTTGTGTGTGTCTGTGATGCTGGCATGTATTGCCTGCTGTCATGGGTGTTTTGATTGGTCGATTTTTTGTATATTTTTTTAGCTAGGCTATCTGGGATTTTCTTTTTGAGATCTGGTATTGATCTGTTTGTTCTTTTGCTGGTGAAGTTTTGACCCTTTTCGTTATATTTTTTTTGGGAGCTTTTAGGGTCTGTTTAACTGGAAATTACAGTTGTTTTTAATCTGGGTCTGATCTTGTTGGAAATAAGTTCAACATAAAGTATTCTTTTTTTTTTAGAGTTTGGAAATAGATTCAGAGCTTTGTATCATTGAAGTTTAGTGTTTCAGTGTGTTCGTATACTTTTTATCACAGTTTTTAATACCACACGTATGATTTATAATGATGCCTTGCTGCATGTTTGTAACTTTATAAATTGAATTCAATTCGGAAGTTTTAATAAAATCTCATGTTTAAAACCCTTTTGAGTGTTAAGAATTGAATTTCAAATGAAATTTAATCTCTAAAAATACTACAAAAGTAAATCAGAGTTTAATCAATTTACAAATTTAAAGTAGAGAAATTTAATGTTAAAATTAACTTTCTCAAAATACCCATCTAGCTCTTTTAAAAAAAAATAAACTTCGAAGAAATAAGATAAAGGTGGTGAGAGTAATATATGAAACAAAATGAATTGAATTTTATCCCTTCCAATCATGTGAACTCAACTTATTTATCAATTAAATTCAAGTCAAAACACTATAGTTGAATTCAACTTCAGTAGATAATTGGTCCCAAAAAACGCATTACATCATGTTTGTAACCCTCTGCATTGAATGCAATTTAGAGGTTTTAATAAAATCTCATGTTTGGAATCATTTTGAGTGTTAAGAATTGAATTTCAAATGGAATTTAATATTTAAAAATGCTACAAAAATAAACAGATCAACCTCTCTAATTTACAATTCTAATTTATAATTCCAAAGTGGAGAAATTTAATATTAAAACTTTCTCAAAACACACACACACACACCTCTCTCTCTCTCTTTCTCTCTTTTAACATTGAAGAAATAAGATGAAGTTAATGAGAGTAATATAAGAAACAAAATGAATTGAATTCTCTTCCAAACATGTGAATTCAACTTATTATAGAGCTTGTGTCTTTGCTGTATTGACATGCCTATCTAACAAAAGTTGAAGCCCTTCTGGACTCTTGCCTTAATCTGATTTTTTGGAGGGGCGGGTGAAACAGTGTCTGATTGTAAGGATTTTTGTCCAAAATATCAGTTTGTTGTTTGCCCCTTGCATGTCTCCTCCAGACATTAAAAACAGAAGTTTAATGCTTGTACTCCTTTTTTTGTTTGGTTTGCAAGTTTGGCTCTTCTGTGACAAGTGAAATATTCATTATCTTTAATGGTGATATTAACAAATATTTTTGCTTTTCAATATGGTTGTGCCCCCACCTCAATAACTTCATGCTATGCTTGAATGCTCTCCATTGTTTCCTTTTTACTCATCTACAATTATGGAAGCATCTGATAGGTGCTGTCAGCAGGATATGATTTACTTGTTCTGCATGCATGTCATTATCCTTAATCCACAAGTGAAATATTCATTATCTTTAGTGGTGATATTAATGAATATTTTTGCTTTCTAATATGGTTGTGCCCCCACCTCAACTTCATGCTATGGATTGAATGCTCTCAATTGTTTCCTTTTTACTCATCTGATGGAAGCATCTGATAGGTGCTGTCAGCAGGATATGTTTTACCTGTTCAGCATCATGTCATTAACCTTAATCCACAAGTGACAAATGGTTTCCTCTGCGCAGTCATGGCAGGTCTGGCACCAGAAGGATCGCAATATGATGCTAAGCAATATGATGCCAAAATGAATGATCTGTAAGTTCCTTATTTGAAACTCTGGCTGTATAGCAATAGTTATTCTGATTGGAATATATAATTGACTTTCATGTATGTGTTGACAATGATGCAGGCTTGCAAATGATGGGCAAGATTTCTTCACAATGTATGAGGAGGTTTTTGAAACCTTTGATTCAATGGGATTGCAAGAGAACCTTCTGAGGGGCATCTATGCCTATGGTAGGTATTGACTGGCTTCATATCTTCACATGTTCATTCATTTGGCATCTTAATCAGTTGATGTTAAGGTATGACTGTTCTAGTTGCAGTAGCTACCCTATTCTTTAGGTTCTTTTGTTTTGCATTTTAAAAATCCAGGTCTGTTGGAATCATGATATTTGACCTATGATTACCGTTTGCTTATTGGAGAACTTCTTACCCTTCGTTTACTATGTTTAGATTCTGTTTGGTTCCATCTCTTTCTTTCTTGTTCTGATTGATGCATTGTAATTTTTCTTTCAAGGTTTTGAGAAGCCATCTGCAATCCAGCAAAGAGGAATTGTTCCATTTTGTAAAGGCCTTGATGTGATTCAGCAGGCACAATCTGGAACTGGGAAGACAGCAACTTTCTGTTCTGGCATTCTCCAGCAGCTTGATTATGGTCTGGTGCAATGTCAAGCATTGGTCCTGGCTCCCACCAGGGAACTAGCACAACAGATTGAAAAGGTCATGCGAGCACTTGGTGATTATCTTGGTGTCAAAGTTCATGCTTGTGTTGGTGGCACAAGCGTTCGTGAGGACCAACGCATTCTTCAAGCTGGTGTTCATGTTGTTGTTGGCACACCTGGTCGTGTGTTTGACATGTTGAGAAGGCAGTCACTTCGTCAAGATTACATTAAAATGTTTGTCTTGGATGAGGCTGATGAAATGCTTTCACGTGGTTTTAAGGATCAGGTTTGCATCCATACTGGCTTCCAAGTTTCTTTGCATTGCCTGTTCAGAGACTTGAGAGCTCTTAGTTGGCTCTTTTTGTTTTTTGAATTTCTTTTTCTAATAATTTTTTTTCCTGGCTGTCAGATCTATGATATTTTCCAGTTGCTGCCATCAAAAGTTCAAGTTGGTGTGTTCTCCGCTACTATGCCACCTGAAGCTCTTGAGATCACAAGGAAGTTCATGAACAAGCCTGTGAGGATCTTGGTTAAGCGTGATGAGCTTACTCTTGAAGGTATCAAGCAATTTTATGTTAATGTCGATAAGGAGGAGTGGAAGCTCGAAACACTATGTGATCTATATGAGACCCTAGCCATCACTCAGAGTGTCATTTTTGTTAACACCCGGCGCAAGGTTGACTGGCTGACAGACAAGATGCGAGGCCGTGATCACACAGTCTCAGCTACTCATGGAGATATGGACCAGAACACTCGTGATATCATTATGCGAGAATTCAGGTCCGGCTCTTCTCGTGTTCTCATCACAACCGATCTGTTGGCTCGAGGTATTGATGTTCAGCAAGTTTCCCTTGTCATAAATTATGATCTGCCGACTCAACCTGAAAACTATCTTCACCGTATTGGACGAAGTGGACGGTTTGGAAGAAAGGGTGTTGCTATTAACTTTGTGACAAGTGATGATGACAGAATGCTGTTTGATATCCAGAAGTTCTATAATGTGGTCGTCGAGGAGCTGCCATCGAATGTGGCCGATCTCCTTTGATGAGATTTTTTTGTGATGGTCGAGGAAAATGGCATCTTATTTTGCTTGTACTATTTAACGTATTGATTTCTTTTCATTCCTGTAAGGGTCGTTAAATTTTATGTTCAGAGACATCTCTGACAGTTTAATCTCACGTGGGTCCTCCATTATTACAGGTTCCACTTGTTATGAAAGGATTGTCAGGTCGCCTTGTTATTTTAAAGCCTTGTTTGAATGATGTGTTTTTCTACATGTTCTGCACCATTTTCTTCCTTTTCTTTTTAATCATTTTGGTTTTAAGATTTTGTTGTAGTTAAAATCTTATTTTATTTATGTTTCAGTCCACTGTTTTTAAAGAGAGAGAATTGACCGAAAAAAAGAACGGTGAGATAAAATGGTTGGTTGACTATATTTCACAACATATAAACCAATCACGGTCTCAATCCGGTTTAATTGACCAGAGGAGTGTTGAGGTATTTTTTTTTATTCAAGTTAATTTTAGGTTTTTTTTATTGATTAAATGGTGATGTAGAGTTAGAAATGAGTTTTTTTTTTTAGGTTTTGAAGGTGTTTTTTTTAGGTGTTTTATGGAAAAGAATTGAAAATAATATTTTTGTATCCAGGAAGTGAATCCTCAAATCTTTGACCAATCATGTAATTGAAATCTTTATTGACAGACATACTTCATTTTCCAAATAGACAAGGAGTTGCGTATCCTATTTCCTTAGAAGCTGTTTGGCTCTGCATTTAACCAAGTTTTAATTTTTTTAACTAAAATTGAGTGCGGTTTATACTTTTTGAATCGTTTTGATGTGCTGATGTCAAAAATGATTTTTAAAAAATAAAAAAAATATCATTGGCATGTATTTCGACACGAAAAGTTATTTAAAAAACAACCACTATCATACTGTCAAACACCAACGCTATGTCAGCTATCCTATTAAACATGAATCTAGGTAGATGTGCATAGCTGCCCCTACCCTTGTACAAAAACACGCATCTGACCTTCTTTTTGTTGGGTTAGATGCTTGGCCATCTATGCCATGAGTTTTTTTTTAAATGTTTAATTAAATCTTAATTATAATAAATTAATTAAAATTATATTTAAGATGTTGTTCTAGAATAACAATCAATTTGGATTTTATTTTCAAATAAAATTATAATATTTTTTAATAGTATTATCAATCCTTTGGTTAGCTATTATATATAAATTTACTATTCATATTTATTTTAAAATTTTGGTCATGAATAATCTATGAAAATAAAATTTATATTATGTTATGTTTTAATTATAATTTTTTAAATAATTTTCTCATATTAATTATTCTTTTTTCTTTGATTACTTCGGTCATGATTTTCATTTTTTTTAATTAAACTTGCTTTTCATATAATGATAAGGTTTTTTATTTAAAAGATATTTTTTTAAAAAAAGAAATGCATTAATAAGGAATGTATTTTAGATTGAATATATATATATATATATATACATTCTGATTATTTTAAATTATTGAAGTTTTTGCAAAAAATAATATTTTAATTGTCTTTATTTTTAATTCAAAAAAACATGGTTTTGCTAAAAAAATATTTTTGTAAAAGAAAAAATCATCAATTATAAAAGAATAATTTGTTTAATAATGTATTTTTTTATTAAAAAAACCAAAGTTTAAACTGTAACCTTGCATTTAATCATTAAAAAAAATCAATTTGAAGAAAATATCCTCAACATTAGGCAAGTTACATAATTAATATAAACTAAAAAAATGTTGTTTTTTTTTTTTGTGTAGTGATACAATATCTACATATTGTATATGGAATTAAAAGAAGTAAAATCAACTGCGAAAAAAATCCTTGAAAATCATGCTTCTTTTTAGTAATAATAACTAGTTAGTATTCCCACGCTACATTATTGCAGACCAGATTTTAAGTTAATTTATACTATAAGAGAGAGGGAAAAAAAAAGCATTATGAATATAATTTTTAGCTAAAGCTTATTACAAGAAGCAGAAGATAATATGCATGCAAATTTTTTACTTCAATTGTCCTTTTTTTTTCTATACATTTTTATCTATTTATCTTGAAGGTTTTATCTGGTTGTTTATCAAATTTGATTTCTATTATTATAAATGCATCATACAAATATATCTTAATTATCAAAAATTTAAAAAATTAAATCAAATTACAATAATCTCTTCAAAGTATTATGAAATTTTAAGAACTATCTAAAAGATTAATTACTATTTAAAAATAGTTAAACTAACCAATTAAAAAAGAGAGAGGATATTAATTGAAAACTAAATTAAAATTAAATTAAATTAAAAGGCTAGGTATTGCTATGCTTGAAAGACCAAGTTCACTCGAGAAGACTAAAAAAAAAGGTCCGAATGTAACTGTACTTGTAATTAAGTAATTAACTTTCTGATGTAGGCATTCTTCATTTATTGTTGGTTTTGGTATTGCTATGTCTGTATAATTAGTTGTCAATACTTAATAGTTGCATTCTTGAAAATATCTACAGAAACTAGGCAAACCAAGGATCTAACATTTGGCTGGCTCTTCATTTGATTTTTGAGTCACATATTAATATTTTTATATATTTTAATAATAACAATTAAATAAAAAATATATTAATGATATGCTTTGTTGAAAATAAATCTAAACAGATTTATATGAAAATCACATCAACAAGCATGAAGAATTAAATAAAGAAATCAATCAAGTCCAAAATATAAAGTAAATGAAGACTTAGTTTTTAAGTATTTATTTTAGTTATAAATGTATATACTTTTATATCTTACTTGGTATTACAATTAAAATTAACACATACACTACACATTGCATGCATTATAGAACTAATACATCATTTGATAAAATCTAGATTTGTCAGTTTAAGTTTTACCGGGTTTAAAATTGTCAAAACTAGTATTTTGCATGAATCGATCAACTGATTTTCCTGAACAATATGAACTACTCGATCATTTTATCTATCAGAAGAACAATAACAACTATAAAACAACTATTTTTGCTCTCTCTCTCTCTCTATATATATATATATATATATATATAGTTTGTCTAATTGCAGAATTACTTAGATAATCAAAACATATACCATATGCAAGTTATCTTAAGAGAAAAAAAACACTTCAGAATCATTAATCTCTAATTATACTCATATATGCGCATTAAAACCTTTATAATCTTGCACAAGAGTATATATTCTCATTCTCACAACACTTAAACACTTTTCAATTCTTTAAGTATTATCTTGTGAGATATAGAAAGACTAGAACTTTAAATTATATGATATCCTCTTTGAGAAAGTGTTGTTACATTTCCAACAATTGTAATCTTTCAAGAGTTTAATTAAAAAATTATTAGTTATTAGTGAGATACATCACTAAGGTGAAAAATCTTGAGGAGTGTATTTTTTCAAGTGGTGAAAAAAGACTTGGTGAGGATTCATTAAGGATATTGTAATCTTTAGCTTGGATTAGTAAAGAATATAATACTCAAGATCGGTTTGGTACTTGAGGTGTGAATGTAGGCTTGTCAAACAATATTAAAAATTGAGTTTGTGATTTCTATCCCTATACTTTTTACTTTAAGAAGTTTAATTGAATTAATTATAATATTTTTTATTATTAATGGAACACCTAATTCACCCCTTTTTAGGTGTTGTTATTGCCTTAATCCTAGAACAATAATTGATATTAGAGTCTAGTTCTCATTTATACAAGTTTAATTAGATTTTGAATAGAATGATAACCACTAGTTTTAATTTACAAAATGAAGGATCATCCATCTTTAGGTCACCTTTCTTTGATGGTAATGACTATGCATATTAGAAAGCTAGGATGATTATATATTTTCAATCATCTTTTGATGGTAATGACTATGTCTATTAGAAAGTTAGGATGATTATATATTTTCAATCTATTGATTATAATTTATGACTATCCATTGAAAATGGACCTCATAAGCCCACTAAAATTAAAGATTGTATAATGATTTCTAAGGCTAAGGGTGAGTATATCGATGGTGGTAAAAAATTACTTTTAAAGCAATGAACACTTTGTATTGTACATTGAGTAAGAGTAAGTTCAATAAAATATCTTGTAAAAATACTAAAGATATATGACATGCTTTATAAATAATTCATGAAGATCCTAATCAAGTTAAAGAATCCAAAATAGACATACTTGTGCACCAATATAAGTACCAATATAAGTCATTCAAAATGCTTCCAAATAAATCAATAACTAGTATCTTTACTAGAATGACAACTATAACTAATAGTTTGGATGCTCTTGGTATAGCTTATAGTAATACCGATATCACGAGTAAAATTCTTATGTTATTGCCAAAGATTCAGGAAGCAAAGGTAACAATAATCTGAGAAGCTAAAGACCTTACCAAACTTTCATTAGAAGAGCTCATCAATTCGTTAATGACTTATGAAATCAACATGGAAAAGCATGAACTAGAAGAGAAGTCAAAGAAGAATTTGGAATTCAAAACCATACACCTTGTTGATAATGATGATGACGATGAAGAAGTTAATGATGATATTGTTGTAATCACTAGATAATTCTAAAGTTTCCTAAGAAAGAAACAAAATGGATATAAAATTCTCAAACTTCATGAAGGATGGAAAAAAGGAATAATCTTGTAAGGAAACACTTAAACACTATAAGTGTAACAAGACGGGACATATAAAGGTTGATTACCTGCTTTTTTAAAACAAGAAGAAGAACCATCATCACAAACGAGCAATGAAAGTAATATGGAGTGATGACTCGGATTCTAACCCAAGTGATGATGAACATGTTGCAATCATGTGTTTCATGACAATTGAGAGCGATAATAAGATACTTTTTTTGGATGATGAATCTAACCTTTCTTATAATGAATTATATAATACTTTTGAGATATTACATGATGAATTCAAAAGGTTAGGTTCTAATTATAGCTTACTCAAAAAGAGTCATACATGTGTACTTGTTGAGAAGATACATTAGAAAAGAAAGCATGCATTGTAGTTAATGATTGCTATAAGATAAACCAACTTGAAGAAAAAAATAAGGCTTTAAAGGAAAATAAGTTGAACACTATACTAGCTAAATTCACTCAAGGTTCTAAGATCTTATAAATCATGCTTGCCACTTAAAGATGTGTTTTCAACAAAAGAGGCTTAAGCTATCAGCCCAAGAAAAATAAAAAGTATTTAAACAACTATTTTGTTAAAGTTAAACAAACAATCATATGACACAAACCAAACATGCAATTATTGCAAAAACACTGGTCACTTGATTTATGCATGTCCCATGAAGAAGAGCAATGTTAGTAATATGACTTGGGTTCTAAAAGGAACCACCACTAACCATAAATGACCTAAGAAGTTATAGGTATCAAAAACCTCATCTTGATTTTGTGTGTGTAGGCATCAAGAGAATATGGAGAGTGATTCTTAGATAGTGCTTACTTAAGACACGTGACTAGAGATAATTTATTGTTCTTAAACATTACCAAGATCATGGTAGAAAAGTCATATTTGGAGATAACTCAAAAAGAAAAATTATTGGAGTTGGTAATATTGGAGGTAAGTCATCTCCCTCAATTGAAAAGGTGTTTCTTGTAAATAGTCGAAAACATAATTTGCTAAGTATTAGTCAATTGTGTAATAAAGACTAGAAAATTATGTTTGACCATGCATATTACTTAATCCTTGAAAATGACAAAGTTATATTTATTGAAAATAGAAAAAGAAATATCTATAAGATTAAGACTAATATATGCAAGAGTATAGAAAGTTGTCTTGTTGCTAGCATTAATGATAGTTTTCTTTGGCATAGAATACTAGGTCATATGAGCATGGACATCCTTTTAAAACTTGTCAAAAACGAACTAGTTAGAGGTCTACCTTATTTTGTATTCAAAAATGAAAAATTATGTGATGTATGGCAAGTGGATAAACAAGTAAAATATTTTTTAAGAGCAAAAACCACATTTTGAACGAAAGACCTTTAGAATTGCTACACATAGATCTATTTGGACCAACTAAAACTAGAAGTATATATGGTAACAAATATGTGTTTATAATTTTTGATGACTGTACTAGATATACATAGGTTTTGTTTTTTAAATTAAAAAATAAAATTATTTATGAATTTGTAAAGCTTGTAAAGAAGGTTGAAAATAAAAAAGATAATTTGATTATAAACATAAGAGCGATCACGATGATGAATTTATAATTGATTTGTTTGAAATGTTTTATAAAGAAAAATGATACCACCATGAGTTTTCAACACCTAGAACTCCCTAACAAAACAGGGTTATGGAAAGGAAAAATCAGTCTCTTTAAAAAATGGCAAGAACTATGTTAACAAAATAGGGTTGTGGAAATGAATTTTATTCAAAGTATCTTACTATGTTTTAAATCATGTTATCTTGAGACCAGAGTTGAAAAAGACTCTTTATAAGCTTTGGAGAGATAGGAAAACCAACAACTCATATCTCAAAGTTGTTGGTTCAAGATGTTTTATTCTTAACACTAAAGATACTTTGGATAAGTTTGATTCAAGATTTGGTGCAAATGTTGTTCTTCGTTATTCCTTTTCTAGCAATGCTTATAGAGTATATATATATATAATAATATAACTTTTTATCTTGAGGAATCAATGCACGTCACCTTTAAGGAAACTCAAAATGTTAAATTTTTTGAGATTTTAGATGACATCAATAAAACTGTTCAACATTTGAGTTTTAATGATAAGACCCTTATGAAGGCTAACATTGAAAAAATGGACAAAGACCAACCAAGCTCAAGCAATCAATAAGAGATGGTAAGTAGGCGTGAGTAAAAAAACTGAAAAATCGATTAAACCAAAAAAATAACTAAAAAACCGAACCATGAACAAAACCGATTAAACCAATTAGAATATTTTTTAAAAATATTCGATTCGGTTCAGTTTGGGTTTCACAAGCCTGAAACCCAAAAACTGAAGCGAACCGAAAAAATAAAAAATCGAATCAAATCGAAACCAAGCCCATTAGAAGGTCCCAAAAAAAACCCCAACAAACAATATAATTTTTGGTTTTTATATAAAATAACCGAACCAAACCACACCAAAATTGGTCGATTGAGTTTTGGCTTTTAATATAAAATAACCGAACCTAATCGAAACCTGTCGGTTTGAACCTATTTCGGTTCAGTTTCATTTTTTATATTTTACAAAATTTTACTTTGGTTGTTTTTATAAGTAAAAACTGAACCGAACCGAAAATGATCACCCCTAATGGTAAGTAACTCTTTTGTACCACCAAAAGAGATTCGGTATGTTAGCTCTCATCCTCCCAAGTTAATTATTGGTAATCCCTTTGAAGGTACTAAGACTAAAGCATCTCTTAGAAATACTAGTAAGCATTGTGTATTTGTTTTACATATAGAACCAAAATCCTTTCTAGAAGCCGAAAATGATGCAAATTAGATTTTAGCCATGTAAGATGAGCTAAATCAATTTGAAAAGAATGGTGTGTGGGAATTAGTCCCTAAACCTAGCAATCAATCCACAGCCGTTGGTTCAAAGTTGTCATCGTGGCCTGAAAAAAATTGTTGCAGAAAGGTTGGTTGGGTTGGCCATTTTGGGGTAGCACCATTGCGACTTTAAAGGCAATCAGCTGGCAAGATTTACGTTGGGGTGTAGTACAATATTAGACCATCAGAGTTGTGTATGGTTTGTTTAGTTTGGTTGAGAGATGAAGCAATAAATGACCCTGAAAAGTAGCCATCCAAGCAGCTTTTTTGAGCAAAAAAAGAAGATGAAAAGTAACCAGATAATGCGTTGTCTAGTTTTTTTTGTTTTCAAAACAACGCCGTTTTAATTTAGGGATTTGACCAAAGTTCAATTTAGTCTCTCAGCTTTTGATTTCTTTTAATAGCATCCCTAATTGACCCCAAACTTTTGATTTAATGTAATCTTACCCTCGCCAAACTTCAACATCGACCTCAAATTTCAACGTCTTTTTTTATTTTGGTCTTTGGTCTTGGATTTATGCAAATTAACTCTTAATTAACCATTAAACTTTCAATTCTCTTCAATTTCACCCATAATTTTAATCAATTGAGTCCCTAAAATTTGACGCATTTTTCAAAAAGATCATTGGTTGTAAATTTCTTCAATTCAACCCCTAATTAACCCAAAACTTTGATTTTCTTATAATTTTGCCCCTAATTTCAATCAATTGACTTTGTAAAAATGAAGTTTGGTCCTCTAAAATTCTAATCTTTTTAATTAAGCTCAAATTGGGCTTCTAAGCTTAATTTTTCACCAATTAAGTCCATAATAAAATTAATTTGACCCATTTAAAGTGTAATTAAGTCCTTGCACTTAATTAAATCCTTTAATTTAACCCAAATTAATTTTTAAACATAATGAAACTTTTAATTTGGCTCATGATTAAATCAAATTGACCTATTAAAACTCTAATTATGTCCCTAAGCTTAATATTTATGCAGATTTGTCAAATAATCATTTAATTTGACCTTAAATCTACATTATTTTTCCAGTCTTTGGTACAATAGGATAAAATTAAACTCTTTATTCCATCTAAAATTGCAGCTTAATTTTTCTATACATTTGAAATCCTCATCAGCTTGTTTTTGCCAAATCGTTAGTATTCTAGCTATTATTTTATTATTTTTATTTTAAAAGAGAAAATGATAAATTTGAGGGAATAACATAAAAATGAGTTATGAAAATTAATAATAAATATATATTTACATGAATATAATAATGTTATTTGTAACCAACTAATTACAAAACATATTATATTAACACATCTTTCATGTGTTTTTTTTTAATTGTTAATATGTTTTATAACTAATAAGTCATCTGAATAATCATTCGAGCTAAAACATCAAATTATGAATGTTGTAAGCACTTATCTTTGGTAGTGTTTGGTATTATAGTAACGGTTGTTTTTTAAAATATTTTTTATTTAAAAATAAATTAAAATAATTTTTTTATTTTTTAAAATTTATTTTTAACCTCAGTATATATATAAAAAAAACATTAAAAAATGAAGATTTTTAAAAGTGCGGCACGGCAACAAAAGACGGTGTCTTTATCTTCGTTATGGTTGATTTTTGACTGTGTTGTCCAACTAAGACCATGCAAATGATACCATCCACCATCCCCCCTAACTTCATCAGAAGAAGATATGACAATTAGTACAA
>Ga0325402_1000169_pt1 | contig 36449 bp, 17 predicted proteins | sample PopdelMetagenome_22_FD_207212 | JGI IMG/M metagenome (GOLD analysis project Ga0325402, IMG submission 207212) | Populus deltoides microbial communities from Bellville, Georgia, United States - Xylem-PdKOR-R3 | ecosystem: Host-associated > Plants > Phyllosphere > Stem > Wood/Secondary xylem... | reverse complement strand
ATAAAAATAAATGTCTCTGGAATAGTTTTAGAGTGAATATTTGTACTTTCAAAACATGAGTTACAAAGATGACAAGTCTCCAGAAACAATATTTATTATTTTTCATTCGTGAAATATCCTTATAAAAAACTCTCAATTCCAAAATTATCTAACGAAAACATGTAAAAATAAAAATGATTATTATTGTAGTTTTAAAACTCAACTCGGGAATCAATCCAGAGCAAATCCTGGGTCACGGGTTGGGTTGACCTAAATCAACGTAAAAATAAAATAATTATTATAATAGTTTTAAAATCCGATTCGGGAGTCGATCTGGGGCAAGGCCCGGGTCACGAGTGGAATTGACCATTGACACGGGTTAACAAAAGAACAAAAGTGGTTATTATCATAGTTTTAAAACTCAACTCAAGGGTCGACCCAAGATAAGACCTAGGTCACATGTTAGGAGGATCAACTTGAGTTGACCTGGGTCAATATAAAATAAAAATGGTTATTATCATAGTTTTAAAACTTTATTTGGGAGTCAACCCGGGGTAAGAAACTGGTTATGGATCATGTGGGTCAACTCATGTTGACATAGGTCAATATAAGGATAAAAATTATTATTATTGTAGTTTTAAAACCCAACTCGGGGGGTTAAATGAGATAAGGTTCAGGTCACAAGTTGGGAGGGTCAACATAAGTTGACCAGAGTTAACATATAGATAAAAATAATTATTATCTTAGTTTTAAAACCTGACTCGAGAGTCGACCCAAGGCAAGGTTCAGGTCATAGGTCGAGAGGGTCAACTCTGCTGGCCCAAAATTTTTATTTTTTTTTCAAAAAAAATTAACGGGTTTTTGACCCATGTTTTATCATGAGTTGACTTGAGTTTTTTTATTAAGCTAGGGCAATCAATCATTCCTCTATTTTTTTTCTTAAACTTGGGCTTATTCAAGCCCTAGATCAAATCGTCAAGTTTGTCCTGGTTTTATTACTATGATTATTATAATATTATTAATTTTAATACTCGATATAAACTAAAGTAAAAAAAATATTAAATTTTTAAAAAATATATAAGTTTAATAACAATACATATTAAAGGTAAAATAATTTTTTTCATATTTTATTATGTTTTGTCCATCATAAACAAACAGGATATAGAGACAGTCACTTTGTTTTGTACATCATTACCAAACACAATTATCTTAGTCTTATTTTTTATCTTGCCTCCACTGTTTATGTCTCTTCTGTTTCAGGACAGTATTCAAACGCTATCCTAAAAACACACGGACAAAGGAAAAACTATTGACTACTTTCAAGTAGAAGCAACAACAGCTAGCATCGTTGTGGAACCTGTATATCAAAAAATAATTACCTAAAAATTTTCAATGTATCGCGAAAAAGAATGTAGAAAATCGGAGTTGTTACAATCATCATTTGTTCAAATCAGAGAAAGGAGTCTTAGGTTTTTAACCGCATAGTTTGTTTATGGGTTAAAAGGTTTTTGAACTTTTAATTTTTCACTAAGTTATTTTTTTCTCTATTTTTATTTATACTAATTATTATTATTATTATTATTATTATTATTATTACAAAACTAAAAGAGTACTTTTACTCAAAGTTATCAGACTCGGCTTGGCCTGATGGGTTGACTTTAGACCCGAGTGACTCGGGGCCTTGACTTGATATGAAGAAGGTAAAAATCGGGCATGCAATTAGCCTAATGAATTCTGTTTGACCTGCCTAGCCAACCCGCGACTAAAAAAAACCCAGTAAAGACCTATATTTTTTTATGTCAATATTTTATAACAAACTGAAAATTTTAATTTTTGATCTAATTGACATTCTATTTTTCTTATAAAAACTTCTATAGCATGTCCATGAACATTTCAATGTGAAAAATAAATTACATTTTTTAACAATCTAAAAAATTAAGGCAATCATATTTTTTGAAAGTATGTCTATGAAGCTTTTTATGTGGAACAAAAAGAGGGACAAAAAAAGAGGAAAACAATAGTGGTTTTAGTTAAAGAGAGGACTAAAAAAAATGTGGTTTTAGTTAAAGGAGGGACAAAAACAAATTATAAATAAAGGCAAAAGGTAAGGTCGAGAGAGCATAGGTGTTGCCTCGCGCACGCGCACATAAGGGGCAATCAAATGTTTTTATCACGCTCGACCCAATCTTATACACACGAGCCTACCACCTTTTTCTTATTGGTTACTAACTTATATTAAAGTTTACTATATAAATATTAGAAGAGGTTTTATTTTTTCAGTGTGGGATTGGAAACCCTTTAGTATATATTCTTTATGTTTATGTTGTTGTTTTTCAATGTGAGATAAGAAATCTTTTTGATTCAAATACTTCAACTTAAAAGAAGAACATAGAAAGTGGGATTAAAAACCTTCTAAAATAATATTTGAAACTATATTATTTACAACAAATGTAGTCTACATCCACAAGGATTGTTTCTAAACTTTTTTATATGGAATATTAAAACCTCAAATATTTTTTTTAAAATTTTCCCGGGTTGACCCAAGTCAATTTGTGTGACCCGGGACCCGGCCCCTTAGCCTGGTCAACCCCCAAATCGGGTTTCATAACTATGTTTTTACTATATATCACCTCACAAGACACTATTTATTGCAATAAATATATTTTTTGCCTTTGATTTTTTATTAAAATCTATGTTTTTTCCTATTATTTTATCATTTAATATTTGGTTTATTAGAGATTGAGTTTCATAATTTGTTGCGGCTTACTTTCTATATGATTATCTTAGTCTTATGACTTATGTCGTGAGTTTAGTGAGTCAACCTAGTTGACTCAAGTTTTTTTTTTAATTGATGTTTTTTTTTTCAATTTCATCCTTCAACATTTGATTAATTAAAAATTAATCTTTATGATTTGTTTGGTTTGTTTTCCATAAGGTTATTTCGATCTCATAACCTGAGTCACGTATTTTGTGGTTTAACCTCGATAGACTTCGACGGTTTTACTATGTCCTTTTTTAAAATTAATTTGTTTTCAAATTCCATCCTTCCAAAATGAATTTATTTGGAATCAGACTTCATAATATTTTTTTATTTGATTTATATAGGGTTATCTCAATCTCATGGCTCAGGTCACGAGTTTGGCATGTTAACCCAAGATTACTTAGGTTATTTTTTCGATTTAATTTCTATGAGATTATCCAGATCTCATGACCTAAGTCATGGGTTTAGCGGGTTAACCCGACTTAACTCGGGTCATTTTGTGTTTTTTTTTTAATTGATTTTTTATTTTATTTCATCATTTAGCATTGGGTTGCTTGGGAATTGAGCATCATAATTTATTTTGATTTATTTTATATGAGGATATTATGGTCTCATGACCTAAGTCATGGATTTAACAAGTTAACCCAGATCGATCCAATAAATTATCGTCTCAATATTTTTTTAAAAAAAGATATCTTGATTTTTTTTTTTTTAGTCAAACTATGTTTTTAGCGATCTTTTAGGTTATTTTTAGACCCTCCAAGTTGATCGGGTCAACCCCCAGACGATTTAAATTTTTTTTCTACTAGAGAAATGTTAGTGTTATAACCTATTTTTTTATTCTTCCCCAAATTTACTTTTTCCTTTAAAAAATAAAAAATAAAAGTAATAATAACAAAAGACTGGCAACTACGCAGAAACAGACGCAGAAGGGTTTCAAATATGTAGATGAATCAAGGTAGAGTTTTGGATAAAATTGAGATCCTAATCATACCCCATTGTACCCAAGATTGAAGAGACAATGTAAATTCAAGGTCAAATTAAATGATTATTGGATGAATCTATATGAAACAAATTAAGTCCAGGGAGTTAATTAGATTTTTAATAGGTCAATTTGATTTAATCATGGGTTGAATTAAAAGTTTAATTATGTTTAAGAATTAATTTGATGTAAGGACTTAATTATACTTTTAATAGATCAAATTAATTTTTTTAGGGACTTAATTGGTAAAAACTTAAATGTGGGAGTCCAATTTAGGCTTAATCAAGAAGACTGACATTTTAGAGGACCAAACTCAATTTTTACAAAGTTAATTGATTGAAATCAAAGACAAAATTATAAGAAAATCAAAGTTTAGGATCATTAATAATAAAATTAAAGAAATTCATAATCAGTGACCTTTTTGTTTGCAATTTCAAGGAAATAAATCAGTGGTTTGTTTGAAATAATGTTCTAAGCAATTGCCTTGAAAGAGATGACCAAACAATTCAAAAACATGAAAATGGAAAAACTATCACTCAAAATTATGTCTTGGAGCTATATTTTATATGCATGAATTATAGTTGGTAGTAAATTCACTTGTCATGGACTCGCAAAACATAGTCTCTTACAAATCTAAGTCATTACGCTAGATGTGGACAAAGTTTATTGATTTTAACTGATCTTGATTGAAATGAGTGAAGACCACATTTGATACTCCTTTCACTTTTTTAAAGATAGAGACTGGTATCAGGTGGTGGCGGAAAATTCTATTGTTGGCCAAGCATTAGGCTGGTGGTTGGTGGCTGGTGCCAGTTTTGGATACATCTAAAGGGAGTTTCTTTTCATCTTCACAAAAATCTTGTTCCATGTAACAACATTCTTGTCAGTTTATAGTTGAAGAGCTCATAAAATTAAAATTACTAGGAATAAATACTTGTCAATGGTAAAATGTCACTTGGCCATTGACTAGGATGTTTCATATGCTAGTTTACTAGGAGCCATTGAATAAGGGGTTCAGTCAAATGAAAAATCAATCGGGTGTTGTGACAAGAACTTATAGCAACTTTTCTGTTTTGGAGTTATTGATCTGGACTCCATATATATGGGTGTGATAGGGTTGCAATGGTTTGTGTTAGGACTTGGGGTGGCCTACACTATGAAGATCCCCCACACTATCTTGATTTGGGTGGTTTCATGCATGTTAGAAAGTTGAAATAATGGTTTAGCATGGACAAGTTGGCTTGAGATAAGGATCAATCTATCATGGGGAGGGATGAAACATGATTAATATTTCTTCAGACACACATTTGTCTTGTTGTAAAGATTGAGAAAAGCTCATTGCAAAGTGAGTAAGATCGTGATTCACTTATCTAGTAAAGGTTGATGTTTAAACAAAATAATGTAATAAGAAAGATATCCTTTAATAAACCTAAAAAACTCTGAGGATCGTCTTTTCTTGGGCTCATCTAAGGAATGGACACTCATTACTTGGACATGTTTAAGAGAATGAGCATTTTGTTTTTAGCACGTCTAAGGAAATGGCATATTTTTCATTGAACACACTAAGAGACGGGCCCAATGTCCCTTGAGCACGCTAAAGGATGGACCCAGCCTCCCTTTGACTCAGTCAAGGAAAATACCCACCTCTCTTGGATCTATCCTAGGGGAAGAGCTCGGCCTTCATAAATTCAGCTACATTTAACATCTTAGACCCTAATCTCTCTACACCTTTTAGGAGTACAAAAATCCTCCAATAACCCATTATATTTCCATCAAACATTAATGTAGATATAAGAAGTATTTATTCTTCATTAAATGTTATCAGGGTAAAATTAAACTCTAGACCATCCTCTTAACAAAAGAACAAGACTTATAGACTATAAATACACCATGAAACCTTCAGAACAAAGGTTCACAATCTTCATTACCCCTCATTAAGTGTTATCAGGTTAAAATTAAACTTCAGACCCTCCTCGTAACAAAAGAATAAAACATGGGTTATAAATATATTATGAGATCTTCATAACAAAGATTCACAATCTTAACAAAAAAACAAGACTCGGTGACCCTTGAAAAAGTCCAAAATGGTATATATAAATTCAGCACTAGAAGGTGGGTTTTTTGCCCCATATATTTGGAGGGATCAGTTGAGTCGGACATGGTGCGAGGTGCAAGCTCTCAAAGAGTTCTGCCCCGATCATCATTATCCTAGTTGTTGCTGCAAGAGATGATGACCTCTCCTGTACATCTTGGTCTTTCTTTCTTGTTGGCATTTGAAAAAAGAAAATCGATCACGTAATTTCCAATGTAAAGTCAAAAGGAAGTTTAGGATTCCTCGGACATTGAACATCTTGTATGAAACGTGCTTTATCTAATCCTTCGTGGTAGTAACTCGAGTTAATCAGTCAAATAAAATAGGATATTGGAGGCTAGTTACGAGAAGTACCATCCGAGATCAAGATGTTTGAGCTAAGATATCCAGAATGTTTTAATACTGCTTTTTTCTCTTGCAGGTTGGTCTACAGCACAAACCTGCTGACTCGAAGATAAAAACCTCTATAATCTTGTCCATGCATCACTTCCTCCACCAAGACTTTCTCATATGATTTGAGAGCGAGCATGTACTTCTTTATACTTTTCAAATGTTCTTACTGTTTCCTCTCCCTCTCTCCCTGTAGGGACCGAGCATTTATTAAGGAGACTTTCAATCTCTTAAAAGTCCACTTTCGTTCATGCTTGTTTTCACAAGCTGATTTGCAGTCTTGATTTTCGAATTGGCTTTCAATGGTTTTTGGGTTTGCAGCATTTCGTAGACACACCACTGTTTGCCGTGCTGTCAGGCTCTCGCTTGTCGAGCTTTGAGCATGAGAGCTCCTAACTTGATCATTTCCAAGCCCCGGAGCAATCTTTCCAGATGGTAACTAAGATAATCTAAGCAATGCAGGAAGATGGCCTCGGTTACTGCTGTTACTGACAAAAGGCTTTTGGAGCCATCAACCGTGAATTGGTGATGTTTAGCTGAGAGTTGCAAGGAAAACAGAAAAATGAACTTCGTAATATAGAAACATTTTGATATTGTTTGTAGTATCGGTTGAAGACACATGCAATATGATACAAAAGCTACAAAAATATCTAATATGGCAAATATACAAGACTGATTGGTCACTTGTAGACACGAATAAACTGCTCAAGAATCAGAGTATTCTACAAGTTCAATCACCTTAGTTGAAACCATATTTGACTGCCTTAGATTTTGCAGATGCCTCCACAAGCACCCAATTCCTAATATTTTGAACATTCGTTACAAAAGCTACAAAAATAGCCTAAAAATACATAAACCATGGGCAAAGAAAGCAGATCCTCTTCCAGATTCTCACCATTTTTGTCTCTATTTTTATGTTAGAAACTTGTAGAAGCCATGAAAAACCTATTTTGTAGAAGCCAGGGTGTGATTCATGGAATCACTTCCATGAGCATTGCATGAGAGAAATTGCTATACCTCTGCATATTCATTGATGTTCACTTCAATGTTTCAGCTTCTGAAATAAAATTCAGGTTGATGTAGAGGCAGACCGACCTGACCTTGCATGCAAATAAAAAGCATTGAAAATCAATAGAATGACGGAAGTAGCGCATAGAATTTCCTCAGACATGCCAATCAATTACATTGTCACAACTAAGGAAAAATATTATAAATCCCATTACAGGGAAATGAGTAGCAAATGAAACACACCATCATACTTGGATCATTTTTCTTCATCCTCGGAATCCGACTTTGCAAAAACCGGGTCAGGCTGGGTTTGCGCATATGCTGGAGCAATGTATTTGGGATCTTTTTCCGCAGCATCAGCATACTTCAATATAGCTTCTCGTGGGTCTTCCTCCATCCATGTCTCCTTGATCATTCCCCCTTGCTGTAATGAAATCCAAATGTCAGTTTTTCCCGCTGGCTTCATTAAGAATTAAATAACGACGAGAAAATGGTTAGACGGGAAATATGACCTTAAGAAGATATTGAGTCAATAAGCTTCCTTTACTAGCACCAACTCTTCCACCAAAACCTGGTCCTGTCATTGGAAGTTCAGGTTTGTGGGACTTAAGGGGATCCTTCAATGTTTTCTCTCGCTGACGCTTTCGGCTTGGCTGATCTCTAAACAAGGGTAGTGCATGAGGGTTGTGAATGACGGGCTGCACCTCAAAATCATCCAAAGATTTTTTCCGAGGTGCGGATGCAACACATACAAGAGCTCCTCTCTCACTGAAGGTTGGATCATATAGTACGTGGGTTCCTCCTTGGCTTTTATCTCCAGCTGTTGCAAAGATCTTTAAACAAACAAAGTAGGCAAGGCTTCAGTTTGTATGGATGGGCATGTGTATTAAAAAAAGTGCTACTGAGGGGGGTATGTGTTTTGCGTAAAATATTTTACTAAATTTTCCTGTGTTTGTTATAAACTTTGTTCATTTGTTGAAAAATATTTTAACTTCATAAAGTTCTTTACGCACATCAATCAATTCACAATTGTCCATCTATTTCACCACACCAATACCACCACCACTCTTTTTGTCGTCACTTTCTACACTACTACCTCATCACCACCATCCTCTTTTCACAATTCCATTACCACCATATTTTTCATTTCATTGCTACCACAAATCATAAAATCTTTTCCATGTAAAATGTTTAACCAGAATACCATTTGTAAAATATTTTACACGAAACAAATGCTCCTAGGTTGAGGAAAACTAATGTATCCCTCATTTGCACAAGAATAAATAAATAAACATACAGGCAATGTCTTGGTGCATCCAAGACCACCTTATAGTGACACTAAGAATAAAGCAGCATATATCATATCTTGGTGCATCCAAGACCCCACCTATATTGACAATAAGAATAAAGCAGCATGTATCATTTGGTGTTACCTGATTTAGCTTTGGATGCCAAGCACACTGCACAACACTGCTAGTCAGAGAAATACCAACTCTTGAAACAAGTTCAAGTTTTGCCCGGTTGTAAAAGCACAATACACCTCCAGTTTTGCTCTCCCTTTCAAAAGATGTTCCAGTCAAGAAAAGCTGCTCATCAGGACTAAATGCAATATTTGTTTGAGCATAGTTATTTGGAAGATTCTCAAAGACTTTAAGGGCCTCTTTCATTTGCCGCAAATCCCAAACCTAACACATGAAAATATAGATATGAAGAAGGGTGTGATAAGTATCGAGAATAAACATATATTAGTGAAGTGAAAACACAATACTCTCTAAATGAATGTTTCATCACTACCTTCAGTGAACAATCAGAGCTTCTTGAGAGTAAAATTTGTCCATCACTAGAAAATTTGAGGCAAGTGATGTCATCTGAATGACCCTTCCCAACAAAAACATCTGGCCTGCTTCCCCATCCAGGCTTAAGGCTCCATATCTGTGAATACAAATTAAGCAACATGTGTGTCAAGAAAAATGAAATAACTGAAGTGAAAGAGGGTTCAATGAAAAAAAGAAGACAACAACCACAATTCAGAAACACAAACCTGTATAGAACCATCTCCAATGCCGCCGGCAATGCGCTTTCCTTCACGATCCCAAGCACATGTGGTAACTGGAACTCTTCCAGGCCGAGCAAGCTTTGGTTTAATGACCTAGTTAAAATGAACAACTGCAATGTTAGTTTACCTTCTTTCATATATTTCCTAGTTGAATGAGAATAACACTTTCAAATATATCACAATTAATGTAACCCAAAAGCACACATGGAAACAGAAACATTATAACCCTCCAGTGCACATGCAAAAAAGCATCCTAGGAACCACTAAAACAGCTTTGTTGACTGTCAAATGAAGTGAAACCAAGTTCCCCAAAACAGAATGGTTGTATGGAACTCATCATAATTTCAAGTAGCAGAATTAAGCAACTTGAAAAAACAGCAAACCTGCTTTTGACTTTTGAAATCATTCACATCCCATATACGTAGTGAACCGTCCTCTGATGATGTTAGAATTGTCTCCTTGGCTTGAGGATGCCACTCCCCGCAAGTCAATCCAGAAATGTGACCCTTTGTATTCTTCAAGTCACGAATGTACATATCCCCCTTGACAAACTCACCTAGTGTAAGCCCATCACGGTCAAATATCTGAGACACAAACAAAAACAAACGAGAGTTCCACAATCCTTGCCGTGGTTCCGATCAAATGGTAATAACCAAAGATACCCACATGAAGAAATAAATAAATCATACCTTAGCTTGAGCAGAACCAGTGACGCATAAAAACCGGTCTGCGGAAGGACTCCAGCTCAAATTACGAACTTGATGGCCTTCAGATGGTTCAAGCTGCCTAAATGATTGTAAACGCGAATTCATCCCTTGAAAATCGTACATTCTAACTGTATAGTCATAACTACCAGAAAGAACTCTAGACCCAGTATGATCTACAGCAAGAGCTGAAACAACCTGACAGACAAACAGTCACTCAAATTAAAATCCCAAGAGCAAAATTTCACCATTTTTTTTATCAAAACATAAATAGAGTTACCTTAGAGTGACCTCCAAGTACAATCTCATTACTCGTTGGAATCCGATACAGAAAATCCTCCTCATCCGAATCCGCTGGTTCCGGCGGACGAAGTGGTCCAATCATCACACCATCCTCCTCCTCCTCCTCCTCCTCCTCCTCCTCATCACCATCATCATCATCAGCAGCAGCAGCAGCCAGTCCCGGCGGAGGCCGCGGAGGCCCCACCATAACTTCCCCGTCATCTTCGTCGTCTACACCCCGAGCTTGTGGTCGAGGAGGTCCAATCGAAACATGGGCGACGAATGAATTGGAACCAGTAGGCCGCGGTGGTGGCGGTCCAAGTGAAGGGGTGGGGTTGGAGGATGATTTAGGTGTGGGACGGAGAGAATCGGGCCAGGCTTTAGAAGAGGAGGATTGGGTTTCGGTGTTGGCGGCGGAGGTGGGTGGTGCTTTTCGGATAGTGGTGTTATGGATTTGTTCGAGAGGTGTTTGAGATTTTGATTGTTTGCCGAATGTTAGAGGGAACTGTGCTCTAACTCCGTCGTATATTTCTGCTTCCTCCTCTTCCATCTCTTTTCTTTAATACTATAGTCGTGGTTTTTCCGGAGATTTCTTTTTTCCGGTTTCGTGGATGATTTATAGGGTTTGGTTAAACGCAAGATGTCGTGCCGGTGGCGATACACACACATATAAATAGGGGGGACACACAGACACACACGTATAATAAAATAAAATCAAATAAACTTATATATTACATAACTTAGAGATAATTATTTTCGGTCCAGTTTGATTTTTACTCATAAAAATAATTAAATTAAAATTTTATAAAATATAGAAAAAAATTAAAATCGATTCCAATCGATCAGTTTTGATTCGGTTTGGTTCGATTCGGTTCGATTTTAGTTCAATTTGATTAATTTAATATTAAATATTGAAAATTATATTTTTTTTGAGTTTTTTTCCTTTCTAATGGGTTCTTTTCGGTTCGGTTTTGTTTTGTTTATTTTTAACTAAACCGGTTCGGTTTCCTTTTTTGATTTTAAGCTTATGAAAGCGAATCGAACCTAATTTTTTTTAAATATTCTAATCAATTTAATCAATTTTTTTCATGATTCAATTTTCTCGGTTTTCTCAGTTTGTTGGTTTTTTTACTCACCTCTAACTCAATTTATTAAGTATGCTCATTAATGTGGTGTAGAATATTAAAAAAAAAAAGATTTTTAGATAAAAATATATTAAAATGATATTTTTTTAGATTTTTTATTTTTAAAATCAGCATATCAAAATAATTTAAAAAAATAAGCCAATAAGCATCAATTTGATACCTTTTCAAGTGAAAAACAATTTAAAAAACATTTTGAAAAGTAGTTATAACACAAAAACAAATACTCGTGTTTAGTAATGTGGTGTGGAGTATTTTTCAATTGAAAACGTATTAAAGTGATTTTTTTTAATTTTTTTAATTTTGATATCAGCACATTAAAATAATCATAAAAACATTAATTTGATGTTTTTTCAAGTAAAAAACACTTTAAAAAGCTAATCGAACCACATTATCAAACAAAGCCAGTATTTCACAAATCGATCCTCAACCTATCATGATTTAAGACAAAATCCATCCTTTTAAACTAGGTTCTTTTTAGGGACGGCCATCCATTCCATCTTTTTAGTCAGTTATTGGTAAGGGGATCTTTAATTTCATTAAACAAATTTTCCTTTGATTTGATAAGTGAGTTTTTTTGTTAGACTATTACAACAATTGTTTTTCACTGATTTGTTAGGCTCCTACACTATACATCATATGAGGTGAATCTAATGCTAGGAATTTCTTTTTGTAAGGTAAACTTGTGTAGTTTAATTACTTTGTATGTTGTTTTGGTGGTTGTCTGGTTATGTGCAATGAGTTGAAGCATTTATTTTTTTCTCCTCTCTTTTCATGGAGTTTTTTCAATGAGATTATGAGAAAAACCAATCTATTTTTTTTCAATAATAGGTCTAATTTTGGAAGTCAGTGGTTAGGATGACCTAGCTATGATAAAGCACGCAAGTTTAATTTTAATAGTTAATGGTTGGCATAGCCTATCCATGAAAGAACATATCTTCTCTCTCACCAACTCCCTATGATAAACCCAAGAAGCGAAAGAGATAAACCCTAAAAACGAAAGAGTTGTCCCTATATCTTAGAAGCAAATGTAGAGGTAAATTAATGATAAGAGTCTGCATCTATATTGAAAACAATATATTTCCTTAGGTTTCAATGTATTGTGCGTGTGTTCTTAGTGTATATGCCCTTTCCAATTATTGATTTTGTCCATGCAAAATATATTTATTATTAATAAAAGTAATTTTATCTTTAATATTATTTTATGTTTGATTAATAAATCTAGAGTAAAAATAAAATTCTTAGGACAAAATTCTTTGAAAAGAAAATTATAAAGTGATTATAATTATAAGATTCCTATAACATCGGTTGATGCTCTATTAAGACTTGACATTAATGAAAGTTGTTGAAATCAATACATATTATATTATTTCTGTTATGAAATGAAACAGTTATTCTCATAAGTTAAGGTATGAGAGATACCTAAAACTAATATATAGATGCTTTTTAGAGATCACATGTAAAAACAAATACTCATGTTTGGTAATGTGGTGTGAAATATTTTTCAATTGAAAATGCATCAAAATAATTTGTTTATTATGACATCAATACATCAAAATGATAAAAAAAAAAACATTAATTTGATGTTTTTTCAGACAACAATTAACCTAGGAAGATATATTATTGGTTCTGTCATTGCGGTTATGTGTGTGTGTGTGTGTGTGTTGTCTTATCGGCATAATCTCTTATGATAGCAATTATACACAACACATATGAATTTCAATACAAACTAACAATTACAAACCATTTTAAATAATTAAAAAGGTAAAGGGGCAACCCTTACCTTGATCTTCCGCTTTACATACTCTTAAAAAGTTAGGTCTCACTTGTAATAACCCAGAACCATAATACTAAGCAATAACATTGACTCCGTCCTAACGATAGTTTATCACATTCAACATCGATAGTCTACGTCTAAACATCAGACTATAATATAAATATAATTATTTATTGTGTAGGACTTCATCCAAACAACAACTTACCACAAATTAATATCCAGGTCTACATCCAAATAGTAAACCATAACATTTAAGACTTCATTCATGCAGCAGTCTATCAACATTCATACCAATAGTCTAAGTCCAAACGCCATACTATATTTATTTAGTTCAACTACTCAGTCATTCCTTTCTTTCTTTATTGATTCCCACCATTCACAACATCATACTCGTGCTATTTCTTTTTGCATCATACTTAAAGATAAAACATTAATCCTATGCAAATTCTACCTGAATAATAAGCAAGGATAGGTCACCTACCTGCTCCACTAGATCTAGTTGCATGTACTCCTCTTGTTGTGAATGATCTAGCTCTAAGTGCCCTTTCTATTTCCAAGAGAAGATCAACATTAATATTTTCTCATTTTTTATTTCACAAAATACTTTATTCCAATCAAATTCTTAGCTTAATTCATTTTTATTACATTTCCATACGCACACTTACTTAAGTAAGGAAATTAAATTTCCTATACTTACATATATTTTTCCTCCACTTTCCTTTATGAACTTTTTTATTATAACTCATTTAACAATTAATAATTTAACATCATTTATTATTTCTAAAACCTTCTTAATAATTCATCAAGAATAACCATAGCATTTTGTGCTGTTATAAAATCATTCTTTATAAAATCATTCTTTATTCGTAAACCCATATTTTCATCTCAATTCATATCCTTAGCATTGTTTCACATTTTCATAATCCAACACATAATTATAATATATATATCTTTATTATTTTTCAAACTTCAAATTTTGATACACATCTATCATTTAATCACAACTAAGAATTTTAGTTTAATTTCATTCTAGACCCCCATTTAATTATCCACATATATAAATTATACATAATTTCATAAACTTTCATTAAGTTCTCCTTCCTCTTATTATATCCACACATCCATTAAAGTTCTCTTTCCTCTTCTTCTATCCAATTATCCACACATATGGCCCTATCATTCGTGTCCATACCTTTTTTTTTGTTCGTTCATCCAATACTTCTTCACACCATACTTTCTTTTCCTCACTTATTTATCATGTATTTGTCCTCAATAAATTATTTGTATTCATTTAATTATGTACTATTGTTACTTCTAAATTTCTGTAGGGTTTACATCACTCCAAACATCTCTCCTACAACTTTCAAACAATAACAATTAATGTTCATTTATCCAGATACATCATCTCATTATTTATTTAATAACAAAATTAATAAAACACATAATTTCACAAATCATCACATGATTTTACATACTCTTAACCTATTTCGAATCTGTATTTAAATATTGAAATTTAACATCCAACACCCAAATTTATAATTTCACATTACTAATTTCACACTTTAATAGACAATTTAATACTTACATATATCTTAAAATCCCAAATTAATATCCACATATTTCAACCAATAATTAATATCAAAATCCATTAGTTACTATTCATACCATCAATTAAAATCTTCACTTGGAACCTTTACTTTTCAAATTTTAAATTTCATGTTTAATACATCACAACTTAAAAATAATTTTTTACCTTATCAATTTAAGTTTTTACATAGAACTTTCCACACTATTACAAATTTCAATTCCCATTTCCCATATCTGGTCAACATAACCTACTAATCAATTTATTCACATTAAAACAATAATTTATATCAATTGCTCAACTTTTCATAATTTAAATATACTTAACTACCCTAAGTAAACTTTTAATGAACCACTTCAAACGTCAACAACCAGTCTTATATAATTCTAGCATTACTAAATATTAGTTAGCCCATAATTTTATCAATTCCCCAATAACTCGGGAACCATACATATGGCCAGCTACCATGGGGATACAATTCTTAAAAAATTGATTTTCAAATTCTTTTTTTTGGCTTCCAACAAGTCATACACATCTAATTCTTTTATTTTTAATACATAACTTGAACATATAAAATCTAAAAGTTTTAAATCAATTTATCACTTCCCAGATGAAAAATCTAGTTCCATATAACCCTAACAATTAGGGAGAATGTAATCATACCACAAACCTACTCCAAATTTTAAGCATTTTATTTCACATGAATCAAAATCATGATCAAACTTAATTTTATCGTCTTACTAATTAAGTTTAAACATCACAACATCATTAAAAACCCAAAAATTATTTATTCGCTTTCCACATTTTATATCATTCCAAACATGTGAAAATATTAACTAGACTTGCATTAACCTACCTTATAATCGCTAATAAACAATCATAAATATTTTTCACATCATTATAATGCCAAAACAATGTAATTAATTTATATTTCAATCTTCTCAAAATCTCTAATTAATGGTTCCTATATTAAAAACTAATTTACAATAATGATATTTACATTCAAGCATCCTTACATCATTAAGACATCAAGACTAACACAATTCTATCAAATTTAGCCAAAATCTATAATTTCCAACATTTCAATAAATGACACAACACAATTAAACTCCTATTATTTTTCATTAAAATGTTCAACACAAATTTCAAGCATTTCTTAACACAATTAGAACATCACAAGCAATCCATTTTAGTAAATCTCCAAACTACTCTAATCTAACTTTTCAGCCAATTTCCAAACGAACTTGTAATTTGTAATAATTTCCACAATTTATTTATCAACATGCTAATTTTTAATACCAAAACACCACACTCAATCCAATTCAACAATTTCTCATACAAGTTGAACAAATTTCTTAACTTCCATACTTATATTTTTCAAATATATAACACAACATGCCATCGTCTATTTAATCAAGAAGTCTACTTCATTTTCAATTTCTAAGGCTTCCACATTAAACCCTAAGCATTCAAAATAATAAAATCACACAAAAATTCACATTTCTATTTCCCCTAGACACACATACAATATGTAAATCATGTATAGAATCCACAATTGTACTCCAATTTTCATTCTTTAGACCTTTACATAAATTTGACACTCCAAATCACACAATTTAAACAAAGTTTTAATCGTCCCTATTGTCCATGAATAGGCTAGGTAGACAATCTACCTATTGATTCATTTCAAATTTCTCTTGTTTTATCATGCTTTTATCACCTCTTATGCTAGTTAAAATAATTCTCCCCTCCAACCATATTTTCTCTAAATTTTCAAAACTAATGAATTTAGCTGTTCATAGAAAAACCCCATGATTATCTAAAATTCATTACTTTGCTTAGTAAACATCCCATTACATCACACATTAACAAAGAGTTTTCGAATTTAGCATGTTAAAGAACCAAAGATAAACCCTAACAAATTCAAATTTGAGGTTTTTCATTTCTTTTTCAAAAATACTCAGTTAAATGCATTAAAGTTGTAGAAATCATCTTACCCAGCTATTACCGAACTCAATTTAATGAGTTAGATGCACCTTCTTTTACAATCTCCATCATTTCATTCCAAAATCTTCACATTCCCCCTCTTGGTTTTCCAAGCTTCCAACTCTTCTTTCTCTATAATTTCTCCTTAAAAATCCTCACTTCATCACCGAACCAAACTCTCCCCAGATAAATTGAGAAAAGAAAAGGAAGAATGAAGAAAAATGAGAACCCCTGCTTCCTAGAGCTGTTGGAAATAAGGATGAGCAAAAAAGTCAAAAAACTGATTAAATCGAGAAAATCGAAAAAAAATAACAAAAAAAATCGAACCGTGAAAAAAAATCTATTAGAATTTTGAAAAAACCGACCGGTTTGGTTTTGGTTTTATAAGATTGAAACCGAAACAATAAACCAAACCCAAATCGAAAAAAACCGAGCCAAACTAAAAAAACCAAGCCAGACTGGTTTGGATCCAAAAAATCAAACCGAATCGAAACTGGTCGGTTTGAACCGATTTCAATTTTTTTTTTAAATTTTAGTTTGATTATATTTTTTTGATAAAAACTAAACCGAATCAAAAATAATTATTCCTAACTGAAGACCGTCCACGAGCCTTGTAAAAAGGAATGGGCGATTGCTTATAATTACCCATTAATTATTCATGTTATTTCTGTCCAAATCCATGTCCGTAGAAATTTTTATACTTCATCCGGGTTTCCTACTGAAAATTTTCATCACCATTCATTATAAAATTTCTCTAATTTTTTTTTTAAATCCCACCATTAAACACGAGTTTACCCCGACTGTTGATATTCTTAAGCACATATTTGTTCTTTAAATTGTTCTGTGTTTTTACAACAATTTACCAAGATTTTTCATTTCTAATCACAATGATTCCCTTGTAATTTTTCACTAATTTCGATTAAAACTCGCGTGATTAAATACGATGATTATACCGCTAGTTGATATCATTCGCGATCGAGTAAATTAATATATTTATTTATTTGGGATTTCATCGTATTTTTCTAAAAACTTTGCCACAATTCATAAATTTTTTTTCTTTTAAATAATTATTTTACCAAATTGAAGATTTTATATGATTTGTTCTTGGCTGATATTTTACGTACCGATCAATTATTTTATTTCATCTAATATTTAAATTCCGAATCATAATAGTTTTTCTCTGAAATTACTATTTTCAGTTGAAAATTATCTTATTTAATACTAGTTTACTAATTTTTAGATTTTAATTAGATTGGAGGTTTACACGTATAAAATTCAGGAATTTGGATGCGTAGGGTAATTTGAAAGAAAGAAAGAAACTGATGGGCATGGTTATAGCAAACAAGAATGAGCTTTGCTGGGTAACAGCCGGAAAGTTTGCTCATCTTCTTAATGTTTTTGACGACAACACTTGATAATGGGGTAGCTGACTGTATTGAACACAACAAAAAAAATGGTAATTACGACACTACTCTTACTTCTGTTCTTACTTACGCATCACCACTCTTCTGCACCAGGTCCCCCGACGACAAGGCCGCCGGCTAACCCATCACCACTCTTCTGCACCGGTCCCCTGACAAGGCCGCCGACTAACCCATCACCACTCTTCTGCACCGGGTCCCCTGTCAAGGCTGACTCCCTTCCCTTGGGGGGGGGGGGGTTTGATGCGTTGTCATGTGAGAGATGAGAATGAGTTAGGGTTTCCAACTGCATGGTGATCCTCCTCCTCCTCGAGGAATAATGAATCAATCGCCTCAGAAGCTTTAAAATAATATATTTTTAGTTTTTTATTATTTTAATGGGGTGATATAATAATATAAAAATATTATTTTAATATATTTTTAAATAAAAAATATTTTAAAAATAAACTCTAGCACCAATTTTTTTTTAAAAGCTATTGTCTCTCCCTCTCTCTCCCTCTCCTCGTTTTTGCTTTGGAGAGTTTAGTTTTTTCGCTACTCTTTCTCTCCCTCTCTATGCTTGTGTGTGGAGAAGGAGAAGAGGTTTTGTGTTTGAGGTGGTGCTAGTAAAAGGTGGCTATCCATCACATGCTGCTCTTACCTCGACAATCACCGCCGGCTTACCATAACGATTTTTACGGTCAGTTTTTTTGGTGTTTTCTCTTTCTTGCAGATTTCGAGATTTTGCCTTCCATCTCTCGTTGTCTCCTTCGGTTTCTCTCTTTTGCTCTTTAAGATAGACAACTCGCGGAGAGGGGGTGTGTGTGAATCAGGTCACAAAGCAATGAAAGATTCCTTTTCTTTTATATATATATATATATATATATATATATATATATATATATAATCTATCTCTTTCTGTACTCGTGTCGAGTGTTGATAAAACTCTGTTTGTTTCTTTGTGCAATGTGTCTGCAGATCCTATCTCCAATGTAGCTGCACCTTTCCGTTCATTGCCCAGATGGTGAAATGCCCCCCTTCTGTATTCAATTTGATCTCTTCTCTCCTATTCTTCAAGATGCTGCCTTTAATTAACAACAAGGGCAAGGACTCACTCTCTTCAATCACCGCCTCCTGTTTCCAATAATGGGTATCGCTTTTTTGCTTAATATTATCACCTCACAATCAACCCACCCTGTTTTGAAGGCAATTCAAGGCCTGCCCACTCTGGAACTAGCCTCTATTTGTGTCAATTTGACACTTTTTATTGTGTTTCTCTTCATTAGCTCTGCAAGGCAAACACTTGTCTGTGTTGGCAGGATTAGAATCCTTAAGGATGATTCTGCAGTTGCCAATTCGACTCCAGTTAGAATGTCTAGTGTCGATGGAGATATTCGTGATGTTATAATCGGTACGGGTTTTAAGTTGTGTCTGTTTGGTTGTTTCTATGTTTTGCTTTTGCAATTTTTGGTGTTGGGGTTTGATGGCGTTGCTTTGATTAAAGAGGCTGTTAATGGGAAAGATGTGGATTGGTCTATAATCTGTTTACCTGCTGCAAAAGTTTTAGCTTGGTTTGTCTTGAGCTTTTCAGTTCTTCATTGTAAATTTAAGCCGTCTGAGAAATTCCCAGTCTTGTTGAGGGTATGGTGGTTTTTCTCATTTTTTATTTGTTTGTGTACTTTGTACGTTGATGGGAGCAGTTTTTTTACTGGAGGTTCAAAGCATTTGAGTTCTCATGTTGCGGCGAATTTCACTGCAACCCCAACTCTTGCTTTTCTTTGTTTTGTTGCAATTAGAGGTGTTACTGGCATACAAGTTTGTAGGAACTCTGAACTTCAAGAGCCATTGCTTCTTGAAGAGGAGGCAGGGTGTCTTAAGGTCACTCCTTATTTTGAGGCTGGGCTATTCAGCTTAGCAACCCTTTCTTGGTTAAATCCGCTTCTTTCTATTGGTTCAAAGAGACCACTTGAGCTGAAGGACATCCCCCTTCTTGCACCGAGAGATCGTGCCAAGACAAACTATAAGATTTTGAATTCAAATTTGGAAAGAAGAAAAGCTGAAAATCCTTCCAGGCAGCCTTCTTTAGCTTGGGCAATTCTGAAGTCATTCTGGAAGGAAGCAGCGCCAACCATGCCACAAACAGCTTAGAACCAAATTCTGAAGTCATTCTGAAGTCATCGTAGGCGAGATTCCCAAAATCTCTGGCGAAGTAAGACTGATTTATGGACCTGTTTCTTTATTTTGTATCTTAATGGCACTTTCTGTTAAATGTGATTTCTTCTTTCTTGAATTTATTATGCATTGAAGATTTGTTCCTGTTCTCCCTTTTCCTTTTTCCAGGTGAGAATTAGTGGCACTGCTGCTTATGTCTCACAGTCAGCATGGATACAATCGGGAAATATTGAAGAAAATATTCTATTCGGAAGTCCAATGGATAAAGCAAAGTATACAAATGTAATCAATGCTTGCTCACTGAAAAAGGATTTGGAACTCTTCTCATATGGTGATCAGACAGTCATCGGTGATAGAGGTATAAACTTGAGCGGCGGCCAGAAGCAGCTATATCAAGATGCAGACATTTATTTGCTTGATGATCCCTTCAGTGCTGTTGATGCACATACTGGTTCAGAGTTGTTCAAGGTTGAACTTTCCATGTGGAAATCATGTTGCTTTTCAAATAAATGCAGTTTGCCTAAACGTGTGATGTGAACTGCAGGAATACATATTGACAGCACTAGCAAGTAAGACTCTGGTTTTTGTGACTCATCAGATTGAATTTCTGCTTGCTGCCGATTTAATTCTGGTACGGAATTGTTTTAGTATCTCACTTCTATGCAATGCTTGTGCAATGAAAGAACTGGTTTGTTATCTATGCCCCTCTTTTGTTGCCTTGATCAATGTATTTTTTTTTCTTAATTTTTATTTAAGCTTGGGTTAAATATTATTAGGCTGTGTTTAATTAGAGTATTGGATAGACATTCTAACCTTGGCGCATAGTTATCTCACCTTTTGAACTTGACTAATTTTTTGGAAGTCTCTTTGTTTTTTTTTTTTTTTTTTTAATTCTTTCTTTTCAGCTTATAAGCATCTACAACCAGGCATCTTAGCTTTGTAGAATATTAGCATTTATTTGCCTAAAAATGTTACAACACATTTCAAAAAAATATTAGATCATGTTTGTGCTTCGCTTCATTTTGTAGGACCCCCGCTTAACATTTTTTGGGGGGAGGGGGGGCCTTAAAGAAGGTAAATCAGAGACTGAGTATTTGATGCTTTGGTCTTTTTCTTTGTTCTCTATTCCAAAGAAAATTCATCTGTCATGCCTATCATCATTGCCTCAGGTTCTCAAGGAAGGCCGCATAATACAGGCAGGAAAATATGATGATCTTTTGCAAGCAGGAACTGATTTTAACACCTTAGTCTCAGCTCACCATGAAGCAATTGGGGCTATGGATATTCCAAATCACTCATCAGATGAAAGCTTGTCTTTGGATGGGTCTGCCATACTTAATAAAAAATGTGATGCGTCGGAATGTAGTGTTGAAAGTTTGGCGAAAGAAGTGCAAGACAGTGCGTCGGCTTCAGGTCAGAAAGCAATTACTGAGAAAAAAAAAGCTAAACGTTCAAGGAAAAAGCAGCTTGTTCAGGAAGAGGAAAGGGTGAGAGGAAGAGTCAGCATGAAGATTTACTTGTCCTCTATGGCTGCAGCATATAAAGGCTTATTGATTCCACTCATAATCCTTGCACAAAGTTTATTTCAATTTCTTCAAATAGCTAGCAGTTGGTGGATGGCCTGGGCAAATCCCCAAATGGAAGGAGGCCAGCCTAGGGTGAGTCCTATGGTCCTTCTTGGTGTTTATATGGCCCTTGCTTTTGGGAGTTCGTGGTTTATATTTGTCAGGGCTGTTCTGGTTGCTACATTTGGTCTAGCTGCAGCACATAAATTGTTTTTAAAGATGCTTTCAAGTGTGTTTCGAGCACCAATGTCTTTTTTTGACTCTACTCCAGCTGGACGGATCTTAAATCGTGTAAGTACATCTGTTTTTGCTGGGAATATATGTCATCTACGTGCTCTCCATATACATGTGGTAGATGACTATTTTCTTTTTCTTTGCTTCTCTGTCTCTCTTCTGTCTTTCACTTTGCTTGATGCTGATCATTCACAATCTGACAGGTGTCAATTGACCAAAGTGTAGTGGATCTTGATATTCCTTTTAGGCTTGGTGGATTTGCTTCCACAACCATACAGCTTGTTGGGATTGTTGGTGTAATGACCAAAGTCACCTGGCAAGTTTTGCTGCTTGTTGTTCCAATGGCTGTTGCTTGCTTGTGGATGCAGGTAATTAATTCGATTTCCCTGAGTTAGTAATGTTTTTGCTGGTTGTTGGACAAGATTAGCGAAATGAATGGATATGCTGTGGAATTGTGCAACTCGAAATCACTGATATGCAATGTGTGGTCATGGTTGAAAGTAGACATATCATTGCTTCAAATATACTCTGCAGAGGTCTCATATTTGTTTCACTAAGAATTCACAAGAACCTTGTTTTGAGAAGAGCATAAAAACCATATGGTGGATGTTGAGAGTTAATTGTCAATCTTTTTTTATTTTTTATTTTTTTATTTTGACTTCCATTATGGTAACAATCCTTTGTTCCTTGAAGGTTCACTCAACGTAGTCTTAACCTCTTCAAACATATTACCCTTTTTCAACTGAAAGTCGCGCACACTAGAGCCATGCTCGTTGTGTAAATTGATATCTATAAGGTTGCAGAAACTAAAAGGTTTTTGATTGGATGTTTCAAATGCTTGAAACCCCATCATCTCTCCCTGCACCTGAGCTGTTCCACCCATCACTGTTGAAATTTAATTTCTACCCAATAATTACAGAAGACTGAGGTTGTTGATGATGAACATAAATCATATTGTAATTTGACTTAAACTGCTAATCTAACGATTCATAATCTGAAATCTTTCGATAAAATGCCTTAATATTTGTATGCCCGATTGCAGAAATACTACATGGCCTCATCTAGGGAACTGGTCCGTATTGTCAGCATCCAGAAATCTCCCATCATCCATCTTTTTGGAGAGTCAATTGCTGGAGCGGCCACAATAAGAGGCTTCGGGCAAGAGAAGAGGTTCATGAAAAGGAATCTGTATCTTCTTGATTGTTTTGCTTGTCCATTCTTTCGCAGCCTTTCTGCTACTGAGTGGCTCTGCCTACGCATGGAATTACTTTCAACCTTTGTATTTGCATTCTGCATGATTTTACTTTTTAGCTTTCCTCATGGAAGTATTGATCCAAGTAAGAATATACTTCAGTTCATCTATCTGATAATTTGTAGCATTTGGAATTTGTGAATTTATGATTTTACTATTCACATTTGCTTGTTTTCTACAGGCATGGCTGGGCTTGCTGTGACATATGGCCTTAATTTAAATGCACGCTTATCACGGTGGATACTTAGCTTTTGCAAGCTTGTAAACAAAATTATTTCCATTGAAAGGATCTATCAGTATAGCCAACTACCTGGTGAAGCCCACTAATTATTGAGGATTCTCGCCCTCTATCCTCGTGGCCAGAGAATGGAACAATTGATTTGATTGATTTAAAGGTATTGTGTTAAGTTATTCCAATACGCTTGTGCATCCTCACCTTGAGGAACTCTTTAAATTTTTCAATATTATTTCTAGTCTGATTTATTGGTTTGTTAAATTTTCTGTTCTTTTTAAAGCATACCCCAAGGGAGAATCATCATCCCTTCATTCTGGGATTGATTTCTCTTCTTTTTTGACCATGAATCATTATGAGTCTGTTTCCATGGTTGACATATTTTTTTCAATGGAAGTGGGAGTATGTGGCTCATTTTTAATATAGTAATTGGTTCAAGAAGTGCTGGTTGTTTTTATTTCTTAAGGTTCGTTATGGTGAGAATCTTCCTATGGTGCTTCATGGGGTATCCTGTACTTTTCCTAGTGGGAAAAAAATTGGAATTGTGGGGCGAACTGGAAGTGGTAAATCTACACTGATCCAAGCATTATTTCGGTTAATTGAACCAGCTAGTGGGAGAATCATTATAGACAACATTGATATTTCTTCAATTGGCCTCCATGATCTTCATAGCTGCCTGAGTATCATACCTCAGGATCCTACCTTATTTGAAGGGACCATTAGGGGAAACCTTGATCCCTTTGAAGAGCATTCAGATCAGGAAATTTGGCAGGTCTTTCTCTACTTCCATAAGTAATTTGTTATGCATTTATGTTCCTAAACACACAGTGACCTGGATTTGTGAAACTTAGAACAAAGAGAATCTTAGTGTGTGTTTGTTAATGCAGTGCACTACGTTAACAAACGGGGCCTTAATCATTCTTTAAGCAGAAATTTCCAAGTGGTGCCTAAATTATAAAACTATGACTGATCTTGAAATATCTTTTCTTAATATTGTCGTTGTTATAAATTTATTAGGTTTGTGTTGGAATTGAAATTCAAAAGGAATCTTTTTCCAAATTGCAATTCTATTGCTGAATGATACATTTTAAATCACTATGACTTGATTTCCAGCCTGGAACAATATATTGCTTTTTTTAGGCCAAAATATAAACCACATTGAAACTTAAAATTATTTGCATGCACATTTATGATGATGCGCCTGCCCCAATTAACAGTTCAATTATTTGGTACAGGCCCTTGTTAAGTCTCAACTCAGACAGATAGTCCAACAGAAGGAGCAAAAGCTTGACTCACCAGGTATGTACCACCAGATTGGAATATGTAGCAGTATCAATTTCCTTTCCTCTTCCTCCTGACTGTTAAAGTGTATTGTTGCACTCAAATAAATGATTGGTTGTAATGGAATGCATAATCTGCAATTCTAGAAAATGGAGATAACTGGAGTGTGGGACAGCGGCAACTTGTTGCCCTGGGTTGTGCTTTGCTCAAGCAGGCAAGAATTTTGGTGCTTGATGAAGCGACAGCATCTGTTGATACAGCTACTGATAATCTCATTCAAAAGATTATCCGGACAGAGTTTAAGGATTGCACCGTGTGCACAATTGCACATCGCATCCTGAAGAATTTTGAGAGAAGTCTTTCTCTTTTCTTAATCTTACCAGCAGTATGTTTTTACAATAAATTGGGAATAGAAGCTAACCTACTGACCCTCAAAACAAGAAATAAATACTAGATAGGAAAGTATCCTGCACTAAACTAGAAAGCAATAATTTAGAGAATCTGGATAGTTAATACCAGATTCTCTTTCCTAAACCATATATACTAATACTTCTCCAAGATCCTAACTGATTTTGAGACTGATTTCCACACTCCCCCTCAAGCTGGGTTGTATATGTTATACATGCCCAGCTTGTGACTCAATTCCTCAAAATTAGTTCTTGGTAGAGCTTTGGTGAGGATGTTTGCAATCTGAGATTTTGTTGGAGTGTAGATGAGGTTAACAGTGTTCTTCTCAATCTTTTCTGTGATGAAGTGTCGATCTATTTCAATGTGCTTTGTCCTGTTATGATGAACTGGATTTTTTGCTATGCTTATGGCTGCTTGATTATCACAATGCATCTAGATAGGTGTCAATGATTCCATGCCAAGTTCCTTAAGTAATCTTTGTATCCACATCCCTTCACAGATACCAAGAGCTAGAGCTCTCAGCTCAGATTCTACACTGCTTCTAGATACCACATGTTGTTTCTTGCTTCTCCTAGTTACTAGATTTCCCCAAACATAGGAGCAATATCCAGAAGTAGATCTCCTATCTATAATGTTTCCTGCCCAGTCTGCATCTGTGTAGATTTCAATATTTCTGTTGTCACATTTCTTATATAGAAGGCCTCTACCAGGAGTCATTTTTAGGTACCCCAAGATTCTATTAACTGCTGCCATATGATCTTCTGTCGGGTTGTTCATGAATTGGCTTACAAAACTGACAGCAAAGCCAATATCAGGTCTGGTATGTGAGAGATAGATGAGTCAACCCACAAGTCTTTGATATCTCTCTCTATCCACTGGTATACTATCATTTTCTGCTCCTATCTTCTTTGTTGAATCCATTAGAGTGTCTGCAGGTTTGCATCCAAGCATTCCTGTTTCTTTTAGTAGATCCAAGACATATTTTCGTTGAGAAACATATATACCTTTCCTTGACCGTGCCACTTCCATGCCAAGGAAGTATTTGAGATACCCAAGGTCTTTGATCTCAAATTCCTTGGCTAAAAGTTTCTTCAGTCTCACCAATTCTTCCTCATAATCCCCAGTTAAGATGATGTCATCCACATATACTATTAGGATTGCTATTTCCTTTTCTGGAGAGGTTTTTACATACAGTGTGTGGTATGCTTGGCATTGGGAATATCCATACTGTGCTAATGTCTTTGTAAATCTGTCAAACCATGCCCGAGGGGATTGTTTGAGTCCATATAGTGATTTTTTCAGTCTGCATACTCTGTTGACGTTGGAGGATGTTTCTAGTCCTGGAGGAATCTCCATGTATACTTCTTCTACCAAGTCTCCATTAAGGAAAGCATTTTTGATGTCTAGTTGATGTAATGGCCAGTCTTGGTTAGCTACTAGGGACAGAAGCACTCTGATTGTATTAAGTTTAGCCACTGGAGCAAATGTTTCTTGATAATCTATTCCATAGGACTGAGTAAACCCTTTTGCAACCAGACGAGCTTTTAACCTTTCAATACTTCCATCAGCCTTATGTTTGATAGTAAATAACCATTTACACCTAACTGGTTTCTTTCCAGGTGGAAGTTTAGAAATTTCCCAAGTTCTATTCTTGTTTATGGCACTGATTTCATCACTCACTGCCTTTCTCCACCCTGAATCTTTGAGAGCTTCTTCAATAGACTTAGGAATCTGTACTGTTAATGGCTGACACAAATGCATGATAGGTTGGTGATAACCCTTCATATGAAACAAATTTGCTGATGGGATGACTTGTGCATGATCTAACACCCTTTCTTAAAGCAATTGGAATATTTAAATCATCAATAACAGAGGCAGTATTCTCACAGTCAAAAGTTTTCATACCTGAGTATATTGGGGCAGAATCTGGACTTGGTTCTGAATCTTGGTCATGTGCAAGAGGTATTGTGTGCTCTATCTCCTTTCCAAGTTTTTTCCTTCTAGAATAGGTAAGAAGCTCTTGATTTGTGATCTGTTTTGGTGTAGGATGAATCTGGTCAGGAGATTGGATTGAGGCTGGTGGTGTTGGGATTGATTGGGTTAAGGCTGGAGGTGTAGTGTAAGGACTCAAATGACTTTGGACAAGACTCTGTTGGTTGTCTCCTGAGTTAATTACATGATCAGATTGTATATCCCAATTCTGATACTCTCATGGTTGCCCCCTGAAGATCAGACCTGGGATAGCATGCTTGATGTTCAAAAAATGTGACATCCATAGAAGTATAGACCTTTTTGAGAACAGGAGAATAACATTTATAACCCTTTTGGTGTGGAGAGTATCCTATAAAAATGCACTTGAGAGAGGCTTTTCCTCTATGGTGTATCTGAACAAACACTGAGCAACCAAATACTTTAGGGTTTAAGGAAAAGAGTAATTTAGTGTGTGGAAAGGCTTTTAGAAGGACTTGGCTGGGAGTTCTGAAGTTTAGAACTCTAGAAGGCATTTTGTTGATGAGATAGGTTGCTGTGAGTACAGCTTCTCCCCAGAATTGTTTTGGCACATGAGTAGAGCATAAGGGATCTAGCAACTTCCAACATGTCTATTCTTCCTTTCAACCATTCCATTTTGTTGTGGAGTGTTAACACAAGAGCTTATATGGATAATGCCTTGACTTAGACAATAAGTATTAAGGCTAGAATTGAAATATTCTTTGGCATTATCAGTTTTTAGGATTTGGATTTTAGTCTGGAATTGGGTTTGTATCATGGCATGGAAGTTTTGGAAAATTTGGCTGACTTCAGATTTTTCTTTCATAAGGAATAACCAAGTCAATCTAGTGTGATCATCAACAAAGGAGACAAACCATCGAGTTCCAGTTATATTGTGCACTTGTGAGGGGCCCCATACATCACTATGAATCATTGCAAATGGATGTGATGGTTTATATGAGATGGTGGGATAGCTACTGCGAACATGTTTAGAGAGTTGACATATTTCACTTTTATTGGAAAAGAAGGATGGAAACAGCCTTTCAAGGTACACGAAGTTTGGATGACCAAGACGATAGTGCCATAACAGAACTTCACTATCTTTATTGACATGAAAATTTAAAGCTGATTAACCCTTGCATGATACATAGCTTCTGGTTTGAGTTTGTCTTCTTAAAGGAATCTCACTTTTGAGTAGATAGAGCCCAGAACACATCTTAGCACTGCTAATCTTCTTCCCCGTATCCAAATCCTGAAATATACACAAATGAGGAAAGAATTTAGCAACACAATTCAAGTCACGAGTCAATTTGCTAATTGAGAGTAGATTGCAGTCTAGGTTAGGAACATGGAGAATAGAGTTTAGGATTATGTCCCTTGAGAGTCTGCTCAAGCCTATTCCTTTAACTTGGGAGGAAGACCCATCAGCTATACAGACTGTAGAATTATTAGTGCACTGATTGTACTCATTAAGAAGAGTGGCATCTCCTGTCATATGTTCTGATGCTCCGGAGTCGATGATCCAAGGGCTTGAGTGTTTCTTGCTAACAGTAAGGGTTGTTGAAAATTTACCTTTTTGTGCTAACAGTCCAGATCCAGAACCAGAGGCTGACATACTTGGTTGAGATAGTGAATTTTGACTGAAGAGTTTCTGTAAGATCTCAAGTTGTTCCTTGCTGAAAGGACTTGTTTCTGTTGGCAAAATGGTGTTCTTATCTCGGTTGTTGTCTGAGATAACATTGTTGGCACGTTTGTCTTTGTCATTTATTGATTTTGATGGTTTCCAATCAGCAGGTTTGCCATGAATCTTCCAGCAGTTTTCCTTGACATGTCCTGGTTTGTTGCAGTGATCACACCAAGTTCTTCCTTTCCTCTGTCGATTGTCATAGTTGCTGTTTGAATAGCCTCGAGCAACAAGGGCAAATCCTTCCATAATCTGAGCTGATTTGTGAGGTTCCATCATTACTTTCTTTCTACTTTCTTCACGTCTAACCTCAGAGAATGCTTCTCTGAGATTTGGGAGGTTTGGTTCCCATTATTCTTCCTCTGACTTCATCAAGGTTCTTGTTGAGCCCAAGAAGAAATTTGAAAGTTCTTTTCTGCTCAACAATTCTTCTATATAGGACTGTGTCTTCAGGGCAATTCCAGCTGTAAATTTCAAACATATCTAGGTGCTGCCAATGACGGCAGAGAGTGTTGAAGTATTGAGTAATAGAAAGTTCTCCTCGGCGTAGATCATGTAACACTGCCTCAATCTCAAATAGTTCTGATATATTTTCAGAACTTGAGTAGGTTTCTCTTGCTGCTTCCCAGATTTCCTTTGCTGTTCCATATAGGAGAAAATTTTTGCCAATTTCATTGGTCATTGAATTGATCAGCCATGAAATTACCATATGATTTTCAGTCTTCCATGTTCGAAACATGGGATCATTCTTTTCTGGTATGATGATATCCCCTGTGAGGTAGTCATCTCTGCCCTTTCCACAAATAAACATCATGACTGATGATGACCATTGATGACCATTGAAGATAGTTATATCCATTGAGTTTGTGTCCTGTGATTTGGTGTGATGTGCTTTTAGTGCCTCCTAAAAGGCTACCATGAGAGGTTGTTCCTGGGTGTGACGTCACCTCAGAGAGAGAGCTTTGTCCTGCTGCTGCCATGCCTTAGAGAAGTAGATTAGGGTTCAGGAGTAGACTCTGATACCATGAAGAATTTTGAGAGAAGTCTTTCTCTTTTCTTAATCTTACCAGCAGTATGTTTGTACAATAAATAGGGAATAAAAGCTAACCTACTAACCCTCAAAACAAGAAATAAATACTAGATAAGAAAGTATCCTGCACTAAACTAGAAAGCAATAATCTAGAGAATCTGGATAGTTAATACCAGATTCTCTTTCCTAAACCATATATACTAATACTTCTCTAAGATCCTAACTGATTTTGAAACTGATTTCCACACATCCCAACAGTCATTGACAGTGACCTTGTTTTGGTTCTTAGAGACCGTGTGTATGATTATATTTTGAACTCTAAGCAGCATGGGACAATTAACTTGAACATCTTTGATCAAGTGAAAATTTCATTTTGGAGGAGCTATGAAGTGACTCTAAATTTTTATCTGGACTGAGAGCCAGTTAAATTTTCTTGGGGTTTTTTTGTTTGAAGAATCAAGAGGTTACTTGGTAAATGTGGCTTGGAACCCTGATATGGTCAACAATTTCAATCACTACCTCCAGCTATGAACACCTTTTTTTTTTTTTAAGAATCTAGTTATAACCAGCATAATCCTATCTGTTTTTCATGTTCTATTTCGTTTGTAATCCTAGAGTTTCCAGGTCATTGGTTTCACAAACTTGACCGCATAATCTTTGGGAGTAATTTGGTTATTCAACCGTCCCTATTGCCCCTCTTAGTGAACTCCTTACAATTGTTTAGGACTGCTATGGTTATCCTATGTGTGTAATTGAGCCACTACAAAATGCTCATGAAACCTGTTCTTTTGTGCAGGTCGAGTTGCAGAGTTTGATACTCCACCACGTTAGAGGATAAATCATCCATGTTTCTAAAGCTGGTAATGGAGTATTCTTCAAGGTCAAGTAGCGTACTGGATTTTTAAACTAGAGGGCTTGCCCAAAACATCAGGGTAGAGGCAGCAAGAGGAGGCCAAGGGTTTCAAAACGAAGTGGCTGGTGCTGCTTTCCTTGCTGCTGTTGCTTTCGTCAAACTGGAAGACAAATGGGAAGGCCGAAAGCAAACGTGTAGGTACTTGCTCGTAGTCCCTCTAGGAGTAAGTAACTTATCAAGGCAAGCAATTCGTCTCCCTGAAAATAAGTCTAGTTGGAAAGGTCCAATTTAGCGTTGGCAATAATTACGTGAAAAGAAACAAATAAAAAAGGGAACTGAGTTGTATTTGTTCAATGATGTGCATAAAGTAGGGTCTAGGTTGAGGCAGGTTTCTGTATTTCCCAGGAAGATCTTTAGAGCTGAACTAGTCGAATGCTAATCCCACTTATTCCCCCCCAATTCAGTGTTAGACCAGAAACTTTTGGATACTAAGAAATCTTGTCAACCATTTCTCTCTGAATTCTCTCCACTTCTTTGCATTTGTATCTTATGCATATGCATGAATAGTTCGATTGCTCGGACAAAGTGAAGCTGAGACTTTTGATTCGAAACTCCCAAGTTTTCTAATGTGTACTTTACTTCTACCCCTAGTTAAAGATTAATCTTCTTGAAGTAAATGCTATTTATTGTAACGATGCATGTGACAGATTGTTGATGGCGATGCAAGCAAACAGAAGGGGTTGCTTGACTCTTGGAAAGATGCAAGGCCTGTCAATGTCAACGAATGTTGGATTTAAATCCAACAGAGAACTCTAGTTTGATGTAGGACAAAGGTTATGTGAAGACAAATTTATATATTTTTGATATGGGACAAATGCAATACACTCATACATGGGTCTTTGAAGAGGAAAGAAGAACTTATATCCTACGTGGGATACTCTAATGGTGGAATTTTGGTTTTTTGCCAACTCTATCAAGATTATTTGATATCAATTATTCATTCATTTATAATTAATTTTACACATTTTAACTTTCATATTATAATAAATGAATTGGAGAATATTTTTTAACAAGTCTTAACCCAAAAAATTAGTGTATTTTAACTTTAATTAAGTCCAAACAAGTCTTGAGATATATAACTAACAAAATAAAATAAAGTTCATAATATCTATGTTGTGCTGTAAGAAGAAAAGAAAAAAAGAAAATATCACATAACTTATTCAAGGCTTGTTTATAGCCTTCTATGCTATCCAATAATCTTAGAAACTAAAGGAAAAGCTAGTTGTCTATGTTGTTTCTAGGTTGTAATATGATTAATCTTTTGTTTCCTTTACTATGTTTTTTCCTCATCTAATAAGAAAATAAACAAAATAATAAACCATAATACTTAAAGGAAATAATTAATGTTCTCATATATAATGTCGCGGAGTCGTGCCGTGATGTCGTCGGTGACGGTGGAGACTCGTATCGTGCTTCTTGATGATGATGATGTGTGTGTGTGTGTTGAGAAGTGTTTTTTGGATTTAATCATAAAATTATGATTAAGGTTCAGGAGTCGCCACCTAGTATTATGGTCATTAGGAACCTATGGTATGCGAGAGTCTGGGTAAAAGACTGATTGTGCAAGGGAAAGACGTATCATCCCCAGTGCACCTTACCTCAGGTAAGCTGTATTGTTGTTTGATTGTTTTTAGGTTGAGTTTTTATTTGTTAGTCTTTTTTAAGGTTTAAGACATATCTCCTTTCATGAGAGAGTCTATCTTATCGGGTTAAATCTTAATGTTCTAAAGTTTGAATTTAACATCGTATTTTTTTACACCTTGTATCTTTAATACCTTAGAGTGTACTTTATCATGTAATTTTATACCATCACAAATATTAAAGTCTACATTTACACCCAAAAAAAAGATTGAAAAAAAGATTTTTGATATTTTGGACAAATCCTAATAGATATCATAAACTGGTTACGATATCTATTTTTGGAGTTTTAAAAATATGAGCAAAATGCAATTTTTTTTGCTTTTTTATGAAAAATATGTTTGGAAAATTTTAGGATTTGACGTATGCATGAACACAAAATATTTTTTTTTTATTTTTGAAAAGAGAAATTAATTTAAAAGTTCTGAGATTCTTTTTGAATTTTTGAAATTTTATTAGAAAAGTTTAAGAGAAAATCGGGTATTTTAATACCAAAATTTTTTATCTTACATTGTAAGTATATAAGCCCAATATTATACAAAATTGATGGAAAATATGTGAGAAAATCACAAATTTTTTGAAAGGATTTTTGAATTTTTTTTAAAATTTTTCATTTTTTTAATTTTAAAATATAATATTATAATATATATTATTATAAATAAATAAATATTAAATATACAAGGGCTGGGCCGACCTAGATAACTGGGTCGAGCTTAGCCACAGAAAAGGGTGGGTCGATATCGCCCCAAAATGGTTGGGCCAATCTCGGCCTAACAAATTTTTTCTTTTTTATAATTTTTGGGTTGGATCCGGCCCAGACATTTGGTCTAGGCTAGAATTGGCCTGGCCCAAAGTCAATTGTTACATAAATAGTGAACGTGAATTATAATTCATGCCCACTGTTCACACAGTGAACAGAGAAGGAGAAGAAGAAGAAAAGGAAGAAGGGGAAGAGTAGGCTACCTGACGTGGTGGCGATGTCTGGCTGACGGTCGCAACGGCGGAGGCTAGTGGCAGAGAGAGAGAGAGAGAGAGAGAGAGAGAGAAGAAGGAGAAATGAGAGGTCTGTAGAGACAGAGAGGGAGCAATGGTGGCTCTTGGTGGCAGTTGGTGGTTGGGCTAGCTTTGGGGGGTGGAGCTGATGACGGACAAGCTAGTGGTACTCCATGTGACTAAAGAAGAAGTGGTGGTTCAAGGCGCAACTGGAGACAAGAACCACGGTTGTCGTGGTGTAAGAGAGCTCACAGAGAAAAAGAAAAGGTTGGTGATGGTGGTGATGGTTTCTGCCGCCGGTGAGGAGTTAGGTTGGTGGAAGAGGTTGAGCTACCCTCAATCACAATGGTGTTGTGGTGGTAGCGGCAGAAGGAACGATGGAGAGAGAGAGAGAGAGAGAGAGAGAGAGAAATGGCAGAAAACTGGGGGAAGAGGCTGGTTTTTCGTCAACTTTGGACCCGATTTTATTCCTGCTCAGGCCACAAAATCCACCCCTATTTATAGGGGTTAGAATAGGGTAATCTTGTCTACACAGGAGAAAACTTTGACTCTTGATTCGGTTTAGAAGGATCTCAACTGTTGACTCAAAGTAAGCACCATGAACTATCATACCTGATAGTTCAAGGCTGTCTAAGTTGACCATTTTAGGTCGGCACCATGAACGTTGTGATGTCACTTGGACTGAGCGAGCCATACCTGGGGATAAAGGGTTGTTAGGTGATCATTTTGGTTCAAGAGTTGTCAAATTTGGTGAAGTTTAGAGGCATTGAATGCATCTGCAAAGTAGCCTCCCTGAGTTGTCATTTTAAAGAAAATTGAAGAAAAAGATGAATAGTAACCAAAACGGCGCCGTTTTGGTATAGTTCATTTTAGTCCTTTGATTTTTGATTTTTTGTATATACACACCTCTGATTGACTTCAAACTTTTAATTTTATGCAATTGAGTCTCTGGAAAAACATCAATTTTAACCCCGGATTTTGGCTCTTTTTGTACTTTGATCCTGGTCTCGGAGATATGGAATTTGACTCTCAATTGACTATTAAACTTTCAATTTTTTCAGTTTTACCCCTGATTTTTGTCAATTAAACCCCTATAGTTTACTGCCTTTTACAAAATGGTCCTTGGCTGCGAATTTCTTCAATTTGACACCTAATTGACCCAAAAACTTTAATTTTCTTGCAATTTTGCCCCTGATTTCAATCAATTAATTTGGTAAAAATTAAATTTAGTCTTTTAAAATTCCAATCTTCTCAATTAAGCCCAAATTAACCTTCCAAACTTAAGTTTTTACCAATTAAGCCCCTAATAAAATTAATTTGACCCATTTAAAGTATAATTAAGTCCTCGCATTTAATTAAATCTTTCAATTGGACCCAAATTAATTCATAAACATAATTAAAATTCAATTTGGCCCATGATTAAATTAAATTGGCCTATTAAAAATTTAATTATGTCATTGGACTTAAGTTTTATGAAATTCATCTAATAGTCATTTAATTTAACCTTGAATTTGCATTTTTTCCTCTATTTTTGGGCATAATGGGATATAATTAGGTCTTGAATTTCCTCCAAAATTGCAGCTTGATTTTTTTGTAATCCTCTTTGATCTGCGTTCTCCACGTTGCCAACCTTTATTTTATTTTTTGATTTTTATTTTGAATAAAAAATAAATTTTGGAGAATAACCCAGAATTGGGTTATGATAGTTGCCCCCCTCATTATAATGCTTACTATAGAAAGTCTCGTAAGAGACTTTAGATAATAAGCGTTGTAAATAAGAAAAAGAAAAATGAGAGATGATGGACTCACCATATCAAGAAATAATGGATCCTTCCGAGGGCTGAAAAGCGCACTCAGAGTAAAAACTGGAAGCATTTTCTTTTGAAAATTCAAAGATTTTGAAATTGTCATTATAAAAAGCTGGTTATAATCTAACCCGACATAAAATCAAATAATAATAATAATAATAATAATAATAATAATAATAATAGAAATAGTAATAGTAATAGTAATAGTAAATAAGTAAGTAAGCTTTGAGAGGGGCAAAATTAAACAAAATAAAAGTTATAAGGTATTAATTTAGTGAGAAGGAAAGGATGGGGACAAATTTGAAAAAGGCTAAACAAAAAGGGTCAATGTGCAAAATTTAAAAGATGGGACTATATAAATGCCCAATTTTTCTTCTCTTGGTCAATGGCTACAAACCTTAAGAGAGGGAGACAATTTGTGTGATTTTCTATTTGTTTTCTTGTTAAGTATATAAAAAAAATAAAAGAAGTGTAATTAGAGTGATTAGAACTTAGTTAGACAATTGAGAGGGGTGATTTAGTGCTTGGAAGTTGTTTTGAAGAAACAAATCTAAAGCTAGGGATTAAAAATGGAGAAGAAGAAAACTTGAATCTTTCTTGCATTCATTCCTTAAATCTTTATCTAAGTAAATTAAAGAACATGTTTAAAATGATTAATTGTTATAATTTTGTGTTTTGATGAAGAAATTAAATTGCTATGATTATATGAAATTGGAGATTTATGGTGTTAATTATTGAAATGATGCAATTTATGATTGAGTCATATTAGAAAGTGTGAATTATGATTGGGCAGATGTTTAATTTAGAAATGGAAGAAGCAAACTCCCACCCCTACCCGGCCCCCCCCCCGCCCACATGCTAATTATTGGTCTCGGCTAAAGGAGAAGATTTGGGAGAATGAGGCATTTAATGCAATTGAAAGTTGTGGGAATTGAACTAAATGATAAATGTTAATAAATAGAATAGATAAGGATTTTACAAAAAAAAAAAAATGAAGAGGGAAAATTTTCACCATTTTTCCTTGTAGGAATTTCAGCCAAGGCATATAAAAAGGAGAAAAAAGAATTTTGACTTGGATTTTGTTAATGTAAGAAAGTGATTTTAGA